>Ga0163144_10004007_pt1 | contig 33457 bp, 39 predicted proteins | sample OliLak19BULKMAT1_FD_123175 | JGI IMG/M metagenome (GOLD analysis project Ga0163144, IMG submission 123175) | Freshwater microbial mat bacterial communities from Lake Vanda, McMurdo Dry Valleys, Antarctica - Oligotrophic Lake LV.19.BULKMAT1 | ecosystem: Environmental > Aquatic > Freshwater >... | reverse complement strand
GAAACAGTGGTTCTTTAAAATTACCGACTATGCTGAACCGCTTTTAGCTGAAATTGAAGATTTGGACTGGCCACAAAAAATCAAAACTGCGCAAACCAACTGGATTGGCAAATCGCAAGGGGCCGAAATTGAATTCACGATTGATGGCAGTAGTGATATTATTACGGTATTTTCAACCCGTCCGGACACATTGTTTGGTGCCACATTCGTCGTGCTTGCGCCGGAACATTCACTTTCTACTGTAGTAGGTGTTGGCGATTTTAAAGAAGCAACAGCTGACTATATCAAAAATGCTGTCAAAAAATCAGAAGTTGACCGTACAAACGACACGCACGAAAAAACGGGTGTATTTACAGGCAGCTACGCCACAAACCCGATTAACGGGAAAAAAGTCCCAATATGGGTGGCTGACTATGTACTCGGTGGTTACGGTACTGGTGCAATCATGGCAGTGCCAGCGCACGACGAGCGCGACTTTGCATTTGCCGAAAAATTTGATTTGCCAATTATCGCAGTTGTTGTGCCCGATTTTGGCAAACGATTACCTGATGCCAAGGATGTGACTGGTCCTGTTGTGGTTGGTTACGATCCACGCACAAAAGAATTTATGAGTCTTATAAATAATAAAAATAATGCTCGCTGGCTTGTAGGGGGTGGACTAGAGCCAGGCGAGACATACGAACAGGCTGCTCGACGCGAAATAAAAGAAGAAGCTGGCTTTACCGAAGTAGAGGCACTTTTGCAGCTAGGCGACCCGACGTACTCGTACTATTTTAACGACAATAAACAGAGTAATCGCCGTTCGTTCAGTTACATGTATCTTGCTGTGGTAGATCGTACGAGCCAGGGAGTCCAAGAGCAAGAAGCGCACGAAGATTTTAGAGTGGTATGGTCTGATCTCGAAACGATAAAAAAGGACTGGCAACATGACAGCTCGGGAGTTGAGCATTGGATAGAGACAATCGAGCGCGTGCCAGATGTTGTTAAAAGCTACGAGCAAAACCGTACTTATGTGTCACCTTCGTATCACGGTGAAGGAGTGCTATTTAATAGCGGTGCCTTTGACGGCAAGAGTACGAGTGATGCTCGTGAAGAAATAGTGGCATGGCTGGAGCAACAAAAACTTGGCCGTTCTAAAACGACGTACAAAATGCGCGACTGGTTGATTAGCCGCCAACGTTACTGGGGTGCACCAATACCTATTATTCACTGCGAAACACACGGTGCTGTTGCGGTACCCGAAGATCAGCTGCCAGTGGTGCTACCCGTTATCGAAGATTTTGCACCAAAAGGCGACGGCGAAACGGCGCTTTCACGCGCGACCGACTGGGTACGCACTACCTGTCCAACATGTGGCAGCCCAGCCCTACGCGAAACAGACACGATGGATGGCTACGCCTGTAGTAGCTGGTACTTACTACGCTACGGCGACCCGCACAATAGCGAGCAAGCCTGGAACACAGATACTATTAATTACTGGAATCCGGTTGATTACTATGTTGGCGGCGACCATGCGGTTGCACACCTATTGTACGTACGATTTTGGTCACACGTATTCTATGATATGGGCCTCACAAACTTTAAAGAGCCAGTTAAAAAACTGATTTACCACGGCTACATTAATGCCGAAGATGGCCGCAAAATGAGCAAAAGCCTGGGCAATGTTATAGACCCACTTGAAGTTATTAACCAAGGCTATGGAGCTGATGCGCTTCGTACGTACTTGCTGTTCATGGGGCCAATAGATCTAGACGCTGCCTGGAATTCTAAAGGAATTGCCGGCGTATACAGGTTTTTAAACCGGGTATGGGTGCTGGTGCAGGAATATCTAGAAAGTGACAAGAGCCATACAGGTAACGACGTAGCGGTCAGGCGTGCACAACACAAAACAATCCGCCGTGTGACAGATGATATGCGCCGTATGAGCTTTAATACGGCTATTTCAGCCTTGATGGAGCACACAAACGACTTGTATAAGCTAAAGGTTGATGGCTTTTCTGACGCCGCGTGGCACGAGGCGCTTCACACGCTCGCGCAACTCATTGCGCCGTTTGCGCCGCACATCAGCGAAGAAATTAATAAAGAACTCGGTAGTGACGTGTTGGTCCAGAACACTAAGTGGCCAGTGTGGGACGATGCGCTGATACAAGACGATACAATAACGATTATTGTGCAGGTGAATGGTAAACTACGCGCCAAATTAGATGTTGCCAAAGAAACCACTGAAGATGACGTTACAGCTCTGGCACTGGCTCACGAAAATGTTATCGTGTTTATGGGTAACAAAAAACCGGCCAAGATTATATACGTGCCTGGCCGGCTGGTGAATATCGTCGTATAGATTAGTGAGTGATTGGTGCGGGAATTGTATCACCTGTTTCAATAGGAAAGTTAGATTCTGTGTAACCAGAAGGAGCATTCTGAACAGCAAGACGAATCTCACCGTTTAGGGGGTTAGTTACTTTCGTGAGCGCATAAGAATCGCCAAGTTGTATCTGTTCTTTCGAATGTTCAATGCTTGTAATAAGAATAGTACGATCATTAGCCTCTGGGTTTGATTGATAAACATCAGTCAAAGCAGCAAGCGTAGTTGCTTCTGCAGCTAGATTTCCGGCTTCGGCTTCGTTATCGATTGTGATAATACCAACAATGTCGCTAAGGTTGGCGGTAGCGTCGGCAAACGTTTCGAACGCAGCAACGAATTTTTCATCATCGCTTAACCTAGGCTGCGGAGCCTCTACAGCGCAGCCAGTAAGGCCGAGCGCAACTCCACCAGCACCAGCTATAACAGCAAGCTTGGATTTATTGGCACGAATACGTTCAAATACGGTTGTTTCTTTGTTCATGTTATTATAATACCACTAATGCTAATAAATGTCAATAGCTTTAAGCATAAACACTTGAGTATCAGGGGCATATTGGGTATAATACAGATAAGTTTTAATAAATTACCTATAAAGGAGTACTTTACATGGGACAACCAAAGAAACAGAGTAGCCCCCGCAAGACCGGACTTCGCCGTTCACACCTGCGCTTGGAGCTTGCTCGTCGTGTAAACGCGAAATCACCAGTGAAAGCTCGTGCGACTCGCAAAGAAACAGGCAAAGCGCTGACAATCAAGAATAGCAAAGCAACTGCAAAAGCAGCTGCGTAATTCGCGCCTGCGAACACCTTAAAACTACATAAAAGAAAGAACATAACGCTATGGCATCCAATCGGCATCTTGGTCGCATCGTTGCACTGCAGTCACTCTATGAGTTTGAGTTTCGTACTCAGTGTGATGACAAGTCTGTTGATATCGACGAGGTCCTCGCTCGTAATCTTGACAGATACGAAGCAGCAATAGATGATAAAGCCTTTGTAACGGCACTTGTAAAAGGCGTTTTGAAGGTCCAGGACGATATTGATAGCAAGATTGCGCCTATTGCGCCAGATTGGCCAATAGAGCAAATTGCACGGATTGACCGCAACATTCTTCGTATTGGTGTGTATGAACTATTACATCAAGCAGAAGTAGTACCGCCAAAAGTGGCGATAAATGAAGCGGTCGAACTTGCCAAAGCGTTTGGATCTGATAATTCAAGTAAGTTCGTAAACGGCGTGCTGGGCACTGCCTATAGAACACTTGTGGAGAATACCGCCGATGGCAGCACCACAGTTTGATAAATTCAAGCAATATTTTAGCCGTAAAAAGCCTTCTATTCAAGAAATAGTCCGTGAGCCAACCGCTGGCGGTATTGTGTTTCGCCGGGATAAAGACGGCGGTATTGAAATATTATTGTTTCAAGACGCGAGGGAGCGATGGTCGATTCCAAAGGGGCACATAGAGCCGGGTGAAACGGCCCAACAAACAGCAAAACGTGAGATTGGCGAAGAAGTCGGACTGACCGATGTGGAGGTGCTTGGCTGGCTAGGCAAAGTGCATTTTAGATATCGCCGCGTCGACAAACTTGTTCTTATGACAACTCAAATATACCTAGTGCGAGCATTTGGTAATTCGGATGCGCTACAAAAAGAAGAGTGGATGAAAGATGTTAAATGGTTTGCATTTAAAGATGCACTAGATGCGATTGAATACGAAGATATTGGTAAGCTTATGCTTTTAGCTATGAAACGAATTAGGCAGGAGAAATTATAATGACCGGTATGTTAATAGCGCCGTATCAAGACTTCGCTCGTGACCATATTGGGTATGAGTTTAAGGACATTCAATTGCTGATTACCGCTCTGACGCACCGTAGCTACGTAAATGAGCATAAAAAAAGTGTCAGCGAGCATAATGAACGTCTAGAGTTTTTGGGTGATGCCGTGCTTGAGCTTGTGGTAACTGACTATTTGTTTAAAAATCATAATGAGCCAGAAGGTATTCTGACTAGCTGGCGAGCAGCTCTGGTGCGGACTGAGAGCATAGGCGCCGCCGGCGACTTAATAGGATACGAACCACTTGTTCGCATGAGTCGCGGTGAAAAACAGGGTGGCGACAGAGCGCGGCAGCAAATACTTGCGAATGCGTTTGAAGCTGTAATAGGTGCAATTTATCTTGAAAGAGGCTACGACGACGCGGCTGTATTTATACATACACATATTACAAGTAAACTCGATGCTATATTAACAGCTGGCACCTGGCGTGATGCAAAATCACACCTGCAAGAAGTGTCACAGCGTGTAGACAACCAGACACCGCAGTATCGTGTAATTGAAGAAGTGGGTCCCGACCATGATAAAGTGTTTACGCTCGGTGTATACGTGAAAGACACACTACTTGGGCAGGGAAGCGGCCCGAGCAAACAAGTTGCCCAGCAGCAGGCTGCACAAGTGGCCCTGGAATATTATGAAAAGCAGCCTAAAACAGATTGACGTATCTGTAGTAATAGTGTAAACTTAGGCAAGTCGTAAAATTATTTAAGAGACAAGTTAAGGAAAATATCGTTTATGCTCGCAATTCGTTTGCAACGCGTTGGCCGCAAAGGCTACGCTACTTACCGCCTGGCAGTACAAGAGGCACAACGTCACCCAAGTAGTGGCCGTGTCGTTGCCTACGTCGGTAGCTACAATCCACACACTAAAGATGCAACTGTACAGGTAGAACTGGCACAGAAATATCTTGATAATGGCGCTCAGCCGACGCCGCGTGTTGTTAAGTTACTTGCAACTGCTGGTGTGAAGCTACCTAACTGGGTGCAACAAGCCGATACAAGCAAGGCTAAGCCTATTCGAAATGCTGAAAAGCTTCGTAAAAATCAGCCAGCCGTAGAAGCTGCCCCCGTGCAAGAAGTAACTGAAGACGTTGCTGAAGTGGTTGTAGCCGGGGAACCAGCTGAAGAAGTCGCTGATACACCAGTTGTCGAAGAAGCAACCGCAGAAGCCGTTGAACCTGCAGATGCAACCGACGAACCTGTCATAGAAAAATAAACGAATATTCGTGACAATACGCTCGGCATCCGGGCGTATTTTGGTCTGTGGGTCCATATCGCTTGTGCTACAATATAGCTACGATACTATGTAACCTAAGGCCGAGACATGGAGGGTAATATGTCCACAATAGACCAACAATTCGTAGAATATATCGTAAAATCTGTCGTGGGGCACCCCGACGATGTGGTAGTAGACCGCATTATAGACGAAAAGGGCGTATTGCTCACACTCACAGTCAATCCGGAAGACTTAGGACGCGTTATTGGTAAAAGAGGCGTCACAGCCCAGAGCTTACGTACTCTTTTGCGGGCGCTTGGTACGAAGAACGATGCTCGTTATAACCTAAAGATAGTCAACAACGACGAACCACGTGGCGACTACACTGTGTCATCTGACGATCCGGCAAGCGAGCCTGTGAACAATTCTACAGATGAGCCTGTGGATAACGCTAGTGATTACTCGAAAAAGACCAGAGAAGAGCTTGCAGAACTGGACGACCTCGATATATAATCATAGGAAGTACAAAGAAACTCTTTGAACTGCGAGAAGCTCATGCGAGAGCAACAGTATATTGTTGAGAGCCTTATATGTATAAAAAACCATCTATTCAGGTGGTTTTTTATTAGATATGAGCTACACTATAACAGATGAGAAAAATACAAGTAATTACACTATTTCCTGAAATGTTCGATGGAGTGCTGAATAGCTCGATGATGTGGAAAGCGCAAGAACAACAAGCCGCCGAATTTCGCACGCTGAATTTACGCGACTTTGGGATTGGTCCACGCAAGCAAGTTGATGACACGCCGTATGGTGGTGGTGATGGTATGTTACTGAAGCCAGAGCCACTGTTTGCAGCAGTAGAAGATGCAAAGAAACATGACCCGACTGCAAAAGTAGTTATTATGACACCCCGTGGGCAGCGCTGGAAGCAGGCTGCGGCGCAGGAATGGGCAGATAGTGGGAGGGGGTACATATTTATATGCGGAAGATATGAAGGCTATGACGAACGTATTATGTCTGTTGTAGATGAGTCGGTGAGCGTAGGCGACTATGTACTTACGGGTGGTGAACTGCCAGCAATGACAATTATCGACAGTATCGTTCGGTTAATCCCGGGCGTTTTAGGCGGTGAAAACAGTGCAGTCATAGAAAGCTTCTCGGACGGAGAGACTCTTGAATTTCCGCAGTATACAAAACCATCAGAATATAATGGTATGAAAGTGCCGGATGTACTGCTAGGTGGTAATCATGCAGAAATCGCCACATGGCGGAATTTGCATTCGATTAAAGCTGAATAATGTACGCGCATGATTACAAAAACACCCCTACAATGAGGGGTGTTTTGTTGTTGTGGTGGATGTCGTAGAGCGAGCAGTCACAACATATGTTTTTTTGGAGTGTTTATGTTTGTTTTTGTAACTTTCGCTTGATAGTACTGTAAAGCAAAGGATTTAAAAGCGCAAGCATAATTGCATAAATAACAACATTTGATGCGTCTTATGTAAAATCGTATACTACATACATGGGAATATTCTTACCACTCTCACCACCACCACTAGCAGTAACAGCTAATGTAAAGAAGCTATCAATTGTGTACAGTGTCATACTCGTCGTGTTTGCAGTAACGCAGCTTTTTATGTTCGAAAGCTTCCGTGCGAACTTTGAGCTGTTATGGGAAGGCTACGAAGTTCTAGCGCTAACGGTTGCAATAGTGATTGTAACAACTGAAGTACTAGCGCTGCCGTTTTTGCTTGGCATGAAGCTCGGGCAAGGGCTGAGATGGATAAGTGTGGTTGCCAGCTGGCTCGTGCCGCTTGTGTGGCTTCTTGTTGTTGGCTGCACGCTCACAAATCAGACACGACTTAACGATATCGGCTTTTTAGGCGGTGTTGTAGCGCTCGAACCCGGACTATGGGCAGTATTTGTATGTTTAGCGCTCGGTATCTTAAGTATTTGGGCGTCATGGGGTATGTGGCCAGGCCGCACATCTGTAAAAAAACAGTTGTCCAAATAGCTTTCTGAGAGTATTATGAGAGTATTAACGAGGAGGAGAACCTATGTCATTAGTAAGTAACTTAGAAACACGTATCGCGGGCTGGTTAAAACCATTACCACATTTTCCGGCTACTGCACAAAAGTGGCTGGGAACTAATGTTTGGTGGATTGTGCTCGTTGGGGTAATTATGAGCGGAATCGGCTTTTTAATTTCACTTTTCGCATTCTTTGCCGCACTAGCAATCTCAACATCTGTAGCATCAAGCTTTTATGCGTACACCGACGCGGGTTTGTATGGCGGCGGTTGGCTTGCATCGCAGCTTGTCTCACTTATATTTACTGTTCTTGCAGCTATACTGCTTGCAACAGCTATATCACCACTTAAAAATGGTAAAAAGGTAGGCTGGAATCGCATGTTTCTCGTACTTTTGCTAAACGTTGTACTTATCGTGCTAAACGCTATTCTCACATTTAATCCGTTTACGTTCATATTTGCAATTATATTCGGATCAATTGGCGTCGCAATCGGCACCTATCTATTGTTTGAAATTCGCGGACATTTTATCGAACACAAGTCGACAAAAGCTGCAGCAAAAAGCTAGTTCTCTTGAGCTGACACCCCAATTAGTGTACAATTCCAAGGTGCATTGGGATGTCGCCAAGTGGTAAGGCATCGGTTTTTGGTGCCGATATTCGGGGGTTCGAATCCCTCCATCCCAGCCAAATGCGACAGCAGAAAAAGTGGCCCATATCCTTATTTCTGCTAGCGCATGAGCCAAGATAAGTGCTAAATTGCAAAAAAAAGAGCCGTCAGCTTGGCTCTTTTTGTTTTATATTTCAATGGATTTCAAAAATGCGATATCTGTTTTGACGCAGTATCGAATGTATAAATCTGGAACTTCCAAAAGTGATTCAATAAGTTTAATTGCATCCGCTAACGAAACCCACTCAACAACTGAATTTTTTTCGGCTTCACTATCGTCGTCAACAAGTATTGGCAAGCCTTTCTTTCCGACAACCTTTAGAGTATGCCCCCATACCTCCTTCAACAAACTATTTCCTTTTTGATATTCAAGAGTAGTCCCGATATATTTTATTATCTGCACATCACAACCAACTTCTTCTTTGCACTCGCGAATAATTCCTTTTTCGTATGTTTCTTCGGGGTTTACGCCTCCACCAGGCAAGGTATAATAGCCTTCATTCTTTGCATGAATCAATGCAATATTACCATCTGTATCATATACTATTCCGCGAACTCGCGGGGTCGCCGGAGGTGACCGAATCCCTCCATCCCAGCCAAGTATTGCCCCTAAGTAGTGAAAAGTGTTAGAAACGTTGATTATAGGCTTAATAGTTGCAGTTGCTAGCGGTCTGATTCTACATCACATATTCGATGTGGGCAAAAATAAGCAAGATAATGTACGCCATGACAGCGGCAGTACAGCTGTATCACAAAACACTACTGGAGCTAATACTCCAATCTCATCTGTCAAAAAGCATCTGGATTATAGTAAGAAAACAAAGAGCCGCTCATCTGTCTCACTCAGTCCGAGTGGTATTATGTATGAGATTAGCAAACGACCACCTGCTCAAGGAAAAGACTTTATGAGAAAGTTTGAAGGAATGGAGATTGAGTGGAACACCACATTTGTGGACGTCAGCGAAAGCAATAATTTATATAGCGTTTCCATGCTCTACAGGCAGTCGTATCCCTGGATTTATGCAACATTCCCTAAAAGGGGTAACGAACAACTACACTTAATACACGAAAGCCATTCGATTAGGGTTAAGGGTGTCATAAAAAAAGTAGAGCAAACTCAGATCTGGCTGAGCAGTGTTGAGCTAAGTTTAAAGTAAGTTTATAGAATCATATCAACATGTAAAATGATTATGCTGAAAATGGTGAGTAATCGTCATTTTCGATATGAAGAAGCCCCTCGGGGCATCCTTCTTTCTCTAATGATAGAGAAGGACACCCGTTGGGGCGATATTGAGCTGTCAGGAGGAGATGTGGTTTGCCTTGTAGATCTCGAGTCCGAAGACCTGCAGGATCATCGAGGTAACCATGTCGTCTTCCTGTTGGGTGAGTGCGCTCACCGCCGCCAGCAGTGACACGCCGGCGATGTGAGGGTGCGCGTGCCAGACGGCTCCTCCGTAGGGAAAATCTCCCCAGGCGTAGGTGCCATCCGGCTCCTGCGAATCGACAGGTGTATCGATGTAACTCTCTCTGACTCCGATCGAGTCAAATCCGAGACGGTCTGCCAAACGCAGCTTGCGTGCAGCATTGGCCACGTAGCGATCCTTGTCGGGACCCCAGCCGGCGGTCATCCAGACTAGCTGAGACGGATCGTCCCAGTCTTGGATGCTCTCAACGTGGTCCGGCTTGCTCATCGCGAAGCCGAAGCTCTCGGTCTTCTTGATCAATTTTAGCGTCATCATTTGCTCGATGACTAGCCGCAGCTGATCGAAGACGTTGCCGAAGTTGACTTCGCCGCCATTCCTCGTTTTGTAGACCTGTCCTCCGGGGAGGCCGCTGACATCCAGCAGTTCCACCATGGATTACTCCAATGCTCAATGCGTCGAGAATTATTCCCGACGACTTGAATAGTATTATATCATAATAATAGTTAATAAGCTAGTGGTTTAGGGGAATGTATTTAAATGTTGCGTTTTTGCGCCCCCATCTGTCTCCTTCCTGTCTATAATTCCGTACTAGGTTTAAGAGAACGGTTCTCTAGATAAGCATAAACAGTACATAGCATCTGTGTGCAGAGTTGTAATAATTATAAAGTCAGAGTCTTAACGTACACCCCCTTCTTCCTGAAACAAACCCACTAACCCCAGCCAAGATAAGTATGCTTAAAATGACGAGAAATCGTCGTTTTTTCTGTTATCTATGAAATGAACTTTTACAACGCGTAAAAAACTTTTGTTTGACCTTCTGATATAATTTCTACTTTTTCACCATCTACGGCGATAGCAGAATTATCATCGTAGGTGTAGAGCATGTTTGATGTTGTTTCAGCATAGTCGCTATTTTCTTTATATGTAACTGATTCAGGTGAATGTGGTGATACCTCAAAGTCCACTAACGATAATCCAGTGAGATCGGTCATGTTAGGTAGATTTTCATCACCATCCCCTACGGATGCAATGCTAATATTCGGCGTTGCAATAATACTGCCTGCGCTTATTCCTACGTATACTTTATCTGTCATATTTGCTTGGAGCCAAGCAGCAAACCCAGATACTCGCGCTTGATTTAGTAAATGAAATGTATTGCCGCCACCAACAAGAATAACGTCTTTATTTGCTAGCGCTGCTCTCCAGTCAACATCGGACGCCGAAGGGTCAATAAGATCGACGTCAGTAAAGCCATATTCGAACATTTGGCTAAGTTTTTTTACGAACCATGCCGCATTTCCTGATTCGACGTTCTTTGCAGTTGGGACAAAGCCAATAGAGATATCACGAGCTTGCTTACCAACGAGCCTTTCGAGTGCAATGGCGATAGCTTGGTTCGTGATTCCAGCAGAAGTGAGGAGTAGTTTCATTCTTTCATCATAGCAAAAGCATTGACGCTATCATAATAGTGTTGCATTTTGTCCTGGAACGCTTCCACTATCCCCAGCCAAATATTGCATATTAGGAGACCGAGGTGTCCGTAAGAATCCATCTACCGAAAGAGCTTGAAAGATTAATTAAAACAGAATCTGGTCATAGATGTGCAATACCAACATGCAAACAATACCCTGTTGAAATTGCACACATTATCTCTTATGCACAAGTTAAGGAGCATAAATTTAGTAACTTAATTGCACTTTGTCCAACGTGCCATACTAGATACGATAATCATGAGATTGATCTTAAAGCAATGTTTATCTACAAATCAAACCTAGCAATCATTAATTCACGTTTTACCGAGCTAGAGCTAACGCTTTTAGAGAATTTAAATAAAAAGTCACCGTTACCAATATCAGGAGCGATGATGTGGTTATTTCAACGATTAGTATTTGAAGATATTATTATGATAGTCAGTGAATCTGGAATAGAATTCAGTGATGATTTCGGTGATATTGAAAGTCATCTTTGGGTTGAGCTTACCGCAAAAGGTAATAATGTAGTGTCCAGATGGCTAGAGGGTAAACCAGTTGACGAATAATCTAGACCTACAAGCCAAGCCATGATTATATTTAAATGACGAGAAATCGTCATTTTTTGTTTTTGGTATATATGTCGAAACCCGCTAACGTACAAGGCAGACTCGACGGAGTTATGAACTTTCTGAAATGTGATCACCGCACTAGGCTTTGCTACTTCAGTACATTGACATAATTTATTATTTATGTTAGTATAGAAAGTATGGATAATAAAGTATTTCCGGACAAGAATAATTTGCCAAACGTACTAGTCGAAATGATAAAAGATAAGGCCATAAGCGCTCTCTCGCCAGGTGAGTCGACCTGGGTTGTCCCATGGGCACTCTCAGCGCGAGATGGTGTGGTATCAATTAGCCAGTCTATGGGTGACCGTGACCAAAAGCCTGGTGGAACCTTAAAACTAAAGGTTGTCAAAGACTTTGATGGATTATTTATTGATGCTTCAGCTCTAACTCTGCAAGAAGTTGAAGAATGCTTTGATCCAAATAAAGCAGACAAGTCTCCACTTTCAGGCGGAGAGCAGTATGATAATATTTTTGTTATCGGAGTTATATACCCGATAATCAGTGATACATCGGGTATTGATCCGAGCGAAGCTGCTGCTTTTAACTTGGGGCAAAAAGAGTCCAGGTCTAGCTTGTCGGTATATTTTAAGCAAACATATGATATGGATTATATATTCGCCGATAATCAAGTTCTCGATAATCGAAGATAGAGATATGACACCTCTGTGATTACATCTTCTTGAAACGTGGCCACTAATTCTATCCAAAAAAATACGAGTCCGTTCGGGCTCGTATTTTCTTGTCAAGAATGAATGATTTTAATCGGAGGGGCTTGTAATGGGGGGCAACTGCTGACGCTATCCGTTCCACTTTTTTTGGTAGGATGCCACATCGTATTTACGCATCAGGCCGCCTTCGTTCATGTAGCGGACAGTGCCAAATACGGCTCGGTCAAACCACGGCCTGTCATGCAGCCCAACGATAGACCATAAAATGCCAACATAGCCATTTGGGTCCCCGCCGTCAATTGAATAGGCATCGTTTAGGAATATACAATTAGCCAGGGCGATGTCAGGCGTTTCTGACCACTCAAGCATTTTCTTTGCCCAGTACATGCGCATATAGCCATGCATCTTACCTGATTTTCTTAACTGGTTTTGCGCCGCGTTCCACGAAAGGTCGTGTGTTTGGGCGTTTTCCCACTGCTCAAGGCTGTAGATATGTTCACGCACATCGCTTTGATGTGCTGTGAGTGATTTCTGCGCCCAGTCTGGGCCAGCGCTGAGCGATGTGTAATTTTGCTCATAGTAGCAGAAGTTATCGGCTAGCTCTTTTCGGACAACCATTTCTTCTAGGAGGGCGTTCACGCCGTCGTATATTGACGGTACGTCCCCGTGAGACGCTAGCTTAACTTCTTCGTATAATAGTGGACGTCGATCGCTCATAGCAACGATTTCGAGCGCGACACGTAAGCTTGATATATGTCCGAAGTGTAAGTATGGGCTCAGGCCACTTTGTTGGTCGTTGGCAATATCATTACGGTTCATGGCGTAATGAATAAGGTCACTACCAATAAACCGCGAAAGGTGCTTGGCGGCTTCTTTTTCACCTGGTTGCGCATCAATTGTCATACCACGACGAGGCACGTGAGTAATGAACTGCAAGGCATCTTGGAACGAGAGCCCGTGGAGCGTTTTTGTATACCTAAAGGGGTGTTCGACCATAAGATCAGGTTGTATCATGTACTGTTCAAGTGCAAGATGTACTTTCCGGCGCATTGTATGGGCGGCAAATTCGCGCTTATCAGACGCAACCCAAACGGGAATAATGTTGTGCGTATCAACGACATATACAGGCTGCTTTAGTGAGTCCGCTATTTTTTGAGAAAGTAATCGTGGCCCACGAAGCGGATTGAAGTCAAAATATACTTCACTGACGTCACACTCATTTACAATATCGAGTATGTTTTGATAGGCATCGCCAGAACGAATAACAAATGGTATGTTGAGCTGTGTAAGATCGGCTGAGACGTGTTTAAGACCTTGCAGCATAAACTCGTAATGCTCGCGAGCGCGGACACCCGAAATATGAAGGTTGAATAATACAACTAAAGGTACTTTTGCTATGAGCGCTGACTGTTGGGCGGCAAGGAGTGCGTGGTTGTCGTGTGTGCGTTGGTCCCGACTCATAACATACAAGACTAGCGAACCTCTATATGGGGGGGCTGAATTAAGGGTACGTATACGGCTTTGGTGCATATACCTATGATAAGCTAAATGATATGAGTTACGAAATTATCGTACGAATATTTGCCGATGGAGCAGTGATACCTGTGGTGTTAATTGGCGCGTACATGCTGCTTTTTAAGGTTGCAAAAGGCCATAGGTTTGAAATTTATAGCCGCGTTCTTATAGCCGGTTTAACGGCATATTTACTCGCAAAAATCGCAAGCATACTATATCAGCCATCATTAGAGCGACCATTTGAACTACTTGGGGTTCAAGCCGGAGCGTTATTTCTTAATAACCCAGGTTTTCCGTCTGACCACGCGTTGTTTGTGACGGTGATTGCCGCTGCGGTGTGGTACGCTACGCGGAATGTACGGGTGACCATAGCACTAGCTATATTGGTCGCTTGCATATGCATTGCACGAGTCGTCGCACTGGTTCATACCCCGATAGACATGTTGTTTGGGGTAATTATAGGACTAATTGGTGCCATGTGGTACATAGGCGCACCCAAGTATTTGCCAAAGCGCTGATAAGCGTATACAATAACTCTATTGCAAACAGGGAGTATATATGGCGCAACTTATTTCTGACGAATATACAATACAATACAGTTGGTGGCGCATCGCACTTGTTGGAGCGGCCCTCGGAGCGCTTCATTGGTTCACAACAGTACTGTTACAAAGCTTTTTACTTGACCCGCTTTTATGTGGTACGCAGTTTAATAGCGAGATGTGCCAAAATACGCTCGCACTTTCTGGGGATATTGCGACCGTTGCTGTTGGAGTAATTGGATTATTCGTACTTATACGCTTGAGAGTATATCGGCCAATTGTTGTGGCCATTGCAGCTGCTGTGACGTCGTGGGGTATCGCCGCCTGGACCGAAGGCCTTAGCTGGAGTGAGATTATTGGCTGGACTGCGCTTTTGTACGCGATATCATACGTGCTGTATTCATGGATATGTCGCCACGATAAGACAACGACAGTGCTTGTTATTGTTATCACGGTACTCGTTATTGCACGTATCGTGACTCGACTCTAAGGTGATATACTAGGCCTATGAATGAGGGCATCTTACTTGGGATTTTAGGAATTGTTGTCGTTGGATTTGGTGTGCTTTTGTACATTATTAACCAACGTTTTAAAGAACTAAAGTCGAGTAGTGCGGTGGAACTGCTTAAGTCAGATGTGACAGAGTTGTCACGTGGTATTACAAATCTACAGCAAGCGGTAGGGGATAAGCTAGAGCGTAACAGCCAGTCTATGCAGACATCTATGCAAAAACAGCTGAGCGAAAGTGCGAAACTTGTTGCTGACGTAACGCAGCGACTCGCAAAACTCGACGAGACAAATAGGCGCGTTGTTGACGTAGCCGATGAACTGAAGACACTTCAAAATGTGCTGCAAAATCCCAAACAGCGCGGTGTATTTGGGGAATATTATTTAGAATCGGTACTTGATAACATTTTACCAACCAAAAATTATCAAATGCAGTACAAGTTTAGTAACGGCGAGATTGCCGATGCGGTGGTATTTCTTGATAAGGGCCAAATACTCGCTATTGACAGCAAATTTAGCCTAGAAAACTACAACCGCATGGTCAGTGCCGATGGTAAGGCTAACAAGGAAGAGCTCCTAAAAAAGGTTCGGTCTGATCTAAAAAACCGTATCGACGAAACAAGTAAATATATTCGACCAAGCGAGAATACAATGGATTTTGCGTTCATGTTTATACCGAGCGAGTCGCTTTACTACGACTTACTTATTGGTGATGTTGGTACAGGCTCAAGTGCCCGCGATCTCATAGAATATGCGTTCCGAGACAAGAAAGTAATTATTGTGAGCCCAACTAGTTTTATGGCGTACCTACAAACCGTTCTGCAGGGCTTGAGGAGCCTTCAGATTGAAGAGCAGGCGAAGGAGATTCAGATACGAGTTGGCAAGCTTGGTCAGCATATCGGAAGATTTGATAGCTTTATGCAGAAGCTCGGGAGTGCCCTTAACACTACCGTAAACCACTACAATGCGGCACATAAAGAGCTGGGTAAGGTAGATAAAGACGTGGTAAAGATTGCCGGCAATGTGCCAAGTGTCGAGCCACTACTTATTGATAAACCCCGACTTGATGAATAGCATGGCATTTAGTCAAAAATACACTATAGTTGCACCCATACATAGTCTTGAGCTTGGGGGTGAGTTTTCTTCTAGCGAGTGGCCACTTCACGTTACCATTGCTGATACATTTGCCGTCGATATAGTAGGCGCTGACATAATACAGAAACTTAAAGATTTGGTTGCGCATAGTAAGGTATTCGAAGTAGTGGGTGAAAAGGATGCATACTTTGGCCTTAACGATGAAGTGCATGTTATATTGACGCGACAAGATCCTGTAATGGTGGCGCTTCATAACGACGTGGCCGATATTTTAGACGGTGCGGTGTTTAATGATCCGCAGTACACACGAGACGGGTTTGTACCGCACTCAGCAGTGCAAAAACTGGAGAGGTTGATTATAGGCGAGCCAGTAGCCATACGGCAGCTTGCGCTTATAGACATGTTTCCCGGCGGAGACCCATATCATCGCAAGGTTTTAGCAGTAATAAAATTCCCCGCATAAGCGGGGAATTTTAAATGACTGTAACGAACTAGTCGTTGCTATTACTAGTTTGACTACGGAGTAAGTCGTGTAATACAAATCCGATAACACCACCAATAACTGGCGCAAGGATGTACACAGCGAGTGGCCACATTTCCCATTTAAGTGCCTGAAGCGACATAGCAACAGCTGGGTTGATGATGGCACTTCCACCTACATAGGCAGCGGCTGATGCTGCAAATAGAAGACCGACAAAGATACCAAGGCCTACGGTAAGTGCTGATGCAACACGGTCTTTCTTCTCGCGAAGCGCGTTAGCGACTGCGAATGCTAAGATTGTTGTACCTATGAGCTCTGCAAAGAAGACATACCATTCTTTACCAAGAGGTAGTGCGGTAGCTTGGAAAAGTGTTGGCGCTGCTTGCCCGAATGCATCGGCTGCTGGTGCCGCTGCACCACCTATGAAGGCAGTAAGTAGCCCAAGAGCAGCAAGTGCACCAAGGAACTGCGCGACTATATAGCCAACTGCCCGAATTGGCGTAATTTTGCGTGTGACAAGTGCGCCAATTGTCATGGCAGGGTTTAGGTGAGCACCGGAAAGTGCACCTACCAAAAGGACGATACCGGCAATTGCGAATAGTACAATAATCGGTTGACCTTGCCCAGCGATAATTGATGCAGCCAGCAAGAACGTACCGATAAATTCGGCAACAAGCGCTGTTATGAACGAAGCTCGACGCAAGGGCGAGCTAAATAGCGAGAATCTCTGTGCAGAGACAGCTTTTACGGTTGTATTCTTGTTAGCGGGTGATTTTTTTGCAGTAGACGGCTTTTTGGCGGTCGATTTTACTGACTTTGATACAGCTTTTTTAGTAGCCATGTGTTCTCCTCCTTAAAATGTGAAACATGGCTATAGTATACCATAACCAACTCGATGCAAATATGGATGCTATAGTAAGGGCATGGCATTATTTATACGACAAGACGACAATCGATCTAAACTCCAGGAACGGCTCGTGGCTGAACTACAGGACCGTGCAAAGAAAACTGCAGAAAAAGGAGATATACCTGACGGTGTTGATGACGCTAGAATGCTTGAAAATACCAAAACGACATCATCTCTGGCGTGGATGTGGTTGCTTATTGCGCTAGTGGTAATCGCAGGTGTTGTATGGTTGACGGTAGTACTATCGAACGGTTAGAATAAGCGTAAGTATTTTAATCAATAGGAGTTAATTCTCATGGCGCCAGATAATCAACCAGATGTACCTACAAATCCCGAGGAAACGCTGCCACAAAATGAGGTAGTAACCCCTGTAGAATCAGGGCAGGGTTTTAACGAAGATACGTTTAGTGTACCCGAAATAGCTCCGGTAGAAGCTGATCCGGGTCCTGCGGAAAGTCCGTTTGGACCGACACTTATGGACACGTCAAGTCAGCCAGAATCGGTGACTCCCCTCCCCTCTCAGGTACCTGTAGCAGAAAACACAACACCTACTGTTGCAGCTGCAGCAGCGCTTACAACAACCGCACCTATAAAGAAAAAAAGTTTGGCATGGCTTTGGATTACCATAGTGGCACTTGTGATTATTATCGCTGGTCTTGTGTCGGCATACTTTGTGATTAGGGGAGCCGCTGACAGTGCAGCCGATAGCTATACCGTGAGCGCTAAAGCATATGTTGCAGATGTATATGATGCGGCAATTACAGCTGCCGATAACCCAGCCGATATCGTAACATCTATAGAAGCTATCGATGCACCTATTTTGAAAGAAGCAACACTTGCAAATTTAAGTACGACCTATTCAGATGCTGAAGCGCTCCAGAAGAACGCAGCTTCAAAAGTTAACGCACTTAAAGAAGAACTAACCCAGTACGCGAATTTTTACGAGCTTTACCAGGGCTTACAGGAAACAGATAAAGAGCTTCAAAAAGCAGATACTTCAAGTGGCGAAGCGTACTTAAGTGACTTTTATGATACCTTAGGTACCTATCAAAAATTACTCGACACATCTGTTGTGCCGGATGATGTTATGACCGACGTTGAATCTCTTGCTGCAAAGCATGAGCTACTTTATAACGCATGGGGTGACGCGCTAGATGCATATCGAGATGGTACTAGGGCACAGTACGATGCGGCTGTAAAGAAATACTCAGATGCGGGGCCTGCATTTAAAACTGCCTTCATAAAAATTAAGTCTTACTACGATGACCTTTCAAAAAAAGTAAAAGAGTCTGCCAACATATTTAACGAATATGTGAAAACTGTCAATTAACTTTTAAAGATACACTACTTTCGCGGCGGAACATATATAATAGGTAACTGATATGCAGACAACTCAAGAATTACGTCATGATCTGCTCGAACAGATTGCTACAGCTACAACACCACGGGATGTGTTAAAGTCTGCTGCTTATAAGGGTCTATACAGCGGACTTGGTTCACTGAGCCCAGATAAGCGTGCGACGCGAGGTAAGGAAATTAATGATTTAAAGCGCGTGCTTGAAACAGCAATTGATGCCCGCGAATTTGAGCTCGAGTCGGCACACGTTGAAGCGCTTGATATCACTGCACCGTGGGATGTGAGTGGTTCTCGCCCTGAACTGTTACCAACATCTCAGGGAACGAGACACCCACTGACGACTGAGCTTGAAAAGGTTGTAGATATATTCACACGCATGGGATTTGAAGCTATTGAGTCACGTCAGATTGACGATGATGAGCATATGTTTGGCGCACTGAATTTCCCCGAAAATCACCCAGCACGTGATGGCTACGATACCTTTCGAACAGAAGAAGGATTTATTCCACCAGCACACACAAGTACGATGCAAAACCGTATACTTCGTGCCGGAAAGGAAACGCTTGAGGCAGGAGGGCAGATTGCTGCAGTAAGTTATGGGCGTGTTTTTCGTAATGAGGATGTGGACGCAACCCACGAACATACGTTTTACCAATGTGAAGGAGTATTTGTAAGCAAAGATGCATCACTTGCAGAAATGCTTGGCACACTCAGAGCCTTTTTTGAAGAATACTATGGCCAATCTTTAAAGATAAAAACGCAGCCGGCCTACTTCCCTTTTGTAGAGCCTGGGCTTGAGTTTGCTATTGAAAAACCAGCCGCTCTTGGTGGTAATCCGCTGTCAAGCGTCGGTGAGTGGTTAGAGATGCTCGGCTGTGGCATGATTCACCCTAACGTATTAAAGGCTGCTGATATTGATCCACAAAAATACCAAGGATTCGCATGGGGAGGTGGTATTGAACGACTTGTCATGCTTAAGTATGGTATCGAAGATTTACGTCATTTTGAATCAGGAAAGCTCGCCTTTTTGAGAAAGTTTGTCGCATGATTATATCTGTAAATTGGCTTAAGAAATTTGTAGACATTGATATGCCTATTCCTGAGCTTGTGGAACGTATCGGCTCACGGCTAGTTGAAATAGAAGAAGTTATTGAGCTTGGTGCCAAGTATAAAGACGTGTTAATAGTAAAAGTTGTAGAATCTGCGCCACTTGAAGGGACAGACCACTTAAGCGTGACAAAGATTGATGACGGCGGCATAGCAAAAAATGTGGAAAGAGACGACAAGGGTCTCGTGATTGTTGTGTGTGGTGCGCCAAATGTGAAAGCTGATATGTACACCGTGTGGGTACCGCCAGGTGTAATTGTACCGTCGACATTTAGTGATGATACGCCGCTCATACTCGGAGCAAAGCCGCTACGTGGTGTTGTAAGTAACGGTATGCTGGTAAGCGCCAAAGAACTTGCTCTATTTGACGACCACGACGGCATTATCGAAATCAACCAAGAAGTAGCGCCGGGAACATTATTTGCGAGTACGTTTGAGCTTGATGATTATTTGCTTGATATTGAAAATAAGTCACTCACCCATCGTCCTGATGCGTTTGGTATTGTAGGTTTTGCGCGGGAAGTGGCTGCAATTACAGCAAAGCCGTTTGTCACGCCAGATTGGTTGGCCGACGTTACACCTGAGTACTCAGAAAAAAAGATTAAACTAAGCGCACCAATAGTGGCGATTGATAATAATGAGCTAGCCGAACGCTACCAGGCTGTAGTGCTTGCAGATAGTGATGCTGCCAGAAAATCGCCACTCATGATTCAAACATATCTTGCGCGTGCTGGCGTGCGCCCGATTAACGCTGTTGTCGACGTAACAAACTACCTCATGCTACTAAGTGGACAGCCACTCCACGTATTTGACTATGATAAATTACTCGCTGTGTCAGGTGACGTAGCAGAGATACATGTAAGAGGGGCAAAGTTACACGAAGAGTTAGTCCTACTTGATGGGCGCGTCCTAAAACTATCAGAAGAAGATATCGTGATAGCAGCAGGCGACACAGCTGTGAGCCTCGCTGGTGCAATGGGCGGTGCGAGCACGATGATAGACGAAAACACTAAAAGAATTATCATCGAAAGTGCAACTTTTAACTTGTACCGACTCCGCGCAACCCAGATGCGTCACGGTATATTTACCGAAGGCATGACACGTTTTACAAAAGGTCAACCACAAGAACTCACGGCACCAGTACTGCACCAGGCGGTGGAATTGCTTGAATCGTGGGCTGGGTCAGTGCGCGTAAGCGATGTTGCAGATAGCGCCCAGGAACAACAGAAAGCCCCGACTATTAACCTTGTAGTGAGTAATGTTAATAGTATATTAGGTACTTTGCTTAGCGCTAAAGACATAGAAGAAACACTTCGACTCGCAGAGTTTGCAGCAAGCGAGAAACATACCAATGAACTAGTTGTAGACACTCCTTACTGGCGCAAGGATATTCATATACCTGAAGATCTTATTGAAGAGATTGGCAGACTCAGAGGCTTTGATACGATATCACCACGCCTCCCGATAAGAGATTTTACGGCGATTTCACCAGATACTTTCGATGTGTTTCGTCAGAAAATTCGTAACACGTTAGCACGTGCGGGAGCGAACGAAGTGCTGACATATAGCTTCGTACACGGCGATAGTATAAAAAAAGCTAACCAACAGCCGGATAATTCATATGCAATCGTTAATTCAATTAGCCCAGAACTCGAGTATTATCGCCAGAGCTTGACACCGAGTCTTTTGGGTCTTGTACATCCAAATAGTAAACAGGGGTATGACTCATTTGCAGTTTTCGAACTTAACAAGGTTCATTCTCAGTCAGCCGGTCTGACAGACGAGCACGTACCCGAAGAAGCTGATATGTTAGGGTATGTTGTGAGCTCAAAAAAACCTCGTTCGAAAAGCGCACCGTTTTACGACGCGAAGCAGACTCTCGAATACCTCGCGCACCAACTAGGAATAACTTTTAATTATGTTCCGGTTGTGACGCTTGATTCAGCCTACAGTAGGCCATATGAAGTTAAAAGAAGTGCATGGTTGTGTATTGCAGGCTCCGACACACCGATAGGTATCATTGGTGAATACACACGTGCCGTTAAACGCAGCTTCAAACTCGAAGATTACACCGCGGGTTTTGAGCTTGATTGCCGTGCGTTATTTGCATTCTATCAGCCAGTTATTGCATATCAACCACTGAGTCGTTACCCGAGTATTGAACGTGATGTATGCTACCGCATTGCTCGTACTGTGACATACGCTGATATTACCAATACTGCAAAAAATGCGCTCGCTACAATCGATATCGTATCGCAGTTGACACCACTCGACATATATCAACCAGAAAGTGGCGATACAAAAAATATTACGATTCGCTTAAAGTTTACGTCACATGTTAAAACTTTGTCATCGGAAGAAGCAAATGAGTACGTTAATGTAGTGTCTCAAGCTGTTACGCAAGCGACAGGCGCAACCGTCATATAGTATAGTCACAAATCACACGAATTTGCTATAATAAATAGAGTAAAAATATAAGGGAGTACCGATGGCGACTGCACGATCACAACGAATTGGCATATGGATTATTGCGATAGTTTTATTTATTGGAACGTTAGCTAGCTTTTTAGCGTTAATATTAGCACCTCAAAATGCCCAATCGGACGAGGCACAAATAACCGCGCTCACAACTGAGTATCAAAACTCTTTTAAAGACTATCAATTAAAAGTAGATACTCAAGCTGCGCAACTTTCGGCGTCGTATTTCGAAACGTTTAATCAGTACGCAAGTAGAGTTGCAGTATTTAATGCGACTAACGTGACAACACTTAAAACAGAAGATCTGAAGATTGGCGACGGTGCACAGCTCACGAGTGAATCGTCATTTACTGCCTACTACATAGGCTGGAACCCCGACGGTGTCGTATTTGATGGATCAATAGATGGCGCTACCTTAAAAGCACCGTTTACTGCTCAGCCAGGTTCGGTCATTACGGGGTGGACTGAAGGTATTAACGGTATGAATATTGGTGGTGTACGTGAACTCACTATTCCGTCTGACAAAGCATATGGTGAACGAGGTAGTGGTGACAAGATAGCGGCAAATACGCCACTTAAGTTTGTTATTATGACTATCCCAACACCAGAAACAATTGCTCAACCAGAAGTACCAGCGAAGTTATTAGAATACTACAGTAGGCAAAGAAATTAGTACCAATTTAGGGTACTAGGAGATACGACATGGCGGATACACTAAAAGAACTTATTATTGTTGGTGCTGGGCCGAGCGCGCTAAGTGCGGCGATATACACTACACGTGAAGATATTGACACTGTACTGTATGAAAAAGGTGCCGTAGGTGGTCTCGCGGCAGTAACCGACAAAGTTGATAATTACCCTGGCTTTCCTGACGGCGTAGAGGGTATGGCTCTTGCTGGACTTTTAGAAAAACAAGCGGAACGATTTGGAGCGACAATCGAATTTGGTGACGTCACATGTGTGAAAGACGAAGGTGATGAAAAAGTTCTCGTGGTTGATGGAGTCGAAGTTCGCGCTAAGACAGTACTTATCGCAACCGGCAGTGACTGGAAAAAAATTGGTGTACCTGGTGAAGCTGAGTATTATGGACGTGGGGTTCATTACTGTGCAACATGCGACGGTGCGTTTTACCGCGATAAGCGCTTGGTTGTTGTAGGTGGTGGTAATTCAGCAATTCAAGAATCGATATTCCTCACGCGCTTTACGTCCCATATTGACCTGTTGGTAAGAAGTGGTATAAAAGCCAGTGAAATATTGCAGCATGACCTAGAGCGATATGTGAGTGAAGGTAAAATAACGGTGCACCTCAACACGACAACTGACGAAATCATTGCTACAGACGGTAAAGTGACATCCGTGAAGGGCACAAAAGATGGTGTGCCAACGATATTTGAAACGGATGGGGTATTTGTATTCGTGGGATTAAAACCAAATACAGAGTTTTTGGCTGGGAGTGGTATTGAGCTTGATGAAGTTGGGCTTATTAAAACAAACGCCCTACTTGAAACAAATATTCCCGGTATTTATGCGAGCGGTGACGTACGAAGTGGAGCGACGACACAGATAGCTAGTGCGGTGGGAGAGGGCGCTGCAGCTGCGCTATCTATCCGCGAATATTTACATCACCTGACACGAACTTAGGCAACGTAGGTGCGCCAAAAATCCTCTAGACAATCAACTGTCTGGGGGTTTTTAGTTTGTAGTGCTATCTCGCGTGTACCAAGCAGGACGCCAATATTAGAAAAATTGTTGGATCCCGTAAGCGCAACTCGTGTTCCGTCTGGCATGTAAAATATCATAAACTTGGCATGCAAATACTGTTTACGGCTGTACAGTGTACGATGACCACTGAAAAACATACCGAGCTTTATAACGGCTTTATTGAGCGGTGACGCGTTTGCCGGTGGGTTGAAGTACATTTCGGTCGGCTTCTTTTTTAGTAGACGGCTTAGGCGACCGGTCGGGCAGTACTGTGTCACGATTAAGATTCTTTCAGCTCGGGCTGCTAATGTACATGCTCGGCGATATATAATTGAATCGCCAAAAATACCGCCATCAATCAGGATAGTATCTTCTCCATGCTTAAAGCTGTGGCTTCGATAGGAGTATCCGCCAGCATCAGCTCGCGTTATGCGGTGGTATTCAACACAGAGTGCTTCTGCTAGTACGTGGTCTATAATTTTAAGCATGTAATCATTGTTGCCTATTCCTTCTTCGTACAAGTTAACACCACCGAACGAGTACACAGTATCATCTACCACACACCATTTTATGTGGGTGCGTCCACTAAATATCGTGGCGCGAGAACGGCCGAGCCAGGTGAATTTAACACCATTTTTTATAAAAGCTTTGCTCATACGCGTGCTGACACGCGACTGCCTGGTCTGGTATTGTGTCGGCAAAAAAAATCCGCCTAATTCTGCATAGGTATACATATCAGCGCCCACATGCACGTCGACACCTCGCTCGGCGGCTTCTGATAGGGCATCAATTAATTCATCGGACGCGCGGTCATCGGCTACAACCATAGATAAAAATGAAACGCGAGTTGTTGCCAGACGGATTGCTTGTGCGGCGTCTTGTACATAAGCTCCAGGAAGTAAGAGTGTTGGTTTGTGTGGCATGTCAGTACGATTATATCTTGCGAGGGCGAAAAATGGTAAAATAAAGCATACGAATAAATTCGCTGCACGGCGAAAAGGAGATGTATATGGCTGACTTTAATCAAATTTTGACACCTGGAGATGTTGACTCGGGTATTATTAACGTAGTCATCGAAATTCCGATGGGATCAACGCACAAGATTGAATGGAACCGCGAAAAAGCTGTATTTCAGCTCGACCGTGTAGAGCCGGCTATCTTTGCAAAGCCAACAAACTACGGCTTTATCCCACAGACGCTCGACGAAGACGGTGATGAACTCGACATACTCATGATTACAGACGAACCATTAGCAACTGGCGTTTACTCGGAAGCAAAAGTAATTGGTGTCATGAAGTTTGAAGATGACGGTGAGGTGGACGATAAGGTTGTTGTGGTACCGGCCGACGACCGCTCAACGGGTAATGCTATTGCGTCGCTTGCTGATATACCGAAGCAGAAGCTCGACCAGATTGTTCATCATTTTACGCACTACAAAGACTTGAAAAAGCCCGGCTCGACAATTGTTAAAGGCTGGGGTGACGTGGAAGAGGCAAAGATAATTATTCATGAATCGATTGAGCGCTGGAATACTAAGTAATGCCTGTGATCGATGACGATATCCGTGCATCCATGCTGGTAGTTATTGATGTGTTTAAAGACTTTAGAGATGAGTTACTTCGCTCATATGGGAATATAGACTTTACGGTTAAGTCCGATGACTCACAGCTTACCGTATTGGACGTGAAAGTTGAGACTGAACTCAGTAGCAGGCTCTTAGCGCAATATCCAGGGGTTGGCTTTGAAGGTGAAGAAACAGGTGCGCGTGGTAATAGTCATAGATATTGGCTCGTCGACCCTATCGACGGGACGAGTAGTTTTATCAGGGGATTGCCCAACTGCACTAATATGGCTGCGTTTATTGTTGATAATCAACCGGTTGCGGCAGTCATACACAATATTTACGATGGCACAACGTACAGTGCTATTAAGGGCGAAGGCGCGTTAAAAGACGGCATACCTATTAAGGTTAGTCAGCGTCGTGTAATGGCAGTTGATAATCTGAACGCTGCCGTACATAACGAGATTGTATCCTCGTTTAATGGGACCAATGTTCGTGCGTTTCAACCTTTGGGGGCGGCCGGGAAATCATTTACACTTGTTGCCGAAGGCAAGCTAGAGGGAGTTATTACGCTGAATGGCTTTCTACATTCACACGATGTTGCACCCGGAGTGCTCATTGTCATTGAAGCGGGTGGTGAAGTAGTAACATTTGATGGTCAACCATGGGATATTAACTCGTCACACTTTGCTGCTGGCAATAGCGAATTTACTGAAGTGGCTCGAAGTAAATCCGTCAAACTTCAGCAGTATATTGTTACTCAGCCATTATAGCGACTATTGCGTAGTCGCTATCTTCGCTGCGGTGACCTTGTAAAAATTCACTATATGAATAGTAGTTTTCATCAGTGGTTGTATCAGCAGAATTATCGACAATATGTGCCTTAAGAATTCCGGCGGCTTTTAGTTGTTCAAACGCAACTTCTTTAAGCCCTTTATTATCAAGTGCCCAAATGCGGAATGATTGTTTGCCTGCAGCTGGTGTCAGCCAAACACGAAGATCGCTTTGCTTGCAACCGTACGTTGTCACCAGATGATTGATAGATTTTTGCGCACCATTTTGTTCCAGGCTATGGCGGCCAAGATGACTGACCATCAAAACGCGCTGGATTGGGTCATATATCGCTGTGCCAATACAGTCGGCAACAGGAAGAAAAAGTGCAATGCCAGGTGTGCGCGTGACAAGTCCATCGGCGGCATCGGTATTACCATCGCGCATCCCTTGCCCGGCATTTGCTTGAGTTACCTCACGGTAGCGGCACCAATTAGTTTCATGCTGTTGTGTTACTCGACGTAATGCATCCACGTTGATGCGTATAGCCGAGTCAATATCGCTACCGATGCTCGACAATAGCCTAGTGCGATTTTTGACGACCGTGATGTCTTCGGAATGGTGGCGATTGTACATGTTACCGTCTGCGGTGGTTGATATTGAAACGATAATACTCATGAAGGTTTATCTTTTCTTTTGCGGAGAGATTTTTGGCGAATGATTGCTGCGGCATGTGAAATATTTTCGATAAGTCCTAGCTGACGAAGCTGTGAGCGTAACTTGTTGCGAGCATGGGTTGTAGTAACATACGCAGTCCATGTTTTCTTGGGCTGTGAAAGCTTACGAGTCATAACTTCTATGACATCACCATTTGAAAGTGGCTTATCGAATGGGTGTATACTGCCGTTTACTTTAAACGCGGTTGCGCGTTTGCCGACATCGCTATGTACTAGGTAGGCAAAGTCTAGTGGGAGCGAACTTTCGGGCAGATTATAAATATCACCTTTTGGAGAATACACAAAGATACGACTCACAAATAAATCAATATTGAGCTGGTCTTCTGAAATATCTTCATTATCTTTAAGCCGCGAAGCAACTTCTTGAAGTTGTGATATCCACTGCATATGTGTTGGTAGTGTGGCGCTTGGTTTCTTGCGAACATAGTTTTTACTGGATTTCTGGTCGTGGTAATGGAAACTCGCGGCAAGGCCACGCTCGGCAAATTCATGCATTTCACGTGTCCGAATTTGGAACTCGACAATTTGCTTTGTTTGCGTAATGACTGTTGTGTGGAGGCTTTGATATCCGTTTGGTTTTGGAATGGCAATATAATCTTTGATACGACTAATCATGGGCTGGTACAGCGAATGTAAAAGACCAAGCACTCGGTAGCACTCTTCTTTTGTCTCGACGACAATTCGTAGTGCCATAAGGTCGTAAATATCGTCAATATTACCATTTACTTTTTTAAGCTTACAATACAAGCTGTAGATGCTCTTCACGCGACCATTAATTTCAGCCTCTATGCTATTTGCGAGCAATGCTTTTTCTACTTCAAGGCGCACAATACCAAGCTTACGGGTGCTTTTGCCAAGGCGTTTTTTCATAATATTTTGAAGCTTACGAAACTCCACAGGGTCAAGGTAGCTAAACGCCAGCTCTTCCATCTGCATACGGACTCGGCCCATACCAAGCCGATCGGCCATAGGTGCGAACACCTCCAGTGATTCACGTGCAATCTTAATTTGTTTGTCTTTCGGCATATGCTGAAGGGTTGAAAGGTTATGTAAGCGATCTGCAAGTTTAATAATAATGACACGAACGTCCTGGCCGATAGCGATAAGTAGTTTAGACAAATTGTCTTTTGTCTGTGGTAAGTAATTTTCGAGATCTTGCATGCCAGCTCTAGCCTGCGATACTTTAGTGACACCGTCTACTAAAAACGCGACATCTCTCCCAAACAAGGTTTCAATACGCTCGGTGGTCATAGTGGTATCTTCAACCGTGTCATGTAACACACCTGCAAGCACACTATCAATATCCATACCCCAGTCTATAAGCGTACCGGCAACAGATAACGGGTGAGTGATATAGGCCTCACCACTTTTACGTTTTTGGCCTTTGTGCGCCTCTGTGGCAATATCTATAGCATGAGCAAGTTCATCGAGCTGATTTTGCTCATAGTGAGGCTGTGCAACGTCGAGAAGTTGTTTCTTCTGCATTACCTTAGTATACGATACATTGATATACTATTGCACCACTGCTATACTTACGCGTAGATATGCTAATGCTTATAAAAGGAGTGGTAACTTAATGAGCCAGACAAAAATAGGAATTAATGGGTTCGGACGAATCGGCCGTAATGCGTTTAAGATTGCGTTTGACCGCAGTGATATTGAAGTCATCGCGATAAATGACCTTACTGATACAAAGACACTGGCCTACTTACTTAAAAACGATAGTAACTACGGAGCCTACAAGCACGATGTAGGCTACGATGACACGGGTATTATAGTAAACGGCACTCATGTTAAAGTGCTTGCCGAAAAAGACCCAGCAGCCCTCCCATGGGGTGAGTTAGGCGTCGAACTTGTTATAGAATCCACCGGGCGTTTTACGCTTAAAGAAGATGCAGAGCTCCATATTAAAGCTGGCGCTAAGCGAGTGGTTATAAGCGGCCCAAGCAAAAGCGAAGGAGTCGATACAATTGTACTTGGTGCAAACGAAGATGCCATAGAAGGGGCAAGTGACGTTATTAGTAACGCGAGCTGCACCACTAATTCACTTGGTGCGGTCATGGCAATTCTTGACGCTGAGTTTGGCGTTCAGAAATCTCTTCTCACAACGGTCCATAGCTACACAGCTAGTCAGGCCCTGCAGGACGCACCAAGCAAGGACCTCCGTGAAGGCCGTAATGCAGCCGAAAATATCGTGCCGACAACAACAGGTGCGGCTATAGCGGTTACAAAAACTTTGCCACAGCTTGAGGGTAAATTCGATGGTCTGAGTATTCGTGTTCCAACTCCAGTTGTATCAATAAGTGATATTACGGTACTCCTAGGAAGAGATACAACGGTGGAAGAAATTAACAATGTGTTCAAAAAAGCAGCAGGCGAGCCATTTTACCAAGGAATTTTAGGAGTCAGTGAAGAGCCACTGGTGAGCCGGGATTATATCGGCAATAGCCACTCTGGCGTCGTAGACCTACTGCTCACAAAAGTAGTTGGGGGAAATCTCGCAAAAGTCATGGTATGGTACGACAACGAATGGGGCTACAGTAACCGCTTGGTTGAACTTGTGGCTGACGTCGGCCGTAGCTTGCGCTAAGTCATATAAACCGCTTATACTTACAACTATGAAGATATACTTGGGCAGTGATCACAATGGGTTCCATTTGAAGGAAAAAGTCTTTGCGTACCTAGCAAAGCACTCTTACGATGTGGAAGATGTTGGCGGAAGAGAGCTCGACCCAGCCGATGATTTTCCAGAGTTTGCACAAATGGCAGCTATAAAGATCATAGGAAGTACAGATGATGACCCGCGTGCAATTTTACTATGTGGTGGTGGTCAGGGTATGGCGATTGCGGCTAATCGATTTAGAGGTATACGAGCCAGCGTGATATGGGATGCATATGAGGCCAAGATGACGCGCAACGATAACGACAGCAACATTTTGTGCCTTCCGTCGCGCGTCCTTGAGGATCAAGAAGACGCTGTATGGAAAGGTATCATAGAGACTTGGCTCAGTACTCCATTCGCGACCGCGGTGCGCTATAAACGTCGTAATGCACAGATTGATGAAATCTAGACCATGAGTGTTATTGCGCCAACTATTACCGTAGAAACAGAAGAAGCCTTTAAAGCGGCTGTAGAGCGACTACACCCATTTGCGCAACGTGTGCATATTGACCTTAGCGACGGTGAGTTTGCGCCGACATTTCTGCTAGGGGAAGACAAAATATGGTGGCCAAAGGAATGGGTGGTTGATATTCATGCCATGGTCGCTCGTCCAATTGAACATTTGCAAGCACTCATCGCGCTTAAGCCAAACCTTATTGTTTTTCACGCTGAGACGGGTCAAAATCTGACGCCTATTCTCGATGAAATAAAGAAAAATGGTATAAAAGCCGGCGTCGCGCTGACGCGTCCGACTGTTCCTTCTACAGTTGCGGCCGCGATTAGAACAGCCGATCACGTGCTCGTATTTAGTGGTGACCTGGGTCATTACGGTGGAACAGCAAGTCTAATGCAGCTCGAAAAAGTACGGCTGGTGAAGGCGATTAATCCGAATGCCGAAATTGGCTGGGATGGTGGAGTGAACGCTGATAACGCCTATACGCTTACTCAAGGCGGTGTCGATGTACTAAATACCGGCAGTGCTATCGCGGAGTCAACCGACCCTGCGACAGCATATGCTACACTAGTAAAAGAAATAAATAAACACGGAGTTATATAGTGGGTGGGCAATTAACAACCGTACAGTTGGCTCAAAAAGCCAACGATATACGAGAAGATATTATTCGCATGTTAGAGGCCGCAGGCAGTGGCCACAGTGCCGGCCCGCTTGGTTTGGCAGACATTTTTGGTGCGTTATATTTTAATATTCTTAGTCTTGATTCAAAAAATCCCAACTGGGAAGAACGTGATATCATTTTCCTCAGTAATGGGCACTGTGTGCCAGTGCAGTACGCTGCAATGGCCGAGGCGGGATTTTTTGACAAAGATGAACTGTTAACTCTTCGTAAATTCGGTAGCCGCCTGCAGGGCCACCCCGAACGTGAACGTCTGCCAGGGCTAGAAAACACTAGTGGCCCATTGGGAAGCGGCTTGTCGCAGGCTGCAGGCTATGCGTACAGCATGCAGTACATCGACGATATCAAACATCGCTGGGTGTATGTTGTTTTGGGTGACGGTGAGCTGAACGAAGGCAACATTTGGGAAGCTGCAATGTTTGCGGGTAAAAACAAGTTGTCACAATTAATTGGCATTATTGACCGTAACAATATTCAGATTGACGGCAATACCGAAGACGTCATGCCGCTGGAAGACCTGAAGGGTAAGTGGGAGTCATTTGGGTGGCACGTGATCGAAATCGACGGTCATAATATCGAAAGTATTATCGACGCTGCAAGTATGGGACGTGCAATCACCAATCGTCCAACGATGATTATTGCGCATACAATTCCTGGTAAGGGCGTTGATTTTATGGAATACGATTACCGTTGGCATGGCATGCCGCCTGGGCTAAATGAGGTTTCCGGTGCACCAGCTAAGGCCGATCAAGCACGGATAGCTATTGAAAAGTTACGTACACTGAACGGCAAAATTACTCATGAAGGCCAAGGCGTATGAGTCACTATCCACTAGACCCAGATTTGTTTACAGACAAGGTGAAATTAGAACCAAACCGCGCTGGTTTTGGCCGTGGGCTAAAGGCGGCCGGTGAAGCAAACGAAGCGGTAGTTGCGCTGTGTGCTGATTTGACCGAAAGTACGCAGATGCATCTGTTTCGTGATGCGTTTCCTCATCGTTTTATCGAAATTGGTGTTGCCGAACAAAACCTGGTGACTGTTGCGGCCGGTATGGCCCGCGCGGGCAAGATTCCATTTACCAGTAGCTATGCTGCATTTAGTCCAGGACGTAACTGGGAGCAAATTCGTACAACAATATCCCTTAATAACCAACCGGTCAAGATTATAGGCTCGCACGCAGGGCTGTATACCGGTGCTGACGGTGCGACCCACCAGATGCTAGAAGACATAGCGCTGATGCGCGTGCTACCTAATATGGTGGTAATTGCTCCTGGTGACAGCCTGGAAGCTGAAAAGGCGACTAAATTGGTCGCTGAAAACGGCACACCTACCTATATGCGTATGGCCCGAGAAAAAATCCCTGTATTTAGTACTGACGAATCACCTTTTGAAATCGGTAAAGCATACGTTCTACGCGATGGACATGACATTAGCTTGATGGGAACAGGCACAATGACCTATCAACTGTTAGCCGCTGCGAATATTTTGGCAGAAAACGGTATTGATGCCGAAGTAGTGCACGTGCCAACAATCAAGCCGCTCGACGAAGGTACTATTATTACCAGCGCCCGCAAGACGGGACGAGTTGTAACAGCTGAGGAAGCGCAAATTGCTGGTGGATTTGGCAGCGCTGTTGCTGAACTGTTGTCCGAGCAATTACCGACACCAGTCAAGCGTTTGGGTATGCAAGACCGCTTTGGCGAATCAGGTAAACCAGCCGAGCTGTTTGAATATTTTGGACTGACACCCGAAAAGATTGCCGAAACGGTGAAAGAATTTATCGACAACACATCACAATACCACAGAGAATATTAATAGGGGGCTGACATGGGACTTTCAATTGAGCAAATACGAGACAATACGACACGTGCACGACATTTGATGCAGCGCTCGCGACAACAAGGCTTTGCTGTTGGGGCGTTTAATGTTGACAACCAAGATACCTTAATTGCAGTGTCGCGCGCAGCCCAAAAGCTTAATTCGCCAATAATGGTTGAAGTCACGGCCGATGAAGTAAAAGCCATGGGCCTAAATAATATTCGTGACATGGTAGATAACTACAAGGATGAATATGGGCTTGAGGTATATATTAACCTGGATCACAGCCCCACAGTCGAAGACGCCAAGCGCGGTATTGACGCCGGGTTTGAATTTATCCATATCGATATATCGACTGCCAATCACGATGCAAGCGATGAGGAAATTATTAACGCCACAAAAGAAGTCGTTGAATACGCGAAATTTACCGGAGCGTTAGTTGAAAGTGAGCCACACTATTTTGGTGGATCATCGAATGTTCATACCGAAGATATTGATTACGAAGAAATTAAAAAGACGTTTAGCACACCCGAAGGTGCAAAGGCCTTTGTTGATGCGACGGGTATTGACACGTTTGCAGCTGCTGTCGGTAACCTGCATGGTAAATACCCAGTGCCAAAAGAACTTGATTTAGATTTGCTACAACGCATTAGAGACGCACTGCAATGCCAAATTAGCCTTCACGGTGGAAGTGACACACCACTTCACTATTTTGGCGAAGCAGCCAAAATCGGCGTCAGCAAAGTGAATATCAATAGCGACATGCGTTTTGCGTTTCG
>Ga0163144_10004005_pt1 | contig 33464 bp, 31 predicted proteins | sample OliLak19BULKMAT1_FD_123175 | JGI IMG/M metagenome (GOLD analysis project Ga0163144, IMG submission 123175) | Freshwater microbial mat bacterial communities from Lake Vanda, McMurdo Dry Valleys, Antarctica - Oligotrophic Lake LV.19.BULKMAT1 | ecosystem: Environmental > Aquatic > Freshwater >... | reverse complement strand
CGTTGTGCGGCAGCATCGACCTGCTGGCGTGTTGCGCGGAGGTAGGCTTGTTGTTCATGTCCTCGCTCGCTCTTGGCCCGTTTCACGAACGAGGGAATCATGGCATCAAGTGGTTGTTGGAGTGCCGTGCCAAGCTGCTGAAGTTCTGCCAATGGTGCGGCATATAGCCGCGTGAGCAGATATTCGAATGCCCGGCCATTACCAAACAATCCGACATTGGTCAGCGTTGCCATGGGTAGCAACCCACGCAGGAGATCATAGGCTTTTGCGCGGGTTGCACTTGTGTAGGCGCGCTCCGATGTGCCTGCCTCACGCGGCGATCCCGCTCGGATAAATGTGATCGCTGGATTGAGCATGGCCGAGTAACAGTCGAATAGCCCATCCATTGCCTGCTGATAGGCATCTGCGTGTGCAGATGCCATAATCGCCGCTTCGCGTAGATAGCGATACTGCCCAGCAACTTTGCGGTTGAACACGACATAACGGGTTGATTTTTCGAGTGGGCTGATCCCAATGCGGGCATCCTCAAGGGCTTTAGCGGCAATATTACTGATACCCTCACAGGCAACATGGGCACCGCCCAATTCAGCGACAGAATCATCGCCATAGCCGATCAGTACTCGCTCATAGAATGCTTCGGCCTGGCGGATGGCAACCAGTTGATCGACGTGATCGACACCCTCGGCGCGGCCTGCAATGGCGGCGAAGCCTGCTTCTGGGGCCTGGATAAATTCATCCAACAGAATGCGCCGCAGGCTTTTATCGGATCGACTATAGCGGGAGAATAGCGCGCCCTTCACCACTTCGGGCAGGTTGCGTAGTCCAAAGATTGAGCTATCGAGATCGGTTACAAAGGGTGCCAACAATGCGCGCTCATCGTCGCTAAACTGCTCGCCCCATATATCGGAAGGATTCGTGTGTGTGGATATCACAGTGGAGGCCCCTAGCCTAGAATTCAGGAGTCAGGAGTCCCGAGTCAGAATAGAAGAAAGTTAACTTCTGACTCCTGACGCCTGATAACGTTGCGGGATTGTACCATAAACCGGTGGTATAACAATTTTGGCAAAGGAGTGATAGAATAGCAGCCTAACACTCTGCTGTGGGAGATCAACCCATGACTGAAGTTCGCAGGGATGGTGTGCATCTTCACTCAAGTGCTCCTACGTCGTTAGATTACGTGTTCTGGCCAGTACTACTGATTGATCAGCAGCATGTTGTTACTGCAAGCCCATCTGCGGTAGTGTTGTTTGGTAGTGATCCATCTGGATTATCCTTGGTGGAGATCATGGCGCATGCGCCGTTTGAGCTTGTTGATCTGTTGCGCATGGCAACCAGCATGGTTGATCCACATGCGTCAGTTCTGAGTAACGGGGTGTTACGCTGCCAAAGCGGTGAACTTCTTTCGGTCGAGTTAGAGGTGCAACCTGTAGTTCATAGGCCGGGTTGTGTGCTGATATGGATCTACCCAATCACACGAGTTGCCCGACGTAGGCAATTATTGTCGGTTGCTAATCGGCTTGCACTACAATTACTTGCCGCGCATCAGCGCCGCGATCTCTACCAACTCACACTGCAAGCCTTGCATGATCTGGGAATTGTTGGAAGTATTGCATTCATTCAGCCCGATGGCCTGTTATTGCAATCTGCATTCCCCGCCAACTCGTTGCAGCCATTTGATCTGCCGCCCTTGTATATGCAAACCCAGGCTGTGCTGATCGAGCAATTGCGCGCCCGTTCTGAGCCAACACTTCTTTCTCAGATTACCACCGGGCAGCCACCAATAGTGATTGAACCCACACCTCTACCTCCTATTATTGTGCATTGGATGACACATACGCAGCCAGCATCTCTGGGAGAACCGCTCAATCAGCTTGATTGGGCACTGCCGCTGATGGTTGCGTCGCTTGGATGCGAGGGCAGGAACGAACAGGTACTTGTGCTGTGTTCGCCTGGTTTGTGCAGCGAGGATGCGCCCTGTGTTGCGGTATTTGCGAACTATCTGATCGCTGCGCTTCAGCAGATTGTGCTGCGCGAGCAGATGGAAGCGCAAATCGGGCGGCTCGAACTGATTATTCGCCATGTGCCAGATACCCTATTGGTTGTTCGATCCGATATGACGATGACATTGCTTAACGAAAAGCCACTCCGTGCCGCAGGCTATCAGCGTGATGATGTTGAAGGCCGCCCGATCACCGATATTGTGCTGCCCCATATCCGTGAGCAGGTGATTCGTGCCTGGGAAGCTGCACGTAGTGGCGAAACTCAGCGGTTTGAACTTGAGTTGCTGCGTCACGATGGGACAACTATGGTCTGTGCGGTGACAGCCGGGCGTATTCCTGGTTCCGATGAGGTTCTGGCGATCATCACAGATATGACGGTACGACAACAATTGTTTCAGGCCGAAAAAATGGCTGCGTTGGGACGTTTGGTTGCTGGAGTAGCCCACGAGCTCAATAACCCTATGGCCGTCATTCTTGGGTTGGTGCAGCTCAACCTGTTGGATACATTACCATCCCAGCTAATCAGCGATCTTCGGAATGTCGAGCAGGCGACGCTGCGTGCAAGCCGGATTGTGCAGCAGTTGACAACGTTTGTGCAACCGCATGGCACACGACTGTTACCAATCAATCTTGTGCAGGTCATTCCAGATATCGCCGAAAAATTCCGCATGCAGGCAATCGATCATGGCGTACAGGTTGTGGTCGATGTTCATATGGATACACCACAGATCGATGGCGATGTGTTTCAGATTCAGCAGGTGCTGATGAATTTATTGTCGAATGCGCTTCAGGCGGTTGAGCGCCAACCAGAAGGACAGTTACGATTGATCCGATTACATGGTTGGGGCGAGGGCCAGCGCGTGCGGATACTTGTTGGCGATACGGGCAAGGGTGTTGCACCCGAATTGCTATCGCGGATTTTTGAGCCGTTTTTCACGACCCGTGCGGTTGGGCAGGGTGTTGGTTTAGGGCTTGCGATTGCCTATGCCATTATTCAACAGCATAATGGCCAGATCTGGGCAGAGAATGACCTGATCAGCGGAACCATGTTTCATATCTCATTGCCAGCATCAAGTATTGGTGAGTATGCGAACGAATAGAATCAATGCTCGAAGGAGACACCCATGCGGATTACACTCCAGGATACGCCTGCACTGAAATTACATCCAGATGATGATGTCGGCGTTGCACTCGTTCCGTTGAGCGCCAATCGGTTCGTCCAAATTGGTGGTGTAACTATACGAATGCTCGCTAATGTCGATGCTGGCCACAAATTTGCGCTACGTTTGGTCGAACAGGGCCAGCCGCTGCGCCGCTATGGCCAAATAATTGGATTTGCGACCAAAACGATTAACCCTGGCGAGCATGTTCATTCGCATAATCTGGCGGTTGGTAGTATGCAGCTTGACTATGAGTTTGGCACGGAGGTTAGGTCGATCCAGCCTGTTCCTGTAGCAGAACAGCGCACGTTTCTGGGCTATCGGCGGGCTGAGGGCCGCGCTGGCACCCGGAACACAATCGCGATCATAGGAACTGTCAATTGTTCGGCCCATACCGTACGGACGATAGCGGCGCGAGCGCGGGCTGAGTTGTTGCCAAAGTTCCCACATGTGACCGATATTATTGGGCTGGCCCACAAAAGCGGATGCGGTGCAGCGTCGGGCAGTTGGGAAATGGAACTGCTGCAACGAACGCTGGCCGGTTTCGCAAAGAATCCGAACGTCGCTGGGTTCGTGTTTGTTGGTTTGGGCTGTGAGACCAACCAGTTCGAGACGCTCTGGGAAACCCAACGCGAGCGCCTGGGTTCTTCTGGATTGCCCCCCTATATTGGTATTCAGGATACCGGGGGTGTGGCAGCAACGATTGAAGAGGGGCTGCTGGCCGTTGCCAAACTACTGCCGATTGCCGATACCGCCCGCCGCGAAGAACTGCCGATCAGCGAGTTGTGCGTGGGGTTGCAGTGCGGTGGCAGCGATGGCTTCAGTGGGATTACTGGCAACCCAGCACTGGGCTATGCCGTCGATCTGCTGGTTCAGCATGGTGCCACGGCGGTGCTCTCGGAGACACCCGAGATCTATGGGGCCGAACATCTGCTGACTCGGCGGGCCGTTAGCACAGCAGTGGGTGAGAAGCTGATTCGACAGGTACGCTGGTGGGAAGACTATACCGAGCGTAATGGCTTTGTGATCGATAATAACCCTGCGCCGGGCAATAAGGCTGGTGGACTGACCACGATCTTTGAGAAATCGCTGGGTGCTGTGGCGAAGGGTGGCAGCATGCCGCTCCAGGCGGTATACGATTATGCCGAAGCAATCACCGAGCATGGCTTTGTGTATATGGATACGCCAGGCTACGATCCTGTTTCGGCAACAGGCCAGGTGGCGGGTGGCTGTAATCTGCTGGCCTTCACGACTGGACGAGGCAGCTGTTTCGGCTTCAAACCAGCACCAAGCATCAAGATTGCCACAAATAGTGTCACCTATGAGCGCATGCAATCCGATATGGACATTAATGCCGGGGTGATTTTGGAGGGTGCGACGGTCGAGGAGGTTGGGTTGGCGATCTTCGAGAAGCTGATCGCAGTCGCATCGGGTGAGCAGAGTTTGAGTGAGGCCCAGGGTATTGGCGAGGAAGAGTTCAACCCCTGGATTATTGGCGCGACGATGTAGTATCGAGCTTTCAGCTTTCAGCCTTCAGGAGTATGGAAGATGCACCTTACCTTATAGAGAAATTAGGGAAATGTTAGGCACATGTCATGCTGAGCAGAGGGCAGCATCTCGTAAGTGTGCGGCTTGTTCAAGCCATGAATGTATCTCTAGGAGATAAAGGCTGAGTGCTGATAGCTGAATGCTTGTTTCATAGAAAAGAACCACCATGAAATTTTCGATCATGCTTGAGGGCCAGCAAGGTCTGACATGGCCGCGCTGGCAGAAGATCGCTGCATTAGTTGACGAGCTTGGCTTTGCCGGGCTGTTCCGTTCCGATCATTTTACCGATCCGGCTCCACCAAGCCGTGATTCATTGGAACTGGTTGTCTCGCTGGCCTATCTGGCGAGCCATACGAAACAGATTCACTTCGGGCCGTGTGTCGCACCGGTTTCATTCCGCGATCCAATCATGTTTGCGCGTCAGGCAGCAGCCATCGATGATCTCAGCGGTGGGCGGATGATCCTGGGCCTTGGCGCTGGTTGGCAGGAACGTGAGCATACCATGTTCGGCTACCCACTTGGCGATGTTGCCACCCGGATGGCCCGTTATGAAGAGGCGCTGGAGGTGGTTTCGCTGTTGTTGCGTGGCAGCGAACCGGCGAGTTTCACAGGCCGTTTCTATAATCTGAAAGAGGCCGAATTGTTGCCCCGTGCCCAACGCCCTGGTGGAACGCAGATCATGATCGGTGGCAATGGGCCGAAGCGCACCCTGCCGCTGGCTGCTCGCTATGCCAATATCTGGAATGGCGTGTTTCTGACGCCGGAAGAGTTTCGTGAGCGAACCAACGCCCTTGATGATCTATTGCGTGCTGCTGGGCGCGCACCCGAAAGCCTGCAACGCACCCTCATGACCGTCATTCACTATGGCCAGGATCGAGCAGCGCTCGATCAGAAACTGGCCTGGCGGCATATACGGCCCGAGTTTGCTGGAAAATCGCTTGATCAGACGATTGCCCAGATTCGTGAGGGACGAAAGCAGATCGTCGGGACACCAGATGATGTCATCCCGCAGCTTCGTGAATATGCCGATGCTGGTGTCGAGGAATTCTTCCTGCAATGGCTCGATCTCGATGACCTCGATGGGCTGCGCAGCATTGCACAACATATTCTGCCGCAGTTTATCTGACAATTGCGAAACAGGTGTGCTCCCGCCGAATACCAGATCGATCCAGTAGATGGCAGTTTACGGCCAATTGGTTGGCATATGCATCCAACAGCATACTTTTCACTCTATAATTAGCTGATGAACACTTTTGATCAACGAATAGAGTGAACCGTGAGGAGATGCGGATGCTACTTCTTTCCATGTTGACAGAGCGCCAGCAGCGTTTTGTAGCCCTTGCCAATGAATTAGCTCCCAGCTTGGCGGAACGGGCGGCTGCCCATGATGTTGATGGCAGTTTCCCGCACGAAAACTATGCTGAACTGCATCAATCTGGCTACCTGCGGCTGGTGATTCCTCCCGAATATGGTGGCCAAGGTGCGAATGTCTACGAGATGGTGCTGGCTCAGGAACAACTTGGCCGTGCCGATGGCGCAACCGCAATGGCGACAGGTATGTTAGTTCAGTTGATCGGCCGCCTGGCCGAGGAGCGTAGTTGGCCGGAGCCATTGTTCGCAACGGTCTGCCGCGATCTGGCTACGGATGGCGGGTTAATCAATAGTGTCGTGACCGAACCGGAACTTGGCAGCGTTTCGCGTGGTGGTGTTCCAGCCACGAGTGCGACGCCCACCGATGGTGGCTGGCTGATCAATGGCTATAAACAGTTTGCAACTGGCGCTCCAGTGCTGCGGTTTTTCGTGGTTGGTGTGAAGATCGCGCCCCATGATGGTGCGCCCCAGGGTGAAGTAGCCAATGCGATTGTTCGCGCTGGTACGCCTGGATTACGAACCGTCTCGACATGGAGCAATAATCTAAGCCTGCGGACATGCGGCAATGATGATGTCTATTTTGAGGATGTCTTCGTTCCAGATGATTGGCTAGTTGGGCGGCGGGTGATTGGTGCCCCACAGCCCGTCACACAGCTTCCTGGCCTCAACGCCTGGAGCCTGACTGTGACAGCTGCCTATTTGGGAGTTGGGCAAGCGGCCTGTGATGCCGCCTGTGATTATGCCAACAATCGCATTCCGCCATCGCTTGGCAAACCGATTGCCGAATTACCGCATATACAACAGACAATCGGCGCGATCCAGATCAGCCTGGATGCCGCACGAGCCGTATTGCACGAAACCACCCGTGCCTGGGTCGAACGGCCCGATCTGCGTGCAGCCCTAGCCGCGCATGTTGCTGCCGCGAAATACCTCTGCTCCAATGCGGCCTGCACCGCATCCGAACAAGCACTGCGCGTTGCAGGCGGGTTTGGCCTGACGCGCGCCCTGCCACTTGAACGCTACTTCCGTGATGCACGGGCTGGCCTGTTTCATCCACCACAGGATGATCTGGCCCTCGCACAGGTTGCGCGTGCCGTCATTGCGGCACGGAAGTAGCGACGCCCCGGTGGGCCGTAGAGACGCAAAATCCTGCGTCTCTACGGCGGAATTATGCCACGTTCTTGATTCGGAACCCACGCAATTCCTGCGCCAGTGTCGCAGGAACACGCCCCGCCAGGAATGTGCCATCGGCCTCGAACCGCTCCTCCTCAACAACGCCCTGCTGACGCCAGAGCGCTACCAGATCATTGCGGCGGTAGGGAATCAACGCCTTGATCGTGTCCATCCCTGCTCCAAGCATCTCCTCGATCCGCTGCAGCAGTTCCTTGCGACCCCAACCGTTAAGCGCCGATACCGCCACATAATCATTTGGAAGCCCTAATTCAGCGGCAATTGAACCGACGCCACCCTCGCTCATGCCCTCCAACAGATCGACCTTATTGAGCACTGTCAGCATTGGTTGCTTATCGGCACCCAGTTCTTTCAGTGTATCAACGACCGTCTGGGTCTGCTGGCTTGCATTCGTATGGGTGATATCCAGCACATGCAACAGCAAATCGGCCTCACAGATCTCTTCCAGCGTTGCCCGGAAGGCTGCGACAAGCTGGGTTGGCAGCTTCTGAATGAAACCGACTGTATCGGTCAGCAGGATCGGCCGACCACCAGGCAGTGTCACCTGGCGAGTTGTTGGATCCAGCGTAGCAAACAGTTTATCTTCAGCCAGAACCTGCGTCCCTGCAATCGCATTCAGCAGCGATGATTTGCCAGCATTGGTATACCCAACCAGTGCTACAATCGGGATACCACTGCGCCGACGACGTTCACGGTATAGCTCACGATGCCGGTGAACTTCCTCGATCTGTTTTTCGAGCAGTGCGATTCGCTGCCCGATCATGCGCTGATCCAGCTCAAGCTGAGTTTCACCAGGCCCACGCAGGCCAACCACACCGCCGGCCGATGTCCCGCCACTACCGCCCTGTCGTTCAAGGTGCAGCCATTGGCGGCGCAGGCGTGGTAGCAGGTATTTGTACTGCGCCAACTCAACCTGAATGCGTCCCTCACGGGTCTGGGCGTGGCTCGCAAAGATATCGAGGATCAAATTGGTACGATCCAATACCTGTGTGGCAAGCAACTCTTCGAGATTGCGGGTCTGGCTGGGGGTTAGTTCATCATCGAAGATAACAACATCATAGTTGAGTTCTTCTTTCAGTGTCGCAATCTCATCGGCTTTTCCAGGTCCAATGAAATGACGTGGGAATGGATGCTTGAGGCGCTGATGCGTCTGTCCAACAACCTCAAGTCCAGCCGTATCAGCCAGCAATGCGAGTTCCTTGAGCGAATCCTCAGCACTCCATGCGCTGCGCCCACCAGTCAATTCGGCACCAACCAGAAACGCTCGCTCGCGTGGTGGACGTGTATCGTGCATGCGCCGTCGTTCGACACTAGGGGTAGGGATCTCGGTGAGATCATCAAGTTCTTCTATGGCAGTTCTCCTTACGTTTCTTCGAAGCCAAGTTCTTCCGCAACAATATACAGCGGTCGCTTCTTAACTTCATCATAAATTCGACCGAGATATTCGCCAATTATCCCAAGGCAGACGAGTTGAACGCCGCCCATAAATAGCACCATCACCAGTGTCGTCGCCTGGCCAGTTAATTGCGTGCCAAACATGCGCAGCAGGACAACAGCAATAATCCCGATAATACCAAGCCCACCAATCGTAAAGCCACTATAGGTTGCCAATTGAAGTGGCAAATACGAAAAGGCTGTAATGCCATCAAGGGCAAACTTGACCATCTTGCGCAATGGATATTTTGTCTCGCCTGCCTTGCGTGCATCGCGCTTATAGCCAACACCCGTCTGCTTGAAGCCAACCCACACCGAAAGCCCACGCATGAAGCGTTTCTGCTCACGCATCTGCTTGAGCGCCTCAACGACTTTGCGATCCATCAGCCGAAAATCGCCAGTATCGACAGGAATATCAACATTTGTGATTGTTCGAATAATCCGATAGAACAGCGATGCCGTCGCCTTCTTAAAGGCCGTTTCGCCCTCGCGTTCTGTCCGAATGGCAAACACTACCTGACTACCCTGTTTCCATTCGGCGATCAGGTTCGGAATAACCTCTGGCGGATCCTGCAGATCCGAATCGATCACAACCACGGCCTTACCCTGGGCATAATCGATTCCCGCAGTAATGGCGAGTTGATGGCCAAAATTACGCGAGAAGCTGATCACCTTCACCCGCGGGTCGTGCTCGTGTAGTTCACGCATGATTGCTGCGCTACGATCCCGGGAACCATCGTTGATCAACACGAGTTCGAATGGTTCGCCAAGGGTTTCCATCGCCGCAATTGCTCGGCGATAGAATTCTGGCAGCAACTCCTGCTCGTTAAAGACTGGTGCAACGATTGAGTAGTTCGGGCGTATGCTCATCTGCCCAGCCTGGCCGCGCATGCGGGTCATTTCTAATGGTTCAACAATCGCCATCGCGGATGAGCTCCTTTGCTTGCGATACGTAACAGCGCTTTATTCGTTTATTTTAGCACAGGAGTGCAGGGTACCCAATGAAGGATGAATGAGTTTTCACCTGATAGTGCATCAATGGGTATCAGTATTCGAGCCGAGGCCCACAACACTCGCAATCGCCAGATCGCGCGTGTGGGTCAGGCTCAGTGCCAGTGTTGCGATGCCCAGGGTACAGGCTCGCTGTTCTGCCGCGCCAGAAAGCGTGATTGTTGGCTGCCCAAGCTCATCGCCAATCACCTCAATATCCGTCCACGCAACACCTGCAAATTGCGTGCCAGCCCCTAAACCGCGCAGCCCGACCCCCAACAGTTTGGCTGTTGCCTCTTTGGCAGCCCATCGTGCGGCAAGCGAACTTGGCCGATCACCATAGCGCACGATTTCGGCGTTGGTGAACACCCGTTTGAGAAATCGTTCACCATAGCGCTCAATGGCGTGTGTTATTCGTGCGACCTCAATCATGTCGATGCCATGATAGATCACTGTTGGCCTACCATCGAGAAACCCGTTACTTCCGCAAGGTAATCGTGCCCACGCGCCTCAATCCGGATGGTTTGAAGATAACGAGCCTGTTTGATCAGCGTATCGCCACGCAACTCAATATCGATCTGATACCATGTATAGGGCGGCACGGGACGATAACGAATGACCTGCAGATCCGGCAGTTGTTTCTCGCCATTTGTTGTTGAGTAGACACAAATATAACGCTGCTGTTCCTGGTCGGTTGGGCTTGTGGGTTTATAGATCAGCTGGATCATAATCGGGCATTCCGAGCCTTGTGCCCCCGTACCAGGTATGGATTGCTCCAGCACGCGCACCCAGCCCTTCAACCGTAATGACGTATACTCGGAAACATCAACATCAAGTTCCTGAAAAATACCAGTTGTGAATGGCCGTGTTTGCCCACCATCGCGGCGAAACTGGCCGATGAACACCTGATCCTCGGCAGTACACAGATCTGGTGTTTCGGGGCGGCAGGCACGAATGATACTAAACGATGCTTTTTTCTCATCGTCCGTCAGATCTGGGGCATTTTCATTCCAGTATTGCCGCCATGTCAACGAGCCTTCGTGATACATATTCTGCTGGCGATACTGCGTGAATCCACTATCGGCAATCAATTCCCATACTGCCGGAATTGGTGGATCGATGCTACCATTAGTACTAACCTGGAGTTTTTCGCCAGGCCTTATGGCTACGCGCCGTTGGCCACGCACCACATATGCCTGCCCTTTCCGAACTGCCACCTCAACCAGCAATGATCGCCCATCGGCAGTGACTGCTGGGAGGTGGCCGGCTTCATCACTTGGTACGTAGACACTGTAGCTACCACCAGGCACGAGATCTATGCTCGTGGCGGTATCGATCTGAACCGTATAATCAACATGCTGGTATGGTTGATGATCGGCCAGATCAAAACGAGCATACCCGGATCGCTGGAACAATACGACTTCCTGGTGGTTGTTGTTCCATTGCGAAACCTGGTAGCGCTCAAGCGTCAGATCCGCACCGGTTGGCGAAGCCCACAGCTGAATATGCGTTTCGTCGGGAAGAACCATTGAAGCAACAGGGCCATAACCGGCCTCACGGCGCGATTTTACACTTTCGCCCTCGCTCAGCGGCACACAAATATCGCGGCTTTCTGGGCATGGGTCACGTTGGCCGGGCAATCGTTCGAGGCTCGATGGGCTCAATTGGCCACGTGACTGAATCACGACTCCGGTATTCACATGGCTACGCAATACAGCACCGAGTACTGGCATGGTTGCCGTGGTGTAATAGCGCCACCCAAGCCATACTGAACTGGCAACGATTGTGCAGAAGGTACCAAAAAACACCAGCAACACCAACCAGGCACTCGCTTGTGGAGAGAATCTGGTCGGTGTATTGCTGGATTGTTGGGCCTGTTGGGCCAAAGCCACATCCTTTCAGTCGGAATAGCGCTCCTCAAGCCATGGATCGGCATGATTATTGTACCCGTAGCGCTCCCAAAAGCCGAGCCGATCATCTGATAGGAATTCGAGGCCGCGCAGCCACTTGGCACTCTTCCAAAAATATTTCTTTGGTGTCAGCAAACGCAGTGGGTATCCATGATCTGGAGTCAACTCATCATTTTCATACTTATAGGCCAACATTGCATCGTCCTCCAACAGGATTTCGATGGGCACATTGGCAGTGAAGCCATATTCACAGTGCGCCACCACAAAGCGGGCGCTTGGCTTGAGTGCTGGAATATGTTTGAGGAATTCCTTAAACTGAACACCCTCCCACGTGGTATCAAGCTTGCTCCAACGCGTCACACAATGGATGTCTGTTGTGATCTGCATGGTTGGAAGCGCTCGAAATTCGGTATATGAGAGTTGGCTTGGTTGCTCAAGCTCTCCCCACACCCGTAAATCCCAGGTCTCCGCAAGATTTTTGTAGGAGGGAACATTACCATAGTGCAGAACTGGGAACTTTTCCGTCAGATATTGCCCTGGTGGAACTCGATCCTGCTGATCTGGTGGCGTGCGGTCATTCTTTTTGCGGAAGGTGTTAAACATTGTTTTTGATCCTCATTATGTAGGAGATCGTACCAGCGAACGATACATATGATAGTCATTTTATACGCATAAACGTTACAGTCTTCTCTGTATAATACACGGATTCCGGCGGAAAACAAAATGCCGTGGAGCATTCACCCCACGGCATCGCATCGGATGAGTTGTTTGTGTGGATCAGATCATCTGGAGTTCGAATGATCCACGCATCTGGCGACGTGCCCGATGGAAACTTGCATCCTTGGAAACCTCGCGTAGCACATGCTGAATAGCATCACGCTCAATTGGCTCGTTATAACTGAATACTAAATGCTCGATACGCTCAACTAATTCTGCACATGGTTGGTAGAGGTAGTGCGGATCTTCATCGGTATGAGCAACGAGGATACCATCCTGTCGTAATTCCTGAAGTGCTTCACGAGTACTCCAAATATCACGGTAGGTGCGATTCGCAATCTGCTGTGCAGTCATTTCGAGGCGTGGGTTCTCATGAAACCACAACAGAAATTGGAGCTTGATCGGTGAGTCGATTGCTTCTTCGAGCAACTGTCGAACGCATGGGTCGATCATTGACCTTGCCTCCTTTCGAGGTCTTCATTGACCTAAGCTGTGCAATTCGCCGGGTGACTGAGAATGTGCGGCATCCTGCAAGCTTGGAAGGAGCCAATTCTTGCCGTTCTTTATGTGAAGCGGCAACAATATGTGGATGGTTTGGGCCAAGTAACAATCTTATTAGGTATTATATGATCATTTAGTGATTTTTTCAATGCCCAGGTTAGAGCCTTTTGGTAAAGAAATGATGAGATTGGTGAAATGTTTGTAATAAGAATATCTTGACGCAGTTCGCGCCGCATGCTATAAATTCCGTTACACCTATTTGTTGCACTTGGCTACTCACGCCAATAGATATTTGCTGGATCCGGTTTTTGGTTGTTGTGTGTACAGATCTGCACACCTCATAATACTTTAAAATCATAGGGGGATGTGATGGCAAAGGTGCTTGTGATGACTGTTGTGACAGGGCCACAAATCGGGCGAAAGTTTAGCCTGGCAGGGCGTTCAAATACTATTGGTAGCTCATCGAGCTGCGATTTGGTGTTGCATGATCGGTCAATCGAGCCACGCCACGCAGAATTACGATCCATGCTTGAGAGTTGGTTCGTCGTTCCGCTGACGACGAGTGGCACGGGTCTTTCTGTCAATGGCGTTGCCGTTCGCAGCCAAAGCAGGGTTCGCCCTGGCGATAAACTTTCGATTGGTTCAACAACCTATGCAGTTGCAGTAGAAGAATTAACCGAGAATGAGGTTGGCAGTTCCCAACAATCCGTATTATCTGATTCGCGGTTGCCTCGTTTTGGTGAATACCTCATTCAGCGCGGATTGCTGACAAATGATCAGGTTCGGCGAACTGCTGATCGTCAGTCGTCATTGCAGCGGATTGGCGTAACAAAGCCGTTTGGCGAAGTTGCCTATGAACTTGGCTATCTCAATCGTTCACAGCTTGATCAGGTTGTTGTTGATCAGCGTAACGATTTTAATGATCGCTGGCACGATTAAATACAGTGATCTGTTATAGAAGCTCTCAATATACATTGGGGAGGTTGAGTGGGATAATCCCTTCTCAACCTCCCCAGTACATATTCCAGAGTTTCGTGCTATCTATACTTCCGCAACAACGCCAAATCTGCGTCAACCATGATGTTTACCAGTTCCTCAAGTGAGGTTTCTGGCTTCCAGCCAAGCTTTGCTGTGGCTTTGGCCGAATCACCAACCAGCAGATCAACTTCTGCCGGGCGGAAGAATCGCTCGTCCTGAACAACATACTCACGATAGTCCAGCCCAACCCGAGCAAAGGCCAACTCGCAGAACCGCCGTACAGAATGGGTTTGCCCCGTTGCAATCACATAATCTTCTGGCTGCTCCTGCTGAAGCATCATCCACATGGCTTTGACATAATCGGCGGCATAGCCCCAATCGCGCTGCGAATCGAGGTTGCCAAGCCGCAGTTCTTTGTCGAGGCCCAGTTTGATCCGTGCGACGCCATTTGTGATTTTGCGAGTCGAGAATTCGAGCCCACGCCGCGGGCTTTCGTGGTTGAACAAAATCCCCGAAACAGCAAACATATTATAGCTCTCACGATAGTTGATCGTGATCCAATGGCCATATACCTTGGCGACGCCATATGGTGATCGTGGGTAGAATGGCGTCGTCTCACGCTGTGGCACTTCAACAACTTTCCCAAACATTTCGGAAGAACTAGCCTGGTAGAACTTGATATCGGGATCGACAATCCGGATTGCGTCAAGCACCCGTGTAACGCCAAGTGCCGTTACTTCGCCAGTGAACACTGGTTGTGTCCAGGATGTGACAACAAAGCTTTGGGCTGCCAGGTTATACACTTCCGATGGGCGATGCTCACGAAGGATGGCAATTAACGAAACCTCATCAAGCAGATCGCCAGAAACGAGTGTCACTTTATCCTGAATATGTGTGATTCGCTCGAAGTTCACCGTACTGGAACGCCGAACCATACCAATAACTTCATATCCCTGGGCGAGCAGGAACTCGGCTAGATAGGATCCATCCTGCCCAGTAATACCGGTGATCAGTGCACGCTTTGGCTTTGTCATCATTTCCTGTTCCTTTACTGCATGGAGTGATCGCAAGTATAGGTGATCTCGATGTTGGTGTCTGCTAACTGAGTTAGCCTCCTTATAAGCGATCATGCGGTACAATGTTTAGATGAACGAGTCTTCTGCTTCTTTATCGGAGTCACTTGGGCAGCGAATTGCTCGCCTGCGTACCCGGCTTGGCTGGACGCAGAGCGATCTTGCGGAACGATTGGCAGCATCACGCGTTGCGGTTTCGCATTTCGAGGCTAGCTTGGCTGTGCCAAGCGAACGAACAATTGTCCTGCTGGCTGGGCTGTTTCGGGTGGAACCGATCGATCTTGTTGCGGGAACCGGCTATCCCCCTGCAAAGGCCGAGCGATTGCCCACCGTTGCCTGCCGATATACCGAGGTTGATCTCCAACTTGCGCTATTGGCGTGTGATCTTGCCTGGCTGGAGCGATTGGGTGTTCCTGCGAACACGACAGTTCATAACGAAGCACTCAGGCCACGTGTCGCCGCACTCAAGGCATTACTTTTCATAATGGAAGATCGGTTTGAATCCGTTAAGGTAGAGCAAGCACTTGCCCCGCTTAGGCATCGCGGGTGACAACCTGAAGTTGCTGTTCCGCCTGAGTTCGGAGCGCTGGGTCGCTGGTTAGATCGAGGCATCGGCGCAGATCGCTGGCGGCATTATCGTTCTGCCCGAGGCGGTGATAGGCCATTGCGCGGTAGAGGTAGGCGTCGGCATCATTTGGATACTGCCGCAGATACCCATTGAAGTCGCCAATTGCCTTCTGCTGATCGTTATGTGCGCTATAGGCCAGGCCCCGGTTGTAGAGGCCGGTTGCGTTTTCGGGACTTAAGCGCAGAAACTCATTATAATCCGCAATCGCTTGATCATAGCTGCGTTGGTAGAATGCTGCTCTACCACGATTGAGGAATGTTTCTGCATTGCCTGGATCTATTTGGAGCGCCTTGTTGTAATCGGTGATTGCGCGATTATACTCACCCAGGCCAACATAGGCTCGCCCGCGTTGGGTGAGTGCGTGCGGATCGTTGGGTTTGAGTGTGAGTGCCTGGCCAATATCGAAGAGGGCCTCACGATATTTCTTCATTCGCAGATAGGTTTCGCCGCGCCCAATATAGGCTGCGGCAGCATCTGGTGTGAGCGCGAGAGTTTGTGAATAATCGGCAAGTGCATAATCATACTTACCGATCGCCAGAAACGCATCGCCACGGCTAGCATAATTGCGCGGATCTGCTGGCTGTACACTGATTGCAGCACTGAGTGTTTCAATTGCACGCTGATAACCATATTCAGCAGCCGACCCAACATGGCTTGTCGTTGGTGCCTCAAAACCACGCGCTTCGATTGTTGGCTCGGTCACTGCTGCTATGTGTTGTGGGGCGGGCGATGCAACCGAGTTATATGGCAGAGCCATGGTCAAGCCGATGGCAACAATCAGTGCGACCAATGTGCTGATGATCGCTTCACGTCGTTGCATCCAATCGGGGGCAGCGATCCGCATCGCACGCACCTGTGGCCGTATGGCGCTCAGACGCGGCCGTAGGGTACTCAACTGTGGCCGCACTACTGTGATTCGTGAGCGTAGCGTATTGATTCTGAGCAGCAATGCAGGCATCAACAAGTGTAATGCACTGATGAGAGCCTGAACTGTTGTTGCCATCTGGGTGCGAACTATCTGAATGCCGCTCTGTAGTGCAATATAGTATGGTTGAAGCCGCATACGCAGCCCGATCTGTGGTTTTGGCTGCGGCTGTGGCTTGGGTAATGGCATTGGTTGACGAATGACTGTATCAAGAGTGGCTGGCGGGGGCGCGGTGCGTGGCGCAGCTGGCCCTGGGGTTGTCACCATCTGGCGAGTTTGGTGATAGGCGCGGTGTAGTGTTGCACGCATTGCCGCAGCATTTGCTGGCCGATCCTCAACGCGGGGCGACATCGCACGCATTAAGACATCGCTGACTGTCTGCGGTATGGTTGGGACGAGTTGGTGTGCAGGAGTGAGCGGGTCTGGTCGGCTCTCCATGGCAGCAGCTGCACGGTCGATTGCGCTAGCAGGTAAGAACCCGGTGAGGAAGTGGTAGAGTGTTGCTGCTAGTGCATACAGATCGCTGCGGGCATCGATCTTGAGGCCGCGAATCTGTTCCATTGGCGCATATTGGGGCGTATAGGCCACCAGGCTGCCACCAGTTGTCATTAGCGAGTGCAGTGCCGTTCCGCCACGAGCTAGCCCAAAATCTAGCAGAACCAACTCGCCGCGGGGGGTCAGCTTGAGGTTTTGTGGTTTGATATCGCGATGGAGGATCGGTGGCTGGCGAGTATGCAGATAATCTAGCACCTCCAGCAGAACATCGGCCCATTCCATGACTTCATTGGTGGGGAATGGGTTGTCACGGTTCTGTAGGAGTGTCCAGCAATCTTCGCCAGGGATATATTGCATCACCAGAAACTGGCCATCGTCCTCGGTGAAGTAATCACTCACGACGGGCAGTGCGGGATGGCGCAGGCTTGCTAGAATACGAGCTTCGCGCTCGAATGCCCGCCGCAGTGGATCATCGCTTAGGGCAACATTCTGTAATGGAACGGGCAGAGTCTGCTTGATTGCGACAACATTCCCCAACCGTGTGTCGATTGCCTCATACACCGCTCCCATGCCACCCTGGCCGATCCGGCGCACAATCTGGTAGCGATTCTGGAGGATGGTGTCAACAATCGGCTCGGCTGGTTGTAGCAATGCGACCATAGATGCTACCCTGTATATGATGCTAGCAATGGAGTGTACGAACGATACTAGCAGGATAGCAGTTGATGGTGAATGCGAGGTAAAAGGGTAGAGCTTGGAATGTTACTAACTTGCAATAATAGAAGACCTTACCCCTGCCCCTCTCCCACGGGAGAGGGGTGCCTATTGGACGGGGGTGAGTTTGCCTTAATTATGCGCGTGCGCGGGCGGCTTCAACAGCCTTCTGCGCGGCATCTGCGAGGGTTGCTGCTGGAATAAGTATCGATTCGGCCAGTAGTTTCCGACCTGCTTCTTCGTTTGTTCCAACCAGGCGTGCAATCATTGGCACATCGGTTTTGACTTCATCCAGGGCGGCAATAATACCGCGAGCGACCTCATCGACGCGGGTGATACCACCAAAAATATTGAACATCACGGCCTTGACGTTTGGATCGGCCAGGATGATCTGCAGCGCTGCCTTGACTTTGTCCTTGCCTGCGCCGCCGCCAATATCGAGGAAGTTGGCCGGTTCGCCGCCATACAACTTCACAACATCCATGGTTGCCATTGCTAGGCCAGCACCATTGACCATACATCCGATATCGCCATCGAGTTTGATGAATGTAATTCCGGCTTCACGGGCCTGTTGCTCGGCCTGTGGCTCATCCGATGCGTCACGAATTGCCTCAAGATCGGGATGACGGAACAGGGCGCTGTCATCCAGAACGATCTTTGAGTCAAGCGCCTGAAGTGAACCATCGGCTTTGACGACCAGCGGGTTAATTTCAGCCAGTGAGGCGTCGGTGTCCAGATAGGCCTTGAACAGCGCGACGGCAATCTGGGCAAACTGGCGAACCTGCTTGCTATCTTTGAGGCCAATGCCAAAGGCGAGTTGGCGAGCCTGGTAATCAAGTAATCCGAGGGTGGGATGGGCAGCAACACGAACAATTGCATCCGGGTTGGTTTTGGCAACCTCTTCGATTTCAACACCGCCCTCTGAAGAGGCCATCACGACCAGCTTTTTCGAGACTCGATCCATAATCACGCCCAAGTAGATCTCGCGTTCATAGGTGATCGCTTCGGCGACCAGCACCTTCTCGACAATCAGCCCCTTGATATCCATGCCAAGGATCTGGGTTGCCGCCTGTTCTGCCTGCTCTGGCGTGTCGGCCAGCTTAATGCCGCCTGCCTTACCACGCCCGCCAACGAAGACCTGTGCTTTGACGACGACTCGCCCGCCGATTTGTTCGGCCAGTGTGCGAACCTCAGATGGAGTTGCGGCTACACCGCCGCCCGTTACGGGGATGGCATAGCGCGCCAGGATGTCGCGGGCCTGATATTCATGCAATTTCATGATGCTTCCTTTTTGAAGAGGGAGATGCCGCGCATAGAGTAGCACCAGTCGCGTAGGGCTGTCAACCATAGGTAGAACGCCTTCAGTCGGCATGCCATTGATCAACAGCGAACCGCCATTATAATACTGATCAGCATGATGTGCGCCATTTATGAGAGTACCTATGAACCATTTGATCGCTGCCGAACTGCTGGCGTTGTTGCGCCCAGCCGATCCACAACTGTTCTATCAGCGTGGCGACCCGAACGATCCGCGGCTTGGTGAACTGATCGATCATACAGGCGATCACTTAGAAGATGCTCATGTGGTAATCATCGGCTGCCCACAGGATGAGGGTGTGCGGCGTAATCGTGGGCGGGTGGGTGCGGCGCTGGCACCAGCCGAGATCAGGCGTTGCCTGACCCGCCTTGGTACGGCAGGGTTGGAACATCTGCGAATCGTCGATCTGGGCGATGTGTTGTTGGGCGAGACGCTTGAAGCGACGCACCAGCATTTGCGTATGGTTGTTGCAGGCATTCTGGCAACTGGCAAGCGTGTGATTGTGCTTGGTGGTGGCAACGACATCTCGTCCCCCGATTGCGCTGGGGTTGTCGATGCCTGTGGCGATACACTGGCCTTCAATATCGATGCTCATCTGGATGTCCGCGCCGATCAACCACGGAACAGTGGCACGCCCTATCGCCAGTTGCTCAATGAAGGATTGATCCGCCCAACATCATTCTATGAGCTTGGGATGCAGCCATATGCCAATGCTGCTGTCTATGTTCAGTACCTGCGCCAGATCGGTGCAACCGTAATCGATGCCGAACAACTGCGTGTATCGGGAGTTGAAGCACATCTTCAGGCCATTTTGTCGCGCCACCACGAGATGGCAATCTTCTGGGGCGTTGATCTGGATGTTGTTCATGTTGCCGACGCACCTGGTGTTAGTGCGCCAAATACCCTTGGTCTGAGTGGAGCCGAGCTCTGCCGAATTGCGGCACTGGCTGGCGCACAACCACACACCCGTTTGCTTGAGCTCAGCGAAGTCAACCCACTATACGATATTGATCAGCGTACCAGTAGGCTGGCAGCGCTGGCGATCTGGCATTTCCTGGCCGCACTGGAAGACGTGTAGGCATGTAATCATCTATAATGGCGATGGCAATGCCATCGCTGCAATTCAATAAGGGAGGGACGACGATGACCCGTGCGCTCAGTTCCCCACGAGGGGTGCAGCTCACATGCCGCAACTGGCAGATCGAAGCTGCCTACCGCATGCTGCTGAATAACCTCGATCCACAGGTTGCCTTTGACCCCGATAATCTGATTGTGTATGGTGGCCGTGGCCGTGCTGCCCGCAACTGGGAAAGCCTGGATGCTATTTTGGCAACCCTGCAACGCCTTGAGCCGGATGAAACACTGCTGGTTCAATCTGGCAAGCCAGTGGCGGTTTTTCGGACTCATACCGATGCTCCACGGGTATTGCTGGCAAACAGCAATATTGTGCCCGCCTGGGCCACCCAGGAAAACTTCGACCGCTGGGAGCGTGAGGGGCTGATCATGTATGGCCAGATGACAGCCGGGAGCTGGATCTATATTGGTACACAGGGCATCCTCCAGGGCACCTACGAAACCTTTGGCGCATTGGCACGCCAGCATGGCTGGGGTACGCTGCGTGGCAAACTGGTGCTTACCGCTGGGCTTGGCGAAATGGGTGGTGCTCAGGCCTTAGCGATCACCATGAACGAAGGCGTTGGTGTACTTGTTGAAGTTGATCGCTGGCGGGCTGAGCGCCGCCTGGCACTACGCCAGCTTGATGTGATCAGTGATTCACTTGAAGAAGCCATGACCTGGGCCGAAGAAGCGCGCTCGCAGGGCCAACCACGTTCGATTGGTCTGATCGGCAATGCTTCCGAGATCCTGCCCGAACTATTGCGCCGTGGCATCGTGCCCGATGTTGTGACGGATCAGACCAGCGCCCATGATGTGTTGTATGGTTATATTCCGGCTGGCCTTTCGCTCACAGAAGCAGCCGAGTTACGCCAACACAACCCGGATGTGTACCGCCAGCGGGCGCTTGAATCAATGGCCGTGCATGTGCAAACCATGCTTGAATGGAAGGCCAAGGGTGCTGTTGTGTTCGATTATGGGAATAATCTGCGCCAGCGTGCCCACGAGGGCGGGTTAGCCAATGCGTTTGATTACCCTGGTTTCGTCCCAGCGTATATTCGCCCGCTGTTCTGTGAGGGCAAAGGGCCATTTCGCTGGGTCGCACTTTCTGGCGATCCAGAGGATATCTATGCCACCGATCAGGCGGTGCTGGAGCTGTTTCCCGATGATCAACATCTGCGGCGCTGGATCACCATGGCTCGTGAACAGGTTGCCTTCCAGGGCTTGCCAGCGCGGATCTGCTGGCTGGGCTATGGTGAACGGATGCGTGCCGGCCTACGCTTTAATCAGATGGTTGCTAGTGGCGAACTGAAAGCTCCAATTGTAATAGGCCGCGATCATCTCGATAGTGGTTCGGTGGCTAGCCCCAATCGTGAAACCGAGAGTATGCGCGATGGCTCGGATGCGATTGCCGATTGGCCGCTGCTGAACGCGCTGATCAATGCAGTTGGTGGCGCAACCTGGGTCAGCATTCATCATGGCGGTGGTGTCGGAATTGGCTACAGTATTCATGCGGGACAGGTGATCGTTGCTGATGGAACACCAGAAGCTGCGCGACGGCTTGAGCGTGTGCTGACAAGTGATCCGGGCATGGGTGTTGTTCGCCATGCCGATGCTGGCTACCCCGAGGCAATTGCCTTCGCCAAACAGCACGGCGTCGATATTCCCATGTTGCCAGCTTCATAGAAAGAACAAGTAAGCATGGAACAATGTGCTGCTTGTTCGCTTGTTTTTGCTCCTGAACAAGGCAGCAAGAGTCTGATGGTTCGTTTATTCTCTCTATGATGTGGAGCAATTGATGCCAATGGTGTCACCGAAGCGTGTTGATCTGTTGGTTCATTCTGCCGCTCAGTTGGCGACTTGTGCTGGCCCTGGCCCTAAGCGTGGCCTGGCGATGCGCGATGTTGGTTTGCTGGCCACTGCTGCGGTTGCGATAACCGATGGCCGGATTGTTGATCTTGGTGCAAGTGCTACACTGCGAGCGCGCTACACTGCTGCTGAAGAGATCGATGCGACAGCTATGCTGATCTGCCCTGGGTTTGTTGATCCGCACACACATGTCGTCTATGCTGGTGATCGGGTAGATGAATTTGAGCTACGAATCCAGGGTGCGACCTACCTGGAAATTGCGGCAGCAGGCGGCGGTATTGCCTCGACCATGCGTTCCACGCGGGCTGCTAGTCTGGCCGATCTTGTTGACCAGACTCGGCCACGCCTTGATGCGCTCTTGCGTAACGGTACAACAACGGCTGAGGCCAAGACTGGCTATGGCCTTGATCGTGATACCGAGCTGCGACAGCTACAGGCAACGGCGATCCTCGATCAGTTGCACCCAATCGATCTGATTCCGACCTTTCTCGGGGCGCATGCGCTGCCACCCGAATACCGTGGGCAGGCAGACGCCTATATTGATCTGGTGATCGAGCAGATGCTGCCAGCCGCCTTGGATTGGTATACCAATTCGCATTTCGCAACTGCCCAAACACCCTTTTTTGTTGATGTGTTCTGTGAACAGGGTGCTTTCGATCTGGCACAATCTCGGCGTGTACTGGCTGCCGCACATGCCCTTGGCCTGCCACTCAAAGCGCATGTCGATGAGTTCAGTTCGTTGGGCGGAGTGCGCATGGCGCTTGAGCTCGGGGCAACTTCACTTGATCATCTGGATGTGACGACTGCTGAGGATATCGCGCTTCTGGCGCAATCAGCGGCGATTGCGGTGGTGATCCCAACAGTCACGTTTAATCTGGGCGGCGTGCATTTTGCTAATGCCCGTGCGCTGATCGATGCTGGTGCGGCAGTCGCGCTGACAACCGATATAAACCCTGGTTCGGCACCATGCCCATCGATGCCGTTAGCAATGGCAATCGCCTGCCGCTACCAGCACCTGACGCCAGCTGAGGCGCTTTATGCGGCCACACTCAATGCGGCCCATGCGATTGGCCTTGGAGATCGAATTGGCTCACTTGAAATCGGCAAGCAGGCCGATCTGCTGATTATCGATGCGCCCGACTATCGGCATCTGGCCTATCGATTTGGCGAGAATCTGGTTGGGCAGGTGGTCAAGCGTGGGCGTGTTGTGCATCTGTGAGTGAAGAATCCTGGTTCGGCAAGCATGTGCCGATCATGGATAGGATGAACATATATGAACCAGCCAGCAGTGATTATTCTCGATGGTGAGCAGCTGACGTTTGAACAGGTGCTTGCAGTCGCCTATGGAACTCCAGGTCGCCCGCAGGTACTCCTCAGCGAACAAGCACGGCGTCAGGTAGTGCGCGCTGCTGATGCTGTTCAGCAACTGCTTGATTGTGGCACAGTGGCATATGGAATTACGACTGGCTTTGGTGCTTTTAAGGATCGCGTGATTGCCCCGGATCAGGTGCGCCAGCTGCAGCGCAACATCCTGATCAGCCATTCGGTCGGGGTTGGCGATCCATTTGATCAGCCCACGACGCGTGCGATCATGCTGATTCGGGCTAATACCCTGGCGCGTGGTTATTCTGGCATTCGCCTGGAAACGCTGGAATTGTTGCTGGGTATGTTGAATGCTGGGGTTCATCCGCGTATTCCTCAGAAGGGCTCGCTTGGCGCGAGTGGCGATCTGGCACCGCTTGCTCACATGAGTTTGCCATTGATTGGTGAGGGTGAGGCCGAGCTTGATGGCGAACTGTTATCGGGAGCAGAGGCGTTAGGGCGCGCTGGCCTCGCACCGATAGTATTGGCCGCCAAAGAGGGTTTGGCGCTGACCAATGGTACCTCGGTGATGTGTGCAATCGGCGTGCTCGAAACGGTTCGTGCCGAACAGTTAAGCCAGACAGCCGATATTGCTGGCTGCCTGAGCCTGGAAGCGCTGCATGGTACATTACTGGCCTTCGATCCACGCATCCATGCGCTGCGGCCAATGCCACGCCAGCAGGAGTGTGCTGCGTATCTGCGGCGGCTCCTGCAAGACAGCCAGTTTGTGCGCTCCTACGATCCATCGAATGTTCAGGATGCCTACACACTGCGCTGTATTCCGCAGGTACATGGTGCTGTCCGCGATGCGATTGCCTATGCGCGTTGGATTTTTACAATCGAACTCAATGCTGTGACTGATAACCCGCTGATTTTTATTGATGACCAGACCGGCGATGTCGAAGTGATTTCTGGTGGCAATTTTCATGGCGAACCATTAGCGATTGCGCTGGATTACATGGGCCTGGCGGTTGCGGAACTTGGCAATATTTCGGAACGGCGGATCGCACGATTGGTTGATCAAGCGACCAATACGCATGTGCTGCCGGCCTTTCTGACCCGCACCGGCGGCCTTAATTCGGGCTTCATGCTGGTTCAGTATACCGCTGCAGCACTGGCCACCGAAAACAAGATTCTGGCACACCCGGCCAGTGTTGATACGATTCCGACTTCGGCCAATGTCGAAGATCATGTGAGCATGGGCTGTACTGCTGCGCTCAAGGCGCGGGCGATCCAGGATAATGTCGAGCGTATTCTGGCAATTGAACTCATGGCAGCGGCTCAGGGGATCGATTTCCGTCGCGAAGTGCATGGAGTTGATGCACACCTTGGGCGCGGAACTGAACCTGTCTATCGATTGTTGCGTGCCCACATCCCATTTGTAGAAGAGGACGTCGTACTCTACCCGCTGATCGAGGCGGTGCGTTGCTGTGTTGCAAGCGCGGCAGTTGTTACTGCCGCTGAGCAGGCGCTCAGCGCGTAAGTGTAAGTGTTCAGTTTATTGATCGGCTTGCGCCCCTCACCCCGCCCTGCGGGCACCCCTCTCCCACGTTGGGAGAGGGAATCTACCTCCATCAGGAAGGCTTCTGCTCCCCGCTCCCGTTCTGGGAGCGGGGCTGAGGGTGAGGGCGAAGAGATAGATCGATGTCTTTGCACTTCGCTGTAGTGGTCAATTGTCGTATAGAGTAGTGCAGTATGCGTTATCATGAAGTATTGGATCGCATTGGGCTGGTTCAAGAGTAGAGAGTATATGGACGAACGATTATTACGGGAATTGCTGGAGCGGGTGCGCCAGAACGAATCCTCAATCGATGATGCACTCGTTGCGCTACGGCGTCTGCCATATGATGATCTTGGCTTTGCCAAGCTGGATACCCATCGGGCGATTCGCAATGGATTCCCCGAAGTTGTGTTGTGTCAGGGTAAACAGCCAGCCCAGGTTGTCGAGATCATGCAGCGTCTTACCCAAGGCCCTGGCCCAGTTCTGGCTACTCGTGCCGATCCAGCGCTGTATGAACTTGTGCATGCAGCACTGCCGGATGTGCGCTACAACCCGATTGGGCGGCTGATGATCTATGAACCACAGCCGCTGCCCAAACATCCTGGGACGATCCTGGTTGTGACGGCCGGAACCGCTGATCAGCCGGTGGCTGAGGAGGCGGCTGCAACTGCCGATCTGATGGGCCATAGCGTTGATCGCCTGTTTGATGTGGGTGTTGCTGGATTACACCGTTTACTTGCCCATCTAGATCGTATTACAGCTGCCAATGTTGTTGTTGTCGTGGCGGGCATGGAGGGCGCGCTGCCAAGTGTCTTGGGCGGGTTGGTGCGTCGGCCTGTGATTGCCGTGCCAACCAGCGTTGGCTATGGGGCCAGCTTTGGCGGCCTGGCGGCGCTGCTGGGCATGCTCAATTCGTGTGCCGCTGGCGTCACGGTGGTCAATATTGATAATGGCTTTGGGGCCGGGTTTGCAGCGGCCAAGATCAATGCCCTTGCTGCTAGCTCGATCCATAATGAAAAAGGAGTATGAATATGCCTACCGTTTTGCCAGAACTGACACCAGAACTAATCGAAAAATATGATCGCTTACGTGCTGTACTAGCCGATATGGGCAGCGTGGTGATCGGCATGTCCGGTGGTGTTGATAGCGTCCTGCTTGCGAAGGTTGCCCAGGATGTGTTAGACCAGCGTGCGCTGGCGGTTACTGCCGATTCGCCATCCCTGCCGCGCCGTGAGCTGCGTGAGGCTGCCGAACTAGCCCAGATGGCTGGTATTCGCCATTTGATCGTGAAGACAACCGAGGTCAGTGATCCCCGCTATGCTGCCAACCCGAATAATCGCTGTTATTTCTGCAAGACCGAACTGTTCACACGGCTCGATGTATTAGCAGCCGAACGTGGCCTGGATTGGGTCGCCTATGGCGAAAATATCGATGATCTTGGCGATCATCGTCCTGGTGCCCAGGCGGCTCGTGAGCATAATGTCCGTGCGCCACTCAAAGAGGCTGGGCTTACCAAGGCCGATATTCGGGCATTGGCAAGCTATTTTGAGCTACCAGTATGGAACAAACCAGCCTTTGCCTGCCTTGGCTCGCGTTTCCCGTATGGCAGCGAGATCACGCCCGAGAAACTGGCCCAAGTTGAGGCAGCCGAAGATGCACTCTGGGATCTTGGGTTTCGCCAGTATCGCGTACGCCACCATGGTGACCTGGCCCGCATTGAGGTCGATCCAGCCGATATGCCACGCCTGATTGAGCACGCCCAACAGTTGGTTGAACGAATCCGTGCTGAGGGAAAATTCCATCATGTGACCCTCGATCTGGCTGGGTATCGGCGTGGCAGCATGAATGAGGCCACCCGTGCCACGATCCAGTTGGTTGGCTAAGGAGCATGATGAAGATTGATTTGAATGGGCAAGTTGCAATTGTGACGGGTGCTGCCCATGGATTGGGCCGTGCGATTACGCTCGCACTTGGTAGCAGTGGCACAGCAATTTGGGTGGTGGATCGGCTTGCTGCTGAACTAGAAGAAACGGCAGCGCTGGCTCGTGCCCAGGGAATCGATTGTAACGCACTCACCTGTGATGTGACCGACTCGAGCGCGGTGACGGCGCTTGTCGAACATGTAGTAGCCGCAACTGGCCGCGTTAATATTCTGGTCAATAATGCTGGTGGTGTTGTGGGGCAGGTTGGCCGTCCAGTCGAGCAGATCGCCGATGAGGAATGGGATATTGTTGTCCGCACCAATCTGTATGCGGCATTTCATTTTATTCGGGCAGTAGCGCCCACTATGAAGAACCAGCAGCATGGCCGAATTGTGAATATCTCATCTGGCGCTGGGCGTTCATATAGCCTGACCGGTATTCAGGCCTATGCAAGCGCCAAGGCTGGTCTGATTGGTCTGACCCGCCAGATGGCCAAGGAACTGGGTTCCTGGGGCATCACGTCGAACTGCGTTGCGCCAGGGTTTGTGCGCTCGAATCCAGCGACTGAGCGGCAATGGCAGGCCATGGGCGCGGAAGGGCAGCGGGCATTGGTCGAAGGTGTGGCGCTTAAGCGGCTTGGAACACCAGAAGACATTGCTGGTGCCGTGCTGTTCTTTGCCTCGGATCTGGCAAATTGGGTCACCGGCCAGACGATCAGTGTCGATGGTGGCAGCCATATGCAATAATCCCTGCAACTATCTTCACTGAACCTGCGTCATACCGCCAGGAAATGAAATAAAGACCCGCAGATGCGGGGGAGATGAGGATAAAATGGATACAACACCACGATTACGGCGGAGCATCAGTGACCGAATGGTTGGCGGTGTGGCAGGTGGGTTGGCCGCAATGCTCAAGATTGATCCAGTGATCATCCGGATTGCGTTTCTGGCCCTTGGCCTGTTGAATGGTTCAGGCGTGCTGCTCTATCTACTGCTGTGGTTGATCGTTCCTTCCGAGCAGAGTATTGCCGAAGACCCCCGCAATCAGGTTCGTGAGAATGCATCGGAAATGCGTGAGGCCGTTGATGGCCTGCTCAACCGCATTCGCTCATTCTTCGCAACGGCGTAGCCAATAGACCGGCGGCCAAGAACCTAAATTGAACGTAGATAGCCGTAGAGACGCCAGGGGATGGCCGTAGAGACGCAAGATTTTGCGTCTCTACGGCGTTTTTGTATCCTGGCGGCGATGACGAATAAAACGGCGAAATGCCTGAAGCCATTCGCCAATCTTTCGGGCGAATGGTTCTGGTTGGGGATGCGGGACGATTGGCCATGGTTCGAGGCCATGAGTCTTCAGAACAGCATTTGCCGCTGCAATTCCCGTTGTTGCTGCACGCTCAAGGTACAGTGCTGGAGCGGGATGGGCGACCCAATCGCCACATGCCACTAGCCCAGGCCAGGGTGTTTCGATTCCAAGGTGCTTGCCAGCCACACCAACATTGAAAAGTGTGTGGTTTGCAGCATTGCGAAGCAGCTGTGCATGCAGCACCCTGCCACCATCAGGAAACGCCCGCCCTGCATCCTGGACGGCCCGTGCCAACAGCACAGCGTCTGGTTGGGCGAGAACTTCTGGCGGTCCATAGATGTGCATCTCAAGCGCGCCACCGCCAGTTGCAGCGCTCCAAGCGGCATATTCCGGCTGAAATGCATCCATCCAGAAGAAATTATCGACGATAACATCACCACTGAAAATCCCGGTAATGGCAGGGGTTTTTGGTTTGCGCTCATACCAGATTCGGAAGATTGCAGTTGGCACGCCTTGCGGAAACCAACACTGCTCGGCTCGTTCGGCTGTTGCTGGGCTTTCGCGCAATAGGCGTTGTGCTGCTGGAGCATCAATGGCCAGAATAATCTGATCGGCCTCGACCGTCTGCTCACCCTGGTTTGTGGCATACCGAATCTTCCAGCGCTGTGGTGCTTCTTCCAGGCGCTCAGATCGTTCAAGCCGCACTACCTGCGCGCCAAGCTGAATGGTTGCACCAAGGTTCTTGGCTCGTTCAGCGAGTGGTTCGGCAACACAGGCACCACCCGTTCCGGGCAGAAACGAGAATGCCCATGAATCGCGCCGTGCGATCGTATAGAAGCGCAGGAATGCGACGAACCCGGCTGCTGGCGCATCATCTGGATGGGCTGCTAACGCATTACGAGCCAGGCCCGCAAAGAAACTGCGCAGGCGTGGCGACCACCCCCGCGTGAAATGGGCCAGCGACTCGCCGCGTAATGGGTTCTGCTCCCCAATTGGGTCAATTCCTAGAGCAACCAACATGGTGCCAAATACGCGCGGCATCGTCAGCAGGTCGGTCAGGCTCAGCATGGCAATAAATCGGGGCCGCGTAAACAGATGCAAATAATGTAGCGGCGCTGGAATAGGGCTGGTATGAATAGCGCTGCCAAGTGCAGCACGCCGCACACGTTTCCCCTCCGCATAGATCCAGGCTTCGTCGGGCGATGGGTAGAATGCAGGTGTAAGCTGATGGCGGGCCAGTATGGCTTTGAGATTAACATACGAATTCCAGATCCCATGAACGCCATGCTCACCGGTGAACGTCCATTCTTGCCCAGCATGAGTGAGTGTTACATCTAGGCCACTGCGCAGCCGCCCACCAATATACTGTGGGTCTGCTTCGAGTACGAGTGGCTGTAGTCCGCGCTCGGCCAGATGGAGCGCTGCCGTTAGGCCAGCGACTCCGCCACCGATAATCACTACATCACCCATACCCTATCTCCGTTTGATACACGTAGCCTAGTAGGGCGTCTAAGCTATTCTGAAGGGTCGTACGGACGCGATATGTTGCGTCCCTGCGGATCAACTCATCAAATTTACTCAAACGAACTACTAGTTTTTGAACAGGCGTATCACATACGCCCCAACGCTGCCCCTGGTATACCAAAAGGCACGAAGGCCAAGGAATATTCCTTGATAACCCTCGTGCCTCCTGCTTGCCGGAATGGGAAATTACTTGACCTCGACCGATGCGCCAGCTTCGACCAGCTTGGCCTTGGCTGCCTCAGCCTCTTCCTTGCTGACAGCCTCACGAACTGGCTTCGGGGCACCCTCAACTAGATCCTTGGCCTCTTTCAGACCCAAGCTCGTCAGCTCACGAACAGCCTTGATGACCTGGATCTTGTTGGCACCAGCTGCCGTCAGAATAACGTCGAACTCGGTCTTCTCCTCAACCACAGCAACTGGAGCTGCCTCAGCAGCAGCAGCAGCTGGAGCTGCACCGCCTGCAAAGACGGGAGCTGCGGCTGTGACGCCCCACTTCTCTTCCAGTGTCTTCTTCAGTTCGACCAACTCGAGTACGTTCAGCCCTTCCAGGGCCTCAACGATTGAATCAACCTTTGCGCTTGCCATAATGAACTGCTCCTCAAGCAATAGTGCCACTGAATGTGGCCATTTTATCCGAATACGACAATAATAGTTTAGGCTGCCTGTTCGCTTGCAGGCTCAAGCTGATCAACTCGTGCCTGTAGCACATAGACAATATTGGTAACAGCTGCGTTCAGGACGCCAACGATACCACTGACTGGTGCTGCAATACCACCAAGAACCTGGGCCAGTACCTGCTGGCGGGTTGGCATCTTCAATACCTGATCGAGCGGATCACCGCTCAGAACGGCCTTACCCAACAAACCGCCGCGAACCATTAGCTTCTTTGGACCACGGTTGAAGTCGTTGATCGTCTTAGCGACCTTTGGTGCATCACTATAGGCAAAGGCCAAAGCAGTTGGGCCAGAAAGAAACTGCTCAATTGCCTCATGGCCACTCTCTTTTGCGGCACGCAGTGTGAGTGTGTTTTTCGCCACAATCAGTTCGGCATCAACTTCGCGAAGCTTCTTGCGAAGATCAGTGATCTCAGCCACCGTCAGGCCGCGATAGTCTGTCACAAATGTAACTTGGGTGCGGCCAAGCTTATCGGTCAGATCAGTGACGGATTCAATCTTACGCTGTGTCGGCATGTGTATTCACCCCCTTCCTAATAGACAAAATGGGCTGCCGTGTCAGACACAGCAGCCCAAAAGCGGATGAAATCCGCTGGTTCTCTTGGGTCTACCTCGGCAGGCGGCCAGTTGGCCATTAAGCACATGCGCCTGCTGTCTGTGGCAGTATGAACTTGTCGATTTGTCCATTCGCAGGGCAAAAGCCCTACAATCTCCTACTGATAGAACAAGTAAACATTGAGCAATAGGCTGCTTGTTCGTTTGTTCCATTGTTGAACAAGAGAACAAAAGCCGCGGATCGACGTGTTCTCTCTATCAGGAACTCTGCATCGTCTGCGCCGCAGATGGATCAACATGAACACCAGGGCCCATCGTACTGGTGAACGTCACCGTCTTGACGAACGAGCCCTTGATCGCAGATGGTTTGGCAGCTTTGACAGCCTCCATTAACGCTGCGATATTCTCAAAAATCTGCTGTTCGCTAAAGCTGACTTTGCCAATCGCAACATGCAGCAACCCGGTTTTATCGTTGCGGAACTCGACACGACCACCACGCACCTCACGAATAGTTCGTGGGAGGTCATCGGCCTGAACGATTGTACCGCTCTTCGGGTTCGGCATCAGTCCACGTGGGCCAAGCTTACGTCCGACACGGCCAACCCTACCCATCATGTCCGGTGTTGCAATTGCGATGTCGAAATCGAAGAAGTTCTCTTTGTCGATCTGGGCAATTAGTTCATCTGCCCCGACAAAATCTGCTCCAGCATCGCGGGCTGCCTGAGCTGCATCGCCCTGTGCAAATACCAGCACACGAACGACTTTACCAGTGCCATGTGGGAGTGCAACCGTTGTGCGGATCGTCTGATCGGCATGACGCGGATCGATCCCGAGGCGCATATGCACCTCAACCGTCGCATCAAAATTCGTGTACGATGTTTCTTTGACAAGTTTTACTGCATCAACTGGTGCATATAGCTGATCGGGGTTGATCTTAGCTGCTGCTGCTGTATACTTCTTGCCGTGTTTCTGTGCCATTATGCTTCTCCTGTGGTACAAACGGGCAGAACTGCCCTCCCACGCTTCGTGGCGCAACACATTGCGCCATAACATTATTCGACGATCTTGATACCCATGCTGCGGGCTGTTCCAGAAAGAATAAGTTCGGCACCCTCAAGCGTAATCGCATTCAGATCCGACATTTTCTGTTCTGCCAATGCGCGCAATTGCTTGCGGGTAATGGTTCCAACTGTTGTGCGGTTTGGTGTACCCGAACCACGATCAACTCCAGCGGCTTTCCGCAGGAGATCGGCGGCTGGGGGGGTCTTCAGAACCACAACGAAGGAGCGATCCGAATAGATTGTTACTTCAACTGGAACAACACTTCCAGCCTGAGCAGCAGTCTTCTCGTTATATTCCTTCACGAACGCCATGATGTTAATGCCGTAACCACCCAGCGCCGGACCAACCGGCGGAGCTGCTGTTGCCTTACCGGCAGGCAACTGGAGCTTGATGACACCCGTGACTTTTTTCGCCACCGCGAACACTCCTTAACGCATCACAAGCCGCAGGCCGGATTTCAAGCCGCACTCGCGGCCTGTGACCTGCGACCTGACCTGCGCGAACCGCTATAAAACCAACTAATCGACAAGACGTGTCACCTGGAGGAAATCAAGCTCAACGGTGACTTCGCGGCCAAAGAACGAAACCATGACCCGTACCCGCCCGCGTTCGTGGTCGATTGCATCGACAATACCCTCGAAATCGGTGAATGGGCCATCGGTAATCTTGACTGCCTGACCAACCTGGTAGCTGACCTTGACCTTCGGCGCTTCCTGTTCCATCTGCTTCAGGATCGCCTTCACCTCTGTATCTTCAAGAGGAGTTGGGCGATTGCCATGGCCGACGAAACTCGTAACACCAGGAGTATTTCGAACAACATACCAAGAATTGTCGTTCATTTTCATCTGAACCAGAACATAGCCAGGAAAAACCTTCTTGTGAACAGTGCGACGCTGGCCGTTTTTGATCTCGATCTCTTCTTCGGTTGGGACAATCACACGAAAAATCTGTTCCTGCATTTCCATCGTTTCAATGCGATGCAGGAGGTTCTGTCGAACCTTATTCTCGTATCCGGAATAGGTATGAATGACATACCAATTTCGGTCATCGCTCTGAACAAACTCGATCTCGTTCTCGCTCACGATCGCCTCTCTTGTCCTTACTGGCCCGACACAGCACGCTGCAGCAATGCCAGCAACAGCGCAAAGATCGAGTCAGATGCGAACAGAAGCGCGCTGAGGATTGCAGATAGCACAATAACAACGATCACGAGGCGAGTGGTCTCCTCACGGGAGGGCCAGACGACCTTCTTCATTTCAGAGCGCGACTCACGGAACGGCTTAAGAATATTATCAAAAGCACGCCCTGAGGGGCTCTCGGGTTCCTTATCCACCTGCTTGTCTTTCGCCAGGGTCATGATGCCCCACATATTGGCCTGAACGGAGCCAATCGGGTGAACTTCCCCACCCAAGGCTCCGTTCAGGCGCTCGCGGCAAGCTACTGGGTGATCTTGGAGACAACACCGGCACCAACGGTTCGGCCACCCTCGCGAATGGCAAACCGCAGCCCGTCCTCGATCGCCACCGGCACGATTAATTCCACATCCATCTCGATGTTGTCGCCCGGCATGACCATTTCCACGCCTTCCGGCAGCGTGATCGACCCGGTCACGTCCGTCGTGCGG
>Ga0163144_10004004_pt1 | contig 33465 bp, 30 predicted proteins | sample OliLak19BULKMAT1_FD_123175 | JGI IMG/M metagenome (GOLD analysis project Ga0163144, IMG submission 123175) | Freshwater microbial mat bacterial communities from Lake Vanda, McMurdo Dry Valleys, Antarctica - Oligotrophic Lake LV.19.BULKMAT1 | ecosystem: Environmental > Aquatic > Freshwater >... | reverse complement strand
GACGACAGCGAAGCCGACGGAAGCGAGACGGTGGTGGTGACGTTGTCGCCGAGTCTCACCTACAACGACGGTCCGGCGGCCAGCGCCACCGTCACCATCGCCGACAATGATCTGCCCGAACTGACCATCGCCGCCACCGACTCCACGGCCAGCGAGGGCGTGGCGCTCGATACCGGCGTGTTCACCATCACCCGCTCCGGCGCCACCACCACGGCGCTGACCGCCAGGTTCAGCCGTTCCGGCACCTCCACGGAGGGCAGTGACCATACCACCGTCGGCACCAGCGTGGTCATCCCCGTCGGTGCCTCGTCCGCCGTGGTGACGATCAACACCACCGCCAACGACACCAGCAACGAGGGCCTGGAAACCGTCATCCTGACCCTGACCGCCGATGCCGCCTACGTGATCGGCGTGGCCAACACCGCCACCGTGTCAATCTTCGACGACGAGCAGCCGATCGTGACCGTCGCCGCCGGCGATACGCTCGCGAGCGAACCGGGCAGCGACATCGCGACGTTCATCGTCAGCCGCACCGGTGCCACCGGCACGGCGCTGACGGTGACCCTGACCGCTTCCGGCACCGCTACCGCGGGCATCGACTACGTCGCCATCCCGGGAACCGTCACCATCCCGAGTGGCGCGCCCAGCATCACGGTCAACGTGGTTCCTCGCGACGACGCCACGGTCGAAAGTGCCGAGACCGTCAACCTGCTCATCGCCAACGGCACCGGGTACCAGGTCGGACTCATCAGCACCGCCAGCGTCAGCATCGCCGACGACGACCTTCCGCTGCCTGACGTGGGTGCGCTCACCACCACCACCACCGGCGCCACGGTGCTCGGCGTGGTGCCCGCCGGTCTGGGCATCGATGGCCTGACCGCCGTGGTGACCAGCCCGGTCACCGGCGTGACCGCCACCGGTACCGTGTCCGGCGAGATCTTCATCGCCCAGCTCACCAATACGGGCGGCGCCACCACCGCCACGGTCAGCCTGGCCTACCGCGCTGGCGCCCGCACGGGCCCAGCGCGCCTGGTCAGCGTCATCTTCGCCAGCAACGGAAGCGGCGGCAACTCGGCGGCGATCCCGCCAGGGGCGCCGAGCGTCAGTCTGACCATCAGCAGCGGGTCGCTGACCGGAGACCAGTCCGGCAGCATGCCCAACGAGACCGGAACGGTGTTCTTCACCAAGAACGAGGAGGTCAGCATCAGCATCTCCGCGAGCACCTCCTTCGGCGTCATCGAAAGCGTGGTGGTGGTGTCCAACGACGGACAGACCGCCACGCTCTCGGGTGGTTCTGGGACGGTGACGCTGAAGCTGCCCAGCGAAGGCCGCAAGGAGATCACTGCCTTCGCCACCGCTACCAACGGCGGACAGTCCGCCACCGGTGCCTCGCTGGTCACCGTGCTCTTCGCCGATCGCACCGTGCCCGACGTGCGCTACGTCGTGCCGCTCGCATCGACGGATCCGGCCGACAAGGGGAAGGGGGTCGGGACCACCACACCGCTGCTTGGCATGCGTGGTGGGCCGAATCTGACCGACGAACTGATCTTCCTCAACAGCGCCAACGACGCCGACAACCTGGACATGCGCCGGGTCGAACGCATGAATGTCTTCGCGAAATCATCCTTCGCGCTGGAAGGCGAGATCGGCGATCTCACCGGCGTCTCCGTGAACACCGCGCCCACCGGGCGTGTCGACGGCGGTAGTACCTCTCCCCTGACCGTGGCGGTGACCGCCGCCACGCTCACCCGGCCGCAGTTCCTGCGCCTGACCGGATTCACCGGGCTGGAGGACAGCGTCGAGTACGACGACCGGCTCGCGGTGACCACCTCCCGCGGTGCCTACCGTCACCGCATCACCATCGAAGACCGCTGCGGCAACAAGCTCGATGACGTCGAGCGCCTGCGCCTGTGGGTCGACACCCAGGCCCCCAAGGTCAGGCCAGCCAAGCAGATGATGGGCGTGGTCGATCTGGTCGAGGCGATCAACGACCAGACGCAGCTCTCATTCGGCCGCGCCTTCCTGGCCACTGCCGATGCCGCTAGCGCTTGGCAGGGATCGTCGCGCAGCAGCGGTGAGCCGCTGACGCGCGCGTACCGTGCGGGTCGCGATGACACCACCACGCCCGGCGCCTGGTTGCTGACCAAACCGGTCTCGGTGCCGCTCTCCGGCAGCGCCAACACCGACGTCGTGGTGCGTGATACCGCCGGCAACGTCTCATCGCCGCTCAGCGTGCGCTTCACCCGCATCGAAGTCGCCAGCGAATCCGCACCGCCGTCCGGCAGCGCTCCGGGAGCGGCGAGCGCCCCCGCTGAGCAACCGCTCTTTCGCGATAATGGGACGTCTGATCACGCATTCTGGAAGGTTGGCAGCCGGAGACCCGATCCTGAGATCAGCGTGAACAGCGAAGGACTGCACGAGGCCACGGTGACCGACACGTCCGACATCGTCATCATCAGGTCGACCGCTCCGACGCAGATTGGCACTCGATTCCCAACCATTCCGGAGCTGCCGGGAACCGGATCCTCGCGCTTCACCCAGCCCGCCATCCTTTCGGTGCCGCCGACGTTCTGGGATCAATCCTCAAGCGACTACGAGCAGCTCGTCCAGGCCAAGGACGCTGGGACCACCCAGATGGGGCAATTCTTCCCCGGCTATGGATCCTCATCGACGTTCACCATCACTCCGCAGTTCACCATCGGCCTTCGCGATACCGCTGGATCCAGTGGTGGTGCCCAGGGAATGGTCAGTCCCGACCGGTTGGACATCTCCGACTCCGGCCTCCTCACCGGCAAGCTCTTCAATTCGGAAGCGCGGTTCACCGATGCGCTGGCGGGATTCACCCGCGCCAAGTATGGCTCCAGTGCTTTCAATAGCTCTTCCACGGGCCGCTATGAAGCCCCGGTCTTCAACTGGTATAATGTCGCCAAACTGACCCCAGACGTGGTGGCCACCGGCAACCGCGTCACGCTGCGCATCGCAGCAGGATTCCTCGACGCATCGTTCCGTCCTGAAGATTTCAAGGCGGATGGTGACTATGTCCATTTCCTGAATGCCACCACGAGCGCGGACGTCACCATGATCCGCAAGGATTTCGACCCGGCAGGTGATCAGAAGAAGCTGTGCGAAAAGATCGCCATCATCGACCAGCGCCTGATCGCCAACGGTCCGGACGCGACCCTGGTCCAGACCCTGGAAGTGGATGTCGAGATCGGCTGCGATGTGCCTGTTGAACTGTATCACCTCGATATCAAGCTTGGTGCGGTGAAGGAGTACATCGACCCGTTGAGCCAATTGACGAAGGGGGTGGGCGGGGCGCATCGGATGAAGAAGGGGCTGCGTTTGGTCGGAGTGCACTGGGTGACGCAGAGCGATTCAGATCCGAACGGGGTCAGGACCGGTGGCATTGGGCCATCAGATGGAAGGCCGGATGTCTCCCTCTCCAGCCTTTCGGTCTATGATGTCGAGATCGTCAATGGTTCGGCAACGGTTCAGTTGAGCGGAAGCATCAAGGATCCGATTATTGACAATGCTCCCTCGGGAGTGGGTCGCATCAACACGGTAATGGCGATGACCGGTGAGACTTCACCGGTCTCGGTGAGCGTTGCGGATGTGGGGGGTGCGGTGGACCAATTCCATCAGCATCCGTATACTGGTGTATTCTCCAATTTGAGGATCTCCGTGCCGGCAGAAGGCAGTCAGATGATCCGAGTAAGCACTCCGCAGAACGCTGAGGGTTTTACGGGTGGGGCGAGCGTTCGTGTCACTTTCCAGGAAAAAGTGGTGCCGGGCGCTTCGGGAGGGCAGACTTTCTCGTTCTCCCTTGTATTACCAGCCGCATTCTCCCCGACGGCCATCGATTCAATCCAGGCCTTTTATAATGCTGATCCCGGGGCGGCGGCCCGCTTCACGCTGATTGAGACCATTGTCAACTCGGGTGAGTTCACCGGGTTGGCCGCAGGGACGGCCATGCGGGTACGGTTCGCTTCGCTGCCCGTGCTCAATGTTGGCGTCGTCGATACGGCGAGCATCCAGGTGGAGATAGGAAGTGATATCAAGGCGAGTTTTCTGCTCACTGAGACCGCCATCGCGAGCCAAACTCTGTCGATCTTGGTACCGGCCACCGTAAATGGAGGTTCTCAATCAATTGCGACGGTGACCGAGGTGGTGCGGGTGGACGAAGCTGCGGATCGCAACAGTGGTTTCCGCCCTGTCCAACTGCTGGTTGAAGGCATCACCTATGCACAAGACCAGTACGTACTCAAGATCAATGATACGACCTACGACATGAACTTAAAAGAAAGCGGGCGATACTACCTCAAGGGGCCGTCTAAGTTCGTTGGCATGGTGGTGGGGAAAAATGGAGACAATAATCAAATCGTGTATGTCTTTGTCGGTTATGTGGCGAAAGGATCGGGCTTTGAAAAGATCTCAATGCCAGTGTCCTCCGCCGACACGCCGGCAGTCATTGCGGGGCTGGCGAAGAAGACTGGCGAGAATGTGGCGTCGATTACACTGAAGACGGTTCCCGCGCCGACTATCTATGTTATGGATGCGAGGACACGCGATAAAAATGAACTCAACTTTTTCCAGCTCTTCGGCTGGGATTTCAATCGGGTTGCTTATTCGAAGGATATCTATGAGAGTCTGCAAAGTCCCTCGACGGTATTCTGGGACGGCATCAGCGTCCTGAATACGATCGAAATCAAGGATGTCGCTATTACTCCAGTGGAGTACGCGAAAAAAATCTGGCAGGCGGGAAGCACTGTCATGGTGGGAGCGCATGGCAACCCGAGTGCGATCGGGCCGCGTGAATTGGACGGAGATCCGAAGGTCCCGCAGGTCACGGGTGACGACTTCGTCGCAGCATGGAGGGCATTGAACCCTACTCCAAATCCGGTGCAGATCGTCGGGGCTCGCACTCTGATCTTCCTCAGCTGCAGCGTTGGAGGCGGAAACAACTCCCTGGCTCAAAAGATTGCCGATGCCACCGGGGCCACGGTCTGGGCCTCAAAGAAAATCAACGCTGCTGACGTAAAAGTCGTTCTCCGGACTGCGAAGGGAAGCTTTCAGAGAGACGCTTCGTACAACGCGGATTTTACCTCCTTCGAGAATGAATTCGTACGGCTCTATAGTGCGTTCGTAGGCCAGGGCACGCCTGTCGGGGACGTGTTGTTCATCAATGCTTGGACGGCAAAGGTTCAGGAGTTGAAGAAAAGCCACCCGGGAGGAGTACGTTCAACGAAGTTCACGTCGGCGAAGCTCGACCTCTTCTTCGAAAATACCATCCTCGAGCCGTTCACAAAGATCAAATGACGAGACGGACCACCCTGCTGCTATGGGCGATGCTGCCAATGTCGTACATCGGCATCTGGCTGTCATGGCCATTTGTACGCGCCGGCAGTGCGCCAAGGGACCTCGATGGGATCACCATGGCCATCTGGGAACGGCCATTCGGCAGGGCCTGTTACCTGAGCAACCTCGCACGCCAGGCTCGGGTCATGAAGCAAGGACGGCTGCTCAACTGGTGCCTCGGTGTCAATGGCGCCCGCTCGTTCGGCAAAGCCTCGGCCCCATTGGTCGACGGCGATCTCGTATCGATGGAGCAGGATAATGAAGTCACCAAAGCACTCGCATTGGCTGTTGGACGCGACGTGGACCCCAGTCAATACGGTGTTTCCCATTTCGCATGGGCCCTTCCGCGCATCGGCTACTGGGACATGGCCACGGTTGAACGCAATGTTGATCGGCAATTCTTCTTCACCAAGAAATATCTCGGATGGATCGCTCGTCTGGACGAGGAATCTCGGATCAAGGTCGTCATGGCACCCGACATCGATGCCATGGCTGCAATCGTCAGCGACGTCACGGGCGACAGCGTCTTCGACGGAATTGTTTTCGACGCTTATGATGTCATCTATGATCTCAAGGAAAATGTCGTATCGATGCTGATGGCCGTCCTCGCTCATGCCGGTGATCGCAAGGCCGTGTTGAAACAGTGGTGCGATCGATACCGGCGGTCGGTTGCCATGCATTGGTTGGCGGTCCACCTCATCAATAGGTCCAGCCAATACTTCCCGGCACATTCCGCCGGCACGACCGAGCGGTTCCGCAAGTTGAATCCAACGGCTGCAGACTGGGATCTTCTCGAAAAAAGCGTCATTGAGCAGATCGACCAAATATTGTTGGATGAACCTGGTGTGCTGACGCCAAGCCTTGGAGGACATGCACTCTAGCCGGCGCCGCGGGGCCGGGGAGATGGTGGCAGTTTAGCTACGGGCGATTTCGACTGTGCATGGGGTGCGTTCAGTCCACGCCGCGACCACGAACCCGGTCTCTGATCTGCCATTCTTCCGTGTTTGCAATGGCGCGGATCATCCCGAGCCTCTTCCCGCATGGTCCCCTTCCGTCTGGTGAATGTGTCCACGTCCGCATACCGATCGCCCCTGCTTGGTATCGGCCTCGTGGCGCTGGTGCTGCTGTCCGGGATGTCCAGCGTGCCAGCGGCCGAGCCGCCCGCTGGTGCAACCACGACGCCAGACGCGGGTCGTCCCCGCCTCAACTACCCCCGGCGCCACGCTGCACGGCCTGGTCACCCGGTGCTCCTCACCATCCCGGCCTCCGGCGAACGTCCCCTGCGCTTCAGCGTCTCTGGCCTGCCTGCCGGGCTTGAGGTCGATGAGCACACCGGGCGGATCTCCGGTCGCACCTCTTTGACCGGCACCCACCGCTTGGCAGTGACCGTCAGCGATCATCGCGGCGCCGACCGCGGCATCATCGAGCTGGTCATCGGGGACATGCTGGCGCTGACCCCGACCATGGGCTGGAACAGTTGGAATTGCTGGGGCAAGACCGTCGACGAAGGCAAGGTCCGGGCGGCCGCCCGGGTGATGGCGGACGAGTTGCTGCCGCACGGCTGGACCTACGTGGTCATCGACGATGGCTGGCAGGGTGAGCGCGATGCCCAGGGCGTCATCCATCCCAACGAGAAGTTTCCGGATATGGCCGGGCTGGTGCGCACCATTCACGATCTCGGCCTCAAGGCTGGCATCTACTCGACGCCGGGGACGCGTTCCTGCGCGGGGTTCATCGGCAGCTTCGGATTCGAGGCCCAGGATGCCAAGCGCTTCGCGGAGTGGGGCTTCGACTTCGTGAAGTACGACTGGTGTTCCTACGTCGCGATCATGCGTGACGTCAGCCGCGGCGCGTTTCAGAAGCCCTATCGCCTGATGGGCGACTTATTGGCCAAGGCTGATCGCGACATCGTCTTCAACCTCTGCCAGTGGGGCATGGGTGATGTCTGGGAATGGGGCGCCGAGGTCGGCGGCCACAGTTGGCGCACCACCACGTCGATCGTCGACCAGTGGAAGGCCGGGGTGGTGCAGGCCTTCGAGCAGCATGGCAGCGAACGCTTCGCCGGGCCAGGACGCTGGAATGATCCTGACTTGCTGGTCATCGGCCACGTCGGCTGGGGTGAGCCGCGGCCGACACGGCTGCGCGTCAGCGAGCAGTACAGCCATGTCACCTTGTGGTGCCTGCTCGCGGCGCCACTCGTCCTGAGCTGCGATCTGACCCGACTCGACGATCCCACGCGCGCCTTGATCACCAATGACGAGGTGCTGGCGGTGAATCAGGACGTGCTCGGCCGGCAGGGGGTGCAGATCCGCAAGCAGGGCGAACTGCAGGTCTGGTCGAAGCCCCTGTCCGACGGCACGCAGGCGATCGGCCTGTTCAACCTCGCAGCGACCACGGCGACGGTATCGGTGACGTGGACGGAATTGGGCCTCGACGGACCACAGCCGGTACGCGATCTGTGGAATCGCGTCGACCTCGGGGTGCTGGCCGATGGTCACAGCGTCGAGCTCACGATGCGTGGCTGCCAGCTGTTGCGCGTGGGCGCGCCTCGGCCAGCACCGTGATCGCGGTGGACCAGCCTCGAATACCCGCAGCAGTCGAGATCGTGGCAGGGACGCGGGTCACGGTGGTGCCGTTGGTGGCCATCACCGATCTGGAATTGTCCATCGTCCTTCCCTGCCTTGATGAGGCCGCAGCGGTCGCCGGCTGCGTGGCCGAGGCGTTCACCTGGCTGGCCGGCGCCGGAGTCAGCGGCGAGGTGGTGGTTGCCGACAATGGCAGTCGGGATGGATCGCCCGCCTTGGCCGAGGCTGCCGGGGCGCGGGTGGTAGCCGTGACGCAGCGCGGCTATGGCGCCGCCGTGCGTGCCGGGCTGACGGCAGCGCGCGGACGCTACGTCATCGTCGCCGATGCCGATGGCAGCTATGACCTCTCCGGACTGGGGCCATTCCTGGAGGCTTTGCGCGCCGGCAACGACCTGGTGGTGGGCAATCGCTTCGCCGGCGGCGTGTCGCGCGGAGCCATGCCGTGGGCCAACCGCTGGCTGGGCAATCCGCTGCTATCCGGCCTGGGCCGGCTGCTCTACGCCACGCCGGTGCGCGACTTCCACTGCGGGCTGCGCGGCTGCGCCCGCGTCGCCGTGCTCGCCCTCGACCTGCGCAGCGACGGCATGGAGCTGGCCTCGGAGATGATCACCGCCGCCACGCGTCGCCGGCTGCGCGTCACCGAGGTGCCGACCATCCTGCGTCCCGCTGTTCATGGCCGCGAGTCGAAGCTGCGACCATTTCGCGACGCCCTGCGCCATATCGGCCTGCTCGTCAGCCATCGGTGGGGACGGTAGACGGCAAAGTGCTCCCGCCCGCAAGCGCCTGCTCGAACCGACCGCCGCGACCCGGGTTCACTGCACCGCCCGCTGTGTTCGCCGGGCGTTCCTGTGCGGGGGCGTTCGACCACCGCCGGGCCTGGGTCGAGGACCACATGCAGATGCTGTGTCGGGTATTCGCCGTCGAGATCGCCAGTTACGCGGTGATGAGCAATCACCTGCACGTCATCGCCCGGATGAAGCTGGACGCTCCGGCGCTGTGGAGCGCGACCGACGTGGCGCGCCGTTGGTTTGCGGTCTACCCGGCGGCGTACTTCACGGACGGGACTCCGAAGCCGGCATCGGATGCTCAGGTGGCGGCGAAGTCCGACGACGTGGCCTGGGTGGCCGTGCGGCGCATTGCGAAGCCAGGACATGCACCCGATGAGCGCAGCGCCGCTCGTCAGCCGGCAGCGCGCCGTCCAAGACGCGAAAAGCCAGCCGTCGGGCTGGCTTTTGTCGTTCACGCGGTCCGCGCGCTGCTCGGCGCTTCCCATTTTCACCAAAAGCCGACGCCGTCCCCGGCGACCAGCGTGGTCGGTCTCGTCCACCAGCGTCAGGTAGTCATCGACGGAGAGCACTAATGGAACGGCGACCTCACGCCGGACACAGCAACGTGTAGATCCACTGCGTCCCAGCGACCGGTCCAGTGACCACGATCAGGCAGCTCTCAGGAACGCGCGGTCCGGCGTCGTAGCGGAACGACAGTTCGCCCGTTCCGGATACGACGTCGCCCGTGGTCGCCACCAGGACGCCGGCGTGGAAGCAGTCGAGGCGATCAGGCGCGCCGAACATCTGGAACAGGATGCGGACGATGCCGGATTCGCTCCCGAGCGCATGCCGCGTCCGCGTCACGCCCTGGCCACCGCTGGCGGTGGCGGCGCCGCAGGGTTCCGGCGGACGGACGTCGAGGTCGCAGTCGGCGCATGCGGTGACGCGCAGCGGTGGGCAGCGAATCGGCCGTACGGCGGGGCGCGTGGTCGGCTCGGGACAGCGCATCACCACGCTCCGATCGGGCAGCGTGAGAAGCGGCGCGCGGGTTGGCCCAGCCCGGCGCAAGAGCACCCGGCCACGGTGCAGCGCTGGCCAACGTGGTGGCGGCACGCGGAGCAGAGCGCCTGGCGCTGGTCGCGCAGGTCGGGCGGTGCAGTCAGCGGCTCAGCCCAGATCGACCGCGGTGCGATCGTGCCGCGGCCTGCGGGCTCACACCGGTTCCCCGTCCATGCCAGCGTCAATCGTCCGATCCCAGCCTCGATCACCAGTTCCGTCGCCGCGCCGCATGCCAGGTCGAGATCTCGACACAACTCGGCAACGTGCCGGCCCTGGTACGCGCGCACGGCGCAGTCTGCGAGGTAAGGCGCATCGATGCCCTTGGCGGCGACGATGGCAGCGCAGGCGGGCAGCCGCGCGAGCTGCTCAGCGGTGAGGATCATGGGGTGAGCGTGAAGGTGGCGTCGTCGAACAGGGTCAGCGTCGCCACTGGGTTGGTCGAGCAGCGCGGCCCGGCGCCGCTGCTGGGGAAGGTCACGCGCTGGTCCGCGCACTGACCCCAGAGCGCGCGGACCGTGCGCGGGGCTGGCGCGGTGCCGTTGAGATTGACGTGGAAGATTTCGATGACCGTCGAACTGGTCCAGGCGCCATCGGCGTGCGCGCGGATGGGATCGAGGACGAACCGCGGCTGCGCCGAGGCGTCGGAGGGGATGACGTACGGGAGGCTTCCGCCGCAGTCCGCGGGGTTGCCGCTGATCGCGACTCCCAGCCAGCGCAGCGTCAGGGAGAAAGCACCCAGGCTGGTGATGACCAGCACCGGCCGGCTCAGGCAACCGTTGAAGTCGCACTGGGCGGGAAAGAGCGGCGTCGGTGGGAATGCCGTCGGGCGCAGCCAGGCGCACAGCGGCAGGCAGCCACCGCGTAGCACCGGTGTCGGGATCAGCGGCATCAGTACGGCTCCGACGCGAGCACCGCCATCTTCCGTGCCACGCCATTGTCGCAGATGTCGATCTCGCGCAGCGCGATGGTGCGGGCTGCCCCGCCCAGGCGGAGTGCGGCGTCGAGGACGACGCGGTGGCGCAGCGCACCGGCGACCGTCGCCGCGATGGTCAACACGGTCCCGGCGGCAGAGACCTCCCAGAAGTCGGTGGCGTTGAGCATGAAGCGCGTGCGTCCCGCCGGGAGCTGCCGCCACGATGCGTTGCCGGTGCCGTCGTACTCGTGGGTGACTGCGCCGCTGGCGGCAACGAACTGCACCAGGGCGCCGACCTCGCCGCCGAAACGCAGGCGCGGCACCGTACCCAGCCAACGCAGCACGCCGCGCAGGCGCAGGAGCACCTGGTCGTCGGCACCGGCCGGGATATCGATCAGCGGTCCGGGGGTCGCGACCGCGCGACCGACGACCGAGCATGGTTCGCCAGGTGCCAGGGATGCCCGCGGCAGCAGGTCGAAGCGCAAGGTGGCGCCGACACGGTGCAGCACCTGGAAGTCCTGCGCGGCTACCAGGCCATCGCCGGGTGCGGGTGTCAGCCCGGCATTGGCGAGGACGCTGAGGCCGCGAAGCGTCCCGGACCCGCCCTCTGGCGGATCGTCGTTCTGCCAGACGCCGAGCGCGCTGTTGAACACCAGCACCTGGCCGACGGTCGGCCCTTCGATCAGGACATCGCTCAAATCCTCGATGCGGTGGCTGTGCTCGGCCGCAGCGGCGCCGACATCCTCGGGCTCGTGCGTGTGATCGATGGCGGCGGCGCCCACGTCCTCGGGCTTGGCCGCTGCGGTGTCGAGCTTGGTCCAGGCGATGCCGGCGTTGGCGGCGACGTTGGCGTCAACGAGCAGCGCGAAGCCCAGGCCACCCGCCCCGAGTTGGAACACCCCATGGACGGTGGCGGCCAGGATCGGTGCCGGCGACCCGGGCCCGGCCGCGGCGCCGAGCACCGATGGGCCAGGGATCTCGGCCAAGTGATCCGGGCGTACGGCGCCGGGCGCGATCTGGTCCTCGCCGACCACGGCCTCGCCGAGACGGGCATCGGCAAGCCTGCCGGTGAGGTCGCCGCCCACGACGTGGTCGTGCGGTTCGGGCGGGAACTCGGCAGGGACGTCGGTGAGCTTGCCGTAGTCCAGCGACACGATCTTGGGATCGGTCACGGCGCCGTCCGCGATCACGCGCTCGACCACAGCGTCGTCGGCGAGCGTCTCGGAGCCCACCTGCAGCCACCGCAGCACGCCATCGACGCGTTGCAGCGCCACGTGGTCTGCATCGGCGGCCACGGCCTCGGGTCGCCCGGACGCTCCCGTGGGATTGGCGAGCACCGACGTCGGCGGTAGTTCGGGCAGGTCTCCGGCCACCAGGTCGCGGAAGGTGGGCTCGGCATCGTCGCCGTCCGCTGGACCGACGAGCACCTGGTGCGCAGGCACCGGTTCGATGTGGACCACCGATGTCGGCGTCCAGCGCTCGTCGGCCGCGTCCCAGGCTGGCACCTGGCCATCCTCCGGCTCGGTCGAGAGATCGACATCGGTGAGATCGGCGAAGCGTGTGGCCGCGGCACCGCCGCCGGGATTGACGACGCAGAGCCGCCGCTCGCTGTGGTGCAAGACCAGACGCGCCACCGTCGCGGTCGGCTTCACCGGGGTCAGGCCACCCAGGATGGTGGCATCCAGCCAGTAGTCGGTGTGCGGCAGCAGGCCGTCGACGCAGCACAGCCCCCAGAGCACGACGAAGACGGTGTCGTCATCGGCGATGCGGCCGATGACGCCGAGGGCGTCGATGTCGGCGACCGTCGCACCGTTGGCGAGTTCCCAAGCCGTGCCGGTCCAGCGCACGACGTCACCGAGTTGGAAGCCATGGGCGGTCTGACGCGCCTCGATGACCAGGTTGGCGTCGCCTCCGGCCGCGGCGGCCACGGCCGGCAGAAGCACCACGGCGTGACGGATGCCGGTGCCCGGCTCCTTCCAGAGCATGCGCGCGCCAGCATCAGGGCTGCTGACCAGGGCGTCGACCCGGTCGGTGGCGATGGTTGCGAAGGCATCCGCCTCGTCGCCGACGTCGACCCGCGCCGGCGTCACGCCGATGGCCATGGCGCGGCCGAGCGCGCTCGCGGCGATCGGCTCCTGCAGCACGACGAAGCGCTCGGCGTGCTTGTCCTGGTCGGGCGGGATGACGCTGAACGCCAGACGCTGGGCGAAGGCCTGCGGGTTCTCGCTGGGCAGGATCAGCGGCACAGCGAGCCCGAGCACGGCGAAACGGTCCTGGTCGGCGCCAGAGTCGTTGCGCACCAGAAGGACACCCGCCGTCGTACTCGCCGAACCCGGCGGCGCCAACGCGTTGATCTGACCGGCCTGGACCGCCTGCGCCGCATCGATGAAGGCGTTGAACGCCTCGGCGGTGATGCGCAGCGGATCGCCGGGGCTGACCTTGCGCAGCGTCACGACCCGATCCCCAGCGCCGCGAAGCCCGCGGACGGATACACCTCCTCGACGTAGACCGCGATCGGCCGCTTGATCAGCGTCTTCACCGTGGCGTCGACGTCGTCGCCGTACTGCACCCAGAGATAGTCCCAGCCGCGTTTGCTGATCGGGCCGATGTCGCCGACCTGAAGGTCCAAGCGGTTGGGCTGCCCGGCGAACTTGTAGGTGATCTCCCAGCGCTCGGCGCCGCGCTTCGATCCCGAGGCGCCAAGGAAGAGGCACTCGCCGGGCTGGAAGCCACGGAAGAACGCGCTGTTGACCGCGCCGGTCAGCGCGAAGAGCACGCCCTGATAGCCGGCAGTGACCACGGCGTCCGGAATGAAATGGGTCTCGGCGAGGTTGAACACCGGCACGGTGATGTCGACGCCGGCGACGTTCTGCCCGTCGAAGCCGATGGCGCCGCCCAGCGCGGCCGACGCCGACGGCCCGAAGCGGCCGACGCTGCGCCGGGACTGCGTGATGTGCTGGGTTCCACCGGCGGTGTCGAAGGACACCACCGGCTCGGGCCGGTCCTGCTCCTGCGGCTCGGGGGCTTCGAAGGTGGCGACCACCTTCCAGGTCGTGGCGTTGATGCGCTCGTCCAGGGTGATGGAGCGGCGGAGCAGGCCGAGGTGGAACACCGGGATGGCACTCAGCGCCGCGGCGCGCACATCGATCTCGGAGGCGGCGTCGAGCACGACGTAGCTGATCTCGGCCTTGGGCTTGTCGCCCAGGGTCTCGGTGCGGCCGGCGAACAGCTCCTGGACGATGGCGGCCATCAGCCGAACTCCGCGCCGCCGTCCTCGACGGCGCGCAGCAGGCGGAGGGTGTTCTTGGCCGTCTCCTCCGCCGCCTTGGCGGTGCGCTCCCCGGCCGTGTCGCCGACGCCGAGCTGACCGACCGCGGTGGCGCCGAAGGTGCCGGACACGTCGAGCTTGGCCGCCTCGGCGGTGAGCGTCTCGGGCACGCGGTCGAGGCTGGCCTGCAGAGCATCGAAGTCGGGAAGGGTCGGCGCGTCCGGTGCCACGCCGGCGTCGGCGGCGCGGCGGTTGGTTGCCGCACGCGACGCGCCCGCCGCTGCGACCGCGGCGTCGAGCTCGGCGCGCGCCTGGCCGACGCCAGCCTCGCGGTCGGCTTGCTTCGCCGCGAGATCATCGCCGATACCGGCGAGCACGGCCTCACGGTCGGTGGCGATGTCGGCTGAGGCCTGGGTCCGCTCCTGCTGGCGGCGTGCGGCGCCGGCGTCGATCTCCTGATTGCGTCGCTGGGTGTCCTGATCGATCGCCGCGCCCAAGCCGGCGTCGGCGAGGCCGAGCATCTCGAGCAGGCCCGCGAACTTCCCCGCCATCGCAGCGACGGCGGTGTTCCAGGCCTTGACGATGAGGCCGGTGACGAGGTCCCACGCGTCGCCGATGGCGTTCACCACGCCCTGGAAGGTCCCCAGGATACCGAACCAGGCCTCGGCGAAGACCGTGGCGAAGCCGGCCACCGTGCTGTCCCAGAGGTCGGCGAGGAACGCCGTCCCGCGCTGCCATTCCAGCTTCAGCGCCGCCCACACCACCTGCGTCGCAGCGGTGAGATCGCCGGCCAGGAGCGCGTCGGCGATGCCGGTCCAGGCGGCGGAGGCATCGTCGCGCAGCCCGGCGAAGCGCTCCCCCAGCCAGCCCAGCGCCTGCCCGCCGGCCTGGGTCTGCGTCAGCACCACGGCGCCGAGCGCCACCACTCCGCCGATGATGGCGCCGATGGGCGTCAGCAGCGCGCCGAGCACGGCGCCGACGACGCCGAGCACGCTGCCGACGGCGCTGGCGATGGTCGCCAAGCCGCCGAGGGCCGTAGCGAGGACGGTGGCCGCCAGGCCGAGCGCGACCAGCGACCCGCCGATCAGCACTGCCCCGGCGCCGACCTTGAGGATGGTCACCACCAGACCCTGGTTGCGCGCGACCCAGTCGTGCACGCCGACCAGGACGCTGGTCACGCGGTTCGCGAGATCGGTGAGCACCGGCGCCAACGCCCCGCCGACGGCGTTGACGACTCCGCCCAGGCTGGCGGCGACGCGGTCGAAGGCGTCGGCCAGGCCGGCCGCGTCCTTGGCCTGCCGGGTCGAGAGCGTGACCCCGAGCGCGCGTGCCTGCGCGCGGAGCTGGTCGAGATCGTCGATCATCGGCAGCAGCTGCGTGCCCGAACGGCCGAGCACGGACATCGCCGCCGCGGCGCGGCTGGTGGGGTTCTCGATGCGGCGCAGCGCCTGGGCCACCGCGTCGAACTGCTGCTCTGGGCTCAGGTGCTGGAGGTCTGCGGCGGACAGACCCAACCGGGCGAGGGCGGCGGCGGCCGAATCGCTGCCAGCCGCCGCCGCGACGATGGTGCGCTGGAGCGTGCGCACGCCCTTCTCGACGTCCGCGAGTCCGGCGCCCGAGAGCCGGGCGGCAAAGCCCAGTTCCGACAACGCCTCGACCGAGACGCCGGTACGCCCGGCCAACTCGTCGAGATCGTCCCCGGTCTGGGCGAAGGACCGCGCCGCTGCCAGCAGCGGGGCGACGATCCCCGCCCCCAGCGCGGCGAAGCCCGCGCCCAGGCCGCGGACGAACCCGCCGAAGGCGGCGAGCTTCCGCTGCGCCTGGCGCAGGCCGCGCACGAGCCGGCGATCGTCGGCGAACAGCTCGACGAACGCCTGGCCCGCCCGGATGCCGCCGGCGCCTGGCATCAGACCGGCTTCGGCCCGGCCGGCGGCGCCGACGCGGTGGCGTGGCCCGCCCGCGGCTCCTCCGGCCGACGCATCTGCTCACGCTTCTTGAGCGCGAGGTAGCCGGTCGTCGCCGCGGTCAGGGCCGCGCCGGCGCCGCCGATGATGGTGCCCCACGGCGTGCCGGCACCAACCGCGCCCAGGCTGGTGGCGCCCTGGCCGGCGGCAGCGGCGAGCGCGGCGAGATCGGGTAGCTCGCGGATCTTCTCGGCGCTCTCGCTGCCGACGCGGTGGATGGTGGCGATCAGCGGTGCCGTCTTGATTCCCTCCAGCGTGGCCACCGGCACCTGGGCCTGGACGGTGATTTCTTCGCTGCGGGTGGTCTCGCTGCGGGTGAGGAAGGTGCAGCCGGCGAACATGGCGCCGGTGGCGAACGCCAGGGTGGCGGCGATCAGGAGGAGGAACGGTCGCATCGGTGGAACTCCGGGGGCAGGCGCCGCTCGACGAAGACGGTCTTCAAGACCGACAGATCGGCGAGCGGCGGTGGGGGGTCCGTGCGGTGCGGCGTGGGATGGAAGTCGGCCGGCGTGAACGGCCGGCGTCGACGGGGATCGCGGTGGACGTTGGCGAGCAGGGCCAGGAGCGCGGCGGTGTGGTTCCAGCGGTCGGTGCTCGTGGCCTCGGCCATCGCCACCAGCTCACGCAGGCTCAGTGGTCCGGGATCGACGCCGACCACGCCGGCGAGGCGCCAGACGAGACGCCAGGCGGTGGCTGGTCCGTGCATGGCGGGCTCACCCGCGCCACCGCGGCGGCCACCGCCTGCTCCAGCGCCGGACTGTCCAGGCGGTCCTGGGCGGCCTGGATCGCCGCCCGCTGCCACGACGTGAGCTTGGCCAGCGCCGTGGCCAGCAGGCGGCGGCGCGGGTTCGGGAAAAAATCGACCAGGCCCTCCAGGAGCGCGGTGGTCGCGTCGGCGATTGAATCGCCGGCGAGGGCGCAGCCGAAGTCGGTATCGGTGACGCCGAGCGCATCGGCCTCGGGCTTCACCACGGCGAAGAGCACGTCGGCAAGCAGCACGGGATCGCCGGCGAGGCGCTCCAGCAGGTCGCCGCCGACGGCGGCCATGAGGTCGACCCCGGCGAGGGCGCGCACGCGCTTGAGCGTTGCCACGGTCAGGTCGACGGCCCAGCGGCGGTTGGCGGTGTCGGTGAAGACGTGCATGGTCAGATCTCCACTGGCGTGACGACGCCGGGCGCAGTGACGCGGACCCACTGAGGGGGCAGCGCGGAGAACGTCGGCTTGAGCGTGAGGTCCACGGACAGCGCCTCCTCCAGGGGCTCCTTGCGGGAGAACGACATCACGCTCATGTCCGCCATGAGGCCCTCGGAGCCGATGCGTTCGATTCCACCATCGAGCGCGAGGATGCCGATGGGTCGGCCGGCGAGGAATGCGTTGCGCACCGCCGCGAAGCCGGGATCGCCGTCCGGCACCCACAGCAGTTCGCCCTCGATCGACGCGTCGCGCAGCGTGGACGCCGTCAGCCGCCAGCCCTGGGCACCGCGCGTGGTGACATCGGCCTCGCCGGTCTCGAGGTTGAGCGTCAGGTCCTTCAGATTGGTCAGCGGCGTCCACGGACCGGGGTCGGCGACTCCCGCGACTTTGAAGAGGGTGACGGCCTGCAAGCCGAGGCGGATCGCCATGGTGACCTTTCGGTGGACGCGGGTGTCGGAGGCGGATCAGCGGATGGCGCTGCGCCACAGCGGCGGCAGCCGCTGCAGTTCCTGGTTGAAAGCAGGCACCATAAACGGACGGGGACGCACCCTCGTCACCCTCGTGCCGTTGCCATCGCGTCGGATTACCACGCCGCCGTACTCGAGCACGCGCGGCGCATCGCCCGCCTTCTGATTCAGCCGCGCAGGGCCAACCACAACGCTTCGGCGAGAACCGTCCCACGCAAAGTAGAGGTGAGTCCGCAGCAACCCGGTGTGCGCGTACGGCGGCGAGCCCGGCGGTGCGGTGCCATCGCTCCGGCGCATCGATGTGCGCGCGCGCTGGCGCACGAAGGCGCCGAAGCGCGAGAGCACCCGGCGCTCGGCCGCACTCGTGGCCGCAATCACCCGGCTGCGATCGAAGAAGCCGGACTGCGCCTGACGGATGGTGAGCCCGATCACGACGCCTCCCAGGTGCGGTAGGTCAGCGTGAGCACCGAGGTGAACTGACGGAACTCGTTGAGGTGCTCGGCGGCGATCAGCGGCGCATGCTCCGACTTCACCCAGCGCGCTTCCGGCGCTGCCACCAGCAGGTGGTTGGCGAGGTGATCCGCGATGGCCTCGACCAGTTCCAGCAGCGGATCGATGGCGGCGGACTCGTCGGACGCGAGACGCTCCTGTACCGCCACATCGATGCGGTGGTCGAGCTGGAGCCAGCCACGCGCCGCCGGCTCCAGCGTCCGCCCGGCGACCAGCACGGTGACGCGGCAGGTGTCGAACTCGCCCAACTCGTGGTGCGGCAGGTAGGCACGCACGGCGGTGAAGGCGCGCGGGAAGGCGTGCGCGCCGAGGTCGTCGGCGACCGCCTGCGCGATGCGCGCCGACAGCGCGGTGAAGACGCCGCCGGCACGGGCGCGTCGCGGCGGGATCATCAGGTCGATCTCATTCGCGCGCTCGTTCATGTCGGCTCCGGGATCAGTTCCGTGGACAGGTGCTTGGTGTGGATGCGCAACACCGTGCGCTCGGGATCGGCCCACGCCCAGTGCGGCTCGTGGCCGGGCGCGAGCACCTCGGCGGTGTGGCGCCGGCTGGCGGTCTCCTCGATGATCTGGTCCCCGCGCAGCGGCAGGCCAAGGCTGCGGAGATCCGCGAGGGCGATCAGGTAGTCGCGCGCCTCGACGCGCTCCACCGTCCCGCCGCCGAGGTCGAGCCGGAAGACGGTCCGCCCCACTGTCGCCGGCACGATCACCGACCGCGCGCCGCGCCGGTAGCGCACGTCGCGGCTGAGGAAGCGCCGCCGCTGACGTTCCAGGAAGCGCGAGCCTAGGGCGAGCAGGTCGGTCATGCTCAGCCCGGATGGTTGAGGGCGACGCGGACGGTGGCGGCCTCGGCCTGGGCGGTGGCGACCGACGCGCCGAGCGGCCGGTTCGCCCCGCCGGCGGCGTCGGCCACCGCGCGCTGGGCAGCGGCGTCCCAGAACAGCCGCGTGCCCATGGGCAGCGCGGCGCCCGGCACGCGCGGCACGTCGTAGAGGCCGCGCAGGGCCAGGGCGCCGAGGACGCGCGCCGGGATGGCGCGCTGGGCGACGCCGACCAGGGCGCCGACCACGACCACCGCGCCGAGGGGCGCGTCGACATCGGGCGTGAAGGGGATGACGCAGTCATCGGCGACGAGGGCGGCGATGGGAGGCATGGGACTCCGTTCGGGCATGGGCGGGACGGACGACGGCGCGGCGCAGCGGATCGCGAGGCGATGGGCTACGGCGATGGCGACGGCGCGGCGGCCGGGCCATCCGCCTTCACCCCGCCACGGTGCTCCTGCAGCGCGATGCCGAAATCGTGCACGCCGCGCATCTGGATGCCCAGCGTGCTGAAGTCGGCCTCGGTGGAGTCGATCGTCGGGCTTTCGTTCCCGTACAGGAACACGGTCTCGATCACCGGCAGATCAGCCGGGTTGGCCAGCAGGTACCAGGCGCTGCGCGAGCTGCCGGCCACGCCGGGGCTGGAGAGGTAGGCGCTGCTCTCGACCCGGAAGCGGCCCTGGTGCGGATTGGCGGTTGGGAACACCTGGCCAGCGATGGTCTGTCGCAGCTCGGTCGAGGTGAACAGCGCGCGCGCCAGGGCGGCCAGCGCCGGCGGCACCAGCAGCACCGCGGGCTGGATGCCGAGCGGGTTCTTCTTGGGATCGGTCTGCTCGGCGAAGGCGACCTCGGCCGCGGTCAGGCCGTCGATGCCCAGCGCGCTGGCGACACCAGTGAGGTGGTTGCCGCGCTCGGGCGTGAAGAAGGCGGCGTTGGCGAGGAAGGTCGCCCAGAACTTCTCGTTGACGGTCAGTGCCGCGCTGCGGCCCAGATCGGTGGGGACCTGGGAGATCGCCCCGAGGTCGTCATTGATGAGGTCGCGGCGGTCGATGCTCAGCAGCAAGGCATGGGTGTCGGCCTGGTTCTCGTAGGCCAGTTCGCCCAAGTTGCCGTGCTGGATGGTCCCGCCGGGCGGGACGGTCTGGTAGCGGTTGCCGCCGATCAGGCGGTAGCTGGTCACCTTCTTGAAGTCGGTCACCGGGCGCACCGCGCTGATCGCCCGCCAGGTGCGCTCCACCGACAGGAAGCCGGCGAGCAGGAACTTATTGGCGACGTTGCTGAGGATGCCGCCGAGGTCGATCGGCGAGAGGCCACCGGAGGCACGCACGTCGACGCCGAAGGCGGCGCGCAGCACGCTGCGGTTGTCGCGGAAGAAGCGCCCGGTGTAGCCATTGGCCCAGGCCGCTTCGAGCAGCAGCTCCTGCAGGCTGATGCCGCCGCGGAAGCGCCGCTGGGCGGCGTCCAGCGCGGGAGCTTCGCAGACGCGCTCGGCGCCGGGCAGGCCGCCGCTGAGCAGGCAGGCGGCCTCCAGCACCGCCGGCGTCGGAGCGCGGTCGTGGACGTGGATGGCCGGCGCCTGCGGGCGATCGGCGCGCAAGACCTCCAGTTCGGCGCGATGGGCGGTCCAGCCGTCGCGGATGGCCTGGGCCTCGATGGCCGCATGGCCATCGCAGCAGCGGCGCACCGCCGCGATGCGCTCGGTCTCGGCGACGGCGGCGGCGCGCAGTTCGGCGACGGTTGGCAGGACCGGCGCCGTGGGCGCGGTCGCGGTCGCCGCGGCGACGACCGCCGGGGTGCTGAGTGGCGCCGACGCGGTCGTCAGCTCGGTGGCGGAAACGGGAGCGGCGGGGGTGGTCACGCGGGCATCTCCGGCCGCTGGTGCGGCGCTGGGGGCGGAAGGATCGGCGGGAGCGGAAGCGGAAGGCGGCGTGCTGCGGGCGATAGCGACCAGGGCGGAGGTGTTCCCGTCAGCGCCGAGATCCACGAAGCTGATCTCGCCCAGCGTGGAGCGGCGCACGACGTTCACCGGGCCGGAGTGCAGGGCGCCGTTGACATGCACGGTCTGCCCCTCGCGGACGAACTCGTGCTCCTCGACGGCGGCGCCGATGGAGGCCTGCCAGGGGAAGCCGTTGCGGCTGGAGGCGACCACCTCGCGCGCGGCGGCGGTATCGCGCGAGACCACCCCGCTGGCGATCAGGCGGCCGTCCTCGACCGCGATGCGGTCGGTGTGGCCGACGCCCAGCGCGGCATCGTGGCCGAGGCGGATGGGCCGGTGCTGCGACGGCAGCCGCAGTCCAGTCAGGTCGACGATCACCGGATGCCGCCAGCCACCCAGGCGCATCGGCCCGCCGGTGTAGGCGACCAGAGCGAAGCGCGGCAGCGCGGTCCGGCCGGTGGCTGGTGCGGCATCCGCCTCGATCCAGGTCGGCGCGCAGGCGAAGGCCAGGACGGCGGTCTCCGGCGCGGCGGGCTGCGCCGATGGCGCAGCAGCGAGATCAGACGGGCACGGCATCGCCGTCCTCCTCGGAACCATCGGTGGCGGGACCATCGGGTGCATCGCGCGGCGGTGGATCGCCGCGTCCAGGCGTGCTGGGCTGCGCCCGGCCGGGCGACGTCGGTTCGGTGGCCTCCAATCCGAGGTCGCGCATCAAGGCGCGTTCGCGCGCCCGCTGCCGCAGCTGCTCATCCCAGTCCTGACCTTTTCGCGCGTACTCGTCAGCGAGGGTGGTGGTGTTGCTGGCCAGGCGCTGGGCCTGGGCGGCGGCCTCCTTCAGCGGGTCGACGTGCTCCTGGCCATCCCAGAACCACTGGTGCGACCAGTCCGTCGCCGCCGTGCGCAGCCGCTGGGGGAGGAACCCTTCGATCAGGATCGCCTCGCGCACCCAGGCCGCGAAGAGCGGGTCGAGCAGCCGGGCGGCGCAGCGCGCCTGGTCGACGCGGATGGCCTTGTGGTAGACCTGATGGTCGAGCCGGCCGGAGGCGTAGTTGTAGCCGCTCGAGTTACCCGCCGCGATGTTGTAGGGGAGGTTCAGGCAGCGGGCGATCTCGTTGAGGACCTCGCGTTTGAACTCGGCGTAGGTGGTGGCGGGCTGCTCGGCGTGGACCTGGCCCATCTTCCAGCCGCTGGGCAGAGTCAGCATCGCGCGAGCGGCGAGATCGACGGTGTCCATCGGCTCGACGGCGTCGGCCTCGCCGTTGGCCGGCGCGTCGGTGTAAAGCACCCCAGCGAAGTCGGCGGCAGTCTCCGCCGCGGCGAGCACGGCCAGGGTGTAGCGGCGCAGTTGCGCGAAGAGCGGCAGCGCCGGGGTCAGCTCGGGCACACCGCGGCGCTGGCCCGGCCGGTCGGCGCGGAAGCAGTGCAGCATCGACGCGGCCGGCACGGTGGTGGAGTCGAGCAGGAACCGCGTGGTGCCCTGGGCGCCGGGATGGTCCTTGAGGACGTGGTACTCGATCGGGTTGCCCGCCACGTCGAAGACGATGCCGTCGATAGCGCTGCGCTCCGGGCCGGTCGGAAGGAAGCCGGGGGTCGCGACCTGGTCGGCCTCGATCGGGCGGACGTCGAGCTTCACGCGCGTGTTCAGCCCGGGGTTCGAGGTCAGCAGCGCGAACGCCTCGCCGTCCTCGGCCTGGGCGACGCGCAGCGTGCGGAGCTTCTCGGCGAGATCACAACCGCGCGCCCAGTCCGCAAAGGCGCGCTCGACCAGCCGCGCGTCGTCGCCGGCGATACCGGTCACCTGGAGGCGCGGCCCGGTGCCGACGCAGTCGTTGGCGATGGTCAGCACCATGCCGCGCGCGTAGGCGTTGTTGCAGACCTCGTAGCGGGAGCGGTTGCGCAGGATGCGCCGCACCCAGGGCGATGCCGCGGCGTCGGCGGAGAGGCCATCCGCCAGCGACCAATGCTTGCGGTTCTCGTCGGTGGTCTGCGCTGCGTCGTAGGCGGCGCGCACGCGGACGCGCCCCGGAGCGAACCGATGCCGGCGCCCACCGGGGACGGCGGCGTTGCTGCGACCGATGGCCCGCAGGCCCTCGATGATGCGGCCGAGCACGCTCATGCCGTCCCCGGCGGGACCAGCTTGGTGAGGGAGACGCCCTTGCCGCGCCGGCGCGCGGCCTTCTTCGCCGCGAGGTACTTGTCGGCGGCGATCTGGTCGGGGAGCGGGTGCTGTTCGACCGATCCGGTGTCGCCGGTGGCCTGCTTGGGGCCGGCGGCGTTGTCGGCGATAGCCTGGTCCAGGGCGTCGGGCGCAGGGACGGGCGTCGGCGCGGCCGGCGGGGTGGGATCAGGAGTGGCGGGGTCGGTCGGCATCGTCATCCCGTGATCGCGATGGGGCGCCGAGCGATGGCGCTGATGAAATCCACTCCCCTATTATGCGCAGCCGCGACCAGAACCGGTCCGGGGTGAGCGCCGCAGCGATGGCGACGTGGGAGCATGTGCCGGGACCTCACCAGTTGTTTGCCGCTGGCACCTGGGCTGCCGGAGGTTCCGGCGTCGTGGCGCGCGGTCGCTCCTCCGGTGATGCGCAGGAGCGCACCGTGGCGGTACGGGAATCTTTGTTGCGTCGCCACCCAGGTGGCATCCCGAGGTGCCTGCGTACGGTGAGCCCTTCAGAGATCATGTCCTCAACCGCGCCAGCAGCCCCCGCCACCGCCATCCCTCGTCAGCGTGGGCCCCGCTGGAGCGTCAAGCACCTGCGGCTGCTCGGCACCATGCCCGACGGCGTGCTCGCCGGGATGATCGAGGTGCACGAGAGCAGCGTCGCCGTCATGCGGAAGCGGCGGGGCATCGCCCCGTATCGGCCGTTCCGCCCGATGGTGCGCTGGACGTCAGCGATGGACGCGCTGCTCGGCACTGAGACCGACCGTGCCGTCGCCGAGCAACTCGGCATCTCCATCTCATCGGTCTGCGACCGGCGACGCGGACGCGGTATCCCCGCGTTCATGCGGCCGACCCAGCGACTGGTGACGTGGACTCGTGCTGATCTGGCCAAACTCGGGCGCGCGACCGACACGGCGCTGGCGCGCGATCTTGGGCTACGTATCGCCATCGTGCGCGGAAAGCGTCAGAGTCTGGGCATCCCACCCGTCACCGGTTACCGGGAGATGGTGTGGGCGCCGGAGCGGGAAGCGCTCCTCGGTACGGTTCCCGACCGGGTGCTGGCGCTGCGCTGGCGCCACAGCGAGGCGAGCATCCGCAGGCGCCGGGAGCAACTCGGCATCGCTCCGCTGATCGTCTGCGCCCCGATTCGTTGGCCGCGTCGCCTCCTGGACGCCTTGGGGCGTGTGCCGGACATCGTGCTGCACCGCCGCTTCGGCGTCGCGCGTCCCACGCTCCAGGCCAAGCGCCGCGCCCTTGGCATCGCGGCCTACCAAAACCCGCGGCGGCATCGCTGGACCGCCGCGCACCTGCGGCTGCTCGGTCGGCTCAGTGATCGCACCGTGGCCCGCCGCCTCGGTATCGCCACCACCCAGGTGTGTCGCAAACGGACCGCGCTGAGCATCGCGCCCCTGGCTCAGGCGACGCGGTGGACGAAGACGATGCTCGCCCACCTCGGAACTGCCGACGATGGCGTGATCGCACGGCAGCTCGGCATGAGCCGCTCGGCCGTCAGCCGTAAACGCGGCGCGCTGGGCATCGCTGCCTCTGGAACCACGGTCTGGACGTCGGCGATGATCGCGCTGCTGGGCACGGCCTCCGATAGCGTCATCGGCGCGCGGCTGGGACTTCATCCCAAGCTCGTCGGCCGCCATCGCCGGGCGCGCGGCATCCCCGCATTCGCGGAATGATCGCGGCCGTTATCGCCGACGAGGCATTGCCGAGCGGTCTGCTTCGGATCGGGCTTGCAGATCAACGATGCGACGTCGCCCCCGCGTTCGCTGGCGGGCGCACCAGGCGGGCTCGCCGCAGGTCCGAGAGCGTGACCCTGCCGGCTTTGCGCGTCGCAACCACGCCCATCCCCGCCAGCACCACGCCCTGCATCGACGCCGCCACCGCGCAGCCGACGACGCAATCAAACCAATGGTTGTCGAAGGCCTCCGGTCGCAACCGCCACTCGTCGACCTCCCGGCCGCGGCCGGACGTGCGCACCCGGTACTCGGCGACCAGGTGCTCGGCGAACAGGCGATGACGCACGGCGTCCCGTCCGTGCAGCGACAGGCAACCGGGGTCGCCCATCGCCACGGCCAAGCGCGCGTAGACGAACGACTTCCAGGCGTTGGCGTCGTAGAGCAGGTGGCGCACCGCGCGGGCGCCGGTCACGGCCGGGATGCGCCAGTCGGGCCCGACGCGCTCGCCGGGTTTGCGGCGGTGGTCGGCGAAGGGCAGTGAGGCGGCGCCGACGAAGCGGCCATGGCTGGGCATGAGCACCGCGGCGTGCACCGATTGCCGGCAGACTTGGTAGACGACATCCGTCGACTGGCCCCAGTTGGCGTCGATGAGCAGCCGCTCGATGGCGAGTTCGGCGCCGTCGTCGCGCGTCCAGCGCCGCCGCAGGAGGTCGTCGGAGAGCCGTTCGAGGCCGGCGTAGAGCGCGCCTTCCAGGCCCGTCGACGGGAAGGTGTCATTCAGCGTGCGGCGCAGATCGCGCAGGGTGAAGTAGGGCCGCTGCTGGTCGGGGAAGGTGCCGTAGTCGAGCACGTAGCCGGTGAAGTCGTCGGCCCACGCGACCACCACGTGGAACAGCGCCTTCTGCTGCACGTCGATGAAGGCGGTGAGCCGTGTCGCCGCGGTAGGCACGGCGCCGCGCTCCAGGCCGTTGAGCTTGCTGGCGATGCGCTCGGCGGTGAGTTCGTCGGCAGCGAGGGTGACCTCGGGCAGCGGTTCGTTCTGGTACTCCGCCCAGAACGCGGCCTCGTCCTGCAGCTTGAGATTCATCGCGTGCTGGAGGGCGGAAGCCTCGTCGTGGTTGAAACGCTCGGGCCAGGCGATCGATCCGCCGGCGTCCATGGCGTCGCGGTTGGCGACGTAGAACGCCGTGGCGTCGGCCAAGCCGCGGCCGGCGCGCAGGCCATCGGCGCGCAACTGCGCGTACTCCTCCCAGCGCGCGGTGTCGCTCGGGAAGGCGTACACGAGCTTGGTGCGCTCGCCGTTCCATTCGGGGTGGAGGTCGCGGTCGAGGATGCGATCGGCCATGTCGCCGGGACGGATGACCGTGCACGGCATCACGCCGGCGATCTTTCGGCCCGGTCCGGCGAGGCCCAGGATGGCGCCGGCGAGAATCGCCTCGCGGTGCGCGCACTGGCTGGGGGAACGGGCGGACTCGTCGGTCTGCGGATCATCGAGCACCACCAGCGACGGACGCACGGCGCGACCGTCCGGCCGCTTGAACTTCATCCCTCGGATCCGCCCGGTGATCCCGGCGACACGGACGATGGCGCCCGCGCCGCGTGAGCCGGCGACGATCGGCAAGACGATCTCGCGCGCGGTCCAGCCGATGTGGGTGCGCTCGCCACGGTAGAGCTGGCCATTGGCGCGGTGGGCGATGCCCTGCAGGGCGTGGATCGGGAAGCAGACCTCGGGGAAGTCGCCCAGCAGCCGCTCGTTGCCGTCGAGCTCGGTGCGCAGCGACTCCAGCATGTCGAGGGCGTGCGCTTCGTCGGAGCCGATGAGGCAGACGAAATCGCGGTGGCCGTAGATGATGGCCCACAGGCACGCGCATTCCGTGAGACTCGACTTGCCGGCTCCGCGCGGAGTCGCCATCGCGAACAGGCCGCCGTGCAGGACCGCCTCTTCGATCTTGCCGATCACCTTCCGGTGATCGGGGGACCAGGGCAGGTAGAAGAGGTCGGGGAAGTAGCTGTCGCAGAAGACGCGGAAGTCACGCTCCGCCGCTGCCTTCCGGACGGGGTCGGCCACCGGCGGCAGCTCGCCGATGTCGCGGCCGGACTCGGCGGCGAGCCGGCTGCGCTCGGCCGCGGCAGCACGGTGCGCGGCGTAGCCGCCATCGGCCGCGACGGGGTCGGCCGGGCGATGCACCTGATCGCAGAGCCAGGCGAGGTAGCGCAGGAGATCGACGCTGCGGCCGTCGCCGATGCGGAAGCCGGCGCGGGTGCGGTGGCGATGCAGCTGGCGCTCGCTGATGACCGTGCCGACTGGCGTCGAATTGAGCAGCCGCGCGAGATCCGCGGGCCGCACGTGCCGGGGATCAGCTGCCATGGTCGCTCTCCGTGCGGGCCAGCTCGCGCACCAGCCAGGCGCCATAGGATATCAGGTTGATGGTGCCATCGGCGTTGGCTGGCGCGCCGGCGGCGAGATCGGCGCGCACGGTGTCGGTGTCGAGATGACGCGCACCGGCGCGGCGCAGCAGCGCGACGACAGTGGCGATGGGCAGCGCGGTCAGGCGCGGAGCGCCGTCGGCGGGCTCGGCGGGATCAGCGGACATGGGCAGCGTTTCTGGCGGAGATGACCGGACGTGGATCGCACCCTCGTGCCGGCGCCGTGAACCATCGACCCTGGATGCGTGCCCGCCGTCCTCCCGTGACGGCGGGCGGTCTCGCGGAGGTGCGCATCGACGCGGTCGCATCGGTGGAATGATCCACCGCCGTCCGCGTGTTCCCGATGACGGCTCCATCCGCGCTCCCGATCGCCACAGGTGCGGGGCCATCACTTCGGAGCCGGCCATGCACCTGATCCCGTTCACCAACACCGACCGCGCGGCCTTCACCGGCGCCGAGGCCTTCCGCGATGGCTCCAAGCCGCTGATCGCCCACGGCACCTTCGCCAATGGCCACGGCTGGGTGCTGGTGCTCGCGGGCACGGGCGGACTGCTGCGACTGGCGAGCGACCCGCACCACCGGCGCGGCGGCTACGTGCTCAACCGGCCGTTCACCAGCGCGGCGCAGGCACGGGCCTACATCGAGCAGCATTGCCCGGATCCAGGTGAACTCTGGGATTTCCGCAGCGCCGGGTTCGAGCCCTGACCCGCGCCGCGCAGTAGCCGCGCTGCCGTGACGCACGCACCACCGGGATCCAGCAATCACCGACACACGAACCGGATCATCAGGCAGCGGCACGCTGCGCGATGCGGCTGTGAGCTCTCGAGGTGCCTGCGTAACACCGCACGCAGCACCCCAACGGAGCCAACCATGGCCGAGAACATCCCCGCCACCACCCGCGCCAACGCCCCGCCCGCCCACCGCATGATGAGACGGTTTTTCACCGCGAAACGCGACTGGATGATCGCGATGCGGCTGGGTAACACGACCCGGACCACCCCAACGGAGAGAGCCATGGCCAAGCGCCCAGCCACCCCACCCACCACCTCGACCGCCAGCACCGCGGAGATCAACGCGGTGCTCACCGCCATCGCCAAGACCCACCTCGGGCTGGAGACCCTGGAGAGCCAAGGCCACGACCGCCTCGCTGTCCAAGGCCAAGCCAGCCGGGAAATCCGCGCTGCCCTGCGCGCCGCCTTCGCGGCCGGCACGCGTGCTGCCCGCCGCCGCACGACGAGTGCGCCCGCCGCCGCACCCACGGTGATTGCCGGCGACATCATCCTCACCAGCCCGAAGCCCGCCGCCGGCTGCGGTGGTTGGGCGCAAGGCCGGGTGGGCGCCTTCCGATTCTGTGCCAAGGTCTACCCCGCGCACGCCGACCTGCCGAGCTTCGAGATCGGCCGCAGCCGCATCTCGAAGCTGGAGCTGCGCCGCCTCGACACCGGCGCGGTCGCCTACGCGTGGGACCGCGGGCTCGACCTGCCCGCCACCGATGCTGCCGCCAAGGCCGCGGTGGATCTCTTGGCCCGGTGCCTCGCCAGCCACCTCTACGGCCCCAGCGCCGACTGAACCCTCACCCGCCCGGCCAGGACAACCCTGGCCGGGCATCACCGCCCCCTGAAGGAGGCACCCATGCGCACCACCACGAAACCCAAGACCACCAAAGCGACGAAGGCCAAGGCCAAGGCCAACGCCACCGGCGCCAGCACGCGGAAGGCTCGCGTGCTCCACGTGGAACCGATCGCCTCGGCGAACGCCCCGTCGGCTGCATCCGCCGCGGCATCCGCATCCGCGCCGGCGCTCATTCCATCGCAGGCCCTGTCTGCGATCCCCGCGACCACGTCGAGCAAGGCGCGGAAGACCCGCGCTGCCAAGACCCCAGCGGTGGATGGCACCGCGCCGCCCAAGCGCCTGTCCGGCCTCGATGCCGCCGCCGAGGTCCTGCGCGCCGCGGACGAACCCCTGTCGGCCCCGCAGATCATCGAGCGGGTGCTGGCGCAGAAGTTGTGGACCACCAACGGGAAGACTCCGGCCTCCACGATCTACGCGGCGATGATCCGCGAGGAGAAGTCGCGCGGCACGCAGTCGCGGTTCAGGAAGGTCAGTCGCGGATTGTTCACCGCGGCGTGACTCTGGATCGCTGGACAAGCCCACGTTACCAGGCCCGAGGCTTGGTAACGTGGGCTTTACTATCTGATCGGGCTGCGCTGGCGCTGGCGCTGGCGATGCGCTGCGCCTGCTTGCCCGTGAACTGCTGCCAACGCTGCACCACGACGTCCGCATACCGCGGATCGATCTCCATCAGCCGTGCGCGGCGTCCGGTCTGCTCGGCCGCGATCAGCGTGGTTCCCGAGCCGCCGAACGGATCCAGCACCACGCCGCCGGCCGCGCAGGAGTTTTGCATCAGGTACACGAACAACGGCACCGGCTTCATGGTCGGGTGCTCGCCGTTGCGGCTGGGCTTGGCGAATTCCAGCACGGTGGTCTGGCAGCGATCGGAGAGCCACGTGTGGCCGGCGCCGTCCTTCCAGCCGTAGAGGCATGGCTCGTGCCGCCACTGGTAGTCCTGCCGCCCGAGCACCAGCGACGACTTCACCCACACCAGGCACTGGCGCACGGTCAGACCGCTGTCGGCGCAGGCGCCGCGGACGGTCAGTCCCTGCGAGTCGGCGTGCCAGCAGTAGAACGCGCCACCTGGCCGCAGGACCGCGACAGCGCAGCCGAGGCTTTCGACCAGGAACCGGCGGTACGACACCTCGTCCAGGTCATCGTTGGCGATGGTCATCGCCGCATCAGTGCCCCCCTCATACGCGACGTTGTAGGGCGGATCGGTGAGCAGCAGATCGGCCTGGCCGCCGTCCATCAGTCGCGCGATGTGGTCCGCCTCGGTGCTGTCGCCGCAGAGCAGGCGGTGCTCGCCCAGGATCCACAGGTCGCCGGGCTGGGACACGGTCTGCCCGGCCTCGGGCACGGACGGAACCTCATCGGGATCGGTGAGACCGGCCTTGGCGCCGGGGTCGAGCAGTCGGCTCAGCTCGTCGGGATCGAAGCCGAGCAAGCCGAGATCGAGATCGAGGTCGCTGGCCTCGATCGCCTTCAGCTCCAGGCCGAGCTTCTCCAGGTCCCAGTCGGCGAGTTCGTTGGTCTTGTTGTCCATGATCCGATAGGCCCGTGCCTGGTCGGCGGTGAGATCCTCGGCGACATGAACCGGCACGTCGGTGAGCCCGAGCGCGCGGGCAGCGAGCAGTCGGGTGTGGCCGACAACCACCACGCCCTGCGCATCAATGACGATCGGCTGACGGAAGCCGAACTGCCGGATGCTTTCGGCCACGGCGGCGACGGCGTCCTCGTTGTGGCGCGGGTTGTTGTCGTAGGGGGTGATGGAGGCGATGGGGCGGGATTCGATGCGCATGGAGGTTCCCGGCTGAGGGTGGACCGTGCAGCGAACCGTGCCGTGGAGTGCGTCGAGCGGGCGGACTCAGCCGGATCATCGGCATCCCCCTCGGGAGCGTCGAGGGCGGCGATGCGATAGCGGGGTGCCGAGGCGAACCGCGGCGATTGGGCGGATCCGTTTCTCCAACGCACCTTGGGGTGGGGCTGGCGTCGATCGCCGTCCTGCGCACCCACGTTCAAGCGCCGTGGGGCACCGGAGCGGCCGAGTCCGGCGCCCGCGCGATCCCTGGGTTGACGAGGTCGCGAAGCGCGGCCTCCAGGGCCGGATCAGGGTCCGGCCCGACGTCCACGTCCGCCGCCGAAGCTTCCGGCGCCTCCGTCGTCTGCGCCCGCCGCCAGCGGTGCGGCGCGCGCACCTCGCCCCCGTTGGCTGCGATCTCGCGCAGGCGCAGCTTCGCCACCGCGATGTGCCGCCACGCCTGGCTGGGGCTGATCCCGAGCACGGCGCCGGTCGCGCCGAGGGTGAACGCATGAGCGCGCAGGAGCAGCACCGCCCGCTGGCGCACCGTCAGCAGGTCAGCGAGCGGGTCGTCCAGGAGCGCGCGTGCCTCCGCCGCCTGGTGCCGTCGTGGCACGCGCGTGGCCAGCGGGCCGCGCAGCACCACGGTCCGCATGCGCGCGAGATTCCCCAGCCCCGCCGCTCGCAGCAGCGCCTGCACGCGCTGGCGGGAGATGCCCAGCGCCAGCGCGATTGTCCCCAAGGACGCGCCGGCCTGCCAGCGCGTCAGGAGGTCATCGAGCCGCGCCGCCGCGGTCGCCGGGGCGGGTGCAACGGCGGACGCAACGGTCCGCGCCTCGCTGGCCGCAGTCGCAGCCTCCGCAGGTCGGCCGGCTTGCGTCGCTGCCCGCTCGGGGTGCAACGGCAACGGTTTCGTGACTGGTTCGCATAGAGCCGGAATGGTCATGGGGTTACCTCCGGGAAAGTGAAAAGTCGGACAGGGGCAACGGTTAAATGGCGTCGCCTGTCGGGCCATCCCACGAATCGCTAAGGGGTTACGATTCATGGCAGCCGGTCGGACCGCTGAAATCAAGAAACAGAATCGACCTTTGCAGCTGTTCCCGGAGGCATCTTGATTTCAAAGCGACCCCGGGAGGACCCGTGCGGGTCCGTGCAAAAAACCTCTCTCCTATTATGCGCAACGGCGAGACGAAACGATCCGGCCAACTTGAGTCGACGATGTGACCACCGTGGGGTCACAGCGGTCACGGTCACAGGTCACGCCCCCTATAGGGGCGTGTGACCATGTGACCACCGGTCACGTGACCACGATGTGACCGCATGTGACCGTGTGACCGATTCGGGCTGGGGGCCGCTGTCGAGCAGGGTGGGGTGAGAACTTGGGGACACGACCCCTGGCGCGCCTGAGGGGCGAACACAGGCTCCCGGCCATGTGTGGGCGCCTGGCGCGTGACCGGACCACCGATGAGCTGGCTTGGGAGATCGATTTCGCCAAGCGCGGGGGGATCATCCACCCGGGCGCTGCTGCCCTCGGGCCGACCTGGAATGGCGCCCCCATGCAGCTGCACCCGGCGATCGTAGCCGGGGCGATGACCGTGGAGATGCGCCCGATGCGCTGGGGATGGCGGCGCGACTTCACCAAGGCGCTCTTGGTGAACGCGCTCGGCGAGGACGCCTGGGCCAAGCGCACGTGGCGCGAGGCCTTCCTGACCCGGCGCTGCCTCGTGCCAGCGACCGCCTTCTATGAATGGACCCCCAAGGCCATCACGGGGGCAGCCCTGCCATGGGCGTTCGCCCGTCGCGACCGGCGGGTCTTCGGCATCGCGGGGCTGTGGGAGCGCGTCGCTGTGGACAGTGGCGAGGAGGAGCGCTTCATCCTGCTGACCACCGTAGCCAACCAGATGGTGGGCCGGGTCCACCACCGCATGGCGGCGATCGTGGCGCCCGAGGCGGAAGAGACATGGCTGTCGCCGGCCTCGAGCGAGGCGTCGTTGCGTTCGCTGCTGGTGCCCCCACCCGTGGAGACCATGGACGCGTGGCGGGTGTCGCCGGCGGTGAATAGCGTGCGGAACAACGACCGGGGGTTGATCGAGCCGATTGTCGCGTGAGGCCTATGCGGCAAATGCACTCTTCCCCTTGCCTGAATGCTCGCGGTGGGGCAACCTCAACTCAATCAGCGCCTATGGGTTGCCAAGAGAAAGAATTTCACTGGTGACCTGACCTATTTTGCCGCCGGCATCCTTAAGCCGTTCCAGGGTTTGGTTGCGCAGTTCCACAGCGCTATTGTACCGTGCCGTCACTGTTTGCGGCGCCGCCCGTCTTGCGTGCGGCTTTAGTTGCTCTCGCAACTCCCCCGCTCGCGCTGTCAGTTCTGCCCTAAATTCCTCATTGCGGATTCTTTCGTTAGCTAGCTGTCGGCTTATGGTTGCAATCGCTCCCTCAATGGACTTTCCCGGGGTCCACTTAGCGATGTCTTCCCTGGCCCCATCCAGCTGGGTAAGTAGATGACCAGACGCGGCCTGGAGCGCATTGACCTCTTTGCTGAGATGGGCAATCCGCTCCTTCTTTGCAGCATTTATATCACCTCGCGGATAAACTATCCTTGCCATCTGCGTGTCGCCGACCGACAGCGTTGATTTTCCGCCCACCGTGACGTTCTCATGCGTGCACCGCGCTGGGATATAGTACATCATGATAGAATCTGGATCAAATGAGGTTACATACATATTTGCGGCACTAACTGGAGACAATATCTGAGTGTCCACATCACTTTTCCCCCAACCAATTTTTGAGAAGTAATCGTACAGTTCTTGCTTCCTAGAGCCTGTCCCAAACGGCCCAAATTCCAATTTGACCAGGTCTGCCGGCCAAGTCGCCTGCCCGACGGAGGTGGAGCATCGGTGCGTCAGAGCCTTGGATGGCTTTCGCGTCTGTGATTGG
>Ga0163144_10004003_pt1 | contig 33466 bp, 22 predicted proteins | sample OliLak19BULKMAT1_FD_123175 | JGI IMG/M metagenome (GOLD analysis project Ga0163144, IMG submission 123175) | Freshwater microbial mat bacterial communities from Lake Vanda, McMurdo Dry Valleys, Antarctica - Oligotrophic Lake LV.19.BULKMAT1 | ecosystem: Environmental > Aquatic > Freshwater >... | reverse complement strand
CGCCGATTCGACAACGCTCGACGGGTACCAAACAACGGTTCGCAGGCGAATGGTGTCGCACACCAGCTGTCGTTTCCGACGCTGGCGAGGCTCTCAGCGATTGAAAAGAAACGCTGGGCTGTTCGCCAGCGCCCACGCGAGGTCCTGCGCCGCGGCGAGGCGGACGCGCTCGCCCAATTCGGGGTGCGCGTCCAGGAAACGTTCGTGGAGCCGCCGCTCGTCCGCGGGCGTGCGCGCCGCGCGCGGTGTGACGAGCGCGTGGACGACGTCCGCGGGGAGCCCGTGGTGGCGCACGGGGCGCGGCGCGCTGGTGGCGGACACTCGGAACGTGCCGAGCGTGTGGCGGCTGCCGTGGTGCTGGGCGAGGGTCAGCACGAGGAGCGCGTCCCCTGACACATCCTCGGTGAGCTCGAAGATGGCCTCGTGGTCCGCGCCAAAGCGCGGCATGACGGCCCAACCGGAGCTCGGGACGCCATCCACCGCGGCCGCCACCGGCCAGCCCTCCTGCGAGAAGTCGGCGCTCACGGCGCCGAAGGCGACCTCGCGCGCCGCGCCCGCCGCGCGCGGCACGACCTGGACGGCGAGGTCAGTCAGCACGAAGTTGCCGTTCTCGGCGCGGCCTGGACCGCCGCCAGGCAGCGCTCCGTCCGCCAGGACCTCGAGGCGCAGGGCCGTGAGCGGCGCCGCGCCAGGCACCGCGAGGACGACGGTGTAGGCATCCTGGTCGGGCATGGGGCCGCTCGACACGACGCGCCCGTCGGCCTGGATCGCGAGCTCCGTGCCCGCGGCGGACACGGCGCTCACAGGGCGCAGCGCGTCCCACTGGGGCAGCGGCAGGAGCGTCGCCTCCCACTCGGCGCGGCGCCGGGCCAGCGCGTCCGCGTCCGAGGGCGCGAGGGCGGCGAGGTTGGTCGGGTCGCGTGGGTCGAGCGTGGGCACAAGCGCCACCAGCTCCTCCTCGGTCGGGAAGCGACTCAGGAATGACAGGTAGAGCTCCTCGACGACGGCCCGCGGGTCGCGCTCGTACTGCACAAGCTCCTCGATGCCGCCGCCCTCGGCGCGGATGGCCTCGGCGAGAGTAGGCCCGTTCACGAGGTTGAGCGCCTGTCCGAGCGACATGCCCGTGCTGCGTTCGCACTCGCACGAGCTCTGCCGCGGCGGTCGTCCGAATAACTCGAGGAAGCCGTCGGCGGTCCGAACGCGCGGGTCGATGAGGCGCGCCGCGCGCGTCCCGGGGCGCAGGCCGGGCAGCGCCGAGCGAGCGCCGGCGGCCCGGTGGACCGCGTCGTAGAGCACCTCTGCAGGCAGGCGCCGCGCGAGCGCATGCGAGAAGTTCTCGTCGTCGTCGTCGTTCCACTCGTTGACGCCCACAGACTGCTGGTAGACGCGCGAGCGGAGGATCGTGCGCATCAGCGCGCGGACATCGAAGCCGCTCTCCACGAACTCGTTGGTGAGGCGGTCGAGAAGCTCGGGATTGCTGGGCGGGTTGCTCGCGCGGATGTCGTCGACGGGGTCGATGATCCCCACGCCGAGGAAGTAGCTCCAGGTCCGATTGACGAAGCTGCGGGCGAAGTAGGGGTTCTCGGCCGCCGTCACCCAGGCGGTGAGCCGCGCGCGGCGGCTCCCTTCCTCGGGCATAGCGCCGGCGTGCGTGAAGGGGAACTCGGCGGGCGCGATGACGTCGCGCTCCGGGTACCGCACCTCGCCCTCCGTGGCATCAGAAACCCGCTCCTCCTGGGCCACACCCTCCGAGAGGTCGGGCGAGCCCGGCACGTTCTCGCGGCGGACCTGCGCGAAGAAGGCCGCCAGCTGCCAGTGGTCCGCCTGCGTCCAGCGCTCGAACGGGTGGTCGTGGCACTTGTTGCAGTTGAAGCGGACGCCGAGGAAGAGCTGGGTCGTGTTCTCCATCACGACGTCGGGTTCACGCAACACCTTGTAGTAGCTCGCCGGCGGCTGCTCATGAGTCGAGCCGGACGCCGAGAGCACCTCGCGCGCGAACGCGTCGTAGGGACGGTTGCTGACGACCGCGTCCTCGATCCAAACCCGGAAGCGGCGCGCCCCCTCGTCACCGAGGAACTTCGGGTTGACCTGCAACAGATCGCACCACTTGTTCGTCCAGTGGTCGACGTAGGCCGCGTTGCCGATGAGGCGGTCGATCAACTCCTCGCGCTTCGTCCGCGAGTCGCGCGCGTCACGCAGGAAGAGGCGCACCTCGCGCGCGGTCGGCGGCAGGCCGGTCAGGTCGAGGTGCACGCGCCGCGCGAACTCCGCGTCCGTGCAGAGCTCGCTCGGGCGCGCGCGGATCGCCTGCAGCTTGGCGTCGACCAGAGTGTCGATGAAGTTGTGCTCGGGGACGTCCACCCACTCGTACCCGGCGCGGTCCCCCATCACGAAGAGCCGCGTCGAGGCGTAGTGGCCGTCGTAGCGCGCGAGGATCGCCGCCTCGCCGCGCCGCAGCGCCGTCACGAGACCCCGGTCGTCGACCTCGACGACCTCGATGTCGCTCGTCTCGACGAAGGCGTGCGCAGTGACGTCGCGCTCGGAGCCATCGGTGAAAGTGGCGAGGACGGCGATCTGCTGGCTCATGCCGGGCTCCGGCATCGAGCGCGGCTCGGGGAGGACGCGGATCGCCGCCACGCGCGGCCCATCGTCGAAGCGCGCAGCGCCCTCGACCCACGCGCGCAGGACCTCGTAGTCGTGCGAGCCGGGCGCGACCCGCTGGCCGCCCTCGTGCGGGACAGCGGCCGTCGGCTTGAGCAGGAAGAGGCTCCGCTCGGGTTCGACGCGGTCGAAGCGTCGCGCCGCGAGATCGTCCGTGAGGGAGGCGTGGTCGAAGCGCGGGTCGTAGCCGCGCAACGAGAGCTTGAAGCCCTTCTGGCCATCGGCCGAGCCGTGACAGGCGCCGCTGCTGCAGCCGCTGCGCGCCAGGATCGGCATGACATCGGCGAGGAAACGTGGCGTGTCTTGGAGCGCAGCGCCAGAGACGTGATACGGCAGCCGCACGAGCAGGTCGTCGACGGCCAGCACCAGCTCACCCTCGCCGTCGCTCGTCGGTCGCACGAGGCCGCGCTCGTCGACGTCGAGGTGCGCTGGGCTCTCCACGACGCGCGCGCGTCGTGTCACGTCGAGGAGCTCGCCCTCCGCGGTGCGCCCGCTCACGAGCAGCTGCGTGTACGCGTGGGGCCCCGCGAGGTCGATCCGGTCGGGATGGGCGACGAGCGCCACGACCGGCGGGGCGAACGTCGCCTTGCGCGGCGCGTCGTCACCGAACGCGCGGGCCGTGGCCGGCGGCCGCGCAGCGCCTACGGCGACGAGCGTCGCGACGGCGAACAGCGCGCCAGCGAGTGAGCGCCGCTTCACCGCGCCCTTCATTGCTCCCTTCATTGCTCCCTTCATTGCGCCCTTCATTGCTCCCTTCATTGCTCCCCTCATTGCGCCGCTCATTGCGCCCTTCATTGCGCCCCTCATTGCGCCCCTCCTTGCGCGTCGACAGAACGCGCGTCCGCGTGGGCACCGGGTCCGAGGATCGGGACGGGGACGAAGTCCGCAAGGAGCGCGCCGTCGTTCGTGTCGAAGAGACGCACGCGGCCGTCGAACCCGGCTGCGGCGACGAGCGCGCCATCGGGCCGGTACGCGACCGCATAAACGCCGCTGTCGAGCGGCCGGCTCCAGAGGGTCGCGGCGCCCTCGACCTGGACGAGCCGCACCTCGCCGCGCCCTTCGAGGCTGCTGCCCGCGACGACGCGCCCGCCGTCGGGGCTCCAGGCCGCCGAGTACACCCGCCCCAGGAGCGGCTCGAACGCGACGAGCAGGTTGTAGTCGTCCCCGATGACGCGTTTCTGCTCACGGAACATCCGATAGACGCGCGGCCGGCCGTCCGCGCCGCCGACGAGCAGCTCGTCGCGCAACGGATGTCGCGCCACGCACATCAGGCCGCCCCGCAGGGCGCCGGGCGTGATGCTCGTGATGTTGTCGATGAACTGCTGCGTCTCGATCTTGACGAGCTTGAGCGAGCGATCGCGGCCGACCGAGACGAGGTGCGTGCCGTCGGTGGAGAAGGCCGTGCCGAGGACCCAATCCTCGTGGGCTTTCTGGTACAGGACCGGCGCGCCGCTCTGCGCATCGTGCGCGCGCACGGTCTCGTCCTTGCAGCCGAAGGCGACCAGCGCGCCATCGGGGGACCAGCTGAGGCCGGCGAGCGTGTCGTGCGTGACGGGCACCGAGAGCTCGAGCGCGCCCCCGTCGACGCGCCACACCTGCAGCTCGCCGCCTTCGCCGGGCGTGCCTCCTGCGACGGCGAGGCGCGCGCCGTCGGGCGAGAAGGCGATGGATTCCACCCGCTCGGAGAGGCCGACGAGGCGCGCGACGAGCGCGGACCCGTCCGCGCGATGCAACAGCACTTCGCCGCGCCCGGCGACCGCCAGCAGCGCGCCGATGGGCGAGAACGCGAGCGAGGTCACCACGGGCGCGCACGGGTACACGGGCGCCGCGCCGGGGTCGCGCTGCACCGCTGCGGGTGAGTCGTCGACGGCCCCCTCGAGGATCCAGCGTCGGACGAGCGCGACGGCCGCGGGCGGGAGCGGCGCCGCGTCCTTCGGCATCGCGGGGGGCACGTCCTCGAAGGGCGACAGCACCTCCAGCAAGAGGCTCTCATCCGGCGCGCCGGGCGCGACGAGCGGCGCCTCCTCCCCCTGCGCGGTGACGAGGTCCGCGTGCCGCACGAGCACGACGCCGCCCCGGTCGCGCGCCGGCTGGTGGCAGCCCGTGCAGCTCGCCTGCAGCAACGGACGCACGTCGCGGTGGAAGCTGACCGGCGCGGGCGCAGGGTCTTGCGCGAGGAACGCGAGCGCGAGGAAGGCGAGCGTGCTCATGCGAAGAGGTCGAAGACCGGGCGGCCCTTCACGAGCTCCCGCGGCTGGTTGAGGTGGTTCATGACCATCGTCTGCGGGTCGATCCCGACCGCGTGGTAGATGGTCGCGAGGAGGTCGCGCGGGTGCACCGCGCCCTCGACCGGCGCCGAGCCGGTCTCGTCGGAGCGTCCGTGCACGTGGCCGCGCTTCACGCCCGCGCCCGCGACGACCGCCGTGAAGCAGTAAGGCCAGTGATCCCGGCTGCCGGTGTCGTTGTCGTTGCCCGACGTGCTGAGCCCCTTGCGCGGGCTGCGCCCGAATTCGCCTACGGCGACGACGAGCGTCTCGTCGAGGAGCCCGCGCTGGTCGAGGTCCTCGATCAGCGTCGCGAGGCCGGGGTCGAGCATGGGCGCGGCCATCTCCTTCATCCGCTTCTCGAGGTCCTTGTGTGTGTCCCACGAATGCAGGTCGGAGTTGGCGACCTTGGGCCAGTTCACCTGCACGAAGCGCGTGCCCGCCTCGACGAAGCGCCGCGCCATGAGGCAGCTCTGGCCGAACGTCGTGCGCCCGTAGCGGTCGCGCAGCGCGTCGGGCTCCTCGTCGACGTCGAACGCGCGGCGCGCGCGGCCCGACAGCACGAGCTCGAGCGCCTGCGCCTCGTATTGGTCGAGGTCATAGCGCGCGACGGCGCGCTCGATGTCGGGCATCTCCGCGTCGACCAGCCGACGCAGACGCGCGCGCCGCTCGAGGCGGGCGACCGACACCTCGGGGCGCAGCGCCAAGTCATCGACTTGGACCGCGTCCATCTTGCTCTGGTCGAGGTCGTCGCCGGGCGGGTAGAGCGTGTACGGGTCGAACGCGCGCCCGAGGAATCCGGCCGTACCGGCCTTGCCGATCACGTTGCTCTCCTGCAGTGGCCGGGGCATCATCACGAACGGCAGCGTCGCCTCCTCGAGCGGGCGCAGGCGCACGACGTTGCAGCCGACGTTCGGGAAGTCCTTGGGCGAGGGCGGCTCGAGCTGACCCGAGGGGCTCACCTTGTCGGCCGTGTACCCCGTCAGCATCTGGTAGTGCGCCGCGGTGTGGTTGAAAAGCCCGGCCGGGGTGTAGCTCATCGAGCGCACGAGAGTCAGGCGGTCGATGACCTCGGCGAGGCGCGGCAGGAGCTCGGTGACCTCGATGCCGGGCACGCGGGTCGCGATCGGCTTGAAGATGCTGCGCACGTCCGCGGGGGCGTCGGGCTTCGGGTCCCAGAGGTCGATGTGGCTCGGGCCGCCCTGCAAGAAGATCAGGATCACGCTGCGCGCGCGGCCCCAACCGGGGAGGCCGTCGAGCGGCCCTGGCGCGGCGCGCGCCTGGGCCTCGAGCCGCAGGAGCTCGGGCAGCGACAAGCCGAGCAGCGCGCCGCCGCCGATCCTCAGGAGCTCCCGTCGACCGATGCGTCGTGCCATGCCGCGATCGTACATTAGGAGACGGATCGCCGCGTCAGGGCGGTAGGCGCGGTCCCAAGAAGGGCTCACCCCGGCCCGCAATCCGGCGAGCGCCGCTGATCACCCCCTGGGTGCTGAAGTTGCCTGGACGTCCCTCGACCGGTGCGCGCGATTCGCCGCACGTATCGTTCAGCGTCAGCGAGATCCACCGAATCGTGCAGGCGCTCCATGCCTGAGCGGGATATCGAAATTGCTCCGTTACTCCTCATTGAGGGCTGAGACCAGAGGTACCGAACCCGACCCAAAAAACAGGCGAGAGTCGCGCGCGCTCCGCGCGCGCGACTCTCGCCTGTTTTTTGGGTCGGGTTCGGTACCTCTGGTCTCAGCCCTCCATTCGGCAGTCCGACTTCCGACCTCTGGCGTTCAGCGCGGCAATCGAATCAACGTGTAATACGCCCGCGCGTGCAGCAAGCGCTCGCCGGTCGCCGCGCAGAGGTCCGGGGCGTGCAGCTCGTGCACGTAGCCCTCGCGCAAGCCCGCGACGATCAGCTCGACCGAGCGCGCGTCGGCGGCTGGGACGACACTCAGGACCGTGGGTTCGGCGCGGTCGACCTCTGGGCTGCCGTAGGCCTCGTGTTGGCGGTAGGTGTAACTCTCGAAGTGGAAGGACTTCGGGTCCGTGAGTGTCGTCGGGTCCGCGGGCGCGGTGAACTCGAGGCGGAAGCCCGTCCGGGTCACGCGCATCCGCGCGACTTCGAACGGGGTGCGGCCCGTCCAGCGCAGGCGCGCGACGCCGTCCGTGTCGGCGCCGCGGGAGCCCCAGCCGCGGTCGCTCATGCCGGCGAGCAGTGAGCCATCCGGGCCGAAGAGCAGGCGGATCACGCCGCACGGCAAGCCGCGGCGAAACGGGAAGGCGGCGCCCTGCCAGACCCCGTTGACCCACTCGAGGTCGACCCGCGCGACGCTCGCGTCGTACTGGTCGCCGACGAAGACTTGACCCGCGAACGGGCCGAAGAGGCCGCCGCTCTCGTCCCAAACAAAACCCGAGGGCGAGCGGCCGAGCTTGTCGTACGGGAACCAGATCGCGGGCAAGCGGTAACTCGCGAGGCGCGCCGCGGCGACCGGCATCGTGACCTCCTTCGGCAAAGAGCGCACGTCGAGCGGCGGATAGGGCCACTTGGGATCGGCCGTCGACGGCGCGCCATGCGGGTGACCCTGGAACGTGCCGTTCTCGAGCAGCGCGAGCTTCGAGGCCCCCACCCACTCGCCCTGGTTGTCCGTGTAGAAGAGCTCGCCCCACGGCGCCGCGGTGATCCCCGCCGGCGACCGCAGACCCGCGACGCGCGGGGTCCAGGTGCCGTCGGAGGCGATCTCAAACGCAAAGCCGCGCCACTTCACCGGGCCGAAATGCTCGCCCCCGAACGGCTTGTTGGTCGTGATCCAGAAGTTCCCGTTCGGGCCGAGCACCGGCCCGAAGTCGTATTCGTGGTAACTGCCGCTCAGCGGCCAGCCGCTCGCGACGGGCTCGAAGAGGTCGAGCCGATCGTCGCCGTCGCGGTCGCGCATCCGGAGGAGCTCTCCGCGACACGTCGCGTGCAACCAGCCAGCGTGCCAAAGCAAACCCAGAGGCTCCTGCAAACCCTCTGCGGCGAGCGTGAACGCGACGTCCGTCGCGGCGTGTTCGAACGCGCCGTCGAGCCACCAGACCTCGCCGCGCCGCGTCGAAATCGCGACCCGCGTCCCGTCGGGCTCGAGCGCGAGGCCGCCGACCTCGAGCACCGAACCCACCGGTTGTTGCAAACGCTCGACCGTCCAGAAGTCCGACTCCCGTGGGGGCCCGTCGCCGAGCTGCTTCGCAGAGAACGCGGACGCTGTGATCGAGTCCGGCCCATTCGGGAGGACCGGCCCATTCGGGAGGACCGGCGCACCGACCGCGGCCTGAACGAAGAGGGCGAGGCCGACGACTCCGATGCTCGTGATCACCATTCGACCCTCCACGTGACGACGAAGCGTCCTTCTACCGAGGCCCCCGGCAGCGCCCGGAGCTCGTCGGCCATCTCGTCCGTCACTTCGTCGCGGACCTGGACGAGCTCCAGCTGCGGGGACACCGCGTCCCGACTCGTGAGGTGCACGACGCGGTGAAGTTGCGCTCCGTTTGTGTCGAGGACACGCCACGCCCCCTGTCCATCGGCCTCGATGGCGGCGCCGCGCGCGAGGAGCACGGCGAGGCCTGTCGGCAGGGCGCCGCGCGTCGTGAAGGTGACCTGTCGCCCGAGCGCGTCCGCGACGTCCGCGTGCGCGACGTCCGCGTCCGCGACGTCGGCGCGGAGCGACTCCCGACCGGCGCTGGCCGCGGGCCGGCTCGACTCGCGCAGCGCGCTGGCTTCGGGCCAGAACATCTCCTGCACCGTGCCGCCGAAGGCCTCGTGTTCGAAGGCGATCGGGACTGCGCGCGAAGGCGGCGCTCCGTCCAGCGGCGGGGTCCTCCGCGTGATGCGCGGCGCGTACGTCGCGGGCCAGCGCGCGTCGCGCGACTCGAGGCAAGTGCACACCGGCCCCTCGGGCAGGCGCAACACATCGTCGGTCGGCGCGCGCTCGAGCTTGCCCGCGCGTCCCTCCCACGTGCCACGCACGTTCAAGAAACGCCCACGCCACGCCTCTGCCAAACGGCCATTCTGCAGGTCGAACGCCGCGTGCACACCCTCCGGCGTCCCGACACACAACACCCGCGGAGAGACGTCACGCAGGAACACCCCGACCATCCGCACACGGTCGATCGGCTCGATTTCATACTCCGCGTCGCCGGAGCGCGCGCCGGGTGGCGGCGCCATCGCCTCGCCCTGCGCGAGGTAACTCCAGAGCGCCGCGATCTGTTGCTCCGCATCGCCGCCGAAGACGTCGTGCACGGGGCTGACGCCGTCGACGAACACCGCGGTCATGCGGGTGTTCATGTTGACGGCGCTCGGGTCGAGCAGCAGCTCGCGGAACCACGGCCAACGCAGCCGCGCGTGCATCGTGCCGAGGTCCACCGCGCGCACGCCGAGCGAGGGTGTGCCGAGGAAGTCGTGGCACTGCACACAACCGAGCCCGCCCTGGTTGCCCGCGAGCCGCCGGCCGAGCGCGAGATCACGACCCGCGGTGGACGGCGACACACGCTCGGCCTCTACGGCCTCTGAGCTGCCCCGATCCAGGTTCCCGAGGTCCTCGGCGAGGTCCCCGATATTCTCGAGCCCGAACCGCGGCATACGCGTCTCGAGGTACGGCCGCACACGCGCCGTCGCATCGAGCGCCGCGCGCAGGCCCTCGGTCTCGAGCTTGTGCCCGATGCGCGTCAGGTGCGGGGGCAAGCGGCCCTCGTCGCCGAGGTCGGCGCCCGCGGCGCCGCGGAAAAAACCCCGTCGCTCCGAAGCGACCCCGCCGAGATCTCCGCGCTGGTGGCAGCGCAGACACGAACGCGTCTCGAAGCGCAGCGCGACCCGCGTGGCAGGCGAAGCGCAGAGCTCCGTGGCGAGCGCTGCGAGCGCTCCTGCGCCAGCGTCCGAGCGCGGCGCGACGAGCGCGGTGAGGGCCTCGAACATCTCCGCGGGCACGACCCAGCGCGCGCCCTCCTCCTCTTCGGTGGCGAGGCAGCGCTCTGGCGCGGCCCAGCGCTTGTCCAGTGTTTGCGCGAACGGCGTCGCGTCGACATCGCCGTGACACGTGACACAGCCCAACGCGACAAAGGCCTCGCGGCCGCGCGCTGGGTCGCCTGCGCGCGTGATACCCGCGGCCGCTGAAGTCGTGGTCGCTGGCCCGAATCCCGGGTACTCGAGCACCGCGTGCTGCAACGCTCGTTGGGACAACGACCCGCGGCGCAGCCCGGGACCCTGCCACTCGAGCTTCAACGCCGCGCCGCCGCGGTTCTCGTACATGACGAGCTCCAAGCGATGGTCGCCCTCCGTCAGCTCGACCTCGCCCGACTCCGTCGCGCTCGAGTGATCGCCGCCGTTGTCGATCACACGCGCGCCATCGACATCGAGCCACGAGCCGTCGTCGGAGGTCAGATAGAAGGTGTAGACGCCCGCTCGCGGCGCCCGCAGCAAACCCTCGTACCGCAGCGCGAAGCGCGTGGCGGTCGGACCATGGCGCACGTCGACGGTCTTGACGACACGCAGCCTGCGCGCAGTCGGCGGCGGCAGATCATCCGGGCTCTCCGCGTCGAGCGAGCCGCGTTCCGGCAGCGACTCCGCGCGCAGCAGCAAACCCGGCGCGAGCGCGAAGCGTCCGTCCTCGCCGAGCACTTCCGTGCGCAGCAAATACGCCGCGACATCGCGCGCGGCGGAGGCATCCAACTGGAGGTCGGGCATGTGCCCGCTCGGGCGAACCGCCAGCGGATCGCCAAGGAACTGCGCGAGCGATCCGAGCGTGTACTTGGCCGCGAGGTCGGGCGGCAGCGCGATGTCGCCCTCGAGCGCGAGGTCGGGCAGCGACGGCGCCGCGGTCTCGCCAGCCTCGAAGAGCTGCCAATCGAGCAGCGTCCACTCGAGGTCCTCGAGCAGCTCTTGTGGCCCGTGGCACGCCACACACCCGACGGAATGGAACAACCGGCGCCCGTGTTCGAGGTCGCCCGCGGCGAGCCTCACGGGCTCGGACTCGGGATTCACCGCGCCCGCGAGGAACGCGGTGAGATCCGCCGCGACCTCGTCGCGCAGAGCGCCCTCGAGCCCCGCGAGCTGGTGCGGATGGTGACCGCCGGGATGCACGGCCCGCGGATCGGCGAGGAAGGCGCGCAGCCACGGCTGCCGCACGCGCGCGCCGACCGGGCTCGCGCCGGCGAGGCGCGGCGCGCGGCGCGCATCGAACGCGGCGCGCGCGACAGCGCCTCCGTCGCGCCCCTCGACCAGACCGTGGGCCTCGACACCCTCACGCCCGGCGCCGTGACACTCCACACAGCCATGGGTCGCGACGAAAGCCGCCAGGGACGGATCCTGTGCGCCCCCCTCGCCGGCTGCCGCGTCGGCCCCTAACGCGACCGCCGACAGCAACCACGCCGAGGCGGCGCGCCTCAACGGTCGGCCCCGAGCTCGTCGAGGACGGTCACGTCTTCCAAGGTCGACATGTCTTGTTTTACGGGCCGACCCGCGGCGACATCGCGCAACAGTCGGCGCATGATCTTGCCGCTGCGGGTCTTCGGCAGGCGTGTCGTCAGGCGCACCTCGGCGGGACGCGCGAGCTTGCCGATCTCCTTGGCGACGTGCTCCTTGAGCGCCGCTTCGAGCTCAGGCCCCGGTGTCGCGCCGGGGCCGTAGATCACAAACGCGACGATGGCTTCACCCGTCAGGTCGTCGGGCCGCGCGACGACCGCGGCCTCGACGACTGCGGGGTGGCTGACGAGCGCGCTCTCGACCTCCATCGTCGACAAGCGGTGGCCCGCGACGTTGAGCACGTCGTCGATGCGACCGAGGATCCAGAAGTTCCCGTCGGCGTCTTTGCGCGCGCCATCGCCGGCGAGGTAATAGGCGCCGTCCCAGTGGGACCAGTAGGTCGCTTTGTAACGCTCGGGGTCGCCCCAGATGCCGCGCAACATGCTGGGCCAAGGGCGCCGGATCGCTAACAATCCGCCCTCGTCGACGCCGACCTCTTGGCCCGTTTCGTCGAGAACCGCGGCGTCGACCCCGAAAAATGGCCGCGTGCACGACCCTGGCCGCGCCGTCGTGATCCCCGGCAACGGCGTCAACATGATCGCGCCTGTCTCGGTCTGCCACCACGTGTCGACGATCGGACAGCGCTCCTTGCCGATGACCCGGTGGTACCACATCCACGCCTCCGGGTTGATCGGCTCGCCGACCGACCCGAGCAGCCGCAGGCGCGACAGGTCGTGTCCCGCGACGTGCTCCTCGCCCCACTTCATGAAGGCCCGAATCGCCGTCGGCGCCGTGTAGAACACCGTCACACCGTGTTTGGCGCACAGCTCCCAGAAGCGGCCGGGATGCGGCGTATCGGGCGCGCCCTCGTACATGACGAGCGTGGACCCGTTCGAGAGCGGTCCGTAGACGATGTAGGTGTGCCCCGTGACCCAGCCGACGTCCGCGGTGCACCAATACACGTCGTCCTCGCGCAGGTCGAAGACGAAGCGCGTCGTCAAGTACGCGCCGACGAGGTAGCCGCCGGTGCTGTGCATGATGCCCTTCGGCCGCCCCGTCGAGCCCGAGGTGTACAGGAGGAACAACAGGTCCTCGCTCTCCATGTGCTCGGGCGCGCAGAGGTCGCTCGCTTGCTCGGAGGCCTCGTGCCACCACACGTCGCGCGGCGGCTCGAAATCGACGGCGTTGCCCGCCCTCTGCACGACGAGCACGGTGTGCACCTGGTCCAGGCCAGCGACGGCCTCGTCGACCGCGGGTTTCAACGGCAATACCTTGCCGCGGCGGAAACCCCCGTCGGCCGTGATCACCGCGACGCAGCCCCCGTCCTCGATGCGCTCGCGCAGGGCCGTCGCGCTGAAACCGCCGAACACCACGGAGTGCACCGCGCCGATCCGCGCGCACGCGAGCATCGCGACCGCGGCCTCGGGGATCATCGGCATGTAGATCGCCACACGGTCCCCCTTGGCGACCCCCCGCTGACGCAGGACGTTGGCCATGCGGCAGACCTCGCCGTGGAGCGCGCCGTACGTCAAGGTGCGAGTGTCGCCGGGTTCGCCCTCGAAGATAATCGCGGGTTTGTCGCGCCGGCCCCGGTCGAGTTGCCGGTCGAGGCACACATGGCTGGCGTTGATCCGCCCGCCTTCGAACCAGCGCACGAAGGGCTTCTGGCTCCAATCGAGCACCCGGTCGAACGGTTTCAGCCACGGCAACTCGCGCGCGACGCGCCCCCAGAAGCCCTCGGGGTCCTCCAGGGACTGCCGGTGCATGCGGGCGTAGTTCTCGGGGTCGCTGAGGCGCGCGAGGCGCGCGAACGCCTCCGGCACGGGAAAGCGGCGCTCTTCGTGAAGGACGTGCTCGATGGAATCGGTCATCGTTCGTGCCGGGGGCTCGCGGGCGCCCCACGGGCGGGCTCGGGGGCCCGGCAGCGGGCGCCACGGTCCCGACGAGTCTACGCAGCCAGGGGAGTCGAGACGCGATGCGATTTTGATGCCAGTCGGACCGCGAATCGGAGCGGCCCGGGCGGTAACGTGGTCGGGATGAGGGACAGCGCGGCGCTCCGCGTCCGTGGCCTCGTGAAGCGCTACGGCAGCTTCACGGCCGTGGACGGGGTCGATCTCACCGTCGAGCGAGGGCAGGCGTACGGATTGCTGGGGCCGAACGGCTCGGGCAAGACGACGACACTGTCGTGTGTGCTCGGCTTGCTCGGGGCGTCGGCGGGCGAGATGGAGGTCCTCGGACGGCCGTCCAACCGCCTCTACGAGCTGCAAGGCGGGCTGGCGTGTGTGTTCGACACGCCCGCGCTCCTGCCCGGGCACACGATCCGGCAGAACCTGACCTACCAGCGGCGCCTGCGCGGCGCCGCGCACCGGGAATCCCGCGCGCCCGGCGCGGACGCGATCTCCGAGGACCGCGCGCTCGAGCTCGTGGGCCTCGCCGAGCTCGGCAACCGGCGCGCTTCGAACTTGTCGCTCGGGCAGAAGAAGCGCTTGTCGCTGGCTGCGGCGCTCTCGGGTGAGCCGGACTTGATCGTGCTCGACGAGCCGCTGTCGGGCCTCGATCCCATGGGCGTGCGCGACGTGATGGTGCTCTTCGAAGAGCTGCACCAACGCGACATCACGCTCGTGGTGTCGAGCCACCGCCTGCACGAGATGCAGGCGCTGCTCACCCACTGCGCGATCATGCACCGCGGGCGCGTCCTGTACGAAGGGGACACCGCGACGCTCCTCGGCGACGACGCGACGGTGCACGTGACGGTCGACGATGACACACGCGCGCGCGCCGCGCTCGCGGCCCTCGGCGAGGTCGCCGCGGCGCCCGAGGGCGGGCTCACGGTGCGTTCGGTGCCCAACGACGGGCCGCGTGTCGCGCGCACGCTCGTCGAGGCCGGCGTGGGGTTGCGCTCGCTCGCGCCCCAGCGGCGCGGGTTGCAGGCGGCCTTCGAGGCGCTCGTCGACGCCGAGCTCGCCAAGCGCGGAGAACCCCATCGCACGCCCCACCTCGACCAGGCGGTCGGAGCGACCCGTGGAGGTGACGCATGATGCGCGGTTCCCTGCGAGTCCTCGGCGCCGAATGGTCGCGCCTCGTGACGGCGCGCTCGGCGCACATCTGCGCGCTCCTCCTGGTGATCGTGCCGGTGCTGCGCGTGATGGCGACCTTCGGTAACGCGAAGCTCGCTGACCTCGAACGCGAGGCGCGCGGTGGACAAGCGATCGGCCTGGACGGCGGCACGGGCTGGGCGCCATTCATCGACGGCTGGCGCGCGGGCCTCATGCTCGGCGTCGCGCTGCTCCTCGTGCACGCGGCGCGATCGCTCGCGGGCGACCGCGAATCGGGCCTCTTGCGCATCCCGGTGACCCGCAGCGCGTCGCGCACAGGGGCCCTCGTCGGACGCGCGCTGCTCGGTCCGATCATGGTCCTCTTGATCGCGGTCCTGACCGGGCTCGGGGCGTTTGTCGCCGCGAGCGTCCTCGGCGACATGGGGCCCCTCGTCGACGACGACTACACGATCTCGACCCTGGCTGACCTGCAATCCGCGCTCGCTCGCTCGATGCTTGTGAGCTCGCTCGGATTGATGGCGGTGCACGCCTTCGGCCTCCTGGTTGCGACCGTCTCGCGCGGCGCGGTGATCGCGCTCGCGGCGTCGCTCGCGACGTTGCTGCTCTGGGACGTGTTCAAGGTCTCCCTCGGCGACGTCCGTTGGTGGGTCTTCGCGAGCCACGCCCCGACGATCCTCGACAGCTCGGCGATGAACGAGATGGCGGGCGTCGCGCGCGGTTATTCGGACAAGGGGCTCGCCGAAGACGTCTTTCGGCGCGGCCTCGTATTCGCGCCCTTGTCGGCGGTGGTGATGGTGCTGCTCAGCGCCTTGCTGCTGCGGCGGCGTGCCCTTTAGATCACTCCTGCGAATCGCTCTTCGGTTTCACCATGTTTCGACGGTTTCATTCCATTGTGCGTTCGGCCATTGTGCGTTCGGCCATTGTGCGCTCGGCGACGAGGTACCGAACCGACACATCCGCGGCAGCGGTTTGCGCGCGGCGCGCGGCGCTCGCCCTGGCCGGCGCGCTCCTCGCGGGCTGCGTGTATGCCCCCGAGCGCACCATCCCCGATCCGTTGCCCGAGGTCCGCAGCTGGGCGCTCGCTGAGCGGCCCGCGGGCGCCTTCCTCGGCTTGACGCTCGTCGAGAATGACAGCGGGACGCTGGAGGACTTGACTTTTGCGTCCGGCGTGCGCGTCACGGCGGTCGTCAAGAACTCACCTGCGGCGCAGGTCGGGTTGCGCATCGATGACGTCGTCCTCGAGGCCGATGGGGTCGAGCTGTTCGCGCCCGAGGACCTAACAGGATTGCTCGCGACGCGTGTCGGAGGCGATCCATTGAGCCTGAGCGTCCAGCGCGGCGACACCGTCTTCGAGGTGCCGGTCACGCTCGTCGAGACGGGCGTGGGCGCGGCGCCGATCCGACCGCGGTTCCACCTCGATCCCGCGCACTCGCGGGCCGCGTGGTCCGACGGGGAGGGCGGCGCCGTGCTCATCGCGCGACCGGACGAAGGGCCCGCGCGGCGCATTCCGGTCGGCACCCTCGTGACCCATCTCGACGGCGAGGCCGTCGCATCCGGGCGCGGCCTCGTGCAGCGCTTCGCGCGTTTGGCGCCGGGCAGCGACGTCGAGGTCACCGGCATCGCGCCCGAGCGCGACGGCGGCGCCGGGCGACCGAAGCAATACCCGATGCGGCTCCTCGGCGAGGGCCGCGTCGTGACCCGCGCGTCGGTGCCGGTGCTCTTCACTTATGACGCGAACCTCCAGGCCGATCGCCGTTCGTTCGTGGCGCTCGATCTCTGGGTGATCTCGCTCTTCCGCTACGAACGCGATGGCGGCGAGCGGCGTTGGCGCTTCCTGCGCTTCTTCCAGTGGTCCTCGGGCGTCGGGGAGCTCAGCGAATGATCGCGCCGCTCCGTCTCCTCGGCAGCCTGCTCGGCGGCCTCCTCGCCAGCGCCGCGTCGCCCGCGCAGGAGTCCCACTACGTCGACGCGTCGTTGCCCGTGGAGGGCACCCTCCTCGCGGCCGAGTTCGTCGATGTCGACGGTGACCGGCGCGACGACCTCGTGCTCGCGGTGCGCTTGCCGAACGGCACGCGGGAGATCCGCATCCACGACTTCGGTGGTGGGTCGTTGTCCCCCACGCCACGCAAGACGATCCGCGTGCTCGAGGACGTGATCGCGTGGACGTTCGCGGACGTGCGCCCCGAGCCCGGGCGCGAGCTCGTGTTGCTCACTCGCAGCGGGGCCTTCAGCCTGGATCCGAACGTCGAGCGCCTGCGAGGGAACATCCGTCGGCTGCTCGAGCGACCGCTCCTGTTCGATGTACCCGACCCACGCGCGTTGCCGTACTGGTCGTACGTGATCCCGGCGGGCAGCGGCGAGGTGCTGCTGCTGCCCGAGCGCGACGGATTCGCGATCTTCGGACCGACGCCTGGGGCCAAGCCGGCGGCGGACGGCACCGAACCGGAGTGGGTTCCCTTGGCCCGTTGGCCCGCGACGACCGGCAGCGCGGCGACGGACCCCGACGACGACGCTGGGCGCCAACGGGAGCTCGAGGACGACCGACGCCGAGGTGAGGCCCGCTTCGCTGTCACGGTCGGCGATGACTTGTTGCCCTTCATCGAGGACTCCGACGGCGACACCTTGGCCTCTGACAGCCGGTCGATGCGCGCGCCAGCGTTGATCGACGTCGATGGCGATGGGCGGCGCGATTTGCTGCTGTTGCGCGGCAAGGAGCTCTGGGTACACATCGCCACCGCCGCTGGGATTCCGGGTGAGCCGACCCGCAAGGAGGCGCTGCCGGACTACCTCGAGCGCAACAAAGAGCTCGCGAGCCTGCGCCTCGTCGACCTCGACGACAACGGCTCCCTGGACGTCCTCGCGATGTGGAGCGAGAAGCAGGAGGGCTTCGACAACGTCGAGTGGCGGGTCTTCGTGATGCTCTCGCGCAAGGACCGACTGTTCCCGGCTGAGCCGGATCAGGTGCTGCGATTCGAAGCCGCCTCGGTGCGCATCGACGTCGGGCACATCGACGGCGACAAACGGACGGACTTGATGATCCGGACCTTTCAGTTGCCCGGCAAAGTCGAGGCGCTGACGGGGCTCCAGTTCGAGTTCGCGCACCTCCTGTACCGCGGCGAGAAGGGCGGCTTCGAGCGCAAACCGACGATGCGTTCTGCGCGGATCTTCAACGAAGACGGGGTGCGCGAGGTGATCGCGAACCGACGCATGTCGATGGACTGCAGCGGCGATGGGCTCGCGGACCTCGTCGAAGTGGGCCTGGACGGCAAGATCGCAATCAAGCGACTGCGCAAGGAGTCCGGGTTCTTCTCGGCCACCAAGTGGTTGATCGACGACTCGCCGTGGAAGAGTTACAGCACACGTGGGTCGGTATTGTCACTCGAAGTACGCGACCTCAACGGTGATGGCCTCGGTGACATCATCAGCCGCGGCGACGCTGGCTTGACGCTGCTGCTCTCGAAGAAGGGAAAGGGCTGATGTTCACTTGGTATCTACTGTGCGCCCTGCAAACGGGCGGCGCGGCGTCGGATGACCGCGCTGTGACCGCCGTCGAGGCGGCGGCCTTCATGTCGCCGGGTTTGGTCGAGACCCGGATCTCGTTGCCGAACAACGGCTCGCGACTCGCGCTGCGCGACCTCGACGGTGACGGTACGCTCGAGCTCTTGCGTTTCGACAGCGTCGGCGTCGCTGTGCGGCATCTGGGCCCGGACGGCACGTATGGCGTCGACGAGGCGCTGCTCGTCTGGCCCAGCGCGCGTGTGGCATGGGACCTCGTGCCGCTTTACGGTGACGGCCGCGTTTCACTCTTGACCGTCACCGATGGCAAACTCGTCGAGGCGCGCAGCTGGTCGCCTGAAGGAGGCGCGGCGCCTGCGGGCAGCGCAGAGGGCGTCGGTGGCGGCGCCGCGGCAAGAGGCGCCGGCCGTTGGTCGGAGCCCGCGCTCTTGCTCGAGGAGATCGCGTATCTGCCCTGGGGCATCACGAAGGCCGGCCTCGCGCGGGATGTCGACGGTGATTCGCGCCCCGACCTCGTGCTGCCTGGCTCGGGGTACTTTCGCATCCGACGCAATCTCGGGCCGGCCGAGGAGGGCGGCGCATTGCGTTTCGAGGAGCCGATCCAGGTAGCGTACGAACCGGAGGTCGATCTTCAATTGGGCGACCCGGAGCGACTGTCCTCGACTTTTTCGCAGGATCTCGTGGTGCCTTGGTTCCGGGTCGAGGACGTCGACGGGGACGGGCTCTTGGACCTTGTGTCAGAGACCGAGGACCGCGTCGCGTTCCATTTGGCGCGGCCGAAGATCAGCACGCAGCCGACGTGGGTGCTCGATCTCGCGGCGCTCAGCGGCGGGCGCTCGAACGCGAGCGTCGACTTGGACGACCTGCTCGCGTTCGTTTCGGGGACGGCCCAATGGCGCGTCGGCGATATCGACGGCAAACAGCCCAATGACCTCGTCATTGGGAGCGAGGGCACCTTCAAGGTCTACTTCGGCGGCGCCGAGACCGGGCCGCGCGAAAGCGCGGATCAGGTGCTGAAGATCAGCGGCAACGTCTTGTACTTCTTTCTTCGCGATGGCCTCGGTGACGGGCGACTCGACCTGCAGATCCTGCGCGGCGAGCGCCTCTCCTTGGGCAAGCTGTTGCGCTTCTTGCTGATCCCCGGACGCATCGAGTTCGACCTCTTCACGTATGAGTTTCTAGGTAACGGGTTCGATCGCAACCCGACGCAGCGCTCGACGTTGGCCCTGCGCATCCCGCACCTCATCGGTTTCGCCGAGGACGCCAAGCAGCTCTCGAAGGAGCTCGAGAAACAATGGGACATCCCGGCGCGCCGCATCGACTGGGATGGTGACGGCGCCGAGGACGATGTGCTCGATCAACGCGGCGGGAGAATTGTGGTCGTGCGGAACTGTGCGCCCGGACGGCAGCGTTGGGAGGATTTGCCCACGTCGAACATCGATGGGTTGGTCGAGCGGATCATCCTGGAGGACCTCGACAAAGCAGGTGACGGCGGCGAGAGCGTGATCGACCTCGGCGCGCTCGATCGGTTCGCGATGGCCCCGGGGGCGGCGTTGCGCGAGCTCGCGCAGGGGAAGGAAGCTGTCGCGGAGGTCGCGCTGTATGGCGTGACTCCGGAGCGGAAGTTGCGCGGGATTGATTTGGATGGGGATGGGCGGACGGATATTTTGTGTGTTGGGAAGGATGACACCAATACTTGGCGGATTCAGTTCGTGCTGCGGCGCGACTGAGTGTGGAGCGGTTGCCGAATCAGCGTACGGTACCAGGTACGCGGCGCCGATTGACGCGGGGTCTCGGGCGCGCGCTCCGCGCGCGACGCGCGCGGAGCGCGCGCCCGAGACCCCGCGTCAATCAGCGCCGCGTCCCTGGTACCGTACGCCGATTCGGCAGCCCCAATTCGCACTCACGCACTCTGGTCCAAACCGCTCGAATTCCGCTGTCGTCCAACCCAGCCAGAGCCCAGCGCAGTGTTCTAGCGCCGATTTCGAGCGCGTTTCACTGCACCGTCACCTGCAAACCGTGCGTCATATTGCTCGTGGGCAGGGGATTTATGTCGCGGAACCAGGCCTGGAAATAGAGGGTCTGCCCAGGACTCGCGGCGAATAGACCGAGCGGCCCAGGCAACTGCTCCAGTTCGATCGCGAGGCTTATGCGGCCCGTCATACCGGTGGTCCCGACCTGCGAGTTGAACCGTCCGATCCCACCCGACAGACAGAGGGTGCCTTGCTGGCCGCCGACGTTCGGCGTGTTGCCTGGTTGCAGCCCCAGCAAGAAGAATCCGATCGTCTGCTGCGGGAGGTCGAACGCCTCGAGCCGGAGGTCATTCTGGTAGAGCGTCGCGCAACCGGTGCTTCGCAGGGCTGGGAACAGCCCACTCGAGCTCGCCTGTGCCGCAGGACAATAACTCATGGACTGAAGCCCGAGGTCGTAACGGTAGACCGCCCCCACACGCTCTTCGAACCACGGGAACGGACCCGAGTTGGGCGCAGGAACCCAGTCCTGGCTGGGCGCGCCTACCCACATCTCGGTCGCGGTGAGGGCGAGCGCCGCGCCGAAACCAGTCTCTAACGTGGTAAAGGGCACAGGTGGCAGGTCGGGCGCTTCAACCCTCGCAGAAGGCATCCATGTACCCGCTACGAGCTCGAAGAGATGGACGTCACTGCTGCGTAACGCAAGAGCTTCGCGGACCGAGCCGACCGCCAATCGATCGCCGAGTAGATCGAGGCTGACGCCGAAACCGTAACTCGAATCCCGATAGGGCTCCCCCAGCAGAGCGGTCCGCTGCCAAGTATTCGTCAAGTACTCGTAGATGTGGACCGCGCCGTCGAGGAATTGATTGCCGGGATTGCCTCGCGAGGCCCCGATGGCGACGCGCCCTTGATCGATGTCCAGCTCGGAACCGAAGGTCAAGTGAGAGGGCACATGAAGGGACTCTTCGATGGACCAACCGGAAGCGAGCCGGCGGTAGAAGTGGACACGGTCGCCATCGGAGAAGGAAGTTTGTGCCGAGTTTCCGGGCTCACCTACGACGAGAAGGTCCCCTTCCAGCGCGAGCCCATAGCCGAAGAACCCAGCGTAGTGCGGCGTCGGCGCCTCGAGGCGGACGACCTGCGTCCACGATCCGGCAATCCGCTCGTATACAAAGACGGCACCCCCTCGGTAGAGCGTCCCCCAATAAAGCGGCGCCCCGACCACGCAGACGTCGCCATCGACCGCGACACTGCGTCCGAAGTGAGAATCCGCGAGCTGCGGCGCTGGACTCAGCACCTGCTGCAGCAGGACGCTCCTCGAGGGCCCGCCTGTGCGCTCGTAGATGCGCGCTGCGCCGACAGATCCCGCGGCACCCGGATGGCCCATTGCGAGTGTCGTGCCGTCGAAGTCAATCGACACCGCTGCACCGACGCTCAATGGCCAATGTGTGTTGTCGTCCGACAACACCCACCGATCACCGGGGCGGTTGTAGATGTACGCGGACATCTTCTGCGTGGCTGCGCGTCCCGTGACGATCGCGGTGTCTCCATGAATCACGATCTCATTGCCGAAGCGCGCGTTCCTCAACAAGTCCCGCGGCAACATGGGTCCGAGCGCGCACTGTGCCTTGCACGGGAAGGCGAGGGCCGAGGCCACGGCTGCGAATGCGAGCGACTTACAGAGCATGGTGGTGTATTTGCGGTTGCTGGGACGCGTCGTCGACGCTCTCATTGAAACAGGATCGTCAAGCCATTCGTAAAGTTCGACCACGGCTGGCCTTGCGGGCCCGTGTCGCGGAACCAGGCCTGGAAGTTCCAGGTCTCGCCCGCGGCGATACTCACGAACACGTTGCCGAACGGAGTCCGGTTAAGGTCGATGCGCAGATCGAACGTACCGCCCGGGCCCGAGAACTTGATGAAACCAGGGCCCACGTAACGGCCGATGGTGCCGCCGATGCAGAGGTTGCCTTGGCTGCCGCCGGGATTCGTCGTCACTTGCTGGACCCGGCCCGTCACGAAGAATCCGAACTGATTCGCCGGGAGGCGGTTCGCGACCAGGGTCACGTTATTCGTGAGCGCGACGCTCGAGCCGACGCCTTCGATCCGGGCCGAGTTGCCGGACGAGTTCGGGACCGAGGGGCTGCAATAACTCGTCCCCACTGGCGGACGCAGGTCGAAGAGGTACGCGCCGTTGAGCGTCGGATCGGTCGGCGCGATCGTCGTCAATTCGACGATCGCGTAGCGGCCGCTGCCGCTCAACGCGAACGTCTTGTCCGAGACCGAGCTCGAGTCGAAGAAATCGACGACGTTGCCGTTGACCAGCGTCACACCCTCTTGGATGACCGGCTCCCGGTTCACGAAGAGGCCTGCGCCCCGGTCGGGATTCGGGTCGTTCCACGCGCCGTACCAGAGCACGACGCCGTTGTCGCCGATCTGGACGAGCGTCGTGCTGCCGATCGTGGTCAAGAGGAACGGCGCGATGCTCGGCAGCGTGGCGCCCTCCTCTGCGATCAGCGTCGTGTCGTTCTTGATGATGAAATCGAGGGTGAACGACGCGTCGCGGCCTGACTGGAGCACGTAGTCACCATTGTTGTTGATGTCGACCTCGGCCGAGGAGAGCGTGCCGTAGACGGACGGCGGAAACAGCGGCAGCGGATCACCCTCGCGCCAGAGCGGGCTCGCGTCGCGATGGATCCAGCTGTCGTTGGCGTTGCTGCCGCCCGGCGCCAGCCCATCGTCGTCGACGAACCAGAGGGCCGTCCCGCTGTCATTGATCGCGTTGCGGCCGCGCGCGGAGGAGAAACCCGAGATCGCGGTCGGATGGCCCGGCAAAGTCTGACCGTCGATGGCCAGGATCTGTGTGCCAGTGATCAACCCCGCCCCGTTGTGGGTGAGCTTCGCGATGAAGTCGCGCCCGCCATCGGTGCGGCCGCCCGCGAGCAGTCGCCCGGTGTTGGTGCCCCACACCTCGGACAGCGACTCCCACACCGATCCCGGCGGGACGGCTGGGTCCACCACCGGCGTGACCGAGGGCTCGATCAGGAGCGCGCCGTTCCAATACGCGACAGTGGACGCGCCGCCGCCCGCGAGGGTGATGTTGGCCACGACGAGCAGATCGCCGTTGTCAGCGATGTACGCCGAGTCGAGCGAGCTGAAGGTCGCGCCCGCCGGGACGCTCATGCCGGTCGAGTGCCCCTGTTGGTGCCGGATCACGCCGTTGAACAGAATGACCTCGTCCTCGGGTGTCGGCGCGTTCGTGTCGACACGCACGAGCCACTGGCCACTGTTGTTGACGAACACGTCGTCGATGCGATCCACGAGCGACGGGCCGTTGATCGTGGGCAACGAGGCGCCCTCGACGACCAGAGTGACTTGCCCGCTGGACGTAGAAACGAGGAGCGCGAGGGCCGGGAGGGCGAACGCGATGCGGAGAGTGGTCATGGGTGCTCGCACGGGGAGAGGTGCCGGGTCGCACGGCAGGCGCCCAATCGCGCCCGAGGATGCCCCGGCCTGGGACCGGACGCGAGACACCGACGATCCGAGGTGACCCAAACCGAGATCCGCGGTCAGGTCGCCGAACGCCGGAGCCGCCCTAGTGTGCGCGCAAAGAGGCGCACGAGGCGCCCCCGTCCCGGTTTTCCACGCGCCGATGATGCGAGCGCGAGGTCCGCGAACGACCTCGCGATCGCCGCCAGCTCTTCGGCGCAGAGCTCGAGGCGTCCCGCAGCGGCGTTCTCGACCGCGTGCGCGACCCGCCGGGCGCCGACGAGCACGCCGGAGATGCCCGGCTGCGCCGCGGTCCAGGCGATCACGACTTGCGCCACCGTCGCGCCGCGCGCTTCGGCGATCGGACGCACCGCCAGGCCGAGCGCCGCGTTGACCCGCGCGCGGTTTCGAGCCTCGAACGTCACCCGCGCGGCGCGCTTGTCGCCGGCCGGGAAGCGCCGCTCTGCGGGCACGGCGCCCGCGAGCAGCCCTTGGTCGAGCGGCGAGTAAGCGAGGACCCCGACACCCTCGGCGATGGCCCAGGGCAGCCGCTCGGCCTCGGCTCCGCGCGCGAGGAGGCTGTAGTGCAGCTGCTCACTCGCGAGCCCCTCGGGCTGCAGCGCGGCATGCGCCGAGCGCAGCTGCCCGAGCGACAGGTTCGAGCTGCCGATCGCGCGCACCTTGCCCGCGGCGCGGAGCTCGACGAGGGCCCCGAGGCTCTCGGCCGGCGGGACGTCCGGGTCCGGCGCGTGCAACTGCACGAGGTCGAGGCGCTCCACACCGAGGCGCGCGAGGCTCTGCTCGACCTCGGCCCGCACCGAAGCAGGCCGCCCGTCGTGCCGCACCTCGCGCTGCGCGCCGTCCGGCCCCGCGGCGACAAACGCGACCCTGCCGTCCGCGCGGTCCCAACGCAGCCCGACCTTGCTCATCACGACGATCCCGTCGCGGCGACCCCGCAGCGCGCGTCCGACCAGCTCCTCCGACAGACCGAAGCCGTAGACCGGCGCGGTGTCGACCGCCGTCATGCCCGCGTCGAACGCGGCGGTCAACGCGCGCACCGCCTCGTCGTCGTCGCGCGGCCCCCAATTCGTTCCGCCGAGTGGATACGCGCCGAAAACGACAGGCGGGATGACGAGCCCGCTCTGACCCAGGGCGCGGTCGCTCAATGCCTGAGCCCGAAGAGTCCGCGCAAGCGCATGCGGCTCATCTCGTAGTAGACCCGCGCCGCGTTCGCGCCATTGAACCAGTTGTGGGTCAAGGACACTGAGGGCGAGAGGCCGACCACCTGGTGGAAGACGAAACCGGGGAAGAAGATCAGATCGCCGGGCTCGGTGATGCAGTCGTAGTAGTGCACCGGGTGGTGCTCGAGGTACGCCGCGAGGTCCGGGTGGTCGATGCCCTTGTAGTTCCCCGCCGCCTCGGCGCGGGTCTTGTAGACCGGCGCGAGCTCCTTGCCGTCGACGAGCATCCAGCGTTTGCGGCCGGAGATCTGCGCGAGCCAGTTGTGCGTGTGCTGTCCGTCGACGTGCAGCTTGGTGTAGCTGCCGGTCGTGCCGATCAGGATGCCCGTGCCCTTCGGGTTGATGCGCTGCGGATAGCGCGAGACGAACCAATCCGGCCCGAAACACGGCGGGAAACGGAAGTCCTGCTCGAGCTCGGGGAACGCGTGCCGGAAGTACCAGCCCTCGACGTAACGCGGGAAGTCGTCGCTCGGGTTCGCGAGGCGCTCGCGCTCGAAGTCGCGGATGTAGTCGACAAAGTCGCGCACCTTCATCGCGCCCTGCGGCTGAAAGACCTTGCCGGTCGGTAGCTCGAGGTCGCCGTAGGTCTCGCGGAAGAAGTCGAGCGTCCACTTGGTGAACGCGGGCCACTGCTCGACCTCGCCTTGGAGGATCAGCGCGCGGCGTGGTTTCAGGTACTCCTCGCGGAACTCGCGCTCCGTGAGGTCACGGCGACGATCGACGTCGCCGAGGCAAATGCCCTTCTCCGGCAGAATGCCGCGAAAGCCGGGCTCGCGAACAGCCGTGGTCTCCATCTGGGTGCTCACTCGTGTCGTACTGGGGCGCTGACGCAGCGCCTCGACACTCTGAGCATAGCTCGTTCTGGATAGGCGCGTCCGGAGTAGCGCGCGGTGTCGCGAACCGGCGGGTGAGACGCAGACTGCGACGCGTTGTCAACCGGGCGGCTGACCGAAACGCGCCTCCACGAGGCCCTTGAATCCCTGGATTGCCACACGTTGGGTATAGAACTCGAGGCCGCGCAAGCCGCCCAATTCCTCGCCGCCGCCAGCGCGCCCGGGACCGCCGTGCACCATCCCGGGCAGCACCATGCCGGGCGGCAGCGACTGCTCGGCCGACTTGTCCGAGCCGAGCCACACACGCCCGTGGTACGGGGCGAGGCCAAGGACGATGCGCTCGGTCCAGTCGGCGTCGTTCGAGTAGACGCTGCAGACGAGGCTGCCCTCGCCGCGCGCGGCGAGCTCCGCGGCTTCGTCGGCGTCGCCGCCGTAGGGCAGAATTGTGGCGACGGGCCCGAAGACCTCGAGCTCGTGCAGCACGGCCTCGTTCGTGTCCTTGGCCACCAACAGCGTCGGCGACACGAAACAACCCGCGCGCGGCGCCTCTGTGCCGCCCGTCAGGATGTCGGCCACTGCGCTCAACTTCTGGATGCCCGCGATGACATCCGCGTGTTGCCGGGCATGCGCCACCGGTCCGAGGCGCACCCCGTTCTCCGCCGGGTCCCCGAGCGGCACCCGCGCGAGCTCCGCCACGAGGTCCTGGCCGACCTCGGCCACACGCTCGCGCGGCACGAAGATGCGGCGCGCGGCGGTGCACTTCTGGCCGGCCTTCTGCGTCATGTCGAGCGCGACGTTCGACAGGAAGAGCCCGTAAGTCTCTGACCCGGAGTCGACGTCCGGCGCCAAGATCGCCGAGTTGAGCGAGTCGGCCTCGACGTTCACACGCACGTTGTGCTCGACGAGGTTCGGGGTGCCGCGGATCAGCGCGCCGGTGGTCGCCGAGCCCGTGAACGCGACGCAGTCCTGGCCGCGCAGGTGGTCGAGCAGGTCGCCGGCGCTGCCGCAGAGGAACTGGAATCCGCCCTCGGGCACCAGTCCAGACTCCACGATGATGTGCGCGATGCGCCACGCGACGAGGGCCGTCGCGGCGGCGGGTTTCTCGATCACGGGCACGCCAGCGAGCCAAGCCGCTGCGGCCTTCTCGAGCATGCCCCAGGCGGGAAAGTTGTAGGCGTTGATGTGCACCGCCACGCCGCGGCGCGGCACGCGGATGTGCTGGCCCCAGAAACGCGCCGTGCGGCCGAGCTGCAGGCCCTCGCCGTCGACGAGGAACGGCCGATCACCGAGCGACTTGCCAAACGAGGCGTAGGCCGCGAGGGTGCCCGTCGCGCCGTCGACGTCGAACTTGCCGTCGCCGCGGGTGTTGCCGCCGTTGGCCGCCGCGAGGTCCAGAAGCTCGTCCCGGTGGGCGTGGATCGCCGCCGAGACGGCCTTCAACATCGCCGCGCGTTGTTCGAAGGTCAGGGCGCGCAGGGCCGGCCCACCGACGTCGCGGGCGTGGCGCACGACGGCGCCCATGTCGACCCCTTTGGTCGACGTCCGGGCGATCGTCTCGCCGCTCGTGGGGTTCGTGAGCTCCGCGCCCTCACCCGCGCCGGCCTTCCAGGCCCCGCACACATAGCTATCGAGGATCTGCATGGTTGATTCCAGGGCGAAACACGATAGCGGATGGGGCTCGCGGTGGCCATCGCGGAGGGCGCTGGCGTAGCCTCCGCGGCATGGATTCGGCCCCCACCACTGCGGCTCGTTGGCTTCCGGCGGGCAGTTTCGAGGACCAGGTGATCGTCGTCACCGGCGGCGGGACGGGCCTGGGCCTCGAGCTGAGCCGCGGGTTCGCGGCCCTCGGCGCCGTCGTCGTGATCGCGTCGCGCTCCGCGGCGCACCACGCGCCGTTCCTCGAGGAGGCCCGCGAGCGAGGTTGGCGCGCCGAGGCCCACGCCCTCGACGTGCGCGAAGAACCGGCGGTGCGAGCGTTCTTCGACCTCATCGCCGAGCGCCATGGGCGCCTCGATGTGCTCGTGAACAACGCGGCCGGCAACTTCGTGTGCCCGGCAGACCGCATGAGCGCGAACGCGTGGCGCGCGGTGCTCAGCATCGTGCTCGATGGCACGTTCTATTGTTCGAAACACGCGGCGCGGATCATGCGCCGCAAAGAGAGCGCAACGCCGGGCGGCGCGCAGCTCAACGTGATCGCGACCTATGCGTGGACCGGCATGGCCGGCGTCGCGCACAGCGCGAGCGCCAAAGCCGGCGTGCTCGCGTTGACGAAGTCGCTCGCCGTCGAATGGGCCGCGCACGGCATCCGCGTCAACACGATCGCGCCGGGGCCCTTCACCTCGGACGGCGCGAAAGCGAACCTCTGGCCCAGCGAGGAAGTCGAGGCGCGCATCCGCGACGCGGTGCCGATGGGGCGCTTCGCGGAGCGCGACGAGGTCGCCGCGCAAGGGCTGTGGCTGTGTTCCGACGCGTGCCGCTACGTGACGGGCGCGAACATCACGATCGATGGCGGGCTGTCCCTCGGCGCGGGGCGCATGTGGGAGCCGGGTGAGCGCAGAGCGCGGCCACAGCGCGATGGTCGACTGGGCCAGGGCGACGCTTCGGTGGAGTAGCGAATCGTCGTACGGTACCAGGTACGCGGCGCCGATTGGCGCGGGGTACCGGGAGCGCGCGCTCCGCGCGCGGCGCGCGCGAAGCGCGCGCTCCCGGCACCCCGCGCCAATCGGCGCCGCGTACCTGGTACCGTACGACGATTCGCCCCGCGATCTGGCAGCGTTCTTATTTCGCGATTCAACCGTCAGTCCCGCATTTGCGGCCTTCCCGCGCCAGGCCCGCCTGACCCCAGACCGTCGCGCTCTCCCGTCACCGCCCCATGTCCCGCTCCATCCCCAACCGCGGCCATCTCGCGACCGAAGCCAGCAACCCCACCAGCGCCTCGCTCGACATACTCTCGACCTTGGAGGCGGTCGATCTGATGCGCGTCGAGGACGCGCGCGTGATCGGGGCGCTCGAGGCCGCGCGCGAGGACCTCGCGCGCCTCGTCGACGTCGCGGCCGAGCGCTTGCTGCGCGGCGGTCGGCTCTTCTACGTCGGCGCAGGCACGAGCGGCCGCCTCGGTGTGCTCGACGCGTCGGAGTGTCCGCCGACGTTCGGAGTGCCAGCAAACCTCGTCATCGGCGTCATCGCCGGCGGTGTCACCGCGTTGACGAAGGCCGTCGAGGGCGCCGAGGACTCTGCCGAGCAAGGCGCGCGCGACGTGCAGCAACACCGCCTGACAGCCGACGATTGTGTGGTCGGCATCGCCGCGGGCGGCACGACGCCCTACGTACACGGGGCCCTCGGCGCCGCCAAAGCCGCGGGCGCAGCGACCGGGTTCATCGCGTGTGTCCCGCGCGAGCAAGTATCCGACGACGCCGATGTCTCGGTGCGGCTGCTCGTCGGACCTGAAGTGCTGCAGGGCTCGACCCGGATGAAGGCCGGGACGGTGACGAAGCTCGCGCTCAACACCCTGAGCACGCTCGTGATGGTGCGCCTCGGCAAGGTGCACGGGAATCGCATGGTCGACGTCGACACGAAGGCCAATGTGAAGCTCGTCGACCGAGGCGCGCGGCTCGTGCAGGACATCGCGGGTGTCGAACGCGAGCGCGCGTTGGCGCTGCTCGAGGCCGCGGACGGCAAGGTCAAGGTCGCGGTTGTGATGGCGAGTCGCGGCCTCGACGCCGCGGCCGCACGCGAGGCGCTCGCGGCTGCGGGCGGGGTGCTGCGGCGCGCGCTCGAGGGCGCCCCCGGGAACCTTGGAGGCCGGGCGTGACGAGCCAGGAGATGCTTTTCGGGACGCTCGGGGCCCTGAGCCTCGTCGCCTTCGCGACGTGGGCCCTCGAGGTGCACCGCACCCTGCGCGAGGTCCTCGTCGAGCTGCGCCGCATCCGCGAGGAGCTCGCGGCGCGGGACCGCCGTTGAGAATCTCGCGTATGCTCGCTGGCATGTCGCGACGAGTCCTGCGAGCCCTCCGTCTCACCCTTCTTGGCCTTCCCGTCCTTCCCGCGCGGGCGAGCGCTGCGAGGGCGATGTCCGCGGCGCTCCTCGCGCTGTGTGCAGCGACCTCGGCCCCGGCTGCAGCGCAGGATTGGTCGCTCCCCGGGCCCTATGCCGCGGGCGAGACCACCGTCACCGTGACACGCCCGAACGCGTCGACCTTCACGGCGCGCTTGCACTATCCGGCATTGAGCGCAGGCACGAACACGGCGTTCGACGCGAGCGGCGCGCCTTACCCGGGCGTGTCGTTCGGGCACGGCTTCCTGCAGCCCGTCGATTCGTACCGCAGCACGCTCGCCCACCTCGCGACGTGGGGCTACCTCGTGATCGCGCCGACGACCCAAGGTGGGTTCTTGCCGAGTCACGCGGCGTTCGGGACGGATCTGCAGCACGCGCTGACCTGGTTCGAGGAGCAACAGATCCTGGCCTCTTCGCCTTATTTCGGCGCGCTCGACACCGCGGCCTTCGCGCTGAGCGGGCACTCGATGGGCGGCGGCGCGGCGATCCTGGCCGCGGCGTCGGATCCACGAGTCCGCGTGTTGTTGCCGCTCGCCCCCGCGGAGACGAATCCTTCGGCGATCAGCGCGCTCGCGAGCACAGCGGTCCCGGTGCGCCTGCTCGTCGGCGACCAGGACACGATCGTGCCGACGGCGAACCACGGCGCGCCGATGTACGCCGCGGCGCCGGGCCCGCGCCAGCTCGTCGCGCTCGTGGGCGGCTGGCACTGCGGCTTCGTCGACACCGTCGTCTTCGGCGGGCTCGGTTGCGACTCGGGCAGCCTCTCGCGCACAGCGCAGCTCGCCCTCGTGCGGCGCGAGTTGACGAGAGCGTGCGCTGCGTATCTGCGCCAGGACGAGGGCGCGTTACGCGAACTGTGGGGCCCGCTTGGCGCTGGCGACAGCGCGCTGCGAATGCAACGCGACGCGCGCTTCCGCGTGACTCCACGCAGCGCGCGTTCTGCTGCTGCAGCCGGGCAGGTCGCGTTGGTGCAGATCGAAGTGCACAACGACGGCGCAGAGCCCGGGACCTTCGGTCTGGCGGTCACAGGGGCGTGGCCCGCGGCGCTCTCGGCACAACGCACGCCGCTGATCGCGCCCGGTCAGAGCGCGGTGATCGACGTGCGAGTGACCGTGCCGGCTCCGCCCGCGGCGAGCGCGGACCGGCTCACCGTGACCATCACGCGCGAGGCGGACGGGGCCACGACACAATACGTAGCCCTCGGCATCGCGCGCCAGTGAACGACCTCGCGCGCGCCGCGTGCGGCGCGCGCGAGTCCCTCACTTCGCGATCGTGCTCGCTTCGACGCGCGCTTTGACGCGCGCGAGGAAGACCTCCCAGTCGAATGCCGGGCCCGGGTCCTGTTTGTCCTTGGACACGTGATGGTGGCCGACGATGCCTTGGAAGGCCTTCTCCTGGGCGGCATCCATACGCTCGGTCAGGATCCGCCCGGCGAGGTCGCGCGGCGCGTCGGGTTGGATGCGCGGCAGCTTCTTGCACAGGGTCGCGCTGAGCTTCACGAGCGAGTCGTACTGCTCGGGCGTGAAGTCATATTGCGCGCGCATGTGGCCTTGCTGCGGGCCGACGATGCGGTCGGGGCGCGCGGGACGACCGACGAAGCCTCCGTCGCGGAAGCCCGGGTCACCGAGGTTCTTCGGCAGCTTGATGTAGTGCCCGTTGGCGTCGCTCGGATACCAACGCTCCAGCGTCGCGAGGCCGGCCTCGTCGGTCAGGGCGTAACTGCCGATCTGCGCCAGCTCGACGCCGATCGAGCGGGAATTCACCTGCGCGGCGTGCCAGGCAGTGTCCGCGACGTCGAGGGTTTGGTAGATCGTGCCGTCGACGTCGATCATGAAGTGCACCGACAGCGCGCGTCGATCGTGCAAGACCTTGAAACACTGCTGCGAGGTGCCGCACACGTCGTAGTGGATCACGAACATGTCGACCGCCCCTTGCAGCGCCAGAAGATCGCGCTGGCCCGTGTGAACGATGAGCCGCCCCTGCGCGTCGCTCCGACCGGGCTTGTAACGCAGTTTGCCCTCCGGCGGAGTCTCGACACCCTCGGCTGCGCGACCGAAGTGCAGCGAGGTGCTGTAGGCGTTGTAGCCCTTCGCTTCCGTCCACAGCACGACGGGCGCGCCCACGTGCACACGCTCGCCCGCGACGACGATCGACTGATTGACCGGGACTGGACCGACTTCGTCGGCCATGCCTTTGGACTTGCCGCTGCGACAGGCCGAGAGGGCGATGGCGACAGCCAGGACGAGAGTGAGCAGCAGGAGCGGGAGGCGCATGGACCGGAAAGGGTAGCCGATCCGGCGCGCGCGCTCAGGTCGCGAGCTGCCCTCCGCAGGACGAACCGGCCCCGGCCGTGCAACCGAAGCAGTGGCGAGCGGTCTCGATCCTGCGCTCGGCGAGGCGCGCGAGGTCGAAAGTCTCGATGCGTTGCGAAGCCTCGCGGTGAACGGGCATCTCCAGCATCTGGTTGAAGTCACAGTCGAAGAGCCGCCCGTCCCAGCCGACCGAGACCATCGTGCGACACATGACCCCGTCGGCGGCGACGGGGTTGAACGCGTCGACGAGGCGCTGCATGTAGCGTCGCAGGTTGCCGCTCGTCTCGAGCCACTCGAGGTAGCGGCTGATCGGCATGTTCGTGATCGTGTGCAGCTGGCCGAAGACGAGGCCGTGATCGCGCGCGAGGGCGGCCTTCCATTCGGCCTCGAGCGAGGTCTGGCCCGCGGGCAGGAACGCGCCGACGGGGTTCGTGACGATCGTCAGCGCGAGGCGCGGGTCGCGGCCGTAACCGACGGCGTTCAGGCGGCGGAGGGCCTCGATCGACGCGTCGTAGACGCCCGCGCCGCGTTGGCGATCGGTGCCGAGCTGGCGGTAGTGCGGCAACGAGCAGACGACCTCGACCTGGTGCTCCGCGAGGAACTCGATGAGATGCGCGTGGGGCTTCGTCAGGAGGATCGTCAGGTTGCAGCGATCGATGACGTGGCGGCCGAGGGCGCGCGCCTCGCGCACGAGGTACTCGAACTCGGGCGAGAGCTCGGGCGCGCCGCCGGTGATGTCGAGGGTCGGGATGGGATGCCGGCGCAGGACGTCGATGCAGGCCGCGGCCGTGGCGTGCGACATCGACTCGGTGCGCTCAGGGCCGGCGTCGACGTGGCAGTGCGAGCAGGTCTGGTTGCAGCGTTTGCCGACGTTGACCTGCAAGACCTCCACGCCGAGCGCGCGCAGCGGCGGCCGGTCGGCTGCGGCGAGGGCGGCGTCGAACGTGACGTTCGCCGCGGGCAAAGCGGCAGCAGTGCGCGGCGACGACACCAAGGTCTGCGCCTCGAGCAGCTGGAGCTGCGCCGCGGGATCGGCCAACGGCGCGCGAGCGCGCGCGAGGGTCATCTTCGGGCTCGCGGCAGCGCGCTGCATCGCGGGAGATTCGTCGCTCATCCCATCGAGAGGCCGTCGGCCACTTTGCGCATTTGGACCCCGTGCACGAGCGCGGCGCCGCCTTTGATGGCGGCCGCGACGTGCACGACCTCGGTGAGCTGCTCGACGTCGCAGCCCTTCTCGAGGGTGTCTTTGGTGTAGGCGTCGATGCAGTATGGGCACTGCACGGCGTGGGCGACGCCGAGGGCGATGAGGGACTTCTCGCGGGCCGTCAGCGCGCCGTCGGCGAAGACGGCGGCGTACCAGTCGAAGAATTTTTTCCCGAGGGCGGGCGCGTGGTCGGCGATGCTCGCGAAACGCGCGAGGTCTTCGGGGTTGTAGTAGGTATCCACGCGAATGACGGTGGCGGGTTGGGGTTGTCGAATCGTCGTACGGTACCAGGTACGCGGCGCCGATTCGCGCGGGCACCCCGGGCGCAGCGGCGGCGCGTACCTGGGGGGGCACGGCGGTTCCACCAGGGGACGGCGCGTCTCCGGTACGGT
>Ga0163144_10004002_pt1 | contig 33469 bp, 27 predicted proteins | sample OliLak19BULKMAT1_FD_123175 | JGI IMG/M metagenome (GOLD analysis project Ga0163144, IMG submission 123175) | Freshwater microbial mat bacterial communities from Lake Vanda, McMurdo Dry Valleys, Antarctica - Oligotrophic Lake LV.19.BULKMAT1 | ecosystem: Environmental > Aquatic > Freshwater >... | reverse complement strand
GGCGCTAAGCCTTGGTGGTAGAGGCCGGCGGCGAATTCGGCGACGCGGATATCGTTGGTACCCAGGACGAGCATAGCGTCGGCGGGGGTGGGCTGGTGGCGGAGTTGATGGAAATCGAAGATGAGGGCGGCGCAGCGCCGGGCCTCGGGCGTCATGCCGCTTGGGGGATGATCAGAAAATTCCATTCCAAACCAATATACTTTGGAGGTGACTCGTAGAACTTTTTTCGCTCTCTCCGGTGCCGCCTTGGCCGCCCCCAACGATCGCATTAACGTCGGGTTTATTGGGGTAGGGAACATGGGCACGAACCGCCTGCGCGGCTTTTTGAAACATCCCGATATGAATGTCGCGGCGCTTTGCGACCTGGATGATAATTACTTGTCCCGAGCGATGGGGATTGTGAAGGAGAGCCGGGGGACCGAGCCGACGACTTACAAGGATTTCCGGAAGCTGCTGGCGGACAAATCGATTGACGCGGTGTGCATCGCGACGCCGGACCATTGGCATGCGATGCCGACGGTGCAGGCTTGCGCGGCGGGCAAGGACGTGTTTGTCGAGAAGCCGTTGAGTTACTCGATCGGAGAAGGCCGGGTGATGGTGACGGCGGCGCGTAAGCACGGGCGGGTTACGCAAATGGGGAATCATATTCATAATGACTTGCCGAATTATCGGCGGGCGGTTGAGCTGATTCGGTCGGGGGTGATTGGGAAAGTTCAACACGTCAACATTTGGAAAACGTCGGAGACGAAGGGGTTGGGGGCACCGGTCGATGCGGCACCTCCGGCTGGTTTCGATTACGCCACATGGCTGGGCCCGGCGCCGAAACGGGCTTATAACTCGAATCGGGCGCACTTCAACTATCGATACTTCTGGGACTACTCGGGAGGCATGTTTATTGACTTTTGGTGCCATATTACGGACGTTGCGTACTGGGCGCTGGATTTAACGGCTCCGAAATCGGTGGTGGCGACGGGCCGGCGGGAGATCAGCGATGACAATGCGGAGACGCCGAATTTTCTGGATCTGGTTTATGAGTACCCGGGGATGAATCTGACTTGGGGACTGAATCCGATGGCTCCGGCCGGGTTCGAGGATAAGGGGATTGGGTGCGTGTTTCAGGGTTCGGCGGGGAGCCTTTTCGTCGACTACGCGACGCATCAGGTTTTCGTGAAGGGTAAGCCGGTGATGGATTTCAAGCGTCCGGAGCCTTCGATTCCGGATTCGCCGGGGCATATCCGCGAGTTTTTGGATTCCGTGAAATCGCGGAAGTTGACCACGTGCGATATTGAGTACGGCCATAAGTTGACCAAGGCGGGACTGCTGGGGAATATTGCTTATCGGACGGGACGGCGAATTACCTGGGACGATGCGAAGGAACAGATTGTGGGGGATACGAAGGCGAATCAAATGGTGACTCGTAAGTATCGTAAGCCTTGGAAACTGGCATGATGTTACTTGCCGCGTTGGCTTTGAATAGTATTTTGCTTCCTGGGGATGTCGCCATTTATTCGGGGGCGGCGGCGCATGTTTTGGTGACGTCGACTCGGCGGGATGTACTGCCGCCGGGGGGGGCGTTGATTGTTCCGGCGGGCGAGGCGGCGGCGCTGGAAGACCCGGCTAAGTTTTGGCGGCTGTTCTCGCAGCTTCGATTTCATGATTACGCGCAGAAATCGACGAAGGTGCCGGTGGGTCCGCGGGCAATTGAACGGACGGTGCAGGGCGGCGATTCGCTGACGTTTGGTCCGACGACGATTACGGTGCTGGCGACGCCGGGGTACTCGGCGGGCGCGGTGTCCTATGTGTTCGAACAGAACGGGAAGCGGGTGATCGCGACGGGCGATTTGATCTATTCGGGTGGGCGGCTGCTCGATCTTTACAGCTTGCAGAACGAGGTGGCGGAGACGAAGACGCGCGGGTACCACGGCTTCGCGGCGCGGGCGGGGCAACTGATTGCGAGCTTGCAGTTGATCGCGGGGCAGAAGCCGGATCGATTGATTCCGGCGCGGGGGCCGGCTATTGAGGACCCGCAGAAGGAGATCGCGCTGTTGATCGATCGGTTGCAACGGCTACTGGATAGTCACTTCGCGACGGACGCGCTGCGGTGGTATTGGGGCGAAGAGAGCTGGCTGACGCGGGCGAAATTGGCGATGGGCCGGGCTCCTTCGGCGCCAATGCCGATGTCAGAGGAACGCGATTTGCCGGGGTGGATTATCGCGATTGGGAATTCGCGGTTGCTGGTTTCGCCGACGGGGGCGGCGTTTCTGCTGGACGCCGGGTATCCGCTGATTGTCGAGAAGCTGGAAGAGTTACAGGCGGCGGGCCGGTTCAAGAATTTGGAAGGGCTTTGGATCACGCATTATCACGACGACCATACCGATTTCGCGACGAAGGTGGCCAAGCGGTTCGGGGTGAAAGTGATCTATAGCACTAAGATTCAAGACATCGTGGAGCACCCGGACCGGTATCGGATGCCTTGCTTGACGACGAACCCGATTACGGGGGAAACGAAGGGCGAAGCGGAGAGCTGGCAATGGCGGGAGTTCAAGATGGCGAGTTACTTTTTCCCGGGCCAGACGTTGTATCATGGCGGGCTTTCGATTGAGCGGGAATCGGGAGAAAAGATCTTCTTCGTCGGTGACTCGTTTACTCCTTCCGGGACCGATGATTACTGTTTGCAGAACCGGAATTTTGTGGGGGAGGACGAGGGCTATTTGTATTGTCTGAAGCTGCTGGAAAAACTGGGCGGGAACCATTGGCTGATCAATCAGCATGTGTTGCCGATGTTCCGGTACGATGCGGCGCGGATGGAGCGGATGCGGACGGAGTTGCGGCGGCGGGCGGCGTTGCTGGGGGAGCTGACTCCCCTGCCCCACGCTAATTACGCGGTGGATGAAAGCTGGGCTCGCATTTATCCCTATGCCTCCAGCGGCGAGCCGTTGGAGCTGCGGCTGATGAATCATACGAGCACCGAACAGACCTTCACCGTGAAGTGGCATGTTCCAGCTGGTTGGGCCGTACGGCGAGCGGAAGAGACGGTGCGGGTGCCCGCCCGCACCGAGGGCAAAGCGCGGTTGACGGTTGAAAAGCGCGGGGCCAAGGAGTTGGGCGTCTTGACGGCTGACGTCACGTTTGCCGGGTTTGAGTTGGCACAATGGACCGAAGCGTTGCTGCTGCCGTAGGGATCAGGGCGGGCTGAGTTTGCTGATCCGCTGGTCCAGAACGCCGAGGTAGACGGTTAGAAAGTGGTAGGCTTCCCGGTACCGCTCGCGGTTCACGGCCGCCAGGACATCTTTATCGGTATGGAGCAGGCGGAACGACTTTTCGTCGATGGAATGGAAGTCGATCACGGGGACCTTTTTGTCGAAAAACGGATGCGAATCGGAATCGCCGACGCGGTCCAGATCCATCGGCGAAATCTCGATTTTCATCTGGTCCCCCACCAAGGCCGCCAGGTTCGAAAACGGTCGGTGCGCCCGCTTGGCCCAAACCTTCAGGCTGCCCGTGCCTACGCTGTCGATGTTGACAAACGCCTTTACCCGCGACAACTCTTCGCGCGGCATATTCTTGACGAAAGCCTTCGAACCGACGAGCCCCACCTCTTCATCGGTGAAGGCGACAAACCAGATTGTATGGTTGTGACCGTAAGCCTTATGGCTCTGGTAGAGGCTCGCGAGCAGCGAAGCACCAGTCCAGTTATCGATCGCCCCTTCGCCGTCTTTCACCTTGTCATAATGCGCGCCGACGAGAATGATGTCGTCGCTGGAACCCGGTAGAACGCACTGCAGATTGGGGAGCTTCGACCCCTTCACCAGACGCTCGGAGAACCGTTCGCCTAAGCAGGCAGCTTCGGCGAACAGATTCTGAACCGCTACTTTACGATCCGGGTTCTGCTTCTGGACGGCATCCAGGCGACGGTCCAGTATCGCGTCGGGAACCTTGTCGAAGGCGACCTTTTGCGCAAACAGCACGGAAATGGCCGCCCATCCGACAAGGATCCGACGCATTTGTGTCTATAGCAGGTCGGAGTGAGTAAAGAAGTAGACGGTTTCGACGGCAGCCGTTTCCGGGGCGTCGGAGCCGTGGGAGGCGTTCCGCTCGATGGATTCGGCGAACATCTTCCGGATCGTTCCTTCGGCCGCGTTGGCGGGATTGGTGGCTCCCATGAGGTCGCGCCAAGCCTTGATCGCCCCTTCCTTCTCGAGTACGAGCAGCACGGCTGGGCCGGAGGTCATGAACGAAACGAGCGAACCAAAGAAGCCGCGCTCTTTGTGTACGCCGTAGAAACCTTCGGCTTCCTTCTGGCTGATCGTGTGCTGTTTCATGGCCACGATGCGGAAACCGTTCTGTTCGATCACGCTCAAAATCGCGCCCGTCTTCCCGGTCGCTACGGCGTCCGGCTTAATCATTGCAAAAGTACGTTCCATTACAGTCCTAATCTTTCCTTTACTTTCTGACCAATCTCGGCCGGCGAAGCGCAGACGGTGATTCCCGCCGCTTCCATCGCCGCCATCTTGTCGGACGCTTTGCCCGATCCGCCTTCGGCAATGGCACCCGCGTGGCCCATGCGGCGGCCTTCCGGCGCCGTCTGGCCAGCGATGAACCCGACTACCGGCTTCGTCACGTTGTCCTTAATCCACGCCGCGGCGATCTCTTCGTTGTTGCCGCCGATCTCGCCGACCATGATGATGGCGTGGGTATCGGGGTCAGCGTTGAGGAGCTGAATCGCATCGAGGTGGGTGGTCCCGATGATGGGGTCGCCGCCGATGCCGATGCAGGTGGACTGGCCGATGCCGAGCGCGGAAAGCTGGCCTACGGCTTCGTAAGTCAGGGTTCCGGAACGGCTGACGACGCCGACGTTGCCGGGCTTGAAGATGTGCCCGGGCATGATGCCGATGCGGCACTCGTTCGGGGTGATGATGCCGGGGCAGTTGGGCCCGATAAGGCGGACGTTGCGCCCTTTCAGGAACTGGCGGACGGCGATCATGTCCCGGACGGGGATGCCCTCGGTGATGCAGACGATCAAGGCGACACCGGCGTCGGCGGCTTCCATGATCGAATCGGCGGCGAACGGCGGCGGCACGAAAATGACGCTGGCGTTGGCTCCGGTCTCTTTGACGCAGTCGGCGACGGTGTTGAAGACCGGGCGCTCGAGGTGCATGGCACCGCCCTTACCGGGGGTGACGCCACCGACTACGGTGGTTCCATAGTTGATGGACTGCGTCGCGTGGAAGGTGCCCTGGGCACCGGTGTAACCCTGCACGAGCAGGCGGGTATTTTTGTTTACTAGTACGCTCATTGTGCCGCCTTCACAGCCTGTTCGGCGCCGTCTTTCATGCCGTCAGCGACGGCGAAGTTGAAGCCGGATTCGGCCAGGATTTTTTTGCCTTCGGCTACGTTCGTGCCTTCCATACGGATGACGATGGGGACGCTGATGCCGAGTTCGCGAGCCGCGTTGACGACGCCGGTGGCGAGGACGTCACAACGGAGAATGCCGCCGAAGATGTTGATGAAGACGGCCTTGACGGCCGAGTCGCTCAACAGGATGCGGAGGGCGTTTTTGATTTGCTCTTCGTTGGCGCCGCCGCCGACATCGAGGAAGTTGGCGGGTTCGCCGCCGGCGTGCTTGATGATGTCCATCGTGCCCATGGCGAGGCCGGCACCGTTGACCATGCAAGCGATGTTGCCATCGAGCTTGATGTAGTTGAGGCTGAATTTCGAGGCTTCGACTTCGAGCGGATCTTCCTCAGCGAGGTCGCGGAGGTCGACGAATTCGGGATGCCGGAACATGGCGTTGTCGTCGATGTTGAGCTTGGCGTCGAGGGCCATGATGCGGCCATCCTTCAACAGGATGAAGGGGTTGATTTCGGCGAGGGAGCAATCGATTTCGTCGTAGGCCTTGGCGAGCGCCATCATCGCTTTGGCGGCGGCGTTAACGCTGGCGGCGGGGACGCCGATGCCGAAGGCGAGCTTGCGGGCTTGGTAAGCGGACAGGCCGATGCCGGGTTCGATGACTTCCTTCAAGATTTTTTCGGGCGAATCATGGGCGACCTGTTCGATCTCCATGCCGCCTTCGCTCGAGGCCATGAAGACGTTCTTGCCGCTGGCGCGGTCAAGGGTGATGCCCAGGTAGAGCTCCTTTTCGATGGGCAGCGCTTCTTCGATTAGAAGCCGACCCACTTTCTGACCCTGGGGCCCAGTTTGGTGGGTGACCAACTGCATGCCCAGAATCTTTCGCGCGGCGGTGACCGCGTCCTCGACCGTCTTGACGACCTTCACGCCGCCGCCCTTGCCGCGACCTCCCGCGTGGATCTGCGCCTTGACGACGACGAATCCGCCCAACTCTTTCGCCGCAGCCTCAGCCTCTTCTACAGAAAATGCCACTTTGCCTTTCGGCACGGGCACTCCATAGCGGGCGAGTATGGCTTTGCCTTGATACTCGTGAATTTTCATACGTTAAACTCTAAAGTTTACCATGGCGTTTTTCCCTTTCCTGCATAAAGTCACTGAATCGAAACCATTAGACGAGTACGAAGCCGAATTGGCGATGGACTTGATCCTGTCGGGCGAGGTCGCACCGGTTCCGCTGGCGGCGTTTTTGGCGGCGTATCGGGTGGTAGGTTTGTCGCCGGAGGATATGACGGGTTTTGCGCGGGGACTACGGGCCCGGATGACGCCGGTGCCGGTTCGGCTGCAGCCGGGGGAGGTTCTGCTGGACACTTGCGGGACGGGGGGGGACGGGACGAACACGTTCAACATTTCGACGGTGACGGCGTTTGTGGTGGCGGGAGCGGGGGTGAAGGTTGGCAAGCATGGCAACCGGAGCGTGTCGTCGTTGTGCGGTTCGGCGGACATTTTAGAGGCGTTGGGGGTGCCGATTCATACCGATCCGGCGTTGATGGCGGCGGACATTGAGCGGGCTGGATTTGCGTTTTTGTTTGCGGCGGTGCTGCACCCGGGGATGAAGCATGTGGCGCCGGTGCGGGCGGAGTTGAAGATGCGAACGATCTTTAATCTACTTGGGCCGCTGGCGAATCCGGCTTCGGCGACGGTGCAATTGGTGGGGGCGCCGTCGGTGGCCGATGCGGCGACCATGGCGGCGGCGCTGCATGGGTTGGGGAACCGGTGCGCGCTGGTGGTACACGGGTCGGACGGGTTGGACGAGATTACAACGACGGGGGCGACGACAATTTTCCACGTGGGGCAGAGAGTGCGGGAGGAGGTTTGGTACCCGGCTGATTTTGGGATTGGACGGGCTTCGTTGGCGGACCTGGTGGGCGGTGATCGGGAGCAGAATGCGGCGATTGCGCGGGGCATTTTGACGAATGTGGACAGAGGGCCGAAGCGGGATATTGTGTTGCTGAACGCGGCGGCGGCATTGATGTTGGCGAGTCGCCTGTCGCCGAGCGACGCGCTGGCGGCGGCGCGGGCTTCGTTAGACTCCGGGTCGGCGGGGGCCGTGCTGGAACGTTTGCAGAATGGGCGGTGAGCGGCGGCTGAAGGCGCGGCGGGCCATGACGGTTCCACAGCCGGCGGCGGCGGCTTGGCGGAGTTCGATTTGGACGGACGAAACGAAGCCAGTTGCTCCTTCGCCAGGAAGCTGGGGGCGCAGCGCGGGTATGTCGAGGCGCTTGGCATTCGGGTTAAGGAGAATGAGTTTGGCGGCTTGGGCGGCGGGGCGGGCTTCGTTAGAGTCCGGGGCGGCGGGCCATGACGGTTCCACAGCCGGCGGCGGCGGCTTGGCGGAGTTCGATTTGGACGGGCGAAACGAAGCCAGTTGCTCCTTCGCCGGGAAGCTGGGGGCGCAGCGCGGGTACGTCGAGGCGCTTGGCATTCGGGTTAAGGAGAATGAGTTTGGCGGCTGGGGCGGCGGCGCGGGCTTCGTTAGACTCTGTGGCTGCCGGAACCGTCTTGGAATACCTGTAGAATGGACGGTAGGCGGTCGCTGAAGGCGCTGCGGGCCATGACGGTTCCACAGCCGGCGGCGGCGGCGGCCTGGCGGAGCTCGGTTTGGACGTGCGAAACGAAGCCAATTACTCTTTCGCCGGGGAGTTGGGGGAGCAGGGCGAGCACGTCGATACCCTTGCAATTCAGGTCCAGGAGAATGAGTTCGGCGGCTGGGGCGGCGGCGAGGGCGGCCTGCTCGGTTTTGACGAATTGTACTTTGGCGCCGGCGCCCTTGGCGGCTCCTTCGATCTTCACGGCGAAGAAGATATCCTCCACGATTGCCAGTATTCGTTTCGTCACAACTTGAGGATAGCCTGCAATGGTATTTTGAAGGTCATGGCCGAAGCCAATCCATTTCAGGACCCGCAGCGTTTCGAACGGCGGGTCCCCCCTTGCGCCGTAGTGATTTTCGGGGCAAACGGCGATTTGACGAAGCGCAAGCTGCTGCCTTCGCTCTACCGTCTCGCGATTGAACGGCGTCTTCCGCAAGGCTTCGCGATGGTGGGCACGTCGCGCACCGCGATGTCGGACGAAGCGTTTCGGGAAAAGATGGAGGCCTCAGTTCGCGAGTTTCTCGAGAACTCCGAGTTTGACTCGGCGGTGTGGGAGGAGTTCGCCAAAGGGCTCTTCTACATTGCGGGGGATGTGTCCGACGATGCGCTCTATAGCAATTTGAAGACGCGACTGGATACGGTTGCGCAGGAGCGGCAGACGGGCGGCAACGTGCTGTTTTATTTGTCGACGCAGCCGAGCCAGTATGCGACGGCGGCGGGCGGGCTGGGGCGGGCGGGCCTCGCGAATGGGAACGGTGGGTGGCGACGGTTGGTGATCGAAAAGCCGTTCGGGCACGATCAGTCGTCGGCGCGGGATTTGGAAGTCGCGCTGCATGAGTATTTCCGCGAAGAGCAGCTTTATCGGATCGATCACTATCTCGGCAAAGAAACGGTCCAGAATATTTTGGCGTTTCGGTTTGGGAACCCGATTTTTGAACCGCTGTGGAATCGGCAGTACATTGACCACGTCCAAATCACGGCGGCAGAGTCGATTGGCGTGGAGGGCCGGGGGGCTTATTACCAAGAGGCGGGGGCGCTGCGGGACATGATTCAGAATCATCTACTGCAGGTACTGTCTACTGTCGCGATGGAGCCTTCGGCGGTATTTGAACCGACGGCGGTGCGGGACGAACGCGCGAAGCTGCTGCGGTCGATTCGGCCGCTGAAGCCGGAGGACGTGGCCGCACATGCGGTGGCGGGGCAGTATGGGCCGGCGGCGTTGGGCGGCAAGGACGTGCCGGGGTTTCGGGGGGAGGCTGGGGTGAATCCGAAGGCGATGACGGATACGTATGCGGCCGTTACGTTTCTGGTGGACAACTGGCGTTGGGCGGGGGTTCCGTTTTACGTGCGGAGCGGGAAGCGGCTGCCAAAACGGGTGACCGATATTGCGATTCGATTCCGGCCGGTGCCGCATTCGCTGTTTGCGACGGACACGGCGCGGCCGAATTTGCTGATTCTGCGCATTCAACCCGAGGAAGGGATCAGCCTGCGGTTTTCGTCGAAGCAACCGGGGCCGGGGATGAAGCTGCGGCCGGTGTCGATGGACTTCAACTACGGGACGAGCTTTGGGATGCGGACGCCGACGGCGTACGAGACTCTGCTGGTGGACGCGATGACGGGGGATGCGACGCTTTATACGCGGCAGGACATGGTGGAAGCGTCGTGGGCGGCGGTGCAACCGATCGTGGATGCTTGGGGCAACCGGACGACTGACCCGTTTCCGAATTACGCGGCGGGGACGTGGGGGCCATCGGCTTCGGACGAGATGTTGGCGGCGCGTGGCCACGTTTGGAGAGTGCCGTGATCAGCGTGGTGCAGCCTGAGAAACTGCTCAAAGAGCTGGAGCAGGTTTGGGCGGAGCTGGGCAAGGGTCAGCCGGCCGATGCGCTGTTGCGCGCGTGTTCGATGACTTTGCTGGTGGCGACGACGGACGCGGGTGATGAAGTTTCGTTGAAGAACTTGCTGGCGGATTTGATGCGAGCGCACCCGGGCCGGATGATCATCATCCGGATTGTGGACTCGCCGACGCCGCTGCTGACGGCGGATGTGACGGCGCAGTGTTTGCTGGCTTTTGGCGGGCGGCAGCAGGTTTGTTGCGAAATTATCGAGATTCGGACGACGCGGGACCGGCTGGCGGATGTTTATTCGGCGTCGCTGGGGCTGACGGTGGCGGACCTGCCGGTGGTGCTGTGGGTGAAGGACATTCGACTGCTGGAAGAGTCGAGATTTCAGCCGCTGCTGCAATTGGCGCGGACGTTGCTGGTTGATTCGGCACCACTGGGGGTGAGCATTTTGCCGGCGCTGAATGAGCGGCGTCGGGCGGGATGGCGGGTGAAGGATTTGGCTTGGACGCGGTGTACGGCTTGGCGGGAGACGTTGGCGCAGGCGTTTGAGAGTACGTGTTTGCAGGGTCAGATTCCGCAGATCACGAAAGTGGAGATCGCGTACGCGGGGGCGGGTCCGCTCGTGAGCGGGATGTATCTGCGGGCGTGGTTAGCGGCTCGACTTCCGCTGGCTGACTTCGAATTCGTCCCGGCAGAAGCCCGGCGGAATGGCAACCTGCAAGCGATCCGCTTCCACGCGGCGACGCAGGAGCTTGAACTCCGAGCGGTGGACGATGCGACACTAGAGATTGTCACCAGCAGCTTAACCACCTGGGTTCTGGCACCGGCCAGGGCCGAAGCAGATCTCGTTGCCGAGGAGTTATCGATTCTCGGTGCCGATCCGGTGTACGATGCGACGCTGGCGGCCACTATCGCCCAATGAATTTCCGCAAGGTCCTTTCCCCTGACCCCGCTTCGGCCGCTGAAACATGCGGTCGTCTGATTCTGGACATTCTGTCCGACGCGCTGGAGAACCGTCCGACGGCGTCGCTGGCGATTTCAGGAGGTTCGACGCCGAAGCTGCTGTTTGCGTGGCTGGCCGAGCAGGAGTTCGATTGGTCGCGGGTCCATCTGTTCTGGGTGGATGAACGGGCGGTTCCGCCGGGCGATCCGGAATCGAACTTTACGCTGGCGGATACTTATTGGCTGACGCCCGGGGGGTTTCCGAAGGAGAACCTGCATCGGATCCATGCGGAGAAGCCGGTGGGGGAAGCGGCGCATTATTACGCGGACGATGTTCGCGGGCACTTTCAGCTTGAGGATGGTGAGTTACCGGAGTTTGACATTATTCAGCAGGGAATGGGGGCCGATGTGCATACGGCTTCGCTGTTTCCGGGGGAACCGCACATTCTGGATCGGTCTGGTTTGACGGCGGCGGTTTACGTGGACAAGCTGAAGGCGGCGCGGGTGACGCTGCTGCCGGGGGTGTTGGCGGCGGCGCGGCATACGCTGATGCTGGTTTGTGGGGAAGACAAGCAGAAGGCGCTGGAGACGGTTTTCAATGGCCCGGAGAACATACTGGACTACCCGGCGCAGTTGACGCGGCAGCATGTGGGCGAAGTTGTGTGGTTTCTTGATGAAGCGGCTGCCAGTAATCTGGGTTAGCCTTTTTATCCTGGTGGTGGGGTGTTCGCCGCCGCCTAAGAAGAAAGAAGCGCCGAAGGAGATTCCTCCGCCGATCAACCGGCTGCTGTTTGGGGGAGACGTGATGTTGACGCGCCATGTGGGGGAGGTCGCGGTGGAGCGGCGCGATCCGGCGTGGCCGTTTCGGCAGATTGCGGCAGACTTCGCGAAGGCGGATATTGCTTTCGTCAATCTGGAATCGCCGTTCACGGACAAAGGTGCGCCGACGCGGACGGGAATGGTGTTTCGCGCCGACCCGGCTAACATCGCGGGGCTATTGCTGGCGGGGATCGACGTCGTCTCGTTTGCCAACAACCATACGCGGGACGCGCACGAGTACGGCCTGCTGTACACGCTGGACCTGCTCGACCGGAACAAGATCGCCGTGGCGGGGGTGGGCCGGGATGAAGCGGCGGCGCGGGCGGGGGTGGTGGTGGAGCGGCAAGGGGTGAAATTTGGATTTTTGGCTTACACTTACGACCAGCGGAATGGCAACCATAAGACGGACGATGGGCGGATCAACGGTCTGGATTTGGTGCGACTGCGGGAGGATATTGAAGATATTCGGAGGCGGTCGAACGTGACGATCGTATCGATTCATGCGGGGACAGAATACGCTAAGCAGCCGAATGCGCAGCAGCGGTTGATGGCGCAGGCGGCGGTCGAGGCCGGGGCGGCGTTGGTGATTGGGCATCATCCGCATGTGACGCAACCTTGCGAGGACTACCGGACCGGGGTGATCTGTTACTCGCTGGGTAACTTGGTATTTGACCAGACGATCGCGGGGACCAACGATAGCTTGGTGGCGGAGGCGGAGTTTAAGGGGCCGTCGCTGCGGAGGGTCCGTTTGCGAAAGATCAAGATTCAGAATACGCAGCCGGTATTTCTGACGCCGCCGTAGCGGCTAACTCCAGCCAAGGAGGAAGGCAAACAGGCCTAGCCAGAGGACGCCCATGAAGTGCCAGTACATCGAGGTGAGGCGAGCGATTTGGCGGTGTTTGCGCAAGGGCTGTTCTTCGCCGTCCATTAAGTAGTTGGCTTTGGATTTTAGCCAATGGAGGCCGCCGATGCCACCGATGAGATGGGCGGCGTGGACGAAGCTGAAGACATAGTACATGTTGCCCTGCGGGTTGGCGGAGATGGCGACGCCGCGAGCGAGGAGGAGCCAGGCACCGGCGGTTTGCGCCAGGAGAAAGCAGTAGCCGACGGCGATCGTCACCATCAACCAGCTTCGATAGGTGCTTAGCTGCGCGCGCAAGAGCGCCCGGCGAGCCCATTGGAGCGTGCCGCTGCTGGCTAGCATCAGCAGGGTGCTGAGCCAGAAGATCCCCGGCATGGCGACGGCGTTGGTCATGTTGCCAGCCGGGAGGATGAATGCATAGGCGACCACGAGCGCCGCGAAGAAGCAGGCGATGGAGGCGAGGGTGAGGACCATGCCCATGGTGCTCATGCTCATGCCGCTTTTGGGTGTGGCGCCCTCGACTGTTTTGGTTTCCGAATCCGTCATTTCTTACCTCCCTCCATTATGATGAAGGCGGAGTCGCCGCGGGCTTACTTCCCGCGCAATAATTGAATCAATGGCCGATTCGCTCTACCTTTCCTACTGGCTCGAGAATTATTCTACTCTGTCGATGCTACGCTCCTTCGGCAAAGTGCTGGAACGATTTCCGTTTTCGCCGAAGAACCCGGCCAACAGCTCGCTGCAGATTGTGCCGGTTTCGTCGGCCGAGCCGCCGCTGTTCGAAGCCTCGCTGCCGGACCCGCTGGACACGGAAGAGGTTCTGGCCCGCTGCGATGAATTTCTGCACGCTGACGGCTCGTACGTGTTGGAGGCTTGGTGGGGATTATGGCAATTCCGGAAGGAATGGGAGTTGCGGCCGGCGCGGGTGACCATTTTCTGTTTTGGTCCTGAATTCGGGGACGGGACACCGACCGAGCATATTCGACTGGATTTCGGCCTGGAGGCGCACTATTTGCCTCGTCCAGACGACCCGGCGAGCGTATACTACACGCGGTCGAACTTGAAGGGGCTGGTACGGTTGGTGCAGCAACTGGACGAGGCTTTGGCGGTTGATCGGCGGACGCTATGGTCGGAATCGGGGGAAAACTTCGCTGAGAAGCTGCAGCAGTCGGTGCAGGAGCTTTAGGATGAAGGTTTTTGCGCTCCTTTTGTTTTTGGCGACGGTGCTGCCGGCGTCGGAGGTGAGAGGGGTTTGGATTGCGCGGGATTCGCTCGGTTCGCGGGGGCGGATTCGGTCGACGATGGAGGCGCTGGGGAAGGCAAATTTTAATGTGGCCTACGTGAACGTGTGGTCGCAGGGCTATCCGCTGTTTCCGAGCCGGGTGTTCGAGGAGGAGACGGGTATTCTGATCGATCCTCAATATGAAGGCCGGGATATTCTGCAAGAGGCGATCGACGAGGGCAAACCGAACGGGATTACGGTGGTGCCTTGGTTCGAATATGGTTTTGTGGGGATCTGGAGCGGGAGGGTGCGCGGGGGTTCGCGGGGGCCGATTTTCGATCGTCACCCGGAGTGGTTGGCGAAGAATCGGGCGGGGGAGAGTGAATTTTCGATTGGGGGCGGGGGGTATTACCTGTGGATGGCGCATGCGCATCCGGACGCGCAGGAGTTTCTGATCCGGCTGATGGAGGAGGCGCAGGGGCGGTACGAGGTGCCGGGGATCCAGTTTGACCGGGCGCGATACCCTACCCTCGAATGTGGGTATGACGAGACGACGCGTCAACTGTATGCGGCTTCGCACGAGGGGCAGGATCCGCCGGCGAATCCGCTGGACGCGGGGTGGGTGCGTTGGCGAGCTGACCAGATTAATGCGTTTTTAATGCGCATGAACGCCCGGATCAAGGCGGTGGATTGGCGGGCATTGGTGACGAACGCGCCGGTTCCGACGCCGGACGGCTACCGTAACTTTGCGCAGGACCCGCCGGGTTGGGTGAGGGATAACTCCCATGATTTCCTTAGTCCGCAGCTTTATTGGCGGGATTTGCCGACTTATGAGGCCAAGCTGAAGCTGCATATAGAGCAGTATGGCCAGGCCCGTCGGCTGGTTCCGGGGATCGCGGTGGATTTAGCTAAGCCGGCGGAGTTGGTGAAGATTATCGAGGCGACGCGGGCGCTTGGTTGCCCGGGGGTTGTCATCTGGTACTATGAGGACATCGTAAAAGCAAATGCTCTGGAGCTGCTCCGCAACACTGTGTTCGCGGAAAAGGCTTCCTTGCCGTGGAAGTGATCCCCACTTTCGCGGGCAAGAGAAGAGGCAATTACCTTAGAGTAATAGGGTTCTTTTCGCGGTTTCGTAAGGTCAAACTGTAGTTCACTTTTCCCAATGACCTGAATTGACCCGGTACTATTCTCCCGTTACTCTCTAGGTGAGGCTATACAGAGCTATGCTTAGCGGCAGTGTAATCATGGAACCGAACGACACCCTTTTTGAAGGGGAACCGCCAAAAGTTAAGATGATTCGTGTGGCGATAGCCGACGACCATCCCATCGTGCGCGATGGTCTGAAGAAGTTACTGGCTCTGGAATCAGACGTCGAGGTGATCGGCGAGGCTGGAGACGGCCGGGCGGTGATAGAGCTCGTCCAACAGACGGACCCCGACGTTTTGCTGCTGGACCTGCGGATGCCTAACCTGGATGGGTTGCAGGCGCTCCAGACGATTCAGCAAACCAACAAGCGGACGCGCGTCATCATTTTGACGGCGTCGGATGACAAGAACGAGTTTGTGCAGGCGATGAAGCTTGGCTGTTCTGGCATTGTGTTGAAGCAGACGGCTCCGGACCTGATCGTGAAGAGTATCCGGAAGGTTTACTCGGGCGAAATCTGGCTCGACTCGCATACGACGGCGGCGGTGATGCGGCAGTTTGCTTCGCCCGGGGCTGAACTTTCGGGGCAGGGTAGCGGGTCGGGTAAGCAGCGGGAGCGTTCTCCGTTGAGCACGCGCGAGCGGGAGATTGTGGCTTTTGTCGCCCAAGGCTATAAGAACAAAGAGATGGCCGAGAAGATGTTCATCAGCGAGCAGACGGTGAAGAACCATCTGCACAACATTTTTGACAAGCTCGGGGTGTCGGATCGGTTGGAACTCGCTTTGTACGCGATTCATAAAGGGCTTCACTTACAGAGCTAAGGCTCGCTATTCTGAGGGGTATGCGCTCTCCGTGCCTACTCCTCCTGATTACGTCGATGATTACGGCGGTTTCGCTGCCGGCTCAGACTTTATCGCCGCTGCCGCCGATGCGGGAGCAGGCGGCGATCCAGCAGGAGTGGCTTAAGCTGCGCTTGGAGCGCATCCTGCCAGGGCTGTTGCGGAAGCACGGGCTGGACATGTGGGTGGTGGTTTCGCGCGAGTACAACGAAGATCCGGTGTTCCACTCGTTGGTTTCGCCGACGATGTTCGCGGCGCGGCGCCGGACGATTTACGTGTTTTTTGATCGCGGGCCGGAAAAGGGGATTGAACGGCTGGCGCTGGGGGGCGGCTCTAACGGGGGTTTGTATGAGGTGTACCGGGACCCGGCACCGGCACCGGGGAATCAGACGCGGGAGCTATTGGGCGAGGGCCAATGGCTGTTCCTGAAGAAAGTGATTGAGGAGCGGAAGCCGCGGAAGATCGGGATTAATATTTCGCGGACGCATGCGTTTGCGGATGGGTTGACGGCGGGTGAGTACGAGCAGATGGTGGAGTATCTGGGCTCCGATATTACGAAGCGGTTCCAGCGGAGTGAACTGCTGGCGCTGGAGTATGTCGAAGCGCGGCTGCCGGAGATGATGCCGCAGTACCGGAAGCTGATGGGGGTGGCGCACGATTTGATTCGGCGGGCGTTTTCGGGTGAGGTGGTTAAGCCGGGGGTGACGACCAACCATGACGTGGTGTGGTGGCTGCGGCAGCAGGTGGCGGACCGGAGTTTGGGGACGTGGTTCCAACCTTCGGTGCGGGTGCAACGGCAGGCGAAGGCGGTGGCGACGGCGGCGAGTTTTCTGTCCGAAGACGGCCCGGTGGTGATTGAGCGGGGCGATGTGTTGCACGTGGATTTCGGGGTGCAGGGCTTGCGGTTGAATACGGATACGCAGCATATGGGCTATGTGCTGAAAGAGGGCGAGACGGGGCCGCCAGCGGGGATCGTCAAGGCGCTGGAGAAAGCGAAACGCATGCAGGATCTGTTGCTCGAACGGATGAAGCCGGGGCGGTCGGGGAACGAGGTTTTGTCCGAGACGTTGGCGCAGGTGCTGGATGAGGGGATTCGGGGGACGGTGTACTCGCACCCGATCGGCGACCACGGGCACGGGGCGGGGCCGATTATCGGGTTGTGGGACCGGCAGCAGGGCGTGCCGGGGCGAGGGGACGTGCCGCTGAAGACGGGGACTTGGTTTTCAATTGAGTTGTCGGCGCGGACGCCGGTCGAGGAATGGGCCGGGCAGGAGCTCTTCGTGGGAATGGAGGAGGAGGCTTGGCTGACCCCGGAGGGCAAGATGCAGTGGGTGCTGCCGCGTCAGGAGCGGTATCACTTGGTGAAGTAGTCAGGGGAGCCGGAGGCGTTTGCGGCGGTTGGCTTGCTGGCGGGCGAAGACGGGCATCAGGCGTTCTTCGATGAACTGGTGGGCGGCCGAGGCGGGAGTGTTCGCCGATCTCGCTTCGGTGAAGTAGTTCGGCGAGCCGGAGGCGTTTGCGGCGGTTGGCTTCCTGCCGGGCGGAGACACGCATCGGTCGTTCCTTGATGAACTGGTGGGCCGATGCGGTGGTGTTCGCCGATCGAGCTCGGGAAGTGATTGCTAGGCAGGCGTGTATAGGTGAAGTAGTCAGGCGAGCCCGAGGCGTTTGCGGCGATTGGCTTCCTGGCGGGCGAAGACGGGCATCAGGCGTTCTTCGATGAACTGGTAGGCCGCGGGAAGGCCGCCGAGGCGGTAATGCTCGCCGATCTCGGCTTCGACGGCGCTGGGTTCGCCGATCGAGCTGAGGAAGTGGTTGCTGGTCATGCGGGTGTAGAGATCGCCGTCGAGTTGGCCTTGTTCCGAGAGAATGCGTTCCCGGACATAAAGCGCCAGAACGGCATCGCCCAGCCAAGCCTGCTGGAGCAAAATGGATCGCGGGTTCGATTGCTTCATCGCCTGGTTTATTATCGCCTACGGGGGAGCGAGCCAGGCGCCGAGGGGCTTCCAGGGGCTCGTTTGGGCGGCCAAAGTCTGGACCGCGGCCCAGATCCCGCGGGGTCCGCTGAAGGCGGGCTTGAGGAGATAGTTTAGGGTTAAGGTGAGGCGATTGCCGCTTCGGACGGCACTCGAACCCTGGGCCAGAATTCGGCAGTAGCTATTTTCGATGGTGTTCGCGCCACTCAGATCAATCACCGTGGCTTGGCCGCCGTCCCCGTTGTCGGGGTAAAGAAAGAGCAGGTTGGCAGGCACAAAGTAGGCGATGTAGCAGGATTGCCGGGCATCGATCGCCGAATTCATAAGAATCCAGGCGGTCTGTAAGTTGTTGACGTTGGTCGCATCTTCGAAGGTCGCCGTGAGGGTCTGAGTCGCGGCGGTAGCCGTCGTCGGCGAGAGCGCGTTCGATCGAGGATAGACCGTGGCGGCTTCGGGAATGATTGCGACCCCCATGGTTTGCCAACCCGAAGTCACGAAGGAGGTCGACTGCGCGGCCATGTAGATGACCCGGTTGCCTCGAAAACTGCCGGAGAAAGCTATCGACAGGGTCAGGGTCATGGAATTACCGGTTTCCACGACGGAGGACCCGGCTCCAGAGACGGTGCATTGACGGTTGCTGACGGTGGCGGCGGTGCCGAGGACGAGGGGGGCGGAGAGCCCGACGGCGGGACCGCCGTCATCGACCAGAAAGAGTACCCCGGCTGGACGGGAATAGGCGATGTAACAGGCGTTGGCCCCGTCGAGCGCGGTATTGACGAGGATATTGACGACCCCCAAAAAGCCGACGCCAGCCGGATGGGAGTAGCGGGCGACGAGCGTCTGGGTGGTGCCGGTGGGGGCGATGGGGCCGCCGTCGCGGGCGCTGGGAATCAGCAGGGAGGGAGAGATCGCCTGGTTGACGGTGAATAGCTGCCCGGCGACGGTGAGGGTACCGCTACGGGCGGCGCCCGGATTCGCCTCGACCGCGTAGGTGACAGTGGCTCCGGAGACGGTGGCGCTGAGCCAACTGACGTTGGGGGCGACAGAGATGGCGCAGCCGGTGCCGGTAGACACCGTGAGGTTGGCCGAGGCGGCAGCGGCGGCGGCGGCGGCGCTGGACGCGCTCAGTTGGTAGGAGCAGGCGAAGGTGGCCGTCACCGCCCGGGGCGCGTTCAGAAGAAGGTTTTGGGGGTTCGTAGCGCCGGTGAGATCGCCGGTGAAGCCGGCAAAGGCGAAGCCGGGAGCGGCTGTCGCGGTAAGCGAGACGAGCCCTCCGGCCGGGTAAAAGCCGTCGGCCGAAGTGGGCCCGGGCGTCAGGGTGCCGCCGGCGGCGGGATTGATGGCGCGCGTGAGGAGGAATTGGGTCGAGTAGTTGGCCAGATACGAGGTGCCCGCGCTGCCGATGGTAATGGTGCGGGTGGCGGGGCCGCCGTCGCTCCAGCCGGTGAAGCCGGCTCGGGTGCCGGGTTGGTTTTGCGTCGCCGGAGCGGCTACGGCGAGGGTGGTCCCAGCCGGGAGGGAGAGGCTGAACGGGGTCAGGGTGGGAACGCCGTTGACGTCGAGCAAGAGGCCGGCCGGGACGGTCGTAAAGGAGGTGGTCGCGGTGACGGTGAGCCGGCGGATGCGTTGGTTGCGCATGTCGGCGAGGTAGACGCGGCCGAGGCTATCAAGGGCGACGCCTCGGGGGTCGTAGAGCGAGGCGGCCGTGGGATCGCCGCCATCGCCGGACAGGTTCGCGACGCCGGTGCCGGCGACGGTTCGGATGACGCCGGCGGCGTTGACCTCGCGCAGCCGGTGGTTGCCACTGTCGGCGATATAGAGAGCCCCGGCCGGGCTGAGGGCGAGGCCGGTGGGGTAGTTCAGACCCGCCACGGTAGCGCCGCCGCCGTCTCCGCCCGACCCGGGGGTGGTGGAGCCAGCGACGGTCGTGATGACGCCGCCCGGCAGAAAACGACGAATGCGGGAACCATCGGCGACATAGACGTTTCCGGCCGTGTCCAAGGCCAGGCCAGTGGGGCCGGCGAGTTGGGCGGCAAGGGCGCTGCCGCCGTCACCGGTGAAGCCGTAAGTGCCGTTGCCGGCGACGGTCGCAATCACCCCGGCGACAACGCGCCGGACCCGGTTGGAGCTGTCGGCGAAGTAGAGATTGCCGGCTGCATCAAGGGCGACGGCGGAGGGCAGGAGGACCTGGGCGGCGGTGGCGGCGATCCCGTTGGCGGGCGAGGTGCCGCCGCCGGCCACCGTCGAGATGACGCCTCCAGGGGAGACGAGGCGGACGCGGTTATTGAAGGTATCGGCGATGTAGAGGTTGCCCGCAGCGTCGAGAGCCACGCCCGAGGGCCGGTAGAGGGTGGCGGCGGTGGCCGGGCCGCCGTCGCCCGAGAAGAAGATGCCGCCGTTGCCGGCGACCGTCGTCACCGTACCGCCGGGCGTGACGCGTCGGACGCGGTGGTTATCCGTATCGGCGACATAGAGGTTGCCGGCGGGATCGACAGCGGCGGCGGTGGGGTTAAAGAGTTGGGCACCGGTCGCGGTGGACCCGTCCCCGCTGAAGCCGGGGGTGCCGGTGCCGGCCATCGTTCGGATGACGCCGCCTGGGAGGATCACCCGGAGGCGGAAGTTGCTCGAATCGGCAATATATATGTACCCGCCGATGTCGGCGGCGACGCCGTAGGGCTGGTAGAGGGCAGCGGCAGTGGCCAAGCCACCATCGCCGCTGAAGGCCGGATTGCCGTTTCCAGCGATCGGGACGATGACTCCGCCGCTCACCCGGCGAATCCGGTGGTTGGCGGCATCGGCGAGGTAGACGCCACCGACTAAATCGATTGAAATGGCGTAGAGATCGCCAAACTGGGCGGCGAGGGCGCTGCCGAAGTCGCCGCTGAAGCCGGCGGTGCCGTTGCCGGCGATGGTCGAGATGATTCCGTTGGGGGCAACCTGGCGGACACGCCGGTTCCATCGATCGGCGATGAAGACGTTGCCGGCTGCATCGACGGCGACGCCGCGGGGACTCCATAACTGGGCCGCGGTGGCCGGACCCCCATCGCCACTAAACCCGGCGGCTCCGGTGCCGGCAATTGTAGAGAGCGCCCCGCCGGCGAGTCGCCGGACACGATTGTTTCCGGTGTCGGCGACGTAGACCGTGCCAGCGGCATCAACGGCGAGGCCGGCGGGGCGATTCAACAGGTCGGAGGTTCCCCCGGCGACGGTGGTGATGATTCCACTGGGGGTGACGCGACGAATGCGATCGTTGCCCATATCGGCGATATAGACGTTGCCGGCGGGATCGACCGCGACGCCGCTGGGATCCTGCAGTTGGGCGGAGACGGCCGGTCCGCCATCGCCACTGAACCCGGGCACGCCTTTGCCGGCGATGATCGTCATGACCCCGGCGGCGGTGACCTTCCGGACGCGCTGGCTTTCGGTGTCGGCGATGTAGACCGAGCCGGCGGAATCAGCCGCGATGGCTCGCGGAGAGCGGAGGGCTATGGCGGTAGCGGTGGGGCCCTCGCCGGCGCCCCCCGCGATGGTGCTAATCGTGGACTGGCCGCACGCTAAGCTAGCGAGGCCGACGAGCGCCAGAACTGCGGGATAGAAAGACTGCCACATAGGGAGGAGATCGCGGGCTCTGGAGGGGGGGAGGGCCCGGATGTAAGTGGCTTATCGGTTGGGGGAGGGAGATGTAAGAAGGGGGAGGGGGTAGGAAATTACCGGAAGCTGTAGAGGCGGGCCGGATTGTCGACGAGGATTTTGTCGCGGACGGCGGGGTTGGGCGCCCAGGTGGCCAGTTGGCTGAAGAGCAGGGCGTCGTTGATGGGTTGAAACGGGGTGGGACGGAGCGGGGTTTTGGAACTGGTATCGGGGTGGGGCCAATCGGTGCCCCAGAGGACGCGGTCGGGGTTGGCGGCGATGAGGGCTTTAGCGAGAGGGAGGCAGTCGGGATAGTTGGGGCCGCGTTTGGAGATGTGATAGGCGCCGGAGATTTTGACATAGGCGCGGCCGGAGGCGACGAGTTTGACGAGGTCGGCGAAGCCGGGCTGCTGGGGGCCGAGTTGGGCACGGGCGCCTCCGAAGTGGTCGAAGACGACGGGGACGGCGAGGCCGGCGACGACGTCGGAGAGGGCGGCGATGACGTCGAGGGTGGTGTAGACCTGGACGTGCCAGCCGAGTTCGGCGATCTGATCGGCGGCCCATTTGAGGCGGGCGGCGGCGACGACGGGATCGGCCATTCCGGCGGTGGCGAGGTTGAGGCGGATGCCGCGGATGCCGGCGTCGTGGAGGGCCTGGAGTTGTTCGGGGCGGGCCTGTGCGGAGACAACGGCGATGCCGCGGGCGGAGTTTCCGCGGGCTTTGAGGCCGGCGAGGGTGCTGGCGTTGTCGGTTCCGTAGACGCTGGGGGTGACGATGACGACGCGTTCGACGCCGAGGGAGCGATGGAGGGCGGCCATGGCGGCGGGGCCGGCGGGTTCGGGGGAGTACTTGCGATCGGGGACCATGGGGTAGTCGCCGAAGATGTGGGTGTGGCTGTCGCAGGCTCCGGGGGGGACGTGAAAAGATACATTGGCCATTCCGCTATCATATGCCGGACTTTACGCCGGAGGGCCGGCCGGGTTACCGTACAACGATGAGCACTTCCGCGCGTCCGCGCTTTCGCAGCGCCCGCACCGCCGAGTTTACGGAATCTGTGATCCGCGACATGACGCGGCAGGCGATAGCCGCAGGGGCGGTGAACCTGGCGCAGGGGTTCCCTGACTTCCCCGCCCCGGAGTGGTTGAAGACGGCGGCGGCGGAGGCGATTGCGGCCGACCATAACCAGTATCCAATTACGTGGGGAATTCCTCCTTTGCGGCAGGCAATCGCGGAGAAGGCGCGGCGGCATTATGGATTGGAGATTGACCCGGCGCGCGAGGTGACGGTGGTTTGCGGAGCGACCGAGGGGATGGCGGCGGTGTTGCTGGCGCTGGTGGATCCGGGAGACGAGGTGATCGTCTTCGAGCCTTACTACGAGAACTATCATCCCGACTTACAGCTGTGTGGAGCGACGCGGAAGCTGGTGACGCTGCACGCGCCGGATTGGGGTTTCGACGCCGAGGAGTTACGGCGGGCGTTCAGCGCGAAGACGAAGGCGATTATTATCAACTCGCCGAATAACCCGACGGGGCGGGTGTTTGACCGGGCGGAGTTGACCTTGATTGCGGAGTTGTGCCAGGAGTACGACGCGCTGTGCATTACGGACGAGATCTACGAACATATTCTGTACGACGGGGCCGAGCACATCCCGATGATGACCTTGCCGGGAATGCGGGAGCGGTCGGTGCTCGTGAACAGTTGTTCGAAGACTTACAGCGTGACGGGTTGGCGGGTGGGTTGGGTGCTCGCGAGTCCGGACTTGACGGACGGGATTCGGAAGGTACATGACTTTCTGACGGTGGGGGCGGCGACGCCGTTGCAGTATGCGGCGGTGGCCGCGTTGCAGGCGCCGGACTCCTATTACGCCGAATTGGGGAACCACTACGATTGGCGTCGACGGAAGCTCGAGGGTTATTTGACCGGGGCGGGGTTCGGTTGCTTCACGCCGCGGGGGGCCTATTACACGATGACCGATATTTCCGCGTTTGGATTTCCGGATGACACGGCATTCGTGCAGCATCTGATCCACAACGTTGGACTAGCGGGGGTGCCGGGTTCGAGTTTCTTTTCCCGCCCGGAGCTGGGGCATAAGTTTGTCCGTTTCTGCTTCTGCAAGACGGCGGAGACGTTGGAGGCGGCGGGGGAGCGGTTGGCCCGGATGTAGTTGGCTGGCGATGGTGGGTCAGTGCCCAAGGGGGCCTGTTCCACACCGCTTGCAATGACCGGCAAAGTCGCATAACCTAGGCGAACATATGAACCGTTATCTGCTATTTCTGCCGGTGATTCTGCTGGCGAACGCGTGTAGTTCGACGAAATCGACCGAGCCCGCCTTCCGGGGTTCGGCGAGTGTGGTGCCCGAAACGAAAGCGGAGTTGATTGCGAGCGACCCATCGTGGGGCAACACGGAGGGCCCGGCGATTGATTCGAAGGGAACGCTGTACTTTACTTCGCGGGGCACGTACAAGGGTATTATTTCGTGGACGGCCAAGGACGGCGCGAAGCCGTATCTGGCCGTGGCGACCAAGGAGGGGCCGGGCGGATTGTGGATCGACGATAACGACAACATCTTCCTGACGGCGACCGGGGAGCAGCAGATTCTGAAGGTGAGCCCGGATAAGAAAGTGACGGTGGTGGCGGAAAATTTCGATGCGATGCCCGGGGTGAGCAAAGGGCCGAACGACTTAGTGGCGCACCCGAACGGGACGATTTACTTTACCGCGCCGAACGGATACGACGGGACGGCTCCGAAAGGAACGATCTACCAGATCACTCCGGATAAGAAAGTTAGCGTCTTCAGCAACGAACTGACCGGTCCGAACGGCATCATGCTGAGCCCGGATAAACTGACGCTATATGTGGCGCACAACGTGGCGGCGAATACATCGAAGATCGAGTCGTTCCAATTGAATAAAGACGGGACGCACGCCACCGCGCGGGAGTTAGCGACGATTGAGCCTTGCCAGGCGGACGGGATGGACGTGGATGAGTTGGGTAACCTTTGGCTGACCTGTTACTCGCACGGGACGGCTTACCGGCTGACGCCGGGCGGCGCCATTATTGAAAAGATCACGACCGAGCAAAAGGCTTTGACGAATATGAAGTTTGGGCGGGGCGCGGACAATCACTCGTTGTATATGACGAGTTCGGATATGGCGCGGGTGACGGGCTATGTGTACCGGGCTACCGCCAAAGCGCCGGGGTTGCGCTAGATGGGGCGTTTAGCGGGAAAGACGGCGATTGTGACGGGCGGGGCGTCGGGGATCGGGCTGGCCATTGTGCAGCGATTCCTGGCCGAGGGGGCGGCGGTGGAGGTGCTGGAGCGGGAGGCCTGCGCCGTGGACGGGGCGGTGGTGAGCGTGTGCGACGTGGCGGATGGGGCACGGGTGGAGGCGGTGGTGGAGGAGATCCACGGGCGGCGGGGCCGGATTGACATCCTTGTGAACAACGCCGGGATTGCGCACGTGGGGAACGCGCTGACGACGAGCGAGGCGGAGTTTGAGCGGGTGCAGCGGGTAAATGTTTTCGGGCCGGCGAACTGTTTGCGGTCGACGCTGCGGCATATGGTGGCGGACGGGGGCGGGGTCGTGCTGAACCTGGCTTCGTGTGTGTCGGTGATGGCGATTGCGGACCGGTTTGCTTACGGGACGAGTAAGGGCGCGGTGCTGGCGATGACTTACTCGGTGGCGAAGGATTTTCTGGATAAGGGGATTCGGTGCAACGCGTTGCTGCCGGGGCGGGTACATACTCCATTTGTGGATGGGTTCATCGCGAAGAACTATCCGGGACGGGAGGCCGAGATGTTCGAGAAGTTATCGAAAGCGCAGCCGATTGGACGGATGGGGCGTCCGGAGGAGATGGCGCACGCGGCGCTGTTTTTATGCAGCGACGAGGCGGAGTTCATTACGGGCGTGGGGTTGCCGGTGGACGGGGGGACGCTGAGTATTCGATAGGCCTTTGGGTTAGCGGTGGAGCAGGACGATGCCGAGGGTGATGAAGCCGACGGCGGCAAGGCGGGAGGCGGTGACGGCTTCCGAGAAGAACGCGACGCCGAAGGCGAAGGCGAGGATCGACTCGAGGCCGAGGACGAAGATGTAGGCGACCGACATTTCGGCTCGGCGCATGGCGAGGGCTTGGCAGGCGGCTCCGAAGAGGAACAGGACGCCGACCGCGAGCGAGGGGGGGAGGCGGGTGAGGCCTTCCGAGTACTTCATGCAGACGCCGCCGACGGTGTAGGCGAGGGCCGCGGCTACCAGGAGAACGAGATTAGGGATTTGGTCCATCGTTATTATCTTTGAACGGATTCGCGGAGGGCGGGAGCGAGGAGGGCGATTTCTTCGCCGGTGGCAGTGATGAGGTCAAGGAGCTGGTGGATTTCGTCCGGGGTGGCGGCCGGGTTGCAGAGGGTTAGTTTGAGGCAGGGTTTTCCGCGGACGACGGTGTGGCCGACGACGGCTTGGCCGCGTTCAAAAAGCACGCGGGGGATGGCCTCGTTGATCGAATCGCTGGCATCCAGAACGGGGCGGAAGCGAAAGACGGCGGCTCCGAATTGGGGTTCGGTGAGGAGTTCGAGCTGCGGGGAGGCTTTGATGACGGCCGCGGCGGAGGCGGCGAGGGCGACGAGTTGGTCGATCATGGCGGCGAATTGGACGCGGCCGAGGGCTTGGAAGCTGACCCAGAGTTTGAGGGCGTCGAAGCGGCGCGTGGTGAGCAGCGACCTAGTGACGAGGTCGGGGATGCCTTCGGCGTCGCGGGATTCGGAGTTGAGATAGTCGGCGTGGACGCGGATGGAATCGAAGCGGCGCTGGCCGGCGAGGAGGGAGGCGTGGCGGGGGGAGAGGAGGAGGGCTCCGCCGTAGGCGGCGTCGACGTGCAGCCAGATGTTTTCTTCGGCGGCGATGCGGGCGATTTGCTGGAGATCGTCGATGGAGCCGAAGTCGGTGGTGCCGGCGGTGGCGACGATGGCGACGGGGAGGAGGTCGCGTTGGCGGAGGGAGGCGATTTCGGCGCGGAGGCGATCCGGACGCATGCGGAAGGAGGCGTCGCAAGGGACTTTGACGACGGATTGGAGGCCGAGGCCGAGTTGGATGGCGGCTTTTTCAACGCTGAAATGGGCGACTTCCGGGCAGAGGAAGCGAAGGCGGGGGAACTGGGGCGGGAGGCCTTTTTCGCGGACGGACCAGGCGAGTTGGGAGAGGCAGAAGTGGTCGCGGGCGAGGAGGAGGCCCATGTAGTTGCTTTGGGTGCCTCCGGCGGTGAAAGTTCCACCGGCGGTGAGGGGGAGTCCGGCCAACTGGGTCAGCCAGGCGAGGACCTTTTGTTCGAGGACGGAGGCGGCGGGGGCCTGGTCGAAGGAGTCCATGGAGTGGTTGAGGGCGGAGAGGAAGGCTTCGGCGGCGAGGGCGGGCAGGAGGACGGGGGTGTGGAGATGGGCGGCGGTGTGGGAGTGCCAGGGTTGGATGGAGTGCTGGGCGATGAGGCGGAGGCGGGCGAGGAGGGCGGGGGTGGTGGCGCCGGAGTAGGCTTGAGGGGAAGGCTGGAGGGCTCGTTGCGCTTGGTGGAGCCAGTCCTGGTGGTTGGAGCCGGGGCCGTAGAAGTGCTGGGCGAAGGGGTTAGACATGGGCGTCGGCCTGGCAGGCTTGGGCAATGATGTTCGAGACGGCGGTGACTTGGGCGGCGGTGATATTGAGCGGGGGGAGGAGGCGCATGACGGCGCCGTGGCGACCGCCGAGTTCGACGATAAGGCCGCGACGGAAGCAGGCGGCTTGGATTTCGCGGGCTTTTTGGCCGTCGGCGAGGGGCGGCCGAGAGAATCGGTTTTTTCGGGGTCGACGATTTCCATTCCGAGAATGAGGCCGCGTCCGCGGACGTCGCCGATGAAGGGGTGAATTCGTTTGAGGTCGAGCAGGCGTTCGAGGAAGCGGATGCCCATTTCCTGGACGTTGCCGAGGATGTCGTGGTCGCGGATGTAATCGAGGGTGGCAAGGCCGGTGGCCATGGCGAGGGGGAGGCCGCCGCCGATGGCCTTCGAGAGGACGAGGACGTCGGGGACGACGCCGGAATCTTCAAAGGCGTACAGAGTGCCGGTGCGACCCCAGCCGGTTTGGACTTCGTCGAAGATGAGGGGGATGGAGCAGTCGGTGGAAATTTGGTGGATTTGGCGGAGCCAGGAGGCGGGGGCGGGGATGGCGCCGCCCTCGCCCCGCACGACTTCGAGGATCATGCCGGCGGGTTGGGGGATGCCGCTTTCGGGGTCGGTGAGCTGCTGGCGGGTGAAATCGGCACAGGAGCATTCGGTGCAGTTGGGGTGGCCCGTGGGGCAGCGGTAGGAATAGGGATAGGGCTGAAACTGGACGCCGGGCATGAGGCCGGGCACTTTGGGGCCGAGGTTGCCCATGAGGGCGAGAGCGCCGTGGGTTTGACCGTGGTAGCCGCCTTGGAAGGCGACCATGCCTGGGCGACCGGTGGTGGTTTTGACGAGTTTAATAGCGGCTTCGACGGCGTCGGCACCGGAGGAGGAACAGAACTGGACGCGGGCGTGGGCGGCGAATTGGGGAGGGAGGGTGGAGAGGAGTTCTTCGACGAAGCGGTGCTTGACGGGGGTGGTGAGGTCCAGGGTATGGAGGGGGTAGCCTTGGTCGAGATGGTCGCGAATGGCGGCGAAGACGGCGGGGTGGTTATGGCCGAGGGCGAGGGTTCCGGCACCACAGAGGCAGTCCATAAAAACGCGTCCGTCGACGTCGGTGACGTAGAGGCCTTCGGCCCGGCGGATGGCGATGGGCAACTTCCGCGGGTAAGTTCGCGTGCTTCGCAGTTTGTTGCGTTTCGAGAATGGTGCCCATGTTGGATCTCGTAGGGCAAGAGTATCCGAACTCGCTAAAAAAGTTGTCTGGGAGTTCTCATGAAAGTGTCAAGACGGTATTCGTTAACAAGTGGGAACTCGAGCGGGGATCAAGCGGGACGGCTGCCCTTTTTGATATCGATGGAGAGGCGTTTGATTTTTTGGTTGAGGGTAGACAGGGGGATGCGGAGCATTTCGGCGGCTTCGGTCTGGGAATAGTTGACGGTTTCGAGGACTTGAATGATGCGCTGGCGTTCGAAGGCGGCGACGATTTCGTAAAGGGAGGCGTCGGAGGGGACGTTACCGGTCGAGTCCGTGCGAATTTTTATGCCGCCGGAATGGAGGAGGGAATCGGGGAGGACGGTGACCGGGACGACCGGCCCATTCGAGAGGACAACGGCGCGTTCGACGGCGTTTTCGAGTTCGCGAACATTACCGGGCCAGTTGTGTTCGACGAGGAGTTGAAGGGCGTCGGGTTCGAATTGGAGGGAGGATTTGCCGGCGGGGGTGAGGAATTTTGCGTTTTCCTGGCAGAAGCGATCGAAGAAGTGCTGGATGAGGAGGGGGAGGTCCTCTTTGCGGTCGCGCAAGGGGGGCAGGGGGATGTTGATGACGTTGAGGCGATAGTAAAGATCTTCGCGGAAGCGGCGTTCCTCGACTAACTTCTTGAGGTCTTCGTTAGTCGCAGCGACTAAGCGGACGTCGACTTGCATGACGTCGGTGGAGCCGAGGGGCATGAACTCGCGTTCTTGAATAACGCGGAGTAACTTGGCTTGGGTTTCGAGGGAGATGTTCCCGATTTCGTCGAAGAAGATGGTGCCGCGATTGGCGGTTTCAAAGACGCCTTTGTGGGAAGCGATGGCGCCGGTGAAAGCTCCTTTGACGTGGCCGAAGAGGGTGGATTCGAGGAGGTCGGGGGGGAGGCCGCCGGAGTTGACGGCGATGAAGGGTTGTTCGGAGCGGGTGGAGTTGGTGTGGATGGACTTGGCGATGAGCTCTTTGCCGGTGCCGGTTTCGCCGGTGATGAGGATGGTGGCGCGGGAGGGGGCGACTTGCGTGACGAGGTCGAGCACTTTGAGCATGCGCTCACTTTTGCCGACGATATTGGGAAAGGAGTAGCGCTGCTTGAGGGCGCGTTTGAGTTCGACGTTTTCGCGTTCGAGGTGGCCCTTGGCGATCTGGCGGTCGATTTCGATGAGGAGTTTTTCGTTGTCCCAGGGCTTGGAGAAGTAATCGTTGGCGCCGGACTTGAGAGCGCGGACGGCGACGTCGATGGAGCCGTAGGCGGTGATGAGGAAGATGGGCGTGGAGCGATCGCGTTGACGGACTTCGGCGAGGACTTCGAGGCCCGACTTATCGGGCATCATGAGGTCAAGCAAGACGAGGTCGTAAGTCGATTCTTCCATGCGGCGAAGGCCGGCGTTGGCAAGGGGGGCGAGTTCGACGGAGTAGCCTTCGAGGGAGAGTAGCGTTTCGAGAGATTCGCGGATGTCTTCTTCGTCGTCGATGATTAAGATACGGCCCTTAGGGGCGGAGGGCATTCAGAGGTTCCTCAACAGTTTTCGGCACGAGGGGGAAGGCGAGAGTAAAGCAGGTGCCTTGACCGGGGGTGGAATCGGCGACGATGGAGCCGCCGTGCTCTTTCACGATACCGTATGTGATGGACAAGCCGAGGCCGGTGCCCTTTTGAGCGCCTTTAGTGGTGAAGAAGGGATCGTAGATGCGGCTGAGGAGATCGGGGGAGATTCCCTGCCCCGAGTCGAGAACGTCGACGCGTACGGAGGCGGCGTCGGTGGTCGTTTTGACTTCGAGGACGCCGCCGGACTCCATGGCGTCACGGGCGTTGAGGAAGAGATTGAGGAAGACCTGCTGGAGCTTGCTGCTGTTGCCGCGGATCAAGCGGAGGTTGGGTTCGAAGCTATGGAGGACGCGAACCTGCGTTTTTTGGAGCTGGGGTTCGATGAGGGAGAGGGTTTCGCGGAGGACACGGTTGAGGTCGACGTCTTCGAATTCGGTGGGGCCGGTACGGGAGAAGTTGAGTAAGCTGTTGACGATTTCGCTGGCGCGGAAAGTTTGTTTCGCGATTTTTTCTAACATGCGGGATTTGGCTTCGTCGCCGTTGACTTGCTTGGCGAGCATTTGGGCGTAAGTCGAGATGACGGCGAGGGGGGTGTTGACTTCGTGGGCGACGCCGGCGGCGAGGAGGCCGATGGAGCTGAGCTTGTCGGCCTGGACGAGGCGGGTTTCGAGTTCGGAGCGTTCGGTGATGTCGTCGAAAATGATGAGGCGGCCGATTTGCTCCTGTTCCTTAGAGATGAGGGGGGCGACGGCGATGTTGACGATGCGGTCAGTAAGGGCCGCTTTGTACATGTGATGGATGCCCTGCTCGCCGCGGGAACGGATGAGTTCGTCGCTCATGGCGGTGGGGAGGAGTTCGCGCAGGCGGCGGTCGATGGCGTCCTGACGGCGGATGCCGGTGAGGTGCTCCATCTGGGTGTTCCAGCTTTCGACGCGGTCATCGAGATCGACGGCGAGGATGCCGACGTTAATGGATTCGACGATGTTTTCGCTGAATTCCTTGAGGCGTTCTACCTCTTCGGCCTTGCGTTCGAGGGAGCGGTAGAGGCGGGCGTTTTCGACGGCGATGCCGACGTAGCCGCCGAGGGTGACGAGGAGTTCGACGTCGTCGGAGGAGAGGAAGTCACCTTTGTCGGTGCGGGAGACCCCGAGCCAGGCGATGACGCGACCGCGGGAGGTGCAGGGGATGTAGTAGGTGAGGCCGAGGTCGGAGATGGTGTGCTTAACGCTGGCGGGCCATTCGCGGGCGAGAACGTCGATGAAGTTCCGGGTGCGTTCGAAGAAGAGATAGGGGGTTTCCCGGGCCATTTCCGAAGACAGAAAAGTGAGGTCCATGACATCGGGGACGGGGCGGGTGAGGCCGGCGGTCATGTACATACGGAAGGTTTCGGCCTGCTTTTCGTCAGAGAGGAAGAAGGCGAGGTGCTGGATGGAAAGGGTGCGGAGGAGGCGGTCCGAGACGGAGCTCAACATGCGGTTCAGATCGGTTTCGGCGCTGAGTTCGCGGGCGAATTCAATGAGGGTGAGGCGGTAGTCGTAGCGATCGCGATAGAAGACGTAGCGGTCCAGGATTTCCTGGAGCCAGTTGCGGATGGGTTGGAAGACGAACGCGGCGACGAGGATGAGAACGACGAGGGCGACGGGGGAGAGATCGTCGAAACGACCGGAGGAGTTTTCCGCTCCCGGGACATTGTTGGGACCGGAAGGGCGGCCGGCGGTGATGGAGACGAGGAGGCCGTAGAAGACGGCGAGGACGCCGAGAGTGGCGAGGGTATAGACGTAGCCTTGTTGGAAGATGACGTCGACGTCCATGAGGCGATAGCGGAAGATGGCGTAGGCCCAAGTGATGGGGACGAGGATGAGGGCGAGGACGGCCATTTCCATGCGGGGGGAGGGGACGGCACCGATGGCGAAGGGTAGGGCGTAAAGGACGGTGAAGGGGAGGACACCGAGGACGGCGCCGTTGCGGAGCCATTTGAGTTGCTGGCGGACGATGGGATCTTCAGCGCGGGGGTAGCGGAGAGCAAGGACGATGGCTCCGCCGATTTGCCCGGAGACGACGAAGAGGAGCCAAACGCGGTCCATCATCCAGCGGAGTTCAATGAGGGAGACATCAAGGCGAAGGGTAGAGGAGGTGATTAGGATCCAGACGACGCTGAGGAAGACGGCGGGGCCGTAGAGGGCGACGCGGACCCACCGGGCGCGGAAGAGGCGGGCGGGTTCCGGGAAGGCGACGGCAAAATGGAAGAAGAGCGTGGGGAGGAAGAGGCCGGCGAAGACGTTGCAGTAGTAGATGACTTTGTCGAAGTTATTGAGTTTGCCGGTGTAGTGGAAGGTATTGAGAACAAAGCTGGCGAGGCAGAGGAGATAGAAGTGGACGGCGCGATGGGCCGAGCCGCGGCGGAAGAAGACAAATAGGCCGATGAAGAGATAGGCGGCACCGACGGCGTACTGATAGAGGACGGCGCTGCCTGCGGTGCGGGCTGAGACAACGAGGGCGAGTTTGGTTTCCAGAGCGACGGCGACGCCCTGGCGGGTGACGATGCGTTCGACGAAGTAGTCGAGTTTTTTCCAGGCTCCGGAGCCGACCAGAATCTGGGGAACATCAATGGCGATTTCAACTGGCAGGGTGCCAATGCGGCGGAGGACATCGCCTTCGCGGATGCCGAATTTTTCGCCCGGGCTGCCGGGGGCGATGTGGAGGGCGATGACGGCTTTCGAGTGCAGTGGCGTGGAGCGGTCAACCCAGGTGACACCGTCTTCGGGAAGTTCGTACTTATTCTGCTGCTGGAAGTTGATGGCAGCGGCAACGACAGCGGCGACCGTCATGATGACGATAAGCGCGCCGATAAGTTGTCGTTTCAGTTCGTTCACAGCAGGGTATCCGGAAAGCGAGAGACACTACGCCGTGAGGGTTGTTAGCAATTTGAAGGCCATCCTCACAACAAAGCGGTTAGCCGACAATCTATCAAATAATTGAACGACTTACCAGTGGGGATGCATAGCGCCGGGGGGGCGATCTTCCAGGATTAGAAGTATCGATCCCCGTTCTTGGAATATTTCAGTTCGCCGTGAGGGCTTTGGCGGCTGCGAGGGTGGCGTCGTAGTCGGGGTGTTCGGCGACTTCGCGGACGTATTCGGCGTGGCGAATGGTGTTGTCCTGATCGACGACGAAGATGGCGCGGCACTCGATGCGGAGATCGGGGATGAGGGTGCCGTAGGCTTCGCCGAAGGAGGCGTTGCGGTGATCGGAGATCATGGCCATATTGTCGACGCCCATGGCACCGCACCAGCGCTTCATCGCGAAGGGGAGGTCCATGGAGATGGTGTAGAACTTGATGTTGGGAAGGGCGGCGGCTTCGTCGTTGAAGCGTTTGGTTTGCATATCGCAGACCGGGGTATCGAGGGAGGGGACGACGGAGAAGATGCGCACGCTTCCGGCGGTGTCGGCGAGGGTGATGGGCTTCGAGGCGGAGTCGACGGCAGAGAACTCGGGGGCTTGGTCGCCGACTTTGAGTTCGGGGCCGGTGAGATCTTTGGGGTTACCGCGCATGGTGATGGCGCCAGGACGATTCATGACTTCACTATAGCGGATGTAGACTAGGGATCCGATGGACAATAGCTGGGAAAGAGTCGTGGGGTTGGCGGTGGCGGCGCTGGGCGGGGCGGCGGTGGGGGTGGACCGTCAGCGAAAGGGAGACGAGTTTGCGGGGGTGCGAACGTTTACGCTGATGGGGGGGTTGGCGGGGGCGGCCGGGCTACTGTGGGCCGATTATGCG
>Ga0163144_10004001_pt1 | contig 33474 bp, 16 predicted proteins | sample OliLak19BULKMAT1_FD_123175 | JGI IMG/M metagenome (GOLD analysis project Ga0163144, IMG submission 123175) | Freshwater microbial mat bacterial communities from Lake Vanda, McMurdo Dry Valleys, Antarctica - Oligotrophic Lake LV.19.BULKMAT1 | ecosystem: Environmental > Aquatic > Freshwater >... | reverse complement strand
CGGGCCTTAAAACCGTCTGGCAAGGCCTCGCACGGCTCTCCGACATGACCACCGGCTGGCTGATGCACCACCCACCACCCGACACCAGCGCTAGCAATGAATCTTGTGGGTAAGGGAAAGCTCTCTGAGGCCGGATCTCTTCTGTAGCCGGTCTCTGTGAGGCCGGAGTGTCACACCAGGTTCTCTCGGGCGCGGACTCAGACACCCGAGCAGGTTCACCGGGGTCACAGACCCCGGCTACAGTTTCGTAGCGCCAGTTTCCCCGTTGCCCTCTTCGCGCGGCCGCGCACAGCCGCTCAAATCCTCTCTGGCGGCGAGTTCACACTTCCCAAAGTTTCGCAGATGCAGGCGGCACATGACCATTCTCGCGCGACGTTCCGCGCTCTGCTTCGTCTCGATCCTCACCCTGGGCGCCTTGCTCGCTAGCGGCTGCGCCAAGTCCGGCTCCCGCGGCGCGGATTATGGCAAGCCGAAGATCGGTCTGTTGCCCAAGCTGGTGGGCATCAGCTATTTCACCGCGGCGGAAATCGGCGCGCGGGAGGCGGCAGATGAGCTGGGGCTGGCGTTGACCTTTGACGGACCGGCGGTCGATAGCGCCGAGGAACAGGTGAAGATGATCGACCGCTGGATTGCCCAGGGGTTCGACATGATCGCCGTGGCGGCCAATGATCCAGAACTGGTCTCGCCCGCGCTCAAACGGGCCAAAGAGGCCGGCATCACGGTCGTGACCTGGGACGCCGACGCCAACCCGCAGGCTTCCGGGCGGCTGGCATTCGTTAACCAGGCGCCGACCGACGCCATTGGCCAGACGTTGGTCGACCTGGCCGGCGAAGCGATCGGCGGCGCGGGCAAGGCCGTGATCGTGACCGGCTCGGCCACCTCGCCCAACCAGAACGCCTGGATCCAGGCGATGCGGGCTCGGCTGGCCGAGAAGTATCCCAAGATTGAGCTGCTGGAAACGCTGGTCAGCGACGAGGACCAGGCCAAGGCCAACCGATTGTCGCGCGACGTGATCAACGCGCACCCCGACCTGAAGGCGATCTGGGCGATCACCTCGGTGGCCCTGCCCGGCGCGGCCAAGGCGGTGCGCGACGCAGGCAAGGCCGACTCGATCTATGTGACCGGTCTGAGCCTGCCCAACACCATGCGGCAATATGTCGACGACGGCACGATCAAGCAGTTCGTGCTCTGGAGCCCCGTGGACCTGGGCTACCTGACCGTGCACGCCGCCAAGCAACTCAAGGACGGCAAGCTAACCGACGGCGAGCAAACCATTGGCCGGCTGAACAACGTGAAGGTCAGCCCCGGCGAAGTTTTGTTGGGGCCGCCAGTGGTGTTCGATAAGGCGAATCTGGGGAAGTATGATTTTTGACGGGGGCACCCTTCACGCGAGTCAGTTGGCCGCTAGGTGGCTCGAAGTCGGGGTCATCAGAATCCGCGCGTGGCGTCCATTCTCGCCAATCCTGCGAGCGGTTTCGCTCGCGACTCTCCCGCGATTTCGCCATGACCTAGACTTGGGATGGCATTTCTCGACGCCACCCGTGCTGGACGCGATAATCGGTTTCGGCGGGTCGGTCGGTTGAACGGTGGAAGTCAGCCAATTTCAGATTACAAAACTCTCCGCGGAGACGAGCTCATGCGTTTTCGATCCTTGGCCCTGTCGTTGGTGGCGACTTTCGGAACCACGCTGGCGATTTCACTCCTGTGGGCTCTCTCCGGCGGGCTCACGCCGCGGGCGCGAGCACAAGAGACGACGCCCGTTGAAAAGGATGACGCCGACCTGCCGACGTTGAAGGCCGAGATCGCGCGGCTCAAGGAGATCGTTGCCGAGAGTGCGGCCATGAGCGCCGTCGACTATCACGCCCAAAACCTGTTCTTCGCCGGCAAGGCCGAGAACTGGCCGCTGGCCGAATACTACTGGAGCAAGACGCTTCAGCACATGCGGCTCTCGGCCAGCCTGACGCCGACGGTCAAAGACAAGGCCGGGCAGGAAGTGAAGCTCAACGAGATCCTGCAGTCGATCGAGAGCACGCCCAACATGCAAGTCGGCAAGGCGATTCAAAGCAAGGATCTCAAGACCTTTTTGACGAGTTATCGCGCGTTGTTGGGCGGCTGCTACTCCTGCCACCGGGCCGCCGACAAACCGTTCTTGCGCCCGCGGCTGCCCGCGCCGCCGTCCAACTCGATCATCACGATCGATCCGAAAGCGACCGAACCGCGGTAAAGCAAATTGGTGGCGCGCCTAGCACTCGGCAGGGTTCGCTCTTGCCTTACCGGGGACATTGCGCGAAAATCCCCCTCGCCTAGGTCGTTATACGCCCTCTCTTGGATCGGAACCCCGTGGGCACGGAAGGAACCTCAGTGCCTGGCCGCTCATCGACCGGGGAAAGTGCCCCACCAGAAGCTGCAACGCGGCGGGCGATGCGCTATGCGGCAACCGGCGCGATTCTCTGCATCGGCCTGCTCCTGCTGCTGGCACTGGTCCGCCGCTGCTTCTCGTTTGTCGTCTTTCCCGACGAACTGCATGCACTGAACGCGATCGGCGAGTGGAACTCGGGGCACGGGGGCACGCTGCCCCAAAATTACTTTGGCTATGGCAGTTCCTGGTGGCTGCTGTTGAGCGTGGTGGTTCAGGAGTTTCGCCCGACGTTGTATCTGCACCTCGGCGCGGACGGCCGAACGTTTCCGATGGTCACACCGACTGCGAGCGTGGTCTATGCCACGATCTTTGCCGGGCGGCTCTGCTCGCTGGCGGCGCTGCTGGCCGCGGTCGGATATGCGGTGGCGACGAGCAAGGACCGGGCGAACAAGCTGCTCGTCTGCGGTCTGTTGGTGCTGCCGTTGGTCTGGTGGAACGGCAAATGGCTGGCTCCTGACTTTTTTGCCATCGGGTGCGCCGTGGTGGCGGCGGCGTTATTGGTCCAGAAAGCGAATCTTTGGGCGTTGTTCTTTCTGGGCGCCGCCGTCGGGTTGCGACTATCGAACCTGGCCACGCTGTCAGGATTCTTCGCGCTGGCGGCGATCGGTCAGCCGCTCACGGTCCGCTCGATGCTGCGCTCGGCAGCCGCGGCCGTGGGCGGGTACGTGGCCGCCAACCCGTACATCGTGACCAATTTTCCCGCGGCGGTGCAAAACGCGGTGGGCGTGGCCGCGCTACCCGATCGGACGTGGGACAATACTGTAGGCGTGATCGGTCGCTGCCTGGTCGGCAATCATCTGGAATGGGACCTGGCGGCCACCGGCAGTATCGCGCATTGGTGGGGCGGCCTGCTGCTGCCCGCCGCGCTGGCATACTGCCTTTGCCACGAAAAGAATTTCCGAGTCCTGGCGGCAATCGGTCTTAGTTTTCTGGTCGGATTGGCCGCGATCGGTTACCGGGGCTTGGGTTACGGCTGGTATTTCTCGCCCACGGTCGCCGCGGCGTATGTCTTGGCGTTGCAGAGCATCCATTTCCGAACGTGGTCGGTCGAGCTGCGGCGGGCCGCGCTCGGCGTGCTTTGCCTGGCGCTGGTGACGAGCGGCATGACGAGTTGGCAAGAGCAACGCGCGCTGCGATTGCGCGAAGCAGAGCTGTTGCGATACGACCAGAACGCCGCCAACTTTCAGCAGGCCGTCAACGAACTGAATGAGCAGGACCTGAATGAGCAGGGCACGGTGCTGCTGCTGGTCGATGCGGCCAGCACGATGTTCGAATTGCCCCGCGTCAGGTTTGCCAACCTTCACGAGTCGCTGGGGGCGATCGCCGACCCGGCGTCGGTGGACATGACGCACACGCTCGTGATCACCACCCTGGAAATGGAGCGGCAGAGCGCGGACATTCGCCGCTTGCTGCAATACCTGCGCGACCACGGCGCGCAGGTCACTACCCGAGGAGATCTGATCTTCGCCGACTGATCGCGGGGGCAATAACCCCCGGCCGGTCAGGAGGCGGTCGCAGGCGCCGCGGGCTCAGCCGCTGCCCGGCTGGCCTTGAGCTTGGCGGCCGAATCGGCGTTGAGGGTCTTGTTGAGCAAAGCAATCTCTTTGCGCAAGCGGTCCCACTCGGGCGTGGGGCTCAAGACGGTGGCGCCGGTGTCGAGAATCTTTTTGCGCAGTGCGACCAACTCGTCGGTGATCGTTTGGATCTCCAGCTTGGTCAACTCACCGGCCGGCGTCCCCGGCGTTTTCTTCTTGGACTCAACCTTTGCCATCAGGCGCTCCTCAGTTGTAGGGGTCGGGCCGCGGTGGGCCCCTTGGCGACAGCGACATTGTAGCAGGGTTGCGGCCGCGCCGCTGATTTCCCTCGCTGAGCATCTCGACCAGCGGGCGAGTGCGGCAAATGGGGGTCCGGGCGCTTATCGGGACAATGCCCTGCAATTCACCCAATCGCGCCACTCCTGGGTGGCGAATGGTGTTATAATCAGGGGGGCACTCATCGGGCGACCGAGCCTTGTCAGGACCGCCTCCCATACTGGGAGCCCTCTCCATTTGTCCTGGCCGCCTTCAATCCATTGGAAGGTACGGCCCGCCGTGGGTTCTGATCCATTCGAAGGCAAGTTGCTGCGCGATCGCATCGCGGCGTTAACGTCCCTCTTAAGAAGGATCGAGATTTCTGCCCGCGATGGCACCGGCCCGCCGGTGGAAGTACACCCGAGATACGCGTTGCTGCGGCAGATGCAGGACCGGCTGCTAACGCGGTTGGAGGAGTAGGGGCAGCGGTCAAACCCGCCTTTCCACCGCGCCCACGAGGATTGTCCTGGTTTGCCCTGGCCGCCGCGGCGATGTGGCGGGCGGTCGGCCGATCGCCGGCAATTCGTCATGAACAGCGCGACAAGGCCCGCCGTACCCGATTCCCTAAAAGGCACCAGGCCACGACCCTCGCCGTTGGCAGGTGGACCGCTAGAATGGTACGTTGATCGGGCCTTCTGGCGGCGTCCGGCCGCGCGTGACCCCTACTCCTTCTGCCAACACCGAGGAAACTACGATGGACCAACGACCTCTGAATCGGCGTGACTTTGAGCGACTGACAGCCGCGGCCATTGGCGGATTGCTGGCCGGCACCGGCCTGGCTGCCAATGCTCAGGCCGCCGACGAAGCGCCTAAGAAGGACCCCAAGAAGAATCCCATGCTCGGCGAGCCGCACGTCTGCCGCGGCATCAACACGTGCAAGGGGCTGGGCGCGTCCAAGGACAACGCCTGTGCCGGACAAGGCGCCTGCGCCACCGCCAAGGCCCACACCTGCCACTACGACAACGAGTGCCGCGGTCAGGGCGGCTGCGGCAACAAGCCGGGCGAGAACGAGTGCAAGGCCAAAGGCGAGTGCGGCGTGCCGATGAGCGCCAAGACCTGGAAGAAAGCCCGGGCCCGCTTCGAAGAGCTAATGGCCAAGGAAGGCAAGAAGGTCGGTCCCGCCCCGGCCAAGAAGTCGTAACGCGACTGCCACTTTTCGTCAGAGCTTGCCAACATGGTCTCGCCGCGTTTGGGGCTGGAAAATCTCGGCTTGGGTGTGGGGTTGCGCACCGTGCACTTCCCCTACATCCTGGCCGAATGGCCCGCGGTCGATTGGTTCGAGATCATCTCGGAAAACTTTCTGGACACGGCCGGCTATCCGCGGCACGTCCTCGACCGCGTGGCCGAACGCTATCCGGTGGTCATGCACGGCGTGTCGCTGTCGATCGGCAGCACCGACCCGCTGGACTATGAGTACCTGGGCAAGCTCAAGCGGCTGGCGGCCGAAGTCCATCCGCGGTGGATCTCTGACCACCTCTGCTGGACCGGCGTGCTCGGGCTCAACGCCCACGACCTGCTGCCGATCCCGCTCAACGACGAGACGCTGGCGCACGTAGTAGGCCGGGTCCGCGCGGTGCAGGATTTTCTCGAGCGGCCATTGGTGCTGGAAAACCCCAGCAGTTACGTGACCTTCGCTCAGAGCACGATGAGCGAATGGGAGTTCTTAAGCCGCCTGGCCGACCAGGCAGATTGCGGTCTGCTGTTGGACGTGAACAACGTCTATGTCTCGAGCGTGAACCACGACTTCGACCCGGTGGAGTATGTGGAAAACGTGCCGCACGCGCGGATCGTGCAGTGCCACCTGGCCGGACATCAGAACTATCAGACCCACATCATCGACACGCACGACGACCACGTGATCGACCACGTCTGGGAGCTGTATCGCAGGTTGCACCAGTTGACCGGCGGCGTCTCGACCCTGTTGGAATGGGACGCCGAAATCCCAGAGTTTCCCGTGGTTCATGCCGAGGTGCTCAAAGCCCGGCAATTCATGGGCGCGGCCAAGGACGCTGCCCAGACCTTCGTCCGCCCCGCCCCGCCCCTAGCGGGTCGCCAGGGCGGCGTGTCGAACCCGCTGGCATACATCGTGCCACCGGTCCGCTAAAGCCCCGCCCGCGAATGCCTGCCCCAGGCGCCCCGCAATGCAGCCCAAAGACGCCCGATTGGCCCAGATTCAGCGCTGGATGCAGAGCGTGATCACGCATCCGGGCGGAGTGGCCGAGGGCCTGACCTCCGCGGCGGCCAGAGATCACCTGGACGTGCCTGCCGACAAGCTCGAAAGCGTGATTGGCCGATCCCGGGCCTTGGACAGCGCGGCGCGGCTCGAGATTTACGTCGACGCCTACCACGAGCGGCTGATGGAATGCCTGCGGGTCGAATTCGAGGCGACCCGCGTGGCGGTCGGCGTAGACCTCTTCAACGCCGTGGCGTTTGGCTATTTGCAGCAATACCCCTCGCAGAGCTACACGCTCAACCGCTTGGGCGAACGCTTCGCCCACTATCTCGCCGAATCGCAATTGCATGCCCAGGCAGCGCCGGCCGACTCGGGACCGACCTGGCCGCTGTTTGTCGTGGAGCTGGCCCAATTGGAACGACTGACTCGCGACGTGTTTGACGCCGTCGGCATCGAGGGACAACTACCGTTTGACGCCTCTCGACTGGCCGACCTCTCGGCGGCCGACTGGAACCGGGTGCGACTGATCCCGCCCGGGTGTCTACGATTGGCGCGCTACGACCATCCGGTGCACACGTTTGCCCTGGCGGTGCGCGAGGGCGAGACGCCCTCGGCGCCAGCCCCCAAAGCGACCCGCCTGGCGATCACCCGTCGCGACTACCGGGTCGAGCGCTATCCTCAAAGCACCGCGCAATTTGAGTTGCTTTCGGCGATCGTCGCCGGAAACACGCTGGGCGAAAGTCTTCGTCAGATCACCGACCAGGTCACGACCGACCCGGGCGACCTGGCCGAGAACCTGCGACGATGGTTCGCCGATTGGATTCGCGCGGGCTTCTTCCGCGACCTCGAGCTCGAACCGACCGGCTAGCTCCCCGCGGGCGCGTCGGCGGGTTCTTGGGGGGGTGAAGATTAACCGCTGCATCGGCAAGCGCCGAGGTCGGCATTCTGGATGGGCCCCACGGTTGGGCAGGATTTTTCTTGGTAACGGTTTTGCCGGGAATAAGTGTTGTCGGGCCTACCGAAGATTGTGCGATGCGCCAGCACCGGCGAACAACAGGCCCCCATTTGAGAGCCGACTTTGAAAGCCCGGCCGGGGGGAAATCGCCGGTGGGCACCCACGGACACCGGGAGTTCCCGACTCGTTAGGGAATCTCGCATGGGGCTCTCGAGCCCCGGGGCGAGAGCGGGCGCCGGGAACGGCTCTGAAATTTGTCAGGCTCCAGATTTTGACATCCTCGACTGGCAACCGCGAATGCTGGCAGTTTTTTCGGACTATTCCTGTGAAATTGATTGGGCAGGACTTGAAGGTGGCCCGGTGGTCTGCGCATATGGAAAGGATCGTCTTCTGAGCGTGCTGCCCAGGAACCAGCACGTCGTGCTCACACCGCACGCGATACCACACGACCTGGCCGGGTGAAAAATAGTCCAGGCAGATTGCGCAAAATGCGCAATCAAGAAAATGTGAGAATTGTTTTTCGGTTTTACCGCAAGCATAATCCCAACTTGAACCCCACATTTGGGTTCTAACGGCTCGTCCCGCCGCCAAGCGGCCCTATGGCAACTGCCAGCCGCGGCAAACGAACCTGCCCCGAGCGGCCCCACGCGCCGCAGGGAACTGTTGTTAGGCACTGTTCGTCTGTTAGGCACCGTTCGTCAGTTACGCACTGTTCGTCGTTACTGAACCCTCCAGAGAAAGCTCCCCCGCTATGGCCAACCGGCAATGCGTCCCGCCCGGTAAGGACTCTCGCTCAAACCAACGCCGCAAGCAACGCCCCTCGCGGTCAGGTCCGCGCACCTTGCGGATCGAACCGTTTGAAGAACGGACCCTGTTTGCTGTCGGCCCCAGTCTGGTGGCGGTGATCCCCAGCGCCGGCTCGTTGCTCAACAACAACCAGGTCATCCACACGGCGCCGACCGAGCTGACGTTTCGCTTTGACAACAACATCGATCCGAACTCAATCTTCAACGGCGGCGTGGCCAACATCCAGCTCACGCGCGGCGGCGACCACATCCTGGGTAACGGCAACGACGTTACCGTCACGCCCGGCTACCTGGCCATCGGCAACGCCGCGAACGAAGTGGTCATGCGCTTTGGCAGCAACCTGCCGGACGACCTCTACCAGATTCGCATCGTCGGCGCCGGCGCGCACCCGCTGACGGCGATCGGCGGCGCGGCGTTTAATCAGGGCGCCGATCTGACGCAGCGCTTTACGATGGACCTCGGCGCCCAGGTGGTGGCCGTGGTTCCGCAGCCCGTCTCGCGCGACGCCGTGACCGGCGTGTTGTCGCAGAGCGTGAATCAGATCGAAGTTTACTTCAATGCCAACGACGCGCTCGACGCGACCACGGCGACCAACCGCTTCAACTACGACTTGATTCGCACCGCCGGCACCGCCACTACCGGCGACGACGTGTTGATCAATCCGATCTCGGTCACCTACGACGCCGCCAGCGGCAAGGCCGTGCTGATCTTCGGCGCGTCGACCCTGACCACCGCGGGCGTCTACCGCTTGCGGGTCGGCAATAACGATCCGCTGTCGCTCACGCCCACCACGCCGAGCGTGGGCACGCCCGGCTCGAGCTTTGGCACCTCGGCAAATCTTGGTTCGGTGTTCGCCGCCGCCCAGGGCACGCAAAGCCTGACCGTGGGCAACACGATCGGTGGCAGTCCCGTTTCGGTGATCTATCCCGGCGGTCTGGACGATCCGGGCACGCGCGATATCCCTGTCGAAAGCCACCTCAACGGCGGCGCCGACACCAGCGGCGTGATTCCGGTCCTGGCCTACAACTTCCAATCGTTCCTCGGCAACGTGCTGGGTTCGCCGGCCTACAACCAGATCACCGAGAACCAAAAACAACGCGCCCGTGAGGTGCTGACCTACTACGCAAATTACATCGGCGTCGAGTTCGTCGAGACGGAAAACAGTGGCATGACGATTGCCACGGGCGACCCCCGCGTGATCGGCGGGCCCCCCAACGTTGGCGGCATTGCCGGCGGCGGTTACGCCATCATGAACAATGCGGTCAACTGGGGCGACAGTGAGCCCGCCGGCGGATACTTCACGACCGCGATGCACGAAATTGGCCACTTGCTGGGCCTCGGCCATACCTACGAACTGCCCCCCTTTGCCGTACAGGGCAGCACCGAAGCCGGCGGCGACGCCCCCGCCGGCGAGGCGATCTTCCCCGGCGATTCCGACATCTTGCTAGCTCAATACCTGCATCCCGCGGTCGGCAACGACATCAAGATGTACCGCTTCTCGTTGTCCCGCGCGGGCACGATGAATCTGGAGACCTTTGCCGAACGACTGCGCGAGTACAACGGCAGCGATCCCAGCCAGTTGAATTCGGTCATCTCGGTGTATGACGCCACGGGCACCTTGATCGCCCGCAACGACGATTTCTTTGGCAACGATTCCTTCCTGCAATTGGCATTGGGCTCCGGAACTTACTACGTCGCGGTGACCAGCACGGGCAATATCAACTTCGACCCCACGGTCCCCAATTCCGGCTTCGGCGGTCTGACCCAGGGCTCGTATCAACTGCGGCTGACGTTCACGCCCTCGACCTCCAACGGCATCAAGGACACCTCGGGCACGCTGCTCGACGGCGACGCCGACGGCACGCCCGGCGGCAACTACGACTTCTGGTTCCGCGTGGCCGGCACCTCGCAGACGATCTTCGTCGACAAGGCGGCCACGGGCAACGGCACAGGCGCGCTGGGTTCGATCACGAATCCCTACAACACGATTTCCAACGCGCTGGGCGTGGCGACTCCCGGCAGCGTCGTGCGGATCGTCGGCAACGGCGGCGGCGACAAGAACGTGGCGACCGTGGCCGACAACCTCTCTTACAACATCGGTTTCGACAGCCTCAACCGGCCGCTGTCCGACGGCTCGAAATTCGAAGTCCCGCAAGGCGTCACCGTGATGATCGACGCCGGCGCGGTGCTCAAGCTCCGCAGTGCAAACATCGACGTCGGCACCTCGGCCCAGGGCATTGATCGCAGCGGCGGCGCCGTACAGGTTCTGGGCACCACGGCCAAGAACGCCCAGGGCGCCGACGTTGGCAGCGTCTACATCACGTCGTACTACAACACTGCGATCGGCACCGATAGCAACACCGCCAAGGGCGCGCTGGCCGCGGGCAACTGGGGCGGCCTGGTTTTTCGCGACACGTCCGATTTCGAGTCGCAGGGCATCTTCCTGAGCTACGTCAACCACGCCCAGATCAGCTACGGCGGCGGCCAGGTCCTGGTCAACTCGGTGCTGGCGGTCTACGACCCGATCCACCTGGAGACCTCGCGTCCCGCGATCAGCTTCAATACGATCACTCGCAGTGCCGACGCGGCAGTGGGCGCCACGCCCAACAGCTTCCAGGAGAGCCAGTTTCAGAACTCGACCTATGCGGCCGACTACACCCGCATCGGACCGAAGATCTACGGCAATACGCTGGCCAACAACAGCATCAACGGCCTGTTCCTGCGCATTCGCACCGAGAACGGCTCCGCGCTGGATCCCTTGACTGTGCAGGCTCGGTTCGCCGCGACCGACATGATCTATGTGATCAAAGAAAACGTGGAGATCCAGGGGCAGCCCGGCGGCTTGCTCTCTGTCAACGGCGTGCTCCAAGCACGGCAAAACGCGCGGCTAATGATTGACCCGGGCGTGGTCATCAAGCTGGGCGGAGCACGCATCGAGACCGAGATCGGGGCCCAGTTAATTGCCGAGGGTACGAAGGCCAAGCCGATCGTCTTTACCTCGATCTTCGACGACCGGTACGGCGCCAGCGGCGTGTTCGACACCACCAACAACGGCGCCACGGCCAGCGCCGCCGAAGGCGACTGGGGCGGTCTGTTTTTCGGTCCGATGTCGCTCGGCAGCGTCGACTACGCGCTGATTACTTTCGGCGGCGGCTCGACCACGATCGAGGGTGGATTCGACAAGTTCAACGCGGTGGAGATCCACCAGGCCCAGGTTCGCATCGCCAACAGCACGCTGGAGCGCAACGCCGCCGGCGGCGGCGGCAACCGTTCCGGCCGCAGCTCGAGCACCGAGTCGATCATCTTCATTCGCGGCGCGCAGCCGGTGATCGTCAACAACATTATTCAGAACAATGACACGACGACCACGAGCACGAAGACCGCGGCGATCAGCATCAACGTCAACGCGCTCAACGCCAAGTGGGTCAACGACTATGGCCGCAGCACCGGCCCGGTCGACGTGCAGTACAACACGCTGACCAACTCCGGGCCGCTGATTCGCGGCAACCGTATCGGCAACACGCCGATCAACGGTATGCTGGTTCGCGGCGGCACGCTGACCACCGACGTCGTCTGGGACGACACCGACATCGTGCACGTGCTCATGGAGGAGGTCGTCGCCAACTTCCAGTTCTCACTGAGCGGCACGATCCGGCTGCAAAGCACCTCCGCCGAAAGCCTGGTGGTGAAGCTCCTCGGCTCGACCGCGGGTTTTACCGCTGGCGGCGTCCCCCTGGACATCAACGACCGGACCGGCGGCTCCCTGCAGGTGCTCGGCGTCGGCAACCATCCGGTCATCTTCACCTCGCTCTATGACGTCACGGTTGGCGCCGGGCTAACTCCCGCGGGGGCGGCCCAGAACGACACGGCCAACCTCAAGGGCACCGGCCTGACGGTTGCCCAGGCCGGCGATTGGCGCAGTCTCAAGCTGGACGACTACAGCAACGATCGCAATGTGGACATTGTCAACGAATATGAGCAGGGATTCGCCCCCACGGGCGACACCAGCAGCGTGCCCGCTACCGCCCAATACCTTGGCCAATTGGCCAAGGACATCAAGAGCGGTGACGACCTGAGCCGCTTGGGATTTGAGATCCACGGTTCGATCAGCCAGGCCAAGAGCAGCCCCAACGGCGGCGACGTCGACGTGTACAGCTTCAAGGGCACCGCCGGCAACACGGTCTGGTTCGACATCGACCGCACTGCCCAAAGCCTGGATACGCTGGTCGAGTTGATCGACGCCAACGGCGCTGTCGTCGCACGCAGCGACAACTCGATTCCGGAACAAACCAATAACTCGCTGCTGGTCGGCATCGCCTCGCCAATGCGGGGCGGCTTCGTCAACAGTCCGGGACCGTTCACCAATCAAGACAACTACACCACCAATCCGCTCGACGCCGGCATGCGGCTGGTCTTGCCGGGCACGCCGGGGACGGTGAACACCTACTTTGTCAGGGTCCGCGCTAAAGCCGACACAACGGCCGATCCGCAGTTGACGCAGCTCAACGGCGGTTTGACCAAGGGCGAGTACGTCTTGCAGGTGCGCTTGCAGAACCTGGACGAATTTCCCGGCTCCGTCATTCGCAACGCGGACATTCGGTACGCCACCAACGGCGTCGAGGTGATCGGCAAGCCAGGCCACTCACCCTTGTTGGGCGACACCGCCAGCTCCAGCATCCCGCACAATACGATCGACACGGCCCAGGACATCGGCAACCTGCTGCAAACGAGCAATGCCGAAGTGAGCCTCGCCGGCAATCTTGCCAACTCGGTCAGCGTGCAATGGTTCAAGCTCGACCTGAACTACGATCTGATTCAGTCGATCGCAGGCCTGAGTAATGGGGCCAAGACGTTCGCCACGATGTTCAACATCAGCTATGCTGACGGCCTGGGGCGCCCCGACACCACGATCTCGGTCTTTGACCGCAACGGCAACCTGATCCTGGTCGGCCGCGATTCGGACGTCGTCGACTCGCAGCCGCGACCGACGATGGGCAGCGACACCGCCAACCTGGCCCACGGCTCGTACGGCAACTACGACGCCACGATCGGCAGCGTGCAACTCCCGGCCGGCGGTCCCCAAGAACCTCCGCCGGGCCCCAACGACCCGCCAGCTGATCCCAACGCGCCCACTCCGGCCGGCGGCACTGCGGGCCGCACCTACTATATCGCGGTGTCCAGCAGCGCCGTGCTGCCGACGATCCTCGCAGGGACGTTCGTTGCCAACCCAGCCAGCACAGGCGTCCGGCTGGAACCGGTTAACTCGGTCAAGCGCATCGCCGACGACCGCATCGGCTCGATTGGCAGGACCACCTCCGAGCCCTCGAAGCAGATCTTCCCCGGCACGACTCCGGTGGAGCTGAATCTGGCCGCTGTGCCCTACACGCTGGCCGACATGGTGCTGTACGTCAACACGGGCCGCGAACTTTACACGGTCAACCCGTTTACCGGCGCGCTGTCGACCGCGATTACCGATCCGAACGGCATCATCGGTGACCTGACAACCGGCAACAATCTCACCTGGCTGGCCGATGCCGATCCGAACAGCGGCCTTCGTTATCTCGACATCGCGATGAACGAGGAGGGCCGGCTGTTTTCGTTCGCCCGCGGCTTTGGCGACGCCGCCACGCCCGGCAATAATTCGCGATTTACGCAAATCGATCCGGGCACGGGCCGTACGATGGTCGTGCGGGGCGCCCCTATCACGACGGCAATTGTCAATCCGGATCAACCCGTCAACGACAACGGCACCTGGAATTTTACCACGAACGATAACGATATTGGCATCGCGATCCAGGGCATGACGTTCGTGCAGTTTGGCGGCATCGTCTACGTCGTCGGCAATCGCAGCACCGGCAATGGCATCACCGAGAGTCAGAACCTGCTGTTCCGGCTGGACGGCACTACCGGCACGCCGCTGAGCGATGATTTGATCACCAATGCCGATAACTATCCCAAGCCGGACGACATAACGTTTACGAACTGGTATCCGTACGCTGATGGCCGCAGGATCCTGGCCGGGTCGGGAACGCCGGTCGTCCCCGTGGCCACGCTCGGCACCGGGCAATCGCTCCTCTTGGCGCCGGCCACCGGCGCGACCAGTGCCACGGACGTTCGCGACGGCATGCAGATCATCCTGGGCAGCGGTCGAGTCGAGTTCGAAAGTGGCCCGCAGCTCACGTTCGGTGGCGGCGGGGCCGCCATTCCCGACGGTCTGACCTTTACCATCAGCGGCACGACATTCGAGTTCAACAACGGCGGTCCGCCGGTGCAGCTCGGCAACGTCGAGATCGCTTACACGGCCGCCGACAGCGTGCAGGCTATCGGCAATAAGATCGTCGCAGCCGTCAATGGTCTCAACATCGTCGGCGCCGCGGGCACCGTGGTGTCCAGCTTTGCCCGCGATCGCGTCGCCTTCCTCAATACGACGATGGCCTCGACCAATCTCACCCAGTTTACTGCCCTACCCGGCTTCGTCGTCAGCGGTTCCACCGGCGTCACCGGCAGCAACGAGCCCGTCAAGTTCCTGCTGACTGACACGGCACAACAGCTCGGTGCCAGGATTGAGGCCGCGGTGCAGAACGCCTCCATCGTCTCGCAGGTTCCCGGCGTCACGCAGTTGATCGACGCCCAGGCTTCGGGCAACTCGATCCGCTTCTTGGGCGCGACCCCCAACTTGAGCGCGGGCCTGCCGTTCCAACGCGACTCGATTCCGACCAATAATTTTTACAGCGCCTTGGGTGACATTACCGGGTTGGCCTCACTGCACGACGACTTCTCGTTCATTAACGACGAGTTGTTTGCCATCAGCGACTCGGGCGGCTTGTATCGTGTCACGCCCGACTATGGCTCCGCGGGACAAGCGGAAGATACCGCCGAAATGACCTTATTGTCGTTGACCAACGATCGCTTCGGCCGTCGCGCGGCCTTCACGAGTCTCACGGCCGGCCCGGTCAATGTCGAGAACGGGCGTTATGCGAACATCCTGTTTGCCACCGACGCAGCCGGCGACATCTACGCCTTTAATACCGATGGAACGCCTGCGGCCATCTTTCTCGATGGGGCTACACACGTTTCGACAGGCCTCGGCAGCTCCTTCCTAGGCTCTTTCAGCTTCTCCATCCAGGGCATGGCCTTCTCCACGCTGGACTACAACCTCTGGCACGTCACCGATACCCGCGCGGGCGATGATGGCCACGGCATCAACCCGACGTTCGATTACAACTTTGCGACGCAGCCCAGCGACGCCAACAAAGGCGGCCAAAGCTTTTACTTCGGACTCGAAGACCCGCGTCGCCTCGCCGACAAGTACGAGGTTGCGCAGCCTGAAGCATTCAACTATGAGAACTTCTTCGACTCCGGCACCGGTATCTGGGGCGGCAACGCCCGCCTCTACAACAGCTACAACATGCCGGGCGGCGCTCAGGGCAGCCTGATGTCGGGCACGTTCAGCCTGGAGGGCTACTCGGCTTTCGACCTGCCGACCTTGTACTTCGACTACGCCCTCGACACGCAGGGGGCCACCGCCGGCGGCGGCGATACCACCATGCGTGATAGCTTCCGCGTGTATGCCTCGGCCGACGGCGCCAACTGGACCGAATTGTCTACGAACAACTCGACCTTGTCGGGCGTGGGCAGCACGAACGCCGAGCTGCCTTCGTACCTCTCGCCCCAAGGCGGCGCGTACCGGGATGACGAATCGAACCAGCAAGTCCAGGAGCTGTTCGACCCGGCTGGCGGCCCAGCGGCCGTCAACTACACGACGAACGGCTATGACCAGCTGGCCCCGACCTCAGCCATCGCCTGGCGGCAGGCCCGGGTGGACCTGGGCGACTTCGCCGGTCAATCAAACATCCGTCTGCGGTTCGACTTCAGCACCGCCGGCAGCATGGGCATCGGCAACGTCCTGCAAGGCGGCGTCTATCTCGGCGCGGTCGAAGGCAAGAAGCTGGGCGATGGCCAGTCCTTCGCGATCGACTTCCAGAACTTCGTGTTCCGCGAAGGCCTGGCGCTGGCGGCCCCGGCGGGCGGCGGACCGGCGGTCGTCTCGGGCGAAACATTTACCGTCGGTGGCAGGACATATGAATTGACCAAGACGGGCTCGGTGATGCCCGGCAACGTCGCGGTTGCGGTCTCCAACTCCAACACGCCCGAACAAATCGCCACGGCGATCTACAACGCCATGCTGGCCAACCCGGCGGCTGGCGTCACACCGGCGATCTCGGGCAACCGCGTGCAGTTGTTGGGCGCCGCCGCGGTGACGCAGAGCGCGTCGCACTCGCTGGCAATCGAGGGCTCGGCCCTGCCCGCGACTTTGGCGGACAGCGACATCGTCTTCCACATCGATTGGACCGCCAACCAGGTGGCCAATGCGATCGCGAAGTCGGTGGATAAAGTCTTTGCCACGCTGGCCGGCAACGTCGACGACCCGACCGTGCAAACCACGGCCAAGGTGATGAACGTCCAGGGCGGCGGCGGCGACAACGTGATCCGACTGTACGGCCACAATGTCACGAGCAATGGCCCGCTGTCGTCTTCCAGCAGCTTGCAGGGCGATCAGTGGGGCGCGTTCAACAGCACCCTCAATCCGGACTTTACCATCGGCGCCGTCGGGGCCGCCGACCGTGGACGCAACAATAATCACGAGGGCGTCTTCATCGACGACATCGTGATCGGCTTCGCTTCGCGCGGCGAAATGGTCACCGGCAACTACGATACCGATCTGGACGGTTCACCGGACGTCGGCGACGACATCCCACTGACGGGCGACAGCACTTTCACCGAACTGCCCACCAACGCCTCAGCGCCGACGCGGATCCTGACCGGCAATTACCAGTTGAACATCCGCCGCGGCACGGAATACGCGGCGTCGTTCGGCGGTGGAGGTCCTTACATCAGCTTGCACCAGACCCTCAACGTCAACGACCGGTTGACCAACACCTTCACGCTGGTGGCGCTGCCGGGCTCGCGAATCGTCGATGGTCAGACGTTCTCAATCACTTCCCTCACGGGAGCCAAGACTTTCGAGTTCGACTATGGCAACGGCGTGACCAGCGGTAACATCGCGATCCCCATCGGCGTCAACGACTCGGCCGCCGCCGTGGCGATTAAAATTCGCGACGCGATCAACTTCGCCGGCAGTAACGTCTTTAGTGTCAAGGCCGGAACCAAGCTCCTAGGAAACCGGGTCGACATCCCAAACGGAGACCGCGTCAACCTCTTCGGCGCCGTCGACGTCAAGTCCGGCCCACTGCCCCTGCTGCAATTCAACAACTACGGCGACACCATCGCAAACCGCGACCAGGGCTACACGCTCGTTGAAGGCAACCGCATCAGCCACACGCTGGAGACCGGCGTGATCGTGCGGCCCGTCGTCACCACCACCACCAACCCAGACGGCAGCGTGACTCAGAGCATCGGCGTTCCGGGTCACACCGGCTCGGTCGCCAACCTGCCGACGCTCAACAACCAGCAACTCGTGCCGGGCATCGCGATCAAGGACAACCTGATCTATCAGATCGGCAACACGGGCATCGCCTTTAGCGGCGCGCCGCTGACCGACATCGCCCACGCGGTGCCCTTCGGCCGCATCGTCAACAACACGATCGCCCAATCGCCGTTCGGCATCCAGGTGCTCAACAACGCCGGCCCGACGATCCTCAATAACATCATCTCCGAAACAACGACCGCCATCTTTGTCGACGCCTCATCGAGTAGCAAGACGGTCGTCGGGGCCAGCGTCTACAAGAGCAATGGCGTCAACCTTAACGGAATCGGGGATTCCAATTCCATCGTGCTGGCCGCGGGCGCCCCGCTGTTCGTCGATTCGTCAAAAGGCAACTTCTACCTTGTAGCCAGCAGTGTCGCAATCGACAGCTCGGTCAACTCGCTGCAAGAACGTCCCACTTTGGCGAACGTCACCGCGCCGATGGGCATCCCACAATCGCCCATCCAGGCGCCCGAGTTCGACCTGCTCGGTCAGCTCCGCGTGGACGATCCCAATGTCTCCTCGCCGCCGGGCTTGGGCAGCAACGTCTTTAAAGACCGTGGATCGCTGGAGCGGTCGGACCTGGCCGGACCGGCAGCGGCCCTGACCAACCCTGTGGACAACGACGCCGCCGGCTGGGATCGCAACACGACGCTCAACAAGGTCCTGCTGGTCAGTCGGCCGCTGAGCTCCTTCAGCATTCAACTGCTCGATCAGGGAGTCGGCATCGACGACTTGACCGTAACGATCGGCAAGTTTGTCATCCAGCGCACGGTTGGCGGCGTCACGACGACGCTCGAACCGGGCATCGAGTACACGCTCAGCTACGATTCGACGCAAAAGATCGTCACGCTTGTTCCGGTCCAGGGCGTCTGGGTCAACGGCACCTACACCATCGTGATGAACAATTCCTCGCAGCCAATCCGAGACCTGGCGGGCAACAACCTGCTGGCCAACGAGGCCAATGGCTCGACCCAGTTCACGATCCAGCTCACGGATACCGCGACCAGCACCTGGCAGAATCCCGCCAACAAGTACGACGTCAACGCCGACGGCATTGTCTCCGGACTGGACGTGTTGCAGATCATCAACCGGCTGCTGGCCGGGGGCGCCGGCCCACTGCCCCCGGTGGCGACCGTGCCGCCGTTCCTCGACGTGTCGGGTAACGGCTCGCTGGAGCCCTTGGATGCTTTGCAGATTATCAACTTCCTGAACTCGGCCAGTGCCGCACCGCTGGCCGCGCCAGCCGCGGCCACGGCCGACGATTCGTCCGTCCCCGCTGCGGCGCCGCAGGCCGCCCAGGCCCTGGCGGCCGAGTCGCTGGTGAATACCACCAGCACGGTCTCCACCGGCAGCACCGAATCCACGACCGTCGGTTCCGCGGGCGTCGACCTGGCCTTCGGTCTGTCGCTAGGCGGCAGTGTCGATGCTTATGCCGCACCGCTGGCCGCCAAACTGACCAGCTCGTCGGACAGCGCCACCAGCTCGACTGCGGCCAGCACCGCCGCGGCCGACGGTGTCTGGGCCGGCGACGACTGGGAATTGTCCGACGACGAGGTCGACAGCATCACTGCCGACCTGTTCGCCAACGAGGCCGAAGAACTCACCTCACTGGCCTGAGATTACGCAACCGCAGGAATAGGAAAACGGAACGGGGCCTTCGCCCGTGGGAAAAACTCGAACGACGTTTGACCGGTGCCGCCGCGTCAGGCGTCGACCAGAACCGCAACCGGCCGCGACCCAGCGGACGGCTGGCAACCACCCGAGACGCTGACCATGAACTTCGACCGACGGGAACAAGAGATGCAAAAGCAGCGAAACATCAAGCGGCGCACACCCCGCCGCGCGCGTCCCTACCGCTCGCTCGAAGCACTGGAGCGCCGAGAGCTGCTGGCGGTCGACGTCGGCGCGTCGCCCTATCACAACTCCGCCAATCCGCGCGACGTCAACCATGACAACCGCGTCACCCCGTTTGACGCGCTGCTGGTCATCAACGACTTGTCGCGCCACGGCATGCGGTCGCTCTCCGATCCAATGGCCTCGCCGCTGGCAGCCACCGGAACTGCCGGCAGCACCTCGGCACTGGACGTCAACGGCGACGGTCGCATCTCGCCGGCCGATGCCCTGAAAGTCATCAACCTGCTGGCCGTTGACAAGCTCGTGCAGGTCACGACCATTCCCACCGACCTGGGCGGCAACCCGATCACCTCGATTTCGGCCGGCAGCGACTTTTTGCTGCAGACCACGGTCACCGACGTGCGCGTGCCCACCAGCAGTTTTCCGGGCGTGTTTGCCGCCTACATGAACGTCAACTACGATTCGGCCCTGGCCTCTATTTCGCCCAGCGCCACGTTCAACTTCGATCCGTTCTTCTCGGTTGCCCGGACCTTCGACATTTCCAGCCCGGGCCTGATCTCGGGCGCTGGCGCCTCGGCGGCGTCGTTCACGGCGCCGGGCAATGCCCCGCAAAAGATGTGGACCGTGCTGGTCCATGCTTCGGCCGGCGGCGTCGTCACGTTTACCCCCAGCTTCGACTCGGCCCCGGGACACGAGACGTTGCTCTATGGCAACGACGACGCGATTGCCGCCGATGCCATCGACTATGTCGGCGCGTCGCTGCAGATCACTGAGACGCCCACGCTCAGTGTCGCCAATGCGTCGGTCGTCGAGGGTAACTCGGGCACCACGAACATGGTGTTCACCGTCAGTCTCTCGAACGTGTTCAACCAGGACGTGACGGTCCAGTTTGCCACCGCCACGCCCGGCGCAGGCAACGTCGCCACTGCGGGCGTCGATTACCAGTCCACCAGCGGCACGCTGACCTTTGCCGCCAATGAAACCACGAAGCTCGTGACCGTTACGGTCCAGGGCGACACGACCGTTGAGCCGGACGAGATCTTTAACCTGGCACTGTCCAACCCAACCAATAGCATCCTTGGCACCAATAGCACCGCCACCGGCACGATCACCAACGACGACTTCGTCTCGTCGTTCACCATCGGCGACGTCACCGTGACCAACGTTACCTCGGGCACGATTGACGCGGTCTTCACGGTCACGCTGAGCCCCGCGCCGGCGGTCATCACCACGGTGCAATTTGCCACTTCCAACGGCACGGCCACGGCCGGCTCGGACTACACCGCCACCAGCGGCACGCTGACCTTCAACCCCGGCGTCGCCTCGCAAACCATCACGGTGTCGGTCATCGGCAATGCGGCCCCAGCCGTGACCGAGAATTTCCTGGTCACGCTGACCAACCCCACCGGCAGCGCCGTGCTAAGCGACGGCCAGGCTGTGGGCACGATTCAACCGGCCGTGATCCTGCCCAACCTTTCGATCAACAACGTCTCGCTGGCCGAGGGCAACTCGGGCACGACCCCGTTTGTATTCACGGCCACGCTGTCGTCGCCCGCACCGTCGCAGTTGCTGGTCGGCTTCTCCACGGCCAACGGCAGCGCCACGACCGCCGGCAATGACTACGTCGGCACCAGCGGCACTTTGACCTTTGCCCCCGGCCAGACGACGGCGTTGATCACGGTCGCTGTGAACGGCGACACCACGACTGAGTCGAACGAGACCTTCGTGGTCAACTTGTCGGCGATCTCCGGTCCGGTCGGCACGGTGCAAACCCCGGCCACCGCGACGATTCTTAATGACGACGGCACTCCCACGTTCACGATCAACGACGTCACGATCGTCGGCGGGGCCTCGGGCCTGTCAAACGCCGTGTTCACCGTCAACCTCTCGCTGCCCGTGTCGCAACTCGTCACGGTCAGCTACGCCACGCAAGACAACACCGCCGTGGCCAACGAAGATTACCTGGCCCAGTCGGGCATCTTGACCTTTGCTCCCGGCGGACCGCAGCAGCAGACCATCACGGTGCCGGTCGTCGGCAGCGCAGTGCCCGTGCCCGACGAGACGTTCTTTGTCAATCTGTCGAGCGTGTCCGAAGGCGCCGCCATCGGCGACTCGCAGGCCGTCGGCACGATCATTCGCCAGGGCATCTCGATTTCCAACCCGACCGTGCTGGAGGGCAACTCGGGCAATACCGCCGCGGTGTTTACCGTCAGCCTGTCGCAAGCGCAAGACCACCAGGTCACGGTTGCTTATGCGACGGCCAATGGCACCGCCACGACCGTGAACAACGACTACCAGTCCACCAGCGGCGTGCTCACGTTCGTCGCGGGTGAGACGGCCAAGTTCATTACCGTGCCGATCGTCGGCGACACGACCGTCGAGCCGAACGAAAACTTCTTCGTCAATCTGTCTAACTCCACCGGCCTGGCAATTTTCTCGGGCCAGGGCACCGGCACGATCATCAACGACGACGGACAGAAAGCGCTGATCCAACTGGTGCTGGCCGATTCGTCGGGCACGGAACTGCCCCCCAACTCCACGCTGGAAGTGAACGAGAACTTCTTGTTGCAGGTCTACGTGCAGGATATCCAGGCCAATCCCACCGGCATCGCCGCGGCCTACCTCGATATTCTCTACACCTCCACTCTGGTCTCGGTCAACGGGCCGATCATCTTCAGCCCGAACTTCCCCAACATTCAAAGCGGCAACACCGGCACGCCGGGCCTGATTGACGAGGCCGGTGCGTTTGGCGACCTGGCGCCTCCGGCTCAGCCGGGGAACCGGCAACTGCTCTTCAGCGTGCCGCTGAGGGCGATCGACGTGGGCCTCGCCAACTTCCTTGCCGATCCGGCCGATGCCGCCGAACACCAGGTCCTGGAGTACACCAACGACGAGCCGATTCCGCCGGCCGCGATCAACTTCGTCAACGCCTCGGTCAATGTCGGCACCAATGTCGTGAGCGTAAATAACGTCACCAAGGCCGAGGGCAACAGCGGAACGACCGACTTCGTGTTCACGGTAACTCGCTTCCTGGCGACCGCGGAAACCGCCACGGTCGTGTACTCGACCGCCAACGGCTCCGCCACCTCCGGCAGCGACTATATCGCCCAATCCGGCACGCTGACCTTCAACATCGGCGACACGACCAAGCTGATCACCATCTCGGTCGTGGGCGACTCGACCGACGAAAACGACGAGACTTTCTTCGTCAACCTCAGCAATCCGGTCGGCGTTGCCGCCTCACAATCGCCGGGCACCGGCACGATCACCAACGACGACTCGCCGGTCAGCGTTTCAATCGGCGCCGCTTCGGCCAGCGAAGGAGGCACGCTGAGCTTCCCCGTGACGCTCTCGGCCGTCAGCGGCAAGACTGTGACCGTGGCCTACACCACGGCGAGCGCCTTAAGCGGCAACCTCGCCACGGCCGGGCTCGACTACGCGGCCACCTCCGGCACGGTGACCTTCGCCCCCGGTCAGACCAGTGCCACGATCACCGTGCAAGCTCTCGAAGACCTGCTGGTCGAATCGAGCGAGGTCTTCCGCGTTGTGCTCTCCAGCCCGTCCAATGCCACGCTGGGCGCCGCCTCAGGCACCGGCACCATTCTGGACGTGCCGCCGGCGATTATCACCGGCATGGTCTTTGCCGATCTGAACAACAACGGCGTCAAGGATGGCAACGAGGCCGGCATCGAAGGTGCCACGGTCACCGCCACCCGGGTCGGCACCGGGGTGATCCAGAGCGCCGTGACCGACGCCAACGGCGTTTACACGCTCCTCGGGCTGCAGCCCGGCACCTACACGCTCAAGGAATTGCAGCCTGGCTTCTTCAACGACGGCCGCGATTTCCGCCTGGGCATCGAGAGCCCGACCAACGACCAGTACGACAACATCGTGCTGGCGCCCAGCGGCGTGGCCTCAGGATACAACTTTGGCGAGAAGGGACTGCGGAGCGAGTTTGTCAACATCTTCTTGAACAACCGCGCCTTCTTCGCTTCCAGCATCGTCACTAACCACTGGGGTCCGACGACCTCCACGAGCAATCTGGACCTGCGGCGCGGCGACGCCTGGATCGCCATCGACGGCGGCTGGCAAGGTCTGCGAGCACTGCAGGCCATGTTCAACCCGGCCAACGGCACTGCCACCATGACGCTCTACAACAGCGCCGTGCAACCGATCGCCGTCTCACTGCCCAACGGCCAAGGCGCGGTCATCAGCTACTCCGGCAACCTGGGAACGTCCTACTTCCTCAAGATCTCGGGGAACAACCCCAACGTCTCGCTGCAATCGATCGACACGGTGACCGTCAGCAATGTCTCGCAGTTCGAAGGCACGGGCGGCACGACCTCGTTCGTGTTCACCGCCTCGCTGTCGACCCCGCAGTCGCAGCAGGTCACGGTCAACTACGGCACGGCCGACGGCACGGCCAGCGCCGCCGCGGGCGACTACCTGGTGGCCAACGGCATTATCACCTTCGCGCCTGGCCAGACGCAAAAGACCGTCACGATCACTGTCAGCGGCGACGCGGGCAACGAAACCGACGAGACCTTCTCGCTCATCCTGTCGAATCCGACCAACATCGCCATCGGCACGCCGGCCGCGGTCGGCACGATCTTGAACGACGACGGGATCACGATCAACGGTTCTTCGCTGTTTGCCTCCGGCGGTGGTTCCTCGGGCGGATCGGCTGCACCGGCCGCGGCCCCGGCTGTCGCGCCCGCGGCTACCCCCGCGGTGCAGACCAGCTCGCAACCTGCCGACGCACCGCTGGCGGCCACGCCGACCGCCACCGACAGTGCGCTGGAAGAGGACGAAGACTGGGTCACGACGGCGCTGTTGGCATAGTTGCAGCACAAGTCGTGAAATTCGCGGCTTACGACAACTGCGCAGCGAGCTGCTTCACGAGGTGGCTGCTGCGCAACCGCGGTTGCCTGCGGCCGCTCGACCCGCAATAATCAACGCGTGCGGCGCCCGGGGCCGCGATTGTGCGATCTCGACGTGCTCCCCAGGGAGGCTGCCCCCCGTGAGCAATCCCGCCGCCGCGTTGTCGAAGTATTTGTTGGTCTCGTTGGCCCTGTCGTTATCGGCCCTGTCGTTATCGATGGCCGGGCGACTCTTTGCCGAGGCCGTGGCCGCTTCCGCCCAGCGCGACCGCTCGCCGGTCGACCTGGTGCTGACGGCCGATCAGAAATATCTGGTCACGGCCAATCAGACCTCCGACAGCCTCTCGCTGGTGCGCCTGGCCGATGGCCAGGTCGTCGCCGAGGCGCCCTGTGGTCGACGACCAGTTGCCCTGGCGCTGTTGCCCCAGGGTGGCGTCGTGGCGAGTGCGACCCACTCAGGCACGCTGGAAGTTTTCACGCTCGCCGATGAGGCCTTGCGCCCCGCCGGTTCAATCAAGCTGGGTGGCGAGCCGCACGGTGTCGCGGTCTCGCCCGACGGCAAGCTGGCCTACGTGGCCCTGGCCGCCGAGGGCGTGGTGGCGGTGGTCGATCTCAAGACCCTGGCCGAAGTGGCGCGGATCGAAGTCGGGCGCTGGCCCCGCTACCTGGCCCTGACGCCCGATGGCTCACGACTGGCGGTGGGCAACAGCGGCGATGGCGCTGTCGTGGTGGTCGACACGCACTCTCGCGCCAAGCTGTTCGAAACCAGGTTCCAGGGACTCAACATCGGCCACCTGCAAACCTCGGCCGACGGCCGGCACTCCTACTTTCCCTGGATGGTCTATACCGACCGGCCGATCACGCCGGGCAACATCCGCGAGGGTTGGGTGCTGGGCAACCGCGCGGCCCGGGTTCGACTGGACGAAGAGACACGCCGCGAGGCGATGGCGTTGGACCCGCGCGGCAAGGCCGTTGCCGACCCCCACGGCGTGGCCCTGACGCCCGATGAACAATGGCTGCTCATCACCGCCTCGGGCACGCACGAGCTGGTGATGCTGCGGATGGCCGACCTGCCGCTGCTCCCCGACGGGACCGGCGATCACATGAAGTCCGACCTGGGCAAGGACGATTCCAGGTTCATTCGCGTGCCGCTCGGCGGACGACCGATGAATCTGCGGGTCGATCCCCAGGGCGAGCACGCGTACGTAGCCAACTACCTCGACAACAGCGTGCAGGTCGTCAATCTGGCGGAGCGCCGCGTGGAGCGCACGCTGAGCTTGGGTTCGGCGGCCGAGGTCTCATTGGCGCGCCGTGGCGAGGCAATCTTTTACGATGCGCATCGCAGCGCCGACGGTTGGTACAGCTGCCATAGCTGCCACTACGAGGGCGATACCAACGCGGTGACGATGGACACCAAGAACGATGGGTCGAACGGCACCTACAAGATGGTGCTCAGCCTGCGCAACATTCGGCACACGGGTCCCTGGTTCTGGCACGGCTGGCAACAGGACCTGCCGGCCGCAGTGCGCCGCAGCCTGAGCGAGACCATGCACGGCCCCACGCCGACCGACGAGGACGCCCAGGCATTGCTCGCTTTTTTCGACACGCTAACTCCGCCGCCAAACTCTCGTCGGGGCGACGACGGCGCGCTCTCTCCCGCGGCCGCGCGCGGTGAAAAGGTCTTTGCCAGCGAAGCGGCCGCCTGTGCCAATTGCCATAGCGGAAAGTACTTTACCGACGGGCAGGTCCACGACGTCGGCCTGGGCTCGGAGTACGACGTGTACGATGGCTACAACACACCGTCGCTGGTGGGAGCCGGACATCGGGCCCGCTATCTGCATCACGGCCGCGCCGAATCGCTCGACGAGTTGCTCACCGACCTGCACAGCCCGGTCAAGGTCTCAGGCACGCGCGAGCTCTCGGCCGAGGAACGGGCGGACCTGATCGAATACCTGCGCTCGCTCTAGCGCCGCCGATTTGTCGTCCGGGCGTGCAAACCCGATGGCTCGCGGCGCTACTTGACCGGCTGGCGCACCATCTCAAACGTCGATTCGATCATCTCGCGTCCACCTTCACCGGTGCCGTGGTAGAGGTGGTGCAGAAACGCCAACGTCCGCTCGGCCGCGTCCTCAAAGTGCCAGGAACAATTGTCGAGCGTGCAATCGATCAGGTGTGGAATCGGACCGCCGCCGTAGACGATGGCGCAGCGGTCGAACTTGCAATTGGTGTACCGGTTGCCGTCGACGAGCTGGCGGCTCTCAGTAAAGGTCTTGTCGGCGTGCTCCATAGCGAGTGCTCCGGTGAATGGGTGACGTGGGTCGCGGCCGAGTCCGCGGGGAACGGTCGGCGCGTGTTCCAAGGTTAGCTTACGCGAGGTCGGTGCGAAAGCACCCGCGACGTCGGCTCGGCATTGACCCAGCGCCGCCGGGGTCGCCGCGGTATCTCTCAATCGCTAAAATCATCGCTGCCTTCGGACGTTTCGCGGCCGAAGCTCAGAACAAGACCGCAGGAAGACACCATGCGCGACGTTGTGCGAGTAGCGGCCGTGGCCGCCGATACGCGGCCGGGCGAGCTCCATGAGAACCTGGCCAAGATCGACGCCTGGGCCGGTCGGGCCTCCGCCGCGGGGGCGCACTTGGCGCTGTTTCCAGAGCTCTCGCTCACCGGATTCATTCCCAATCATCCGTCCGCTGACCACAACGATTGGCTGCGCCGCGCACTGGCCGAAGCCCGCTGCGGAGCGCTGGCGGTCGATTCACCCCAGGTCGGCCGTGTCGCCGAGATCGCCGCCAGACATCGGGTACTGCTTAGCGTCGGCATGTTAGAAGACGCCGGCAACGTGCTGTTCAACGCGCAACTGCTCGTCGGGCCCGAGGGCCTGCTGGGTGTCTGGCGAAAGTTGCACGTGCCGATGTTCGAGATGCCCTTCTACAATCCGGGGCCGGCGCCACCGGTGGTCGCGACGCCGCTGGGGAGGATCGGCGCCAATATCTGCTTTGACGCGCTCATGCCTGAGTCGACCCGACTGCTGGCAGTGCAGAATGTCGAGATCGTGCTGCTGCCGTTTGCCGCCGACCCGCCGCCCGTCACTCCGGTCGGCTGGGCCGCTTGGGCCGCGCCGGCCATTCGTGCGCGCGCGATGGAAAACGGTGTGTTCGCCGTCGCGGTCAACTATGTGGGTCAGGTGCAATGCGCGGGCGTTTCGCAATCGTTTCCCGGGGGCGGCCTGATCGTCTCGCCGCGCGGAGAGACCTTGGCCGAGTGGACCGCCGAGGCCGGCGAGTGCGGCATGACGTTGGCCGACCTGCGCGCGGCCGACTTGCAAGCGGCGCGGGCCGAACCGGAATATCTGTTTCGCTTTCGACGACCTGAGCTCTACGGCCCGCTAGCAGCCCCCTGGTCTCCGCCCGATTTGTGCGGCCATTGACGCCAAACGACCGCTCGGGCGCAAATCGGTGTTTGCCGCCAACTGGGGTGTCTGCGATAATTGCAGTGTCGCCCGGGTGGAGTCTATCCCGGGGCGCCATGAGGGCGAGAATCTCGGTCCAGGTCGAAGGGGTGAGGCATGTCGTTCGTCACCGAGAAGGGGGCATTTCGCGCCCACGTCGGTTTGGCAGTCGCTGGGGCAATCGCGGTTGTGACCGCAATGGCCGCCGCTTCCACGGCCCTGGCCGCCGACAAAGGCCTGTCTCCCATTGCGCCGGTTATCGTCGCCACGATCACTGCGGCGCCGCTTTCCGAGAGCGAGACGGCCGAGGCGGTCCGACTGGCCCAGGGAGTGACCATTTATCGCGACGCGTATGGCGTGCCGCACATCCACGGCAAGACCGACCCGCACGTGGCCTTTGGCTATGCGTTCGCCCAGGCCGAGGACTACTTCTGGCAGATCGAAGACACCTACATCCTGGCGTTGGGGCGCTACAGCGAGGTGCACGGCCGCCGGGGGTTGAACTCCGACCTGCTCAATCGGGCATTTGAAGTCGTGCCGCAGTCGCAGGTCAACTTCACTCGCCTGGAGTCAAGCGTGCAGGCCTATTGCACGGCGTTTGCCGCGGGCCTGAACTACTACCTGGCCAAACACCCCGAGGTGAAGCCGCGACTGATCGCACACTTCGAGCCGTGGCATGTGCTGGCCTTTGGCCGTCAGGTAATGCTGGAGCTGTGCTTCCGCTACACGCGGCTCTCAAACAACTACCTGCCCCGCTCCTATGACCAAATCTGGGCCACGGCGGGTTCCAACGGTTGGGCAATCGCGCCGAAACGCACCAAGGATGGTCACGCGATGCTGTTCGTCAATCCGCACCTTCCCTGGTTCGGCTTCTCACAGATGTATGAAGCGCATCTGCGCAGCGACGAGGGCTGGTCGTTTACCGGCGCCACGATGTATGGCAACTGCGTGCCGACCCTGGGTCACAACGAGCACCTGGGCTGGACTCTGACCACCAACGAGCCGGACATCGCCGACGTCTGGCGCGAGAAGTTCGACGATCCCGAAAACCCACTGCGTTATCGCACAGCCGACGGCTGGGCCGAGGCCACCGAGTGGACCGAGACGATCAAGGTCAACCTCGGCGACGTCATCAAAGACCGCAAGTTCAAGCTCCGCAAAACGGCGCACGGCCCGATCGTGGGGCGTGAGAACGACAAACACTACCTGGCAGCAAGGATCGCCGGGCTGGACACGCAATCGGCCCTGCGTCAGCAGTTGGCACTGGTCAAATCGCGCAATCTCGACGAGTTTCGCGCGGGACTGTCGAGCCAGCAGTTTCCGTTCATGAACGTGATCTATGCCGACAAGACCGGCAACATCATGTTTTTGTACAACGGTATTATTCCGCGCCGCGACCCGTCGTTTGACTGGAGCAAGCCGGTGGCTGGCGCCGACCCGCACACCACTTGGAATGGCTATCACACGGTCGACGAGCTGCCGCAGTTACTCAATCCGGCCGACGGCTTCGTGCAGAACTGCAATTCCAGTCCGTTTACGACCTGCGACAACGGCAATCCGCCGCGCGACCAGTTTCCGCCCTACATGGTGGAGGACAAGGACGACGACAAGCGGCGAGCCAAGATCTCTCGGCAGCTCCTGCGCGAAATGCATTCGGTCACGTTCGAGGACGTGGAACGGGCCGCCTTTGACACCACGGTCTATTGGGCCCAGCACGAGCTGCCGGAGTATGGCAAACGCTTTGAGAAACTGAAGAGCGATGATCCCGCGCTGGCCGCCAGGGTGGAACCGTACCTGACGCACCTCTTGGCCTGGGACTGCAAGATCACGGCCGACTCGACCGCCGCCACGCTGTGCGAGGCCTGGTACGAAGAGCTGTACGGCATGGACTATCCGGCCGAGACGTTGCTGCCGCAATACGCCGCCGACCCCAAGGCTCCGTTTGAGGCGCTCGTCAGCGTGGCCCAGAACCTGCAAACCCGGCACGGCGACTGGCGCGTGGCCTGGGGCGAACTTTTTCGCGTGCAGCGGCGGCCTCAGATGATCGACCTGTTCGGTTTGCCGTTTGACGATCGGCTGCCGAGTCTGCCCTGCGTCGCCGGACCGGGACCGCTGGGCGTCGTGTTCACGCAGTACTACTCGCCGTCGATCCGCATCCCGTTCGTGGTCTCGCTCAACCAGCGTTATGGCCTGGTCGGAGCCAGCTACATGGCGGTCTATGAGTTTGGCGACAAGATTCGCGGCGCGAGCCTGCTCAACGCCGGAGTCAGCGGCGATCCGGATTCGCCCCATTTCTTTGACCAGGCCGAGCTGCTCTCGAAGTGTAAGCTCAAGCCCGAGCTGTTTTACTGGCCCGACGTGCTGGCCGGCGCCAAGCTGGTGTATCGCCCCGGCGAGCCGCCGGTGGAGAGGGTTGCGAAGTAGTCGCTGAAGCCCTACGCAGGGCCGTCCGCGCGGACGCTAGCGCACGCCGAGGTTGCGTTCGATCTCGCGGCTGCGTTCGTCCACTCCGGCCAGGTTGCCTGTGCCCGACGGCTTACGCAGCCGCTTCGTCCAGCCGCTAGTCTCGTCGGCAAAGCCCTCGCCGCGCAGATTGGGCCACGCGCAGCCGGCCGCGCCGACCAGCCAACAGACGACGGTCAATGAAACCAGCAACATTGCCAAGCGCCGCGCAAGAATCATCGTGAAGCACTCGCCGCAAGCAAGAACGAAAAAACAGGCGGCAGAGTGTCGCAAAACGGCCCCAATCGATCCAGGGCAAAATAAGGCCTCGGGCTTCAGGAAGCAGAATACGATCCGTGCTAGCACGCCGTGCTTGCCTGGCCCCTGATCCCTGGTCCCTCTGCCCCCCACTTACCGATACGCCGGGTCGGCCAGCAGCTCGCGCAAATGGTCCGGCGAGGTTCCGCCTGAGAAGCGATTCACTTCCTTGCCGTTCTCCACGAACACGAAGGTCGGCACGCTGCGGATGCCATACTTGCCGGCCAGCGCCTTGTTTGAGTCGATGTCGACGTCGCGGAGGTGATAGCCTTCGCTCCGCAGGCCGCCCACGATCGGCTTCATCTGCCGGCAGGGTCCGCACCACGACGCGTTGAAGAACAACACTTCGCCGCGCCGCTTCCAGTGCATTTGCGGAGCATTCTTCTGCTGCTCGAGGAAGTCGTGATATTGCCGATAGCCGACGATGCCGATGATCGGCACCAGAAACACGACGAGACACGCCAGCACGAGTCGCATGATTTGCTGCCTGAAGGAGAACGGAAATCCCGGCCGGAGGCGCGCATTTATTGCCCGGCGACGTCAAAATAAACCTAGGTCGCGCCGGACCGGGTGGCAAACCGCGTCGTTCCGCTGGTGCGAGATACGCGGATTGCGCGGCCTCGCCCGCCGTATCTTGGCCGATTTGCCCTCGCGATGGTGCCGCGCGGTCCGTCTGCCTAAAATGGCCCCGTGCAGAGATATCATCGGGAACCCGGGGGAGGGAAATCAGATGCGGCTGGAACTGACCATCTTAAGCTTGGGTTCGGCGGCCCTGCTGGGCCTGGCGGCCTTGGCGCTCGAGACGAAGGCGGCCGAGCATCCGGCCAAGGTCTTGCGACACATCGTGCTCTACAAGTTCAACGACGATCTCACGCCCGCGCAAGTTGACGAAGTCGTCACTGCGTTCTCGGCCCTGCCCAAGAAGATCGACACGATCGTGGGATTTGAGCGCGGCACAAACGTCAGCCCCGAAGGCAAGTCAGAAGGCCTGACCCATGCCTTTGTGGTCAGCTTTCGCGACGAGGCCGGCCGCGATGCTTATCTAAAACATCCCGCGCACCTGGAGTACGTCAAGCTTGCCAGCACTCGCCGCGAGAAGGTCGTGGTGTTCGACTATTGGACCGCGGAATGATCGCAATGCCGTCAGGCTCTCTCCCCTGCCTCCGTAGGTCAGGCACCCCGTGCCTGACAGTCTCAGCAGCCTTGCTCGGCATCGCGCTGCTGTCCACCGCCAGTTCTGTCGTTGCAATTGCCGCCGAACCAGCCTGGCAACAAACCGCCACACTGGCGGCGGAAGAGGCCCGGCAGGCCGTCGCCGTCGACGAACATCATGTCTATGCGATCACCAACGACCGCATCGCCCGCTACGACCGTGCGACCGGCCACCGCACCGGCGTGAGCACGGGCGCCGCCCTGCATCTCAACAGCGGGTTTCTCGCCGACGGCAAGTTGTACTGCGCCCACTCAAATTACCCCGGCACGCCCGAGATCAGCCAGCTCATGGCGATGGACCTGGGCACGCTGCGGCTGGAGACGATTCACGACTTTGCCGACTACGGCGGCAGCCTGACCTGGGCCGTGAAGCACGGCGGCAGTTGGTGGTGCAACTTTGCCCGCTATGGCGGCGCCAACGCCGAGACGTTTCTGGTCCGCTTCGACGACCGCTGGCAGGAACTCGGCCGCTGGACCTATCCGGCAGAGGTGATTCGGCAGCTTGGCAAGCACAGCATCTCCGGCGGAGTGTGGCGCGAGGGGTTGTTGCTATGCACCGACCACGATAACGAGCGACTTTATCGCCTGCGATTGCCCGAGAGCGGCAACGCCCTCGCGCTGGTCGACATTCAGAGAGCACCGTTTGCCGGACAGGGCATCGCTCACGACCCGGTCATGGGCGGACTGGTGGGCATCCGCCGCGCGCAGCGCCAAGTGGTCTTCGCCAGTCTGAACGATCCGCAGAGCGCTTCGGAACCAGCCCCTGGGAACAAGCCGTCGCGGCTCAAGATTCTTAGCTACAACATTCACCACGGCGAAGGGGCCGACGGCCGGCTGGACCTGGAGCGAATCGCCGGCGTGATCCGCGCGACCGATCCCGACCTGGTCGCCTTGCAAGAGGTCGACCGCAACACGGCCCGGACCAGCAAGGTCGACCAGCCGGCCGAGCTGGCCAGGCTCACGGGCCGGCACGTCGCGTATGGCGCCAACATTCCCTATCAGGGAGGCGAGTACGGCAATGCCGTGCTCTCGCGTTGGCCGATTACGCGTCATGAGAACCATCGCCTGCCGTCGTTCGACCGCGGCGAGCAACGTGGCGTGTTGGAGGTCGAGGTGCGGCCGCCGGACAGCGCGCAGGCCGTGATCCTACTGTGTACCCATCTCGACGCCCGGCGTGGAGACGCCGAACGGATAGCTTCGGCCAAGGTCATCAACGAGCTGGCTGCCCGGCGAGGCGAGCTGCCGATGCTCCTGGCCGGCGATCTGAACGACACGACCACAAGCGCCACGCTGACCGAGCTGCTGGCGGCCTGGCAAAACACCAGCAGCAAGGTGACCCCGACCTCGCCGGCAAAAACGCCGCTACGACAAATCGACTTCGTGCTCTCGCTTGCCCGGCACCCGTGGAAGGTCGTGGAATCGCAGGTGATCGACGAAGCGGTAGCTTCCGACCATCGGCCGATCTTGGCAACCGTGGAACTTTCGCCTCTTCGGGAGGGCGAGGCCACTGCTGTAAACAAGCTATCACTCGGTGGCGTCGGATTTGGTGGGGAGTATACCATGATCTCAACAGGAGGTTGGGCCCATGGAACCGTTTGCTTTGGAGGTGATTTCTCGCTTACCGTT
>Ga0163144_10003999_pt1 | contig 33488 bp, 25 predicted proteins | sample OliLak19BULKMAT1_FD_123175 | JGI IMG/M metagenome (GOLD analysis project Ga0163144, IMG submission 123175) | Freshwater microbial mat bacterial communities from Lake Vanda, McMurdo Dry Valleys, Antarctica - Oligotrophic Lake LV.19.BULKMAT1 | ecosystem: Environmental > Aquatic > Freshwater >... | reverse complement strand
ATCGCCCTCGGCCACCCCCTGGGCGCGTCCGGCGGCCGGATGGCCCTGACCCTGATGCTCGAGCTAGGCGACCGGGAGGTCCGGTATGGCCTCGCGTCGATGTGCATCGGCGTCGGCCAGGGAATTGCCGTCATCGTCGAGCGCGTCTAGGCATCGATGGTGAGTTGCCATACGATTCCCGACGGCCGCGTATGGATGAAGTAGCCCCCGAAGAGCAGGCCCGGCTGGAGTCGCTGGTCGGCCGCGTGCTCGGCGACAAGTTCCGCCTGCGCGCGTGCATCGGCATCGGCGGCTCGGGCGCGGTGTTCCGCGCCGACCAGATGGCCCTCGGCCGCACCGTCGCGGTGAAGATCCTGTCGTCGGCGCTCGCCTCGGATCCGCGGCTGGTCCGCCGGTTCCAGGACGAGGCGCTCGCGGCGTCGCGGCTCAACCACGCCAACACCGTCTCGGTGATCGACTACGGGCAGACGCCCGACGGCCTCTTGTACCTGGTCATGGAGTACGTCAAGGGGCCGACCCTGACGCAGCTCCTCGTCGATCACCACCCGCTGCCGATCGACCGCGTGCTCGACATCGTGAGCCAGCTGCTCGCCGGGATCGAGGAGGCGCACCACGCCGGCGTGGTCCACGCCGATCTCAAGAGCGACAACATCATCCTCGATCAGCGCCGCCCCGACTGGGACGTCGTCAAGGTGGTCGACTTCGGCATCGCGCGGCTGGTCAACGTCCCGCGCGACGGCGAGGAGCGCAGCATCTGCGGCACGCCCGAGTACATGGCGCCGGAGATCATCACCGGCGCGCCGTCGTCGTTCGGCTCGGACCTGTACGCGGTCGGCGTCATCCTCTACGAGCTGCTGATCAGCGAGACGCCGTTCGTGGGCGGCGGCACCGTCGACATCCTCACCCGGCAGCTGCGCTCGCAGCCGGTGCCGCCGAGCCAGCGCCGCGTCGGCGAGATCCCCGCCGACGTCGACGCGGTGGTGATGCGAGCGCTCGCGAAGCACCCGAGCGAGCGGTTCGAGCACGCCAACGCGTTCCGGGCCGCGATCCAGAAGATGCGCGAGGCGCGCAAGGCGAACCGGTCCGCGAACCTCGCGCTGTGCGAGTCGTGCGGCTCGCACATCCCCGCGCGGTTCCGGTTCTGTCCGGAATGCGGACAGCCTCGCCAGGCGGTGTTCACCGACAGCGGGATCATGCCGGTGCTCGCGATCGCCGAGGCCGCCGCCGCGCCGGCGGTGACCGCGCCGCCGCCACCGCTCGAGCTGACGCTGCCGCTGGTCGGCCGCGACCGCGAGCTCGAGCTCGTGGTCCGCCACCTGACCACGACGACCGCGCCGTCGCTGATGCACCTGCTCGGCGCGCCGGGCTCGGGCCGCAGCCAGCTCCTGCGCGAGGCCTACCACCGCGTCGCCGGCCGCTCGACGATCTACCAGGCCGGCCCCGATCCGAGCGGGCTCGCGGCGCCGCTCTACCCGATCCGCGCGATCGCCGCCGCGGTGCTGGCGCTGCCGCCGGTGTGCACGCTCGACATCCTCGCGCGCGCCGCGATGGAGCTGGGCCTGCACGGCCGCGACCTGCCGGGGCTCGCCGAGCTGTTCGGCCACCCCGGCTCGCTCGCCGATCTCGAGCCGCTGGTCCGCCGCCGCGAGATGATCGCGTCGACGGTGCGCGCGCTCCACGCCGCGACCCAGGTGGCGCCGATCGCGACGCCACTCTCGATCGTCTTCGAGAACGTCGACGACTTCGACCACCCGAGCCAGGAGCTGATCCGTCGGCTCGGCGAGCGCGCCGAGGAGTGCCGGCAGCTGCGGATCATCGTCACCAGCCGACCCGAGCTGGCCGCGCAGTGGAAGGGCGGCACGGAGCTGACGCTCGAGCCGCTCGACGGCGACGCGCTCGGTGAGGTCGCGGCGCACCTGGCCCGGAGCGGGCTCGGCGATCCGCCCGGCGCGACCGCGCTGTTCGAGCTGACCGCGGGCATGCCCGGCCACCTCGAGCACCTCGTCTACTACCTGCACGAGGGCGGCACCGTCGCCGACGTCGGCACCACCGTGCCCGATCTCGTCGCCGCCCGCGTCTCGCTGCTCCCGCAGAACGCGCTGGAGCTGGCGCAGATCGCCGCGGTGTTCGGCACCGAGGTCGAGCGCGACCTGCTGATCCGCGCCTCCGAGCTGCCGCCGCGCGGGTTCGAGGCGACCCTGTCGGTGCTCAGCCAGCGTCAGCTCGTGTTCGACGACGGCGCGGTGGTGGGGTTCGCGACGACGATGATCCGCGACATCGTCTACGACACGACGCCGGCTGACGTGCGCCGCGCGCTGCACGGCATCGCGCTCGACCTGCTCTCGCAGGTCACGAACGAGCCGGCGCTGCTCGGCCACCACGCCGATCTCGCGGGCGCCGCCGAGCTCGCGAGCGAGCACCTGATGCGCGCCGGCGACCGCGCCGCCCACTTCCTCGACGACGAGGGGTCGTCCACGCTCTACCAGCGCGCGCTGCGCGCCGCCCGCGGCGTCCTCTACACCAGCGACGAGGAGCAGCACGTCCAGCGCTACACCGAGCTGTCGGTCAAGCTCGCGGACGCGCTGTGCGCGAGCGGCCAGCTCGGCCTCGCGCGCGGCGTGCTCGACGAAGCGCGGCCGTGGACCTCGGGGCTGGCGCGGCTCGAGGCGCTGATCGGCCGGACCCAGGCGCACCTGCACCAGGGCGACGACGACGTCGCCGGCGCGACCGCGGCGCTGCGCAAGGCGATCGGCCACGCGATCGCGAGCGGCGACGGCACGCTGATCTCCGATCTGTACCTCGATCTGGCGACGATGCTGACCCGCGCGGGCGACGCCGAGGCCGCGCGCCGCGAGCTCGAGGAGGGCATCGACCTGGTCACGCTCGGCGAGGGCATGTCGGCGCTCGGCGGGCCGCCCGAGCTGTGGCGGATGCTGGTCCGGCTCGCGCAGCTCGCGTCGGGCGCCGGCGATCACGCGCGCGCGCTGGTCGTCGGCGAGCACGCGCTGCAGCACGCCCATCGCGTCGCGTCGCGGCTGGGCTCGGCGCGGATCCAGGTGATGCTGTCCACCGAGTGCGATCGCCTCGGCGACTCCGACAAGGCGGAGCGCTACCGTCAGGCCGCGATCACCGAGCTGCGCGAGCTCGGCGACCGTCGCAGCACCGCCGAGCTGCTGCTCGCGGTGGTCTCGCCCGGCCGCACGCTGCTGCGCATCACGCCGCCCGCGGTGGCCGAGGCCCGGACCCTCGCCCAGGAGGTCGGCTGGACCGACGGCGCCATGGCGGAGGGGCAGTGAGCAACGTCCTGATCGTCGAGCCCGACGAGGCGCTGCGCGCGATGTGGTCCGAGGCGCTCGGCCGCAACGCCCACGACGTCCAGGGGGTCGGCGGCGTCGTCGACGCGATGGAGCTGATCCGCGAGGGCGGGCACGACGCGATCGTCATCGACGCGAGCGAGGCCGACCTCCGCGCGCTCGTCGCCGAGCTCGAGCTCGTGCCCGACGCGCCGCCGCTGATCCTCGTCTCGGACTCGCCGCGCGCCCCGGAGCTGTCCGCTCGGATCGGCGCCGCCGGCTTCGTGCCCAAGCCGTGCACCGGCGAGGATCTCGTCGAGATCGTCGGCCGTGTCGCCAGCGCCGTCGTCCGCTCGACCCGCGCGTTCGACGACGAGACGACCTCGCCGCGCGAGAAGGACTTCTAGCTCCTCACGCCGCGCGGCGGACGAGCTCGACGACCTCGGCGTTGGCGCGCGGCGGCTTGGAGGCGTAGTCGTAGAGGCCGCGGCCGGTCTTCTTGCCGAGGTGGCCTTCCTGGACGAGCCGGCGGAGCAGCGGCGGCGCCTTGTAGCACTCGTCGCCGAACTCGCGGTAGAGGAGCTTCGCCATCGCGTAGACGACGTCGAGGCCGATCAGGTCGGCGAGCGTCAGCGGGCCCACCGGGTGGCTGCAGCCGAGCCGCATCGCCGCGTCGATGCTCTCGGCGGGCGCGAGGCCCTGGCTGTACGCGTGGATCGCGTTGAGCAGCATCGGCACGAGCAGGCGGTTGACGATGAAGCCGGTCGAGTCGAGCACCGGCACGGGCGTCTTGCCGAGCGCGACGATGAACGCCTCGCACGCCGGCACCACGTCCTCGGCGCTACCGGGCACGTGCGCGATCTCGACGAGGTTCATCAGGCCGACCGGCGAGAAGAAGTGCAGGCCGACCATGCGGCCCGGCGCGATCCCGGCCTCGAGGTCGGCGATCTTGAGCGTCGAGGTGTTCGACGCGAGGATCGCGTGCGGCGCGAGGTGCGGCGCCAGCTCCGCGAACAGCTCGCGCTTGGCGGCGAGGTCCTCGACGATCGCCTCGATCACCAGGTCGCACTTCGCCGCGGCCATCCGATCGTCGGTGACCGTGAGCCGCGCCATCGCGGCGGCGGCCACCTCGGCGTCGAGCTTGCCCTTCGCGACCCGACCATCGAGCGAGCGCTGGACGCGGGCGCGCGCCGGCGAGGCGTCGCCGGGCGTCGCCTTGACGAGGACGGTGTCGTAGCCGGAGAGCGCGCAGACCTCCGCGATCCCGGTGCCCATCAGCCCTGCGCCCACGATTCCAATCGTCCGGATGGTCGTCATCGTCTTGCTCCTGCGTGGTTTACAGGATTAACGATGGAGACGGCGCGATGGTCCGTCAACTCAATACTTGATTGGAATCACTTGTTAATGTTGATTAACATCGTTGACCGACCGTGGAGGAATCGCACAACCGTGTCAACGCCGCTCAGTCGCCCTCGCCTCCACCCATGAACGCGGCGGCCGCCACATCGGCCGCCTTCACCTTGGACGGATCGAACTTCTTCGCGCTCTCCAGCATCTTGGCGAGCGTCTTCTCCAGGTCCGGCCTCGGCGCGGCCACGTCCGCCTTCACCCAGCGCAGCGGGTTGATCCGCGAGACGACCAGCGGCTTGAGGTAGCCGCTGTTGAACCCCGACTCCTTGAGCCGCGTCACGGCCTCGGCCACCGCGGCGTCGAGCTCGAGCAGCTGCTTGGCGAGCACCTCGCGCTCCCCGATCGTGTCGGCGAGCGCCTCGTCACGCAGCGTGTCGCAGCGCGACACCACCGGCATGTACGCGCCGCCCGAGAACCGCGTGTTCGCCTCGTAGCAGAGCCCCAGCGTGAGCAACGCCGCTTGCTCGAACTCGAGGGCGTAGTCGGTCTCGAGCTTCTTCGCGGTCTTCGGATCGGCGACCAGCGCGCGCGCCATCCGCACCACCTCGAGCGCCTTGTCCTTGAGGTTGTGCGCCTTCTCGGTGTTGAGCGCGAGGATGCGGAACGCCACCTCGGGCTCCGGCATGACCAGCGCGGTGATCGCGCGCGCGCCGAGATCGCGCATCGCCTGCAGGCGGTGCATGCCGTTGGGCGTGATGAACCCTTGCTCGGACGGCACGGCGACGATCGGATCGAGGAACCGGCCGACCTTGGGGATCACGCCCGCGAGCCGGTCCGCGTGCGCCTTCGACAGCTCGCGCTGGTACGGCGTCGGCGTCACGGCGTCGAGCGGCAAGGACGCGAGCACGAGCCAGTGCCCGCCGAGCGGATCGCGGTAGCGCGCGAGCACGGCGCCGCCCACCGCCTCGATCGACGCGGCGAGCTGCGTGATCGCCGCGGGCGGCGAGCCATCGGCGGACTCGAGCGCGGTCAGGCCGATCGAGCCGGCGGTCGGCTTGAGCTTGCGAGGCTTGCGCGGCGCCTTGGCCACGCCCTCCTTCTTCGGCGCCCGAGGCTTCTTCTCCTTCGCTTCCTTCTTCGGCGGCATCACGGTCCTTTCTTGCGTCGGCTCGGCCACAGCAGCAGCAGCGCGCCCAGCATCGCCGGATCGGGCCCGTGGCCCGTCGAGCAGCAGCCCTCGGCGTCGCCGAGCGCGGGATCGCCCTCGACGTACAGGTGGCTGGTCACGGTCAGCAGCCCCACCCCGCTGACGATGTGCGCGCGATAGCGCTCGAGCTCGCCGGTCACGGGGTAGGTGTGATCGATCGTGACGTCGTCGCCCTCGATCGGCGTCGTGTCGACGCGCTCGCCGTCGCGCCAGATCTCCAGCGAGGTGCCGTCCCCGCCGGTGACGTGCGCGTGCACCCGCGCGTAGCCGACGCCGGTCACGGTGTCGCCGAGCTGGGCCGAGCCGCCGTCGGAGGTCGTCGCCGTGAGCACGACCATCGGGTCGTCGGGCGCGCGGAGCTTGAGCACCGTGCGGCCGGCGCGGATGCCCTCGAGCAGGAAGTCCTCGGACAGCCCGGCGGCGAGGACCAGGGTGGTCGGGCTGCCGATCTCGGCGTCGGCGAGCCCGGCGCGGTGATCGTCGCTGCCGCCGACCGCCGACAGCCGGTGACCGTCGTCGAGCAGCCCGTCCCACAACGCGATCGCCATCGGCGTGAACAGCACGCTCGAGACGTCGTACGCGCCGGTGTGGAGCTCGAGCGCCGCGACGTCGGCCCACGGCGTGTCGTCGTGCGCCCACGCGCAGCCGATGCAGGTGTCGCCGAGATCGAGCGCGGGGTGGTTGACCGAGAACAGCCCGCCCTGCGCGTTGACGTCGTCGATGATCGTGGTCGCGGTGACGCCGCCGAGGCCGACGCGGTGATCGACGTACGCCGACACGCCGAGCGCGTTGCCGTGACCGCCGTAGGTCGTGACCTCGATGCCGCGGACGAACAGGAGGTCGTCGTGATCGACCTGCGCCGCCGCGAGCCGCTCGTGGTGCGAGACCGTGTTGTGGTCGGTGATCACCACGAAGTCGAGCCCGCGATCGCGCGCGAGCGTCGCGATCTCGTCGAGCGTGGCGGTGGCGTCGCCGCTCTCCTCGGAGTGGACGTGGAGGTCGCCGGCGTACCAGCGCGCGTCCGGCTCGAGCAGCACCGGGTCGTGGTCGGCGCGCGGCGGCGGCGTCAGGATCGCGGCGTCACGGAACTCGATGTCGACGACGTAGCTGCCCGCGTCGGCGGACAGCTTCGCCTTGCCGATGACGAGCGTCCACGCCCCAGGTGTGATCGGACCGCTCAGGTAGGAGCGCGACGACTCGTCGACGCCGATCACCGCGTCGTCGGTGAGCCCTCCCGCCCACCCGCGAAATCCCTCGGGCGACCACACGCCCCAGTCGAGGATCACGCTCGCCGAACCATCGTCGTGCGTGATCGACATCTCGACCGTGCCCACGGGCACAGCGAACTCGATCCGCTCGTAGTCACCGCCCGCGGATGTGACGCCGCCCTCGAAGTGCAGCGTCGAGATCACGGCAGCGACGAGGATCGACATGTCGAGGCGATCCTATATGGTGGAAGAATGAAATGGTCACGCGGACACCAGTCAAGCAATGTCGTGGACCGCCGCGGCACGCGCGCGACCGGCATGGGCACCAAGATCGGCGTCGGCGGCGGGATCGCGGGCTTGTTGCTGCTGCTGCTCAGCCAGGTGCTCGGCGTCGACATCACCGGCCTCGGCGGCAGCTCGTCGTCCGGCAACTCGACCTCGCAAGGCGCGACCGGCTCGTCCGGCCTCGATCCGGCCAAGGACCCCGATCGCGAGCTCTACGAGTTCATCAGCTTCGTGTTCGATGACATCCAGGCCAAGTTCCGCGCGGCGTCGAAGGAGGCCGGCAAGCCGTACCAGGACGCGAAGCTCGTCGTGTTCACCGACGCGGTGGACACGCAGTGCGGCACGTCGTCGGCGGCGATCGGTCCGTTCTACTGCCCGCCCGACCAGATGGCGTACATCGATCTCTCGTTCTATCGCGTGCTCCGCGACAAGCTCGAGGCCGGCGGAGACTTCGCGCAGGCGTACGTGATCGCGCACGAGCTCGGCCACCACATGCAGACGCTGCAGGGCATCGACGTCAACGTCCGCCGCCAGGCCGAGCGCGATCCGTCGACGCAGAACGATCTGTCGGTGCGGCAGGAGCTGCAGGCCGACTGCTTCGCCGGCGTCTGGGCCAACTCCACCAGCGAGCGCGGCCTCCTCGATCGCGGTGACATCGAGGAGTCGGTCAACGCCGCCAAGTCGATCGGCGACGATCGCCTCCAGGAGATGGCCGGTCAGCAGGTCAACCCCGAGACCTTCACCCACGGCACCTCGGCCCAGCGCGTCCGCTGGTTCAAGCGCGGCCTCGACCGCGGCACCCTCGACGCCTGCGACACGTTCACGCCGACGAGCCCGTAGCGGCCCTCACCGCCACGCGAGCACGGTAATGGCGGCGGCTCGGCGCATCGGGCCGGACAGACTCGCCGGCCGGCGAGAGGGATGGCCTACTTCTTCGTGCGCCGCTTCAGCCAGGCGTCGAGCTCGGGGCCGAGCGCGGCCATCTGCGCGACGCACTGGTCGAGGCCCTCGAGCGCGTTCGCCAGCGCGCGGGTGAAGCCGATCGAGTCGCCGAGGTGCGCGCGCGCCCACGCCTCGGCCGGCTCGCGATCGGCGGCGTCGCACGACGCCGTGAGCACCCAGATCTGATCGCTGTGGCTCTGTTCGGGGATCCGGGCCTTCAGCTCGTCGAAGTGATCGCGCAGGAACGCGGCGGCGATCGGCTGCACCTCCCGCTGCCACGACAGCGCGCCGACGAGCCCGATCCCGATCGTGAGATCGACTTCCGGATCGAGCAGCGCCGCGAGCGCGAGCTTCGCGTCCTCGGGATCGACGATCCCCCCGAGGCCGGAGACCGCGTCGCGGACCACGCGGTGGTCCTTGCTCCGCAGCGACTCGATCAGCTTGTCACGCAGCCAGGGCGCGTCGCGGACGGCGGCGGACGCCGCGCGCACGCGATCCTCCTCGGGGACGTCGGGCCACGCCTTCGAGAACGTCGCGGCGCCCTTGCGCAACGCCGCGTCGTCGCCGGCGATCGCGACCAGCGGCACCAGCGTGCCCCGCAGCTGCTGCGTGTCGAGCGAGTCATCGGCCTTGGTCGTCCAGCCGAGCGCGGCGGCGCGCTTGCCGAACGTTCCGCGGATCCACTTCGCGACGGCGGGCTTCGCCTTGGCGCTCGCGACGCCGTAGGCGAGCCACGCGGCGCCCGCGGCGACCTGGAGCGCCTCCTTGGTCGCCTTCGGCGTGACCAGCCGCGTGGACAGGGCGAGCAGATCGCCGAGCGGCACGTCGCCGCGCGCCACCATCGCCGCGACGTCGTGCGCGATCAGCAGCCGCTCGGGGCCGGTGAGCTGACCCCACCCCTTGTCGAGCAGCGCGGCCAGCGCGTCGTGCTCCAGCCCGACGCGGTAGTACCCGGTGGCGTCGGCGTTGGGCAGGATCCACGCCGGGCACTGCTGGTCCGCCACCGACAGGATCAACGCGTCGGCGCGGAGCACGTCGCACACCTGGCCGCGACGCTTGCCGTCGCCGTAGTCGACGCACACCGGCAACTCCCACTTCGGGTGATCGCCGTCGGGCGCGGCGGTGCCGCGCGGCAGCCAGCGATCCTGGGCGACGACGATCGTCGCGGCGCCGTCGTCGCGGCAGGCCAGGCTGGCCGAGAGTCGCGGCGCGCCGGCCTGATCGAGCAGCGTCGCGAACACGCCGGCGACGTCGAGATCGGTGACGTCGTCGATCGCGGCGATGAACTCCGCGGAGGTCGCGCTGCCGTGCGCGTGCGCCCGCAGATACGCCTGGACGCCTTGCTGGAACTTGTCGGCGCCGATCCACCGCTCGACCATGCGGATCACGGTCGCGCCCTTCTGGTACGTGATGCCGTCGAACGCGCTCTGGATGTCCCCCGCCTCGACGATCGGCTCGTGGATCATCCGCGCGGTCGCGAGCCCGTCGGCGTCGAGGGCGTTGTTGCGGCGCTGCACCCAGGTCTCGTCGGGGACCCAGGTGGGCTCGAACGCGCGCAGCACCTTCTCCTCCATCCAGGTCGCGAACGCCTCGTTGAGCCACAGGTCGTCCCACCACTTCATCGTGACCAGGTCGCCGAACCACTGGTGCGCGGCCTCGTGGGCGAGGTACCAGGCGAAGTCCAGCTTGTCGGTGGCGGTCCAGGTCTCGCGGCCGAGGATGTCGGCGCGGAACGTGATCATCCCGGCGTTCTCCATCGCACCGAACCACGTCGTCGTCGGGATCGGGACGAGATCCAGCTTGGCGTACGGGTACGGGATCGCGAAGTAGTCCTCGAGGATCGCGAGGATCTTCGCGGAAGCCTCGGCGACGTAGCCGGTCAGCGCGGTCTCGCCGCGGAACGTGAACACGCGGATCGGCGCGCCACCCGGCGTCGCGCCGGCGTCGACGATCTCGAACGGCCCGACCGCGAACGCGACCAGGTACGTCGGCAGCGGCGGCGTCTCCTCGAACACGACGACGCGCTGGCCGTCGTCGAGCGTGTGCTCGGCCGCGATCGGCGTGTTGCTCACCGCGATGTTGCCCGCCGGGATGGTGAGCTCCAGCTTCCACGGCACCTTGCTCCACGGCTCGTCGACGCACGGGAACACGCGGCGCGCGCCGATCGCCTCGAGCTGCGTGAACACGTAGGACGCGCCGTCGACCGGCTGGACGAACGCGCCCATCGAGTCGTGGGTCTCGAACGTGCCGCGGTAGAGGAGCTGCAGCGTGATCGGCCCGGCGGGCAGGTTGGTCTTCGAGCGCAGCCCGACGAAGTCGGCCTCGAGCGGCACGACCTCGAGCGGGACGAGGTCGTCACCGTCGACGACGAGCGCGCCCACGAAGTCGAGGCGATCGGCGTGGAGCCACACCAGCGACGCGGCGCGGTGGAGCGTCGCGTGCATCGTGACGACGCCGTCGAACGTCGGGCTCGCCGGATCGATCGTCAGCTTGGCCTCGTAGCGCAGCGGCACCAGCGTGTCGTCGAGCCGCAGCGTCGGCGGCGGCGGCTCCGGCAACCGCGCCTCGGGTGCTTCCTCCGGCGGCGGCCGCTGGTCCGGGTCCTTCGGGACGGGCGCGGTGTGGCACGAGACCAGGGCGAGCAGGAGGACCGCGCGACGCATGTCGCAGCCTAGATCAGTCGCGGGCTTCCAGCCAGGCGTCGAGCTCCGGCCCCACCGCGGCCTTGTGCGCGATGCACTGATCCATGCGCTCGAGCGCCTGTGCGACCACGCGCACGCCGCCTGGCAGGCCCGCGAGGTGCGCCTCGGCCCAGGTCTGCGCGTCGGCGCGCCGGGTCGCGTCGCACGAGGCGATCACGACGTCGACCAGCTCGGGCGCGGTCTCGCCGGGCATCCGCGCGAGCAGCGCGTCGACGTTGTCGCGCAGCCACGCCTCCGCGGTGGGCTGGATCGCGGGCGTCGACGCGAGGCCGAGCAGCAGATCGCCGGCCTCCTTCAGATCGACGCGGCTGTCGAGGAGCAGCGCCATCGCCTGCTTCGCGAGGTCGGGATCTGCGAGCGCGGCGAGCGCCTCGAACAGCTCGCTCACCTCGCCGACCTCGGTGGCGAGCGGCGCGGCGGCCAGGATCTCGGCGGCGACCTTGTCGCTCGCGATCACCGCGGCGCGCAGCACCATCGCGCGCGTGCCCTCGGGGAGCTTGGTCCACTTCTTCGCCAGCTCGACCGAGCGCGCCATCAGCTTGGCGTCGCGGCCGATCTCGGTCACGAGCGGGACCAGCGCGGCGCGCATCCGCTCGGCGTCGAGATCCTCGTCCTCGTCGGGGAGGAAGCCCAGCTTCTGGGCGCGGCGGCCGAACGTCTTGTCGATCCATTCGACGAGCGCCGGGCGCGACGCGTCGGACACGACCGCGAGCGCGTCGGCGGCGATCTCGGTCGCGGTCTCGATCGCGTGCCACGTCGCGTCCTTCGCCAGCTTGCGCGCGAGGTCGAGCTCGGCGCCGATCGGCAGCCCACCGCGCGCGACCTCGGCGCGGACGTCGCCGCCGAGCAGCACGCGCTCGTGCGGGCGGAGCTGCGACCACCCGGCGCCCAGCAGATCGTCGAGCAGATCCTGCGTGACGCCCATGCGGTAGTAGCCGATGCCGTCGGCGTTGGGCAGCACCCACTTCGGGCACTTGCCCTCGAGCGGCAGCGTCGTCGATTCGCCGGCGAGCAGCGTGCACGCCTTGTGGCGCTCCTTGACGGTGCCGTACGCGACGCACACGGGGATCTGCCAGCGCGGCGGATCGCCGGCGGGCGGCGCCGAGCCGCGCGGCAGCCACCGCTCCTGGCGCAGCGTCAGCGACACCGGCGTCGGATCCTTCTTCGACGTCGGGCAGGTCAGCTCGGCGGTCACGCGCGGCGCGCCCGCCTGATCGAGGAACGTGCGGAACGCCGCGGTGACGTCGACCTCGGAGGCGCCGTCGAGCGCGGCGAGGAAGTCGTCGGTGGTCGCGGTGCCGCCGGCGTGGGCCGCGAGGTACGCGCGCACGCCCGCCTGGAACGCCTCGGGGCCGACCCAGCGCTCGAACATCCGGATCACGGACGAGCCCTTGCCGTAGGTGATCGCGTCGAACGCGTCGCCGATGTCGTCGGCGTGCTCGATCGGCTGGCGGATCATCCGCGCCGTGACCAGGCCGTCGGCGTCGAGCGCGTCCGACCGCGACACGATCACCGGCGTGCGCAGGCTCCACGCCGGCGAGAACGTCGCCATCACCTTCTCCTCCATCCAGGTGGCGAACGCCTCGTTGAGCCACAGCTCGTCCCACCACCGCGGCGTGACCAGATCGCCGAACCACTGGTGCGAGACCTCGTGGCCCGCGACCATCACGTAGTCGCGGCGATCGTCCTCGCTGGCGTCCTCGGGATCGAGGAGCAGCAGGCTCTCGCGGTAGGTGATGAGGCCGGCGTTCTCCATCGCGCCGAAGCCGACGGTCTCGGGGATCGCGAGGCTGTCGAGCTTGTCGTACGGGTATGGCGTCCCGAACCAGTCCTCGAGGATCGCGACGATCTGCGGCGTGACCTTCGCGGCCCACGCGGTCTGCTCGCCGCGGCCGGCGAACGCGATGATGCGGATCGGCGCGCCGCTCGACGTCGTGCCGGCGTCGACGGCCTCGAACGGCCCGACGCCGAACGCGAGCAGGTACGTGGGCAGCGGCGCGGTCTCGGCGAACGTCGTGCGCGCGAGGCCGTCGGCGAGGACCTCGCGGCTCAGCTCACGCGCGTTCGACACCGCCATCTGATCGACCGGCGCGGTGATCGAGATCGTCCACGGCACCTTGCTCCACGGCTCGTCGACGCACGGGAACACCATGCGCGCGCCGAGCGGCTCCAGCTGGGTGAACAGGTACGGCGTGCCCTGGTCGTGCTGCATGAACACGCCGTAGGTGTCCTGCGTCGCGACGGCGCCGTCGTACGACAGGTGCAGCCGGATCGGGCCGGCCAGCGCGTCCTCGGCGAGGCGGATGCCGACGAAGTCGTGGGGCTGGGTCACGACCTCGGCGGCGACGCCGTTCGCGGTCGCGGCGGTGATCGTGAGGCCCTCGGCGTCGAGCCAGATCAGCGAGGCGGGCGCCGCGAGCTCGGCGTCCAGCTCGAGCTCGCCGTGGAACGTGGACCGCGCCGGATCGAGCTCGAGCGCGACGGTGTAGCGCGTCGGCGTGAACCCGCCGGGCAGCCGCAGCGTCGGCACCGGCGGCTCGACGACGCGGCCGTCGGGGCCGACCTCGACGCCGGGACCGTGCTTCGGGCCACCGCCGCCGCCGGGCGGCGCGGCGGACGGACGCGGACAGGCGACGGCGAGCAGGCACAGGGCCGCGAGACTTCTGGCCATGGGCCGGCAGCCTAGCGCAACCGGATCCCGGGTGCCGTGTCGATCCTGGCGAGGTCTGTCATGAACACCAACGTCGAGGCCAACTCCGTCGCCTACTCTCTCGGGGAGCTCCGCAAGATCGAGCACGAGCGCGTCGCCGAGGAGCTCGCCGCGCTCACCGAGCAGCTGCGCAACGCCGAGGCCGCGAAGCTGCGCCAGGCCGAGGCCGCCGCCGAGGCGATCCGCAGCGCCGAGCGCGTGATCGAGGCCGAGCGCGCCCGCGCCGAGGCCGAACGGCAGGGCCGCGAGCTGACGCTGCGCGTCGCGCAGCTCCAGGCCGACGCGTCGGTCGAGCGCGAGCGCCACGTCACCGAGCGCGCCCGCCTCGACGCCACCCTCGCGAGCGCGCGGCCGGCCGCGCCCGCGCCGCGCTGGCCGCTGTGGGCCGCGGTCGCGCTCAGCCTCGCGACGATGCTCGGCTCCGCGGTGTGGATCGATCGCGCCCTCACCGACCAGCGCGTCCGCGACGACGCCGCGCAAGCCGCCCTGCGCACCGATCTCGCCTCGCGCCTCGACGAGGTCGTCCGCCGCGCGGACGCCGCGCTCGTCGCCGCCGAGGACGCGATCTCCGCGGCGCTGGCGGACTAGTCCAGCGCTCGGCCTTCGCTCAGGGCAATCGGAGGGAATGGCTCGATTGCTTCCCGGGCGCTCAGGGCAGTCGGAGCGAGGACTCGGCGGCGCCCTTCAGTCCCGACTGTCCTGAGCGAAGGCCGAGCGCAGCGAGGCCGGAGTCGAAGGACTCTGGGAAGCGCTGCGCTACGGGTCGCAGTTGATCGGCGACGCGGCGGTCGAGACGCTGTAGTCCGCGACGAGGACGCCGGCGGTGGCGGTGACGCGGTGGATCGCGCTCATCGTCAGCACGCCCGGGCGGTTGCCGGTGTCGTCCCACTTGTCGTTGGCCTCGGCGAGCGCCTGGCGGCTGGTGCCGGGCGCCGCGCCCCACGGCACGAAGTCGATGATCTTGTTGCCCATCGTGAAGTCGGCGCCGTCGGTGTAGAGGAGGATCTCGCCGCCGGCGTCGGTGTCGGTGAACGCGCCGGGCCACGCGATCGTGCGGAAGCCGCCCGACGGGATCGTGATCCCGGTGGTCGAGAGCGCGAGCGAGCCCGCGGGCGGCGAGTGCACCACGATCGCCGACGCGGAGAGATCCAGCGCGCCGGCGGTGTTGTTGTAGAGCTCGATGTAGTCGCCGGGGTTGACCTCGGTGATCACCAGCGCCTGGCCGGTGGCGGAGCCGTCCGAGGTCACCGTGAACGCGGCGCACATCGGCGTCGCGTCGGGCGGCGTCGCGTCGATCGGCTCGGCGTCGATCAGCATGCCGTCGTTGATCACCTCGGCGTCGATCGACGCGTCGGGGATCTCCGGCAGATCGTCCGTGCAGGTCGCGAGATCACCGTTGGCCTCGACGCGATGGCAGCGCTGGTCGTCGCCGCACGCGTAGTCGGTGGGGCACAGGTCGCCATCGCCGCACAGGAACTGGCAGGCGGGCTTCGGCGTCTCGTAGCAGGCGCCCACGGCGACAGCGACGATCGAGGCGGCGAACAGACGTCCCATGGCCGGCATCGTAGCGAGTTGTCGACGGGCCCGCCACCCCGGGGTGTCGGGGCGAGTGCCGCGTCGTCGCGGCATGAGCCAGGTCTACGGTGATACGGTGAGCTGCCTTGACGCCGTTCGGTCGAACGCTGGGAGCGCTGCGAGCTGATCGGGGTCACGCCGCGATCTTCGTCGGCGGGCTCGGGGTCGTCCTGCTCGGGCTGTGGATCGCGTGGATGGGGCTCGGCCGGGTCAGCGTGTACCGGACCAGCGTGCGCGCGCGGCTCGAGGTCACGCCCGCGCCGGCGCAGGTCGCGGCGGTGATCGGCGGTCGCGTCGTCCAGGTCGACCTCGCGATCGGCGCGCGCGTCGCCGCCGATCAGGCGCTCGTGGTGCTGGACACGCGGCTCGAGGAGTCCGCGGTGGTACGCGCGCGGATCCGCCTCGCCGCGATCACGCCCGAGCTCGCGTCGATCGATCGCGAGCTCGAGGCAGAGGATACGGTCGCGCACAGCGGCAGCGCGAGCGACCGCGAGACCGAACGCCAGGCGCTGGCGCGGCAGCGCGGCGCCGAGGCCGAGCTCGCGCGCGCCGAGGAGGAAGCGGTCAGGGTCCGATCGCTGGTCGAGAGCGGCGCGCTGCCGGCCGCCGACCGGTCGCGCGCCAACTCCGAAGAGGCAAGGGCGCGCGCCACCTTCGAGGCCGCGGTCCACGAAGCGAACGCGCTGGGCAGCAACCGGGCGGAGCGCGCTGCCGGCAGATCGACGCGTCGGGAACAGCTGCAGCGGCAGCGCCTCGACCTCGAGGCCGAGCGCACCACGGTCCAGGGCGAGCTCGAGGAGCTCGACCTCGTCATCGCGCGCAGCACGCTGCGAGCGCCGGTCGCCGGCGTGCTCGGCGCGGTCGATCCCGTACAGCCGGGCGCGGTGCTCGAGCCCGGCGAGATCGTTGCGACGGTCGTCCCCGACGGCGCGCTCCAGGTCGTGGCCGACTATGGCGCGGACGCGATCGGCCGGATCGCACCGGGCCAGCCCGCCCGGGTTCGCCTCGACGGGTTCCCGTGGACACACTACGGGACCGTCGCGACGCGGGTCGCGCGGGTCTCGACCGAGCTCCGCGACGGCGTGATCCGAGTCGAGCTCGCGCTGCTCCCCACCGACGGCCGGATCCCGCTCGCCCACGGCATGACCGGGCGGGTGGAGATCGAGGTGGAGCAGATCAGCCCGGCCGAGCTGGTGGTGAGGACGCTCGGAGACGATCGGTGAGCACGCGGCGCCGGCTTGTTCCCGAGGTCGTCCAGACCTCGGCGATGGACTGCGGCCCGGCGTGCCTCGCGGCGGTGCTTGGCGGGTTCGGCCGCCGCGCCAGCTACGGGCGGCTACGGGAGGCCTGTCAGACCGACGTCGACGGGACCTCGATCGACACGATCGAGGAGATCGCGCGCGAGCTCGGGCTCGACGCCGCGCAGGTGCTGGTGCCGGTCGATCACGTGCTGCTCGCCGAGTCGGACGCGTTGCCAGCGATCGCCGTGACCCGCCAGCCCGGCGGTGACAACCACTTCGTCGTGCTCTGGGGCCAGACCGGCGGCCGCGTCCAGCTGATGGATCCGGCGGTGGGCCGGCGATGGATGCCCGCTCGCGCGCTGCTCGCCGATCTCTACGTCCACGAGATGGAGCTCCCGGTCGAGACCTGGCGCGCTTGGGCCGGCTCGGACGACATGACGGGTCCGCTCGCGCGTCGGCTCCCGGCGGTGGGCGCGCGCGATCCGGGCGCGGAGATCCAGCGCGCGCTCGCCGATCCGGGGTGGCGCGACATCGCGCGGCTCGACGCGGCCACGAGGATGGTCCAGAGCGTGATCGACGCGGGCGGGCTGTCGCCGGGCGTCGAGGCGGCGGCGCTGGTGCGCCGGCTCGCCGACGGCGTCGCGACGGCGATCCCCGACGAGTACTGGTCCGCGCGCGAGGCCTCGGACGACCACGTGGTCCGGGCGCGCGGCGCGGTGCTGGTCCACGTGTCCGGGATCCGGACCGACGCGCCGCCACCGCGCAGCCGCGAGTTGGCCGCGGCGCTCGACGAGCCGAGGCCGCGCCCGTGGCGGGCGCTGCGCGACGCGATCGTCGCGGACGGCGGGTGGCGGATCGGGGCGCTGATCGCTGGGCTGGTGCTCGCCGCGCTCGGTACGGTCGGCGAGGTCGCGCTGTTCCGCGCGATGTTCGAGCTCGATCGCGACCTCGCGACCTGGCCGCAGCTCGCCGCCGCGATGGGCACGCTGCTCGCGGTCCTGATCGCGCTCGCGCTGATCGAGGTGCCGCTCCAGCACCTCGTGACCCGGCTCGGCCGGCACGTCGAGGTCCGGCTGCGCGTCGGGTTCCTCGCCAAGCTGCCGCGCCTCGGGCTCGCATACCTGCGCAGCCGCCCGCGGTCCGATCTCGCCGAGCGCGCGCACCTGCTCCACCAGCTGCGCGAGCTCCCGCCGCTGGGCGCGCGCGCGCTGCGGATCGTCGTCGAGGTCGGCGCGACCGCGGCGGCTCTGATCTGGCTAGCGCCGTCGAGCGCGCCGTGGGTGCTCGCGCTGGTTGGCGCGGTCCTGATCCCGCCGCTGCTCGTGCAGCCCGCCCTGCAGGAGCGGGATCTACGGGTCCGCACGCACGCCGGCGCGCTCGCCCGGTTTCACCTCGATGCGCTGCTCGGCGTCGTCCCGGTTCGCACCCACGGTGTCGAGCGCGCGCTGCGACGCGAGCACGAGGGCAAGCTGGTGGAGTGGGTGCGCGCCGCGCGCGCAGAGCTCCGAGTAGTCGTTACGGCCACGGCGCTCCAGGCGGTGCTGACCTTCGCGGTGGCGATCGCGCTGGTGATGATCGAGGCGCAGCATGCGGAGCGCCCAGCGGCGGTGCTCCTGCTCGCGTTCTGGGCGATGAGCCTGCCGTGGGCCGGGCTCGAGCTGACCGCGCTGGTGCGCGAGCTGCCGGGTCACCGGAACCTCACGCTGCGGATGCTCGAGCCGCTCGGCGCGCTCGAGGAGGAGCCAGCGATCCGCGCCACGCGCGACCCGGGCCCGGTCGGGCTCGAGCTGCGCGACGTCACCGTCGTCGCAGGCGGTCACCCGATCCTCCACGAGCTGACCCTGTCGATCGCGCCCGGCGAGCACGTCGCGATCGTCGGACGCTCGGGATCTGGCAAGTCGAGCCTGCTCGGGTTGTGGCTGGGATGGGTCCGTCCCGCGTCCGGCGAGCTCGTCCTCGACGGCACGCCCGCCGATCGCGACGCGATCGCGGCGCTGCGGCCGCGCACGGCGTGGGTGGATCCGGCGATCCACCTGTGGAACGCCTCGCTCGCGGATAACCTCGCCTACGCCGCGCCCGACGCTGACGTCGGGGCCGCGAGCGTGGCCGCCGGGCTCGAGGACGTGATGGCGCGCCTTCCCGAGGGCCTGGGCACGGCGCTCGGCGAGGCCGGCGGACTCGTGTCGGGCGGCGAGGCACAGCGGGTCCGGTTCGGCCGCGCCGCCGCGGCCGCCGAGGCGCCGTCGCTGGTGCTGCTCGACGAGCCGTTCCGCGGGCTCGATCGCCACGAGCGCGCGCGCATGCTGTCCGCCGCCCGGACGCGGTGGGCCGGCTGCACCATGCTGTGCGCGACCCACGACCTCGGCGGGACCCAGGCGTTCCCGCGGGTGATCGTGCTCGATGGAGGCCGGATCGTCGAGGACGGCACGCCCGCCGCGCTGCGCGCCGAGCCGACGTCGCACTACGCGCGGCTGATCGAGGCCGAGGGCCGCGCGGCCGCGGCGTGGTCACGGTGGCGGCGCGTCACGCTCGCGCGCGGCGTCGTGACGGAGGCGCCGTGACCGGCCTGGCGTGGCCCGACGCGCGCGCCGGCGACGCGCTGATCGCGCTGGCCGAGGCCTGCGAGCTCGCGCCGCGCGCGCTCGAGCTCGGCGCGCCGAGCGTCGAGCTCGACGCGTGGCTGGACGAGGCCGCGCGCTGGATCGGCGTCGAGCTCGAGCCGATCGCGGGGCCGGGTGACCAGCTGGCGGCGATGCTCCGCGCCGCCGCGCCCGCGCTCGTCCGGACGCCGGACGGACTGCTCGCGATCGTCGCCGCGCGGCGCGATCACCTGGTGATCCTGACTCCCGAGGGGACGCGCGGGCGGATCGGGATCACGCAGGTCGCCGCGGCGATCGCGGCGCCGGCCGCGGCGCCGATCCGCGCGGCCGTGTCCCGCGAGCTCGAGGCGATCGGGCTGCGCGGCGCGCGCGCCCGGCGGGCGGAGGCGGTGCTGATCGACACGCGGCTGCGCGGCACCAGCATCGGCGGCGTGCTCGCGCTGCGGGTCGCACCCGAGACGTCCCTCCGGAGACAGGTCCGCGCGATGCACCTCGCGCCGCGGATCGCGGCGGTCGCGGTCGCGCACCTCGCGTCGTACCTCCTCGTGCTGGCGTCGTGGTGGGCGCTGGGCAAGGGCGCGTTGATCGGGCAGCTCGAGGCCGGGTGGCTCAGCGGGTGGGCGCTGCTCGTCGGCTCGGCCGCGGCGATCCGCTGCGTCGGCGATTGGGCGGTGGGCCGCGTGGCGATCGACGCCGCGTCGGCGATCAAGCAGCGGCTGCTGGTCGGCGTGCTGGGTACCGACCTCGACGGCCTGCGCGCCGAGGGCGTGGGCCGCTCGCTCGGCCGCGTGTTCGACGCCGCGTCGCTGGAGCAGCTGGTGATCGGTGGCGGCTTCGCGGCGGGGTTCGCCGCGATCGAGCTGGTGATCGCCGCGGCGGTCCTCGGCCTCGGCGCGGGCGGCGCGCCGCACGTCCTGTTGCTGGTGCTCGTCACCACGATCGGCGCGCTCGCGGCGCGGCGGTACTGGCGGCGCCGCCGCGCCTGGACCGAACGCCGGCTCACGCTGACCCACCGGCTGATCGAGGCGATGATCGGCCACGCGACCAGGCTCGCGCAGCAGCCCGAGGCCCGGCGTCACGACGACGAGGATCGGCAGCTCGCCGCCTACGAGGTCGAGGCGGAGCGGATGGATCGCGCGCTCGTCGCGCTCGGCGCGCTGGTGCCGCGCGGGTGGCTGGTGGTCTCGATCGCCGCGTTGACCCCGGCGATCCTCGGCGGCGATGCCGACGTCACCGGCCTCGCCGTCGCGCTCGGCGGAACGATGCTGGCGTTCGCCGCGCTGGGCAAGCTCACCGCGGGCCTCGCCCAGCTCGCCGGCGGCGCGATCGCCTGGCGCTCGATCGCGCCGATCCTGGAGGCTGCGCGACGCCCGGCGGCGGTGGCGCCCCCAGGCCTCGCGCTCGCCGCCCCGTCGCCGACCGCGCCGATCGCCAGCTTGCGCGGCGTGGTCTACCGACCACCGCGGCGTGGCACGCCCGTCCTCGACGATTGCGAGCTCGCGGTGCCCACCGATGGCCGGCTGCTCCTCGAGGGCGCGTCCGGCGCCGGCAAGTCGACGATGGCCGCGCTGCTCGCCGGGCTGCGGCGTCCCGACTCCGGGCTGGTGCTGGCGGGCGGCCTCGATCTCGCGAGCCTTGGTGATCAAGGGTGGCGGCGTCGGATCGCGTGCGCGCCGCAGTTCCACGACAACCACCTGTTCAGCGCGCCGCTCGCGTTCAACCTCCTGCTCGGCCGGTCGTGGCCACCGCGGCCGGAGGATCTAGCCGAGGCACAGGCGGTGTGCGAAGAGCTCGGGCTCGGCGACGTGATCGGCCGCATGCCGGGCGCGCTGTTCGAGATGGTCGGCGAGACCGGCTGGCAGCTGTCGCACGGCGAGCGTTGCCGCGTCTATCTCGCGCGGACGCTGCTCCAGGGCGCGCCGCTGATCGTGCTCGACGAGAGCCTGGCCGCGCTCGATCCCGAGACGATGCAGCTGGCGATCACCTGCATCGATCGCCGTGCGCGAGCGGCGATCGTGATCGCGCACCCCTGAAGCTCGCTCCCACCTGTATCCGGTGTAGGTAGGCTCACCGGAATTTCAGATTCCCGAGACTATTCAGCCGACTAGCGAGGATTGAGGTTGCTCGTGAACCACGGTGCCCCTACCGTGCGCGCATGACCAACAAGAAGCTGATCGTCAAGAGCACCGTGAAGGCCGGCGGCGCGAAGATGCAGCACAACGCCAAGCGCCTCGTGGTCAAGAGCACCGTGAAGGCCGGCGGCGCGAAGATGCAGCACAACGCCAAGCGCCTCGTGGTCAAGAGCTGACCGCTCGCGCAGCGCCCTACCGGCGTTGCGCGGCATCGAGGATCGCGTCGCGCGCGGACCGCGCGTCGATCACCCGCGGATGATCCGCAGCGAAGACGCGCTCGAACACGTCGAGCGCGCGCTCGACGGAGGCGAGCGCCTCGTCGTGATCACCGAGCGCGTGGCCGACCACTGCGAGGTAGTGATCGACGAGCGCCAGATCCGGATGCTGCGCGCCGTGCACCTTCCCCTGGATGGCGCGCGCCCGGCGCAGGATCGGGGCGGCCTCGTCCCAGCGGCCCTGTCCGGCGAACAGCGCTCCGAGGCTTGCGAGCGTGAAGCCGACCTCGTGGTGCACCTCGCCGAACGTGTGCATGAAGATCGCGAGCGCGCGCCCGTACGCAGCTTCCGCGTCTTCGGCTCGTCCGAGGTCGTCCAGGATCGCCGCCCACGCCGCAAGATCGGCCGCCACGTCAGGGTGATCCGGACCGAGCGCGCGCTCCCGCAACTCGACCGCGCGGCGCGCGTGCGGCTCGGCGAGCTCCGGCACGCCGCGGGCGTGATCGAGGCCGCCGAGGTTGTGCTCGATGCTCGCGATCCCGAGCTCGTCGCCCTGCGCGGTGTAGATCGACAGCGCGCGCGCGTAGCGCGCGGCGGCCTCGGCGAACCTCGCCTGGTATTTGTGCGAGATGCCGAGCAGGTTGCAGAGGGAGGAGACCTCGGGCTCGTCGGCGCCGAGGCGCGCCTCGACCGTCGCGAGGATCGCGAGCGCGCGCTGTTCCGCGTCGTCGTACCGACCGAGGCCGTGCAGCGCCGTGACGACCTGCGCGATCGCGTGGGCGTGCATCCGGACCACGATGTCCTCGTCGGGCCACGCCGCCGAGGCGGCGTCCAGGATCGCGACCGCTCGCTCCGCGCACACGAGGGCGGACCGGAAGTCGCTCCGCGCGTGCGCGACGCGGGCCCGCACAAGGTGTGCGCTCGCGACGTCCGGATGGTCCTCGCCCTCGGTGGCGAACAGCTCGGCCGCGCGGATCGCGAGCGTCTCCGCGTGATCGAGCTCCAGCGCGTCGAGCGCGCCTTCCGCCTCGGCGAGCAGGCCCGCGGCCACGTCGGTCGGCTCGGTCAGGCGAGCCGCTCCGCGACCAGGCGCTGGACGACCTTGGGATCGACCTTGCCGTGCGCGGCCTTGACGACCTGGCCGACGAAGAACCCGAGCAGGCCGGTCTTGCCGCCCTTGTAAGCGGCCACCTTGTCGGCGTTGCTCGCGAGCACCTGATCGACGTGCGCGCCGATCGCGCCCTCGTCGTTGACCTGGCCAGCCCCGGCCGCGGCGATCAGCGCCGCGGGATCGCCGCCCTGGGCGACGAGCCCGGCGAGCACCTCCTTGGCGACCGGCATCGACACCCGGCCGGCCTCGACCGCGGCGACCAGCGCGCCGAGCGCCGCGCCGGTGAGCGGCACCTCGTCGACCTCGCGATCGCCGAGCTCGCGCGGCAGCTCGTTGATGATCCACCGCGCCGCGCCCGCCGGCGTCGCGCCCGCAGCGATCGCCGCCTCGAACAGCGCGCCGGTCGCGAGGTCGCCGGTGAGCAGATCCGCCGCGTCGGGCGCGATCGCCAGCTCCTCGAAGTAGCGATCGAACCGCCCCTGCAGGATCGGGTCGCGGGTCCGCGCCTCGGCCCGCCACTCCGCGCCGCTCTTCTTCAGCGGCCGCGTCTTGGCCTTCGCCGACTTCTCCTTCTTCTCGGGCGTCACCGGCTCCGGCGCCTCGGTCTTCGCGGCCCACGAGTCGCGCAGCGTGACGATGCGGTTGAGCACCAGCGCGCCCGGCTTCGAGTCGACGCGGTCGACGACGAAGTAGCCGACGCGCTCGAGCTGCCAGCGGCTGCCCGGCGCCGCCGTGGCGAGGCTCGGCTCGACCCACGCGTCGGTCACGACCTCGAGCGAGCCCTTCGCATCCAGGTTCGCGACGAAGTCACCGCCCTCGTCGGGCTTCGGCACGCGGCACAGCCGGTCGTACAGGCGGATCTCCGCGCGCACCGCGAGCGCCGCGGCCACCCAGTGGATCACGCCGTGGATCTTCACCCCGTCGGGGCTGACCCCGAGCGAGTCGGGCAGGTGCTTGCAGCGCAGCTCGACGATCTCGCCGTCGCGCTCGATCACCTCCTCGCAGGTGATGCAGTAGCCGTGGCGCAGCCGGACCGTGCGGCCCGGCGCCAGGCGCTGGAACCCCGGCGGGGGCTCGGCGGCGAAGTCGTCGCGCTCGATCCACAGCTCGCGCGCGAACGGCACCGCGCGCACGCCGGGCTTGCCGATGTCGGGCGGGAACAGCGGCGCCTCGAGCTGCTCGACGACGCCGTCCGCGATCGACGTGATCGTCACGCGCAGCGGCCGCACCACGCCGAGCACGCGCGGCGCGGTCTGGTTGAGATCGTCGCGCACGCAGTACTCGAGCTTGCCGAGGTCGACCGTCGAGTTGGTCTTCGCGATGCCGATCATGTCGGCGAACGCGCGGATCGCCTCGGCGCTGTAGCCGCGGCGGCGCATCCCCGCGATCGTCGGCATCCGCGGATCGTCCCAGCCCGCGACGTGCCCGTCCTTGACCAGGGTGAGCAGCTTGCGCTTGCTCATCACCGTGTAGTCGAGGCTGAGCCGCGCGAACTCGATCTGCACCGGGCGCACGAACCCGTGCCGCTCGCTGACCTGCGTGTGCTCGAGCACCCAGTCGTAGAGCTCGCGGTTGTTCTCGAACTCGAGCGTGCAGATCGAGTGGGTGATGCCCTCGATCGCGTCCGAGAGCGGATGCGCGTAGTCGTACATCGGGTAGATGCACCACGCGTCGCCGGTGCGGTGGTGGTGCTGGTGGCGGATCCGGTACAGCAGCGGATCGCGCATCTTCATGTTGGGGTTCGCGAGGTCGATCTTCGCGCGCAGGACGCAGGTGCCGTCAGGCAGCGCGCCGCCGCGCATCTCGCGCAGCAGCGCGAGGTTCTCGTCGACGCCGCGGTCGCGATACGTCGACGCCTGGCCGGGCTCGGTCAGCGAGCCGCGCAGCGCCTTGATCTCGTCGTCGGTCGAGTGATCGACGTACGCCTTGCCCGCGCGGACCAGCCCCTCGGCCAGCTCGAACATCTCCTCGAAGTAGTCCGAGGCGTACAGCGCCTGATCGCCGAACGAGAACCCGAGCCACTGCACGTCGTGCTGGATCGAGTCGACGTACTCCGTGTCTTCCTTCACCGGGTTGGTGTCGTCGAACCGGAGGTTGCACCGCGCGTCGTACTGGCGGGCGATCCCGAAGTTGAGGCAGATCGACTTCGCGTGGCCGATGTGCAGGTAGCCGTTGGGCTCGGGCGGGAACCGGGTCAGGACCCGTCCCCCGTGCTTGCCGGTGCGGTTGTCCTCGTCGATCAGGTCGCGGATGAAGTCGCTGGTCACGGTCCGCCAGTGTATCCGCTCGCGATCTCTAGGTGCAGTCGACGTCCACGACGAGCGAGTTGTTGGCCTCGCGGCACTCGGTGTTCTGGCCGGCGCCGCTGCCCTCGTCGTCGGCCACGATCGTGGTCGGCCCATCCGGAGCGGCGAACGAGCAGTCGACCATCTCGCACGCGCCCGGGAACAGGACGGTCGCGGACGTGGCGGTGCACGCGGCGTCGGGCGCGGTGCCGTAGATCGACACCGGGACGCCGGGCGCGACCGGCTCGGTGCCGCGGTTGCAGATCGTCGCGGTGATCGTGACCGCGTCGCCGGCCTCGCAGGTGACCTTGCCCTCCTTCACCGTGAGATCGGGCGTCGCGACCAGGCCGTCGCCGATGCCGGCGCCCGGCGCGTTGGTCCGGAACGTGTTGAGCCCCGCCACCGTCCAGTTGCGCACCCACTCGGACGTGCGCGGGATCGTGCCGTCCTCTTCGACGTTCGTGACCGAGTACGCGTGCTGGTTCCAGATCCGGCGGGTGTTGACCCAGCGGTCGAGCGAGTCCGAGATCACGCGGACGCCCGACATCGGCGCGGCCGTCGGGTGCTCGGCGCGGCAGACCTGGCCGACCGCCGACGGGCCGGCGATCGGATCGAGGCACACGAAGCTGTCGCCGCCGCAGTCGGCGCTCGTCGTGCAGCGGCACCGGCCGAGCGTGTCGGTGGGCTGCTCGTAGCCGCAGGTGGTCACGCCGGGGCAGTCGGAGTCGTCGACGCACGAGATGCCGTCGAAGATCGGATCGATCAGCGGGCAGATCACGCCGCTGCCGGCCGGCGTGCCGCAGTTGCTGTTCGACGGCACGACGATCTCGGCGTTGAAGTCGCCGTCGACGTCGGCGATCACCGGCAGCTCGTACCAGGTGCACGACGTGCGGTAGCGGCTGTACATCACCTGGCCGTTGACGCCGTCGTAGACGCGGGTGAAGCACTCGTCGGCGTAGACCACCTCGTCGCGGCCGTCGCCCTCGAAGTCGAACACCGACGATCCGGTGACGTTCGACGAGCCGTCCTGGCTGGGCTGCGACCACACGATGAAGTCGGTGCGCCCGCTCGGGCACACGTCGGCGGTGCCGCCGGCGCGGCAGTCGTAGTCGAACACCGTGTACGCCGTCGCGCCCGCGACGCCGATCTCGACGCGGCCATCGCCGTCGAAGTCGGCGACCGTCGGCGGGCCGCCGGCGCCGCCGCCGGGGAGCGCGACCGAGAAGATCTCGCGGCCGGCGATCGACCACATCCGGACCGTGCCGGCGCCGCCGTTGACCATCGCGACCTCGGCGATGCCGTCGAGGACGGCGCGGTTGTCCTGCAGCGGGTCGGCGCCGAACGTGCCGAAATCGGCGACCGCGACGCGGCCCGGGGTCGACAGCGCCGGGCCCTCGGCGACCCACGCGGTGCTGGCGAGGTCCCACGCGTAGATCTGCGCGCCCGACACCAGCTCGGGCGCGCCGTCGGCGTCGACGTCGGCGATCACCGGGATGTAGCCGGTGATGCGGTCGAGCGCGGTGTCGAGGAGCGTCTCGTCGAGCGTGGTGCCATCGACGCCGCTGTAGACGTTGCCGTAGAACATCACCTCGGGCTGGCCGTCGTCGTTCAGGTCGTGGATCGACGGCCCGGTCCAGTCGGTGAGCGTGTCGCCGAACGTCGACGTCGTCTCCCACAGGACCTGCCACGCGTCGGCGACCTCGCTGTACGTGAACGCGACGAGCCCGCCGATCGTGCGCGGCGCGACGATCTCGGGGCGGCCGTCGAGGTCGAGGTCACCGAGCGCGACCGAGGGCGACGAGATCATCGTCGGCGCGTCGATCGTGTAGAGGAGGTCGCAGGTCTTGCCGTCGATGATGCGGATGACGCCGAACACCCCGGGGTCGGTGCCCTGCGAGGTCTCGGGCCCGCCGTCGACGCCGTTGGTCGCGATGAACACGATGTACGGGTTGGAGAACTCGCCGCCGCCGGCGTTGAGGCCGAAGTCGGCGACCATCGGCGAACCGAGGACGTTCTTGTGATCGGGGTGCGGCTCACCGACCGCCGGGCCGAGCCACTCGCACTGCACGCCGGGGACGAACACGCCCGGCACCGCCTCGCGCGCGCAGGTCTCGTCGTGATCGCCGCCGGGGCCGAGGTCCCACGGCAGGCACTCGTTCGTCGTCGTGTCGCACCACTGATCGCCGGGGCACTCGCCGTCCACGCACGGCTCGGGATCGGGGATGCAGTCGTTGTAGCGGCAGACCTGCCCGTCCTCGCACACCTCGCCGCCACACAGCCCGGCGTCGACGCCAGCGTCGGGGCCCGCGCCGTTGTTGCAGCCACCGCATGCGGGGAGGGAGGACAGCGCCAAGAGGACGCCGGCCAGGACGAGAGCGCCGCGGACCATGGCCCGCATCGTAAGCCGGCCTACCGTGCGGCGCGCGAAGTTTTCCGCACGGGGAGATTGGGCGTGTGAGAACGCCAGTTCGGGGCGATACTCGCGCCGTGGGGAGTGTCGAGGCGCACTTGTGGCGTGTAGATCCGCGCGTGCTCGCGGACGAATCCGTTCACGCGCGCTGCCTCGAGCTGCTGTCTCCGGCCGAGCGCGCGCGCCACGATCGGCTCGCGGTCCCGGCGCGACGGCTCGAGCTCGCCGCCGCGCACGCGCTGGTGCGGATCGCGCTCGAGCGCGCGACCGGCGCGGCGGCGTCGTCGTGGCGGGTGTGGCGCGACTCGGTGGGTCGCCCGCGCGTCGAGGGACCGCACGAGGGCTGGCACGTCAGCCTCTCGCACACGCCGGGCCTGGTCGCGTGCCTGGTCGCGCCGCGGATCGTCGGCGTCGACGCCGAGCAGGTGTCGGCGCGCGTGCCGTACATGCGGATCGCCGAGCAGGTGTTCGCGCCCCGGGAGCTCGAGCACCTGCGCACGCTCGAAGAGGACGCGCGGATCGACCGGTTCTTCCTGCTGTGGAGCGTGAAGGAGGCGTTCGCCAAGGCGCGCGGCGAAGGGCTGAGCGCGCCGCTCGATCGCGTCGAGGTCTCGCTCGACGACGACGGGTTCGTGACGCTCGACGTCCCGGCGTCCTGCGGCGCGCACGGCGACACCTGGTTCGTGCGGTGGAGCCGGCCGGGTCCCGAGCACGTCATGGCGACGTGCGTGTCGCGTGACGCAGGAGCGCGGGTCGACGTCGTCGAGCACGTCGGGTTTCCGTAGTAGGCTGCACCCTCAACTCTGGGGGGATCACATGAAGCGTCTGATGATGGTTGCGTTGGTGATGTTCGCGGTGGGCTGTGGCAAGGACAGCGCCGATCACGCGGCGAAGGCGAACGCCCTCGCTGATCGCGGCTGCGCCTGCAAGGGCGACGAGGCCTGTCTCGAGAAGGTCAAAGTCGACTGGGAGAAGTGGGAGGACGAGGCGAAGAAGGGCAAGCGCCCGGACGAGGCCACGATGGCGAAGATCATGGCCGCCGAGGATCGGATCGAGAAGTGCGCCGAGGGCGAGTAACGATCTAGAAGTAGTACGTCGCGGCGAGGCTGACCTGGCCGCCGGAGATCCCGCGCTCCTCGTCGGAGCGCGGCTCCATCCGCGACGCGGCCGCGGGCTGCGCCTCCTCGTCCTTCGCCTCGCCCATGCCGATCATCCGCAGCTCGGCCGAGATGCCGAGCCTGCGGAACCGGCGCTCGAGGCCGAGGCCGAGGTGGGCGCTGCCATAGCCGACGGGCGCCTGGTTGCCCTCGGTGACGGCGGTCGCCGTGCCGAGGCCGGCGATCAGGTAGCCGTCCCAGCGCGCGTAGCGGTACGGGCGGAGGTGGAACGTCGCCGACACCGAGACCGCCTGGAGCTCGCGCGGCGTGCCCTCCTCGGTGTCCTCGGTGAAGTGATCCGCGGCGAGCTCGATGCCCCAGCGGCGGTTGATCCGGTAGCTGACCGCGAGGCCACCGCCGGAGAAGTCGGTGTGCGCCTCGGGGTCGTCGCTCGGGTGCATGCCGAGCGCGCTCATCCGCAGGCTCACGCCGAGCTTGCGACGCGGCGCCTCCACGATCACGACCGCGGCCGGCGCGGGGACGGCGCAGGCGCACTCGCCGGGTGACTGGGCGAAGGCGGGCGCGGCCTCGACGGCGAGGACGGTGAACGCGAGGGCGGCGACGACGGTGCGCATGTCCCGGTGCAATCCAAGCCGCATGCCATCGCAACCCCACGAGATCGCGTGTGGCAGGATCCGACGCCGTGGGGGAATCCGACGACGACGTGCGCGCGCCGACGCCGATCGGACGATTCCTGGCATGGGTCGGACCACCGCGAAGCTACCGGCTCACCCGGAGCCTGATCCTCCGCCTGCTCGGGATCGTGTACCTGTTCGCGTTCCTCGGGCTGACCCGCCAGATCTTGCCGCTGTGTGGCTCGCACGGGCTGACGCCGATCGCCACGCACCTCGACGCGATGCGCGACGCGGGCCTCGGGTTCTGGGATGCGCCGTCGGTGTTCTGGTGGGCCAGCGGCGACGGCGCGCTGATCGTGCTCGCCTACGTCGGCGTCGCGCTGTCGGTGGTCGTGATCGCGGGCTACGGCAACGCGCCGGTGATGCTCGCGCTGTGGGTGATCTACGGGTCGTACGCGCGCGTCGGCCAGCTGTGGTTCGGGTTCGGCTGGGAGATCCAGCTGCTCGAGACCGGGTTCCTCGCGGTGTTCCTCGCGCCGCTGCTCGATCCGCGGCCGCTCGCGTCGCGGCCACCACCCCTGGTGACGATCCTGCTGTACCGGTGGCTCGCGTTCCGGATCATGCTCGGCGCCGGGCTGATCAAGCTGCGCGGCGATCCGTGCTGGCGCGAGCTGTCGTGCCTCGACACGCACTTCGAGACGCAGCCGCTGCCGAATCCACTGTCGCCGTGGTTCCACCGCCTGCCCGACGTGCTCCACCAGGCGGGCGTGGTGTTCAACCACGTCGCCGAGCTCGGCGCGCCGTGGCTGGTGTTCGGCCCGCGCAAGGCGCGGCTGGTCGCCTGCGCCGTGATGCTCGCGTTCCAGGGCTCGCTGATCATCAGCGGCAACCTGTCGTTCCTCAACTGGCTGACGATCGTCCCGATCCTCGCGCTGCTCGACGACGACGCGATCCGGCGGCTGTCGCCGGCGCGGCTGCGCGCGTGGCTCGACGCGCGGACGCCGGCGGGAGGGCTCGCGTGGCGCGGGCACCGGATCGCGGCGGCAATGCTCGCGGTGATCGTCGCGGTGCTGAGCGTCGACGTCGTCGCCAACCTGACGTCGCGGCGCCAGGCGATGAACCGCAGCTACGACGCGCTCGATCTGGTCAACACGTACGGCGCGGCCTGCAGACGTTCCTCGCGCGCTACGGCTGGCCGTCGCCGACCGCCGAGTAGGTCGCGTCGACGAGCCGGTAGGTCGTGCCCGGGCCGCGGTGCGCGACCTGGCCGACCCGCGCGATCAGCGCGTCGAGCTCGTCCTGCGAGACCGAGGTCGCGACCAGCGTCCCGGTGGCCTCGACGTGACCCTCGAGCCCGCAGGCGTCGACGTCGACGCCGCACAGCGTCGGGATCTTGGTCCGCGTCACGACGCCGCGCAGGGTCACCACCGCGCCGACGTGGGGCGCGAGATCGTCGTCTTCCCCGAGCACGACCGGCGACATTGGCTCTAGGATACGCGGGCTCGTGCTGCGTCGTCTCCTCCTCCCGGCCTTCACCGGCGTGTTGCTGCTCGCCGCGTGGTGGATCGCGTTCGCCGCGGGCGCGTTCCCGGTCGGCACGGTGCCGAGCCCCGAGGCGGTCGCGTGGGCGTTCCGCAGCGAGATCGAGGCGGGCCGGCTGCCCGACGACATCATCGCGTCGCTGTACCGGATCGGGTTCGGCTACGTGCTCGGCGTGATCACCGCGGTGCCGCTCGGCCTGGTGATGGCGCGGTCGGTGATGACGCGCGAGGCGTTGATGCCGTGGATCAACTTCTTCCGCTCGCTGTCGCCGATCGCGTGGATCCCGTTCGCGATCCTGTGGTTCGGGATCGGCGATCCGCCGGCGATCTTCCTGATCTGGCTCGCGACGTTCTTCCAGGTCGTGCTCGCGACCGCGGCCGCCGCGGCGGGCGTGCCCAAGGTCTACTACCGCGTCGCCGAGGATCTCGGCCTGAGCTCGTCCGCGATCCTGTTCCGCGTGACGCTGCCGGCGATCATGCCGCAGCTGCTCACCGCGCTGCGCGTCGCGATCGGCGTCGCGTGGATGGTCGTCGTCGCCGCCGAGATGATCGCGGTGCGCAGCGGGCTCGGCTGGCTGATCTGGGACGGCCGCAACGGCCTGCGCATGGATCTCGTCGTGTGCGGGATGATCACCGTCGGCACGATCGGCATCCTGCTCGACCTCGTGTTCGCGCGGCTCGCGAGGATCCGCAGCGTGCGGTGGGGGTTCGACCGATGAGCCAGCCGGTCCTCGAGCTCAGCGGCGTCGGGTTCGAATACGGCAAGGTGTCCGTGATCGACGGCTTCGATCTCACCGTGAGCCGCGGCGAGCTGTTGATGTGCGTCGGTCCGTCGGGCTGCGGCAAGTCCACGCTGCTCGCGCTGCTCGGCGGACACCTCGCGCCGACCCGCGGCAAGATCGACCGCCACGGCAGCTCGACGCGCACGATCTACCAGGACGGCGGGCTGTTCCCGTGGCTGACCGTGCGCGAGAACGTCGCGAGCGGCCTCGATCGCAAGATCCTCGACGAGCAGGTCCGCGACCGGAAGGTCGCCGACTGGCTCGAGCTCACGCAGCTCACCGAGTTCGCGCAGCACTACCCGCACCAGCTGTCCGGCGGCATGCGCCAGCGCGTCGAGCTCGGGCGCGCGCTCGCGGGCGAGACCGACGTCCTGCTCCTCGACGAGCCGTTCAGCGCGCTCGACTACCAGACCCGCCGCAAGATGCGCCGCGAGCTGGTGTCGACGCTGGCGGCGCGCCCGCGCACCGTCGTGTTCGTCACCCACGACATCGAGGAGGCGGTCCAGCTCGGAGATCGCGTGGTCGTGCTGACCGCTCGGCCGTCGAAGATCCGGCGATCGCTGGACCTTCCGCCTGGACGCGCGCGACTGCCCGCGGACCCTGGCGTCGCCGAGGCAGAACAGGCCATCCTCGAGGAGCTGGGCCTGACATGACCAAGCTGTCTCAGAACGCGGGCGTGCGAGTCGCCGGGATCACCGTCGCGGTGCTCGCCACGCTGTGGGTGCTGCACCACAAGCCGTGGCGTGAGCGTGACCCCGCGCTCCAGGTCGGGTTCCTGCCGGTGACCTGCCACCTCACGTGCCCGGTCACCGACTTCGCCACCGCGACGACCACGACCGGGACGCGGTTCGACTCGCTCCGGTTCACCGAGTTCCCCACCGTGGTCGAGGCGCTCAAGGCGAAGAAGCTCATGGCGACGTTCCTGCTCGCGCCGCTCGCGATGATCCTGGTGCAGCAGCAGGTGCCGGTGAAGATCGTCTACCTCGGCCACCGCGACGGCTCGACGGTGATGGTGGCCAAGAACTCCAAGGCCAAGAGCCTGCGCGACCTGCGCGGCAAGAAGTTCGCCCGGCCGAGCAAGTACTCGAACCAGTACCTGGTGATCACCAAGCTGATGGAGGACCAGGGCATGTCCCCGGGCGACATCGACTTCGTCGACATGCCGCCGCCCGACATGCCGGCCGCGCTCGCCTCCGGCGACATCGCCGCGTACTTCGTCGGCGAGCCGCACGCGGCCAAGGCCGAGCGCGACGGCGTGGGCCGCGTGCTCTATCACGCGAAGGACATCTGGCCGCGGTTCATCAGCTGCGTGCTGGTCGTGCGCCAGGAGCTGATCGACGACCACCCGACGGTCGTGCGCGACCTCGTCCGCGGCATCGCCGAGTCTGGCGAGTGGGCCGAGACCCATCGCATGGAGGCGGCGAAGCTCGCCGCGCCGTACTACCGCCAGGATCAGAAGCTGCTCGAGTACGTGCTGACCCAGCCGTCCGACCGCGTCAGCTACCGCATGCTGACGCCGACCGACGAGGACCTGACGGAGATCATGCACTACGCGATCAAGGCCGGCATCCTCGAGAAGGAGATCGACCTCGCGGATCTCGTCGATCGCCAGTTCATCCCGGCGCACATCCAGCAAGTCGACATCACCGCGCGCGAGTGAGGTCGGCGAGGAACGCGTCGACCTCGGCGGCCTTCTTGGTCTCGTCGAGCTTCGTGAACTCGGCCTTGGCCGTCTCGGCGGCGCGCTGCGCCGCGGCGCGATCGCCGAGCGCCAGGTGCGCCTTGGCGAGGACGAACCGCGCCTTGGGCGTGTTGCTCGGCCACGACGTGGTGGTCGCGCCGATCCGGATCGCGTGCTCGAGCGGCGCGATCGCCTGGCGCGCGCGCCCGCTGCGCACGTAGGCGTCGCCGGTGCCGATCAGCGGGAACGCGATCTCCGGACAGTCCTTGCCGTTGACGTGCTCGAACCGGACGATCGACTTGGCCTCGCGCTCGATCGCCTCGTCGTACTTCGCGCGCGCGATCGACACCTCGGCGAGGTAGAGCCAGTTGATCGCGACCTGGGTGTGCTGCTCGCCGTAGGCGGCGACCGTGCTCGCGAGCGCGCGCAGGAGATAGCCCTCGGCCTCGTCGTGGCGCTCGAGCTCGATCATCAGCGAGCCCATGT
>Ga0163144_10003998_pt1 | contig 33497 bp, 30 predicted proteins | sample OliLak19BULKMAT1_FD_123175 | JGI IMG/M metagenome (GOLD analysis project Ga0163144, IMG submission 123175) | Freshwater microbial mat bacterial communities from Lake Vanda, McMurdo Dry Valleys, Antarctica - Oligotrophic Lake LV.19.BULKMAT1 | ecosystem: Environmental > Aquatic > Freshwater >... | reverse complement strand
TACGATGATTGCGACCAAACCACCCACTGCACCAGCTGCGCCGATGGCTTGATTTGCGGTGTCTCCGGTTTGTTCCACCACGACGAGTTCTTCTTGAGAGGCTGGTGACTCGCTCGCATCAGGTGCGGTGACTTCTTCGGTTTGGGTTTCCTGGATCACAGTCGTCTCGGAGGGGGTGGATTCTTCCGTGGTTTGGCTTTCTGTCGCCACAGCTTCACCAAGAGCAGGGCTTTCCGTCACCACAGCTTCACCAGGAGCAGGGCTTTCTGTCACCACAGCTTCACCAGGAGCAGGACTTTCTGTCGCCGCGGTTTCGGTCGCAGGGGTTTGTTCTGTTTGAGCTTTTACGACGGGGTTAAAAGCCAATAGGCCAAGCATGGACAAGATAAAAATCAGGTTTTTTATTTTCATATAACGATAGAGGCTCCAGTTTCCAGAGGTTGAGGTGAGGCCCAATATTCTTTTGCCTTTTTCAAAAAAGCGAGATTTTTTTTCAAGACGTGAGCAAAATCCCTGTCACTCAGATAGAAAATAATACTTCCTCCTTTATCTGGATTCAACAAAAGGATTTCCTCGACTTTTGCGGGGTGAGTAGAGCAAAGTAGATGACTTGTATGATATTTCGGCTACCTAAACCGATTGAGGATGCTATCCTTAAAAGGCCGCTCATGATGGGGTCTTTGATTGCCGTTTGTCTCGGGTTGATCCCCATTTATTTTTGGCCTACCGATAATCTGGTGCTTTTAGGAGCGAGTCTCGTAATAGCCTTTTTTGTTTCTCTTTTAGTTTACCGGTTAATCTATCTTTTACACCGTAGCCAGCTTCAAGAAATTGAAAAGACACAGTTGCTTAAACGGATCCAGAGGTCGGAACGCGAGCTTTTCAGTTTTATTGACTCGGCCAATGTGATCCTGATTGTCGCTGATGAATCTGGCACGGTCGGACTGTGTAATTTCACCATGCAGAAATACACCGGTTACACACCGGATTATCTGAAGGGGAAAGTTTGGTGGAAAGAATTCCTCATCCCTGATGAGCAGATGGTGACTATCGAGAAAGTTTTTGTCGGCCGCAAGTCTGTGGAAAACCTCGAGACCCAGATCATTACGGCCAACGGCGAAAAGCGGTATATCATCTGGAATATCGGGCCGTCCACGACCGACCAGGGATTCCAGTTTGTCTGTGTGGGCCGTGATGTGACGGAACGCAAACTTAATGCGACCGCCTTGCGCCTGACCGAGGAAAGATTCCAAATCCTTTTCGAGGAAATGAAAGAAGGTGTCATCGCCACGGACACAAAGGGTTATATCACGCAGATAAATACCGCCGCCCGCCTAATCCTGCGTTTACCGAAAGGAAAAATCGAAGGCCGCGCCATGAAAGATATTTTCCCCGCCTTAGTCCGGGAAAATGGCGAGCCCTTGCCCATGGAGCAATTTGCCCCGTTTGTTTCCTTGCATGATCAATATTCCCTGTACGGGTATGTCGTCGGGCTGGCTAATCCCCCACATGACACGGTTTGGATTTATGGGTCTAGCGGAGTATTAAATATTAATGATGAATTCTTGGGGTTAATCATCACCTTCTCGGATATCACCCCGATCAAACAAGCTGAGGCCGATGTCAGTCGCAGCCGGGAGTCCCTCAGGCAAATCATCCTGAATATGCAGAGCGGGGTGATCTTGTGTAATAACCAGAACAAGGTGGAGGTGTGTAACCCCCAATTCCTCAAGATGTGGAATTTCTCCGAGGACTGGATCGCAAAGAATCCTTCCTTCACGGAAGTAACCGCTCGGATCATGGGGGAGAGCCTGCAAAAACAAATAATTTCATCCCGTATCGATGCGGCCTTAAATAATCCGGGCTCCGAGCAATTTGAACTCCAGATCAATGACTCCCTTTATGTGGAGTTTTTCACGACCCGGCTGGCTGACAATTACCGGCTCTGGACATTCCGAGATGTCAGCCAGGCAAGAATCCTGGAAAACCAGCTCAGGCAAGCCCAGAAAATCGAAAGTGTCGGGCAATTAGCCGGGGGCCTCGCTCATGATTTTAATAATATCCTGACCGTGGTGAATGGTTATCTGGCATTAACTCTCGAACAAACCAGTGTCTCGGATAAAAGGCATTTACACCTGAGACGCACCCAGGACGCCCTCTCTCGCGCCGTCGGCATCACACGCAAATTACTCACCTTTTCCCGGGGTGATGTTTTCCGCAAAGAAATCATTTCCCTGAATGACACCATCCGTGAATCCCTCGATTTCCTCTCACGATCGGTCCCCGGAAATATCAAAGTCCAGTACGGACTCACCGCCGGGGATAAAAAGATTTTCGGGGACAAAGGTGCCATGGATCAGATGATGGTGAATCTCTGCTTAAATGCCGTCGATGCCATGCCCCTGGGCGGAACCCTCAGCGTGACCACGGATTATTTGTCACTACCTGATGCGGAGCTCGCGCGCAAATTGCCCGGGGTCTCTCCCCACGGTTACATCCGGTGGTCGGTCAAAGACAATGGTACGGGCATCCCGCCTGCGATCATTAACCGTATTTTCGAACCCTTCTACACGACCAAACAGAATAAGAGCGGCACGGGCCTGGGCTTGGCGATGGTTTACGGGATTTGCCGTTCGCACGGGGGTCTCGTCGAGGTGGACAGTGTCCAGGACCAGGGGACGGTATTTATAATCTACCTGCCCGTGACCAATGAAAAAACCATTGAAGAAACAGAGACCTTGCCAGCGGTGCAGGCGGATTATTCGGGGCTCAAGAATAAAATTATTCTACTGGTGGACGATGAAGACATGGTTTTGGAAATGGTCAGCGATTTGCTTGAGGATAAGGGGATCATTGTTTACCAAGCCATTAACGGTATGGAGGCCCTCGAGTTATTCCGAAAACTCGGGCCAAAAATCGACCTTATCGTCACGGACATGGTCATGCCCGGCATGAGTGGGCTCGAGTTAATCGATCAAATCCGTTCGATCAATCCCCGCATGGGCATTATCGTCACCAGCGGATACACGATCCAGGAGCAAAAGGATGAACTCGAAAAACGCGGCATCCAGTCTTTCCTCCTCAAACCCTACGCACCCAACCAACTCTTTAAGTTATTGCAGGATTATTTTGCCGAATCCTCCCACATGGACTAAAACGGAAAAAGTGATGAGTTTTGATCCCTTACAAACAGCCGACAGGAATTATTCTTGGCACCCTTTCACCAGTAGCGATGACGATTTGGGCGCTGGGCCGCTGGTGATTGTCCGCGGTGAAGGGGAATACCTCTGGGACAGCCGGGGAAATCGTTACCTCGACGGGAATTCCTCAATCTGGTGCAATTTACACGGGCACAACCATCCGCGGTTAAATCGCGCCCTCCGGGATCAACTCGCTAAAATCGCGCACAGTTCTTTCCTTGGGCACTCTAATGAACCCGCCTCTCTCCTAGCGAAAGAACTCATCGACACCCTCCACGGTCCGGCACCCCTCGGATTCCCCGGATCCGTGGATCGTCGCCATCTGCCCTCGCGTGTATTTTTCAGCGACAACGGGTCCTGCGCAAATGAAATCGCGGCAAAGATGGCCGTTCAATATTTCGGGATGACCGGCCAGCCACAACGCAAATTGCTCGTGGCCTTTGCAAATGCTTATCACGGTGACACCATGCTCAATGTCAGCCTCGGGGGCGTGGGCACATTCAGCCGCCCGTATGAATCACTCATGCTCCGCCGGGAAGAGGACGGACACACCGCAGACTCTCCACAGGTTATCTTGGTGGAGGATGCTGCGGAGTTTTCCACCCTCGCCGAGACACGGGGCGCGCAAATTGCTGCGGTTTTCTTGGAGAGTTCTCTCCATGGTGCCGGCGGAATGTTACCCCACGCCCCGGGATTCATGACGCAAGTTGCTCAAGGGGCGCGTACTTGCGGGGCATTATTGATCATGGATGAGGTGCTCGCGGGTTTTGGGCGGACGGGGCATTTCCTGGGTTGTTATGCCGGGGGATTTGCCCCCGACTTTATCACGTTGTCAAAGGGATTAACGGGAGGGTACATGCCCTTGGCCATTACCCTCGCGCCGGAACATGTTTATGAGGCTTTCAGCGGGGATTATTACAGCGGACGTTTGCTTTATCATGGGCACACTTATACCGCCCATCCGCTGGGCTGTGCCGTGGCTCGGGAGAATTTAAAGATTTTCCAAGAGGAGGATATTCTCGCACAGGTAGCGCAGAAAATCCCGTTGCTGGAATCCGGCCTCGCCCGCTTGGGCAAATCCCCCGGCGTCAAAGAGGTGCGATCCATCGGATTGATCGGTGCTGTGGAGATGATCCCGGACAAATGCCGCGGTGACCGGGCCCGCGCCATTTGTTTGGCCGCCCGCGCTTACGGACTGCTGACCCGTCCGGTCGGGGATTCTATAGTCCTGATGCCGCCCTACTGCATTTCCCCTGAAAACCTCACGTTGCTTTTTGAAGCACTGGAAAAAGCGATTGATTCCATTACCTAGAATGATCTACTCTGGGGGGGGGGATCTTGCCTTACGGATCATTTGCCCTTCCGGGAAAATGGCTATTGAAGCGCGGGATGTATTTTGAGAGAGTGTGAGGTCTATGACAGCCATCCAGAAAGCCCGTCGGGTCTTTGATATTGAAATCTCCGCTTTGCGTGCCGTTCGTGCACAGATCGACGAGCAATTTGCGCGGGCTGCTGAAGTCTTGGTCGAGACCTTGAATAAAAAGGGGAAGATTATCGTCATCGGTGTCGGCAAAAGCGGCAATATCGGGACCAAAGTCGCTGCGACCTTGACCAGTACAGGCTCGACCAGTGTCTTGCTCAGTCCTTCCGACGCTTTACACGGGGATCTCGGTATCGTCAATGACGGTGACGCTGTCCTGGCCCTGAGTTATTCGGGGGAGACCGAGGAGCTCGTCCGTATCCTGCCCGCGCTCAAACGTTTTAAGGTCAAAATCATCGCCATTACCGCATCGACCCGTTCGTCCTTGGCTAAACACAGTGATGTCGTGCTTTGTGCGAAGGTGCCAAAGGAAGCTTGCCCATTTAATCTCGCTCCGACCTCCAGCACCACAGCCATGCTTGTCCTCGGCGATGCTCTTGCCATGACCGTTTTACAAATCCGTGGGTTTAAGGAAAAGGATTTTGCTCGGTTCCACCCCGGTGGCTCCATCGGGCGTACTCTTTTGAATAAAGTCACCGACATCATGCGCACCGGCAAAAAAATGGCCTCGACGAAATCTGGGGTCACCGTAAAAACCGCCCTCGCGGCCATGATCCGGGCCAAATGCGGGTCGGTCTGCATTATCGATGCACGCGGCAAATTGCTCGGGGTCTTCACCGACGGGGATCTCCGGCGGCATTTTTCTGATGAAGACCTCATGACCCGAAAAATCGATGATGTCATGACTCGCCGCCCGATTACCATCCGGGATAATGCCTTGGCCGCCGAAGCCCTGAAAATTTTCGATGAGCACACTATTGACGATTTGGTGGTTGTCGATAAGCTGGGTCGTCCTGTCGGACTGATTGATTCCCAGGATTTACCAAAACTCAAAGTTCTTTAAAGGATGCAAAAAAAGTATGGCTATTCAAGCAAATGACGTGCGTAAAGGCATGGCGATCAAGTATAATAACGATGTCTGCATGGTTCTCGAAACAACCCACCGTACCCCGGGCAATTTGCGCGCTTTTGTCCAAGCGACCATCCGTAGTTTAAAGACGAATAAATCCAGCGATATCCGCTTTAGCTCGACCGAAAAGGTCGAAGTCGTCGATGTCTCCCGCTCTAAATATGAATTCAGCTACATGGACGCTGAAGCCTTTGTTTTTACTGAACCCACCACTTTCGAGACGATTACCCTCCAGCCTGACATGGTCGGTGATGCGAAAAACTTTATCACGGACAATCAATCTGTCGAAGTCACCTTTGTCGAAGACATTCCTGTCATCATCGAGCTGCCTCCCACCGTTTCTCTCAAAGTCACTGAATCCGCCGACGGCGTCAAAGGGGACTCCGCTAATAACGTCATGAAACCGGCCAAACTCGAAACGGGCATTTCCATCCAAGTCCCTCTTTTTATTAAAGAAGGCGAGATTATCAAAGTCGATACACGCACAGGTGATTACGTCAGCCGCGCATAATCAATAGTGATAACCGCAGTCTCTATCTTTTATTAACCCGCAGGAAGTTATCAGTGTCCTGCGGGTTTTTTACTGCTCCGATAAAAAGTAAACAAGCCTCGACCCCTGGATATAGGTTTATCCAAGGGTATCTTCACGACGAAGATCACGAAAGATACGAATGAGGAGGAGTTTTTTCCGAATGGAGGGACATCCGGCGTTTGGCAACGGGGCTCGGTCGCCCTACGACTCAGTACCTAGCACTTAGAAACTTAGCACCTAATATCTAGAACATTCTCCTCCTCCATGCCGGGGGGGGGGAGGAATCTCGACCCCTTAGTTTAAAAAAAATCTATGTTCATCGCTGAAATCTGTGGATAAATATCCGTATTTCTCTTCTGGCAATTTGCGCGGGGGGGATTCATGATCGGTCGTCGTGAACGATACTTATGATCTCATCGTGATTGGCGGGGGCCCTGCGGGTTATACAGGGGCGATCCGGGCGGCGCAACTGGGCAAACGGGTCGCACTCATCGAAAAGGAACGTGCCGGGGGCACTTGCCTGAACTGGGGTTGTATCCCGACCAAATCCCTGATCCGGAATGCCGAGGTTTATGCTCTGGTGAAAAAAGCGGCGGATTTCGGAATCCAAACCGGGGAGGTGAGTGTGGACTGGACGAAGATCATCGCCCGCAGTCGGGGAGTCTCCGACCGCATCGCCAAGGGGCTGGAATTCCTTTTCAAGAAAAACAAGATCGGTTATTTCACCGGCGAGGCGAAGCTACTCCCAGACAGAAAAATCAGGCTCGGGGATCAAACTCTCACCGCAGAGAAAATCCTGCTCGCCACCGGGGCACGCTCCAAGCTCATCCCCGGTTTCGTCCCGGATGGCCGGCAATTACTCACGAGCCGCGAGGCCATGGTCATACCTGAAAAACCTGAGTCTATCCTGATCATCGGTGGGGGCGCGATCGGGGTGGAGTTTGCCTATTTCTTTCATACCTTCGGCAGTAAAGTCACGCTGGCCGAGGCCCTCCCCACGATCCTGCCCCGCGAAGACCGCGAGATCTCCGCTGAGCTGGCCAAGATTTTCACCCGCGGGGGTATGACGATCCTGCCGGAAACAAAAATCGAAAAAATCGAAAAACTTTTCGACGGGGTCGCAGTGACATTCTCCGGTAAAAAGGCATTCACAGAAAAATTCCAAACGGTCCTCTGCGCAGTCGGGGTGGAGGCGAATCTTGATTTTCTGGGCGACCCCGCGCAAATTGCGCTGGAAAAAGGATTTGTAAAAACCGGGGACGATTATCAAACGAGTCTGCCGGGAGTGTATGCCGCGGGGGATTTAATCGGGCCGCCGTGGCTCGCGCACGTGGCCGCTTACGAGGCGATCCAAGCTGTCGAAGGCATTTTCACCGAGCACGTACCCAGACGCGCTAGGGTATTCCCCGGCTGCACGTATTGCCACCCGCAGGTCGCCAGTGTCGGGCTCACCGAGGAAGAATGCAAATTACACGGGCTCTCCTACCGGGCCGGAAAATATCCTTTCCTCGCCTCCGGCAAAGCCCTCGCCACTGGTGAGAATACCGGATTCGTCAAAGTCCTCCGCGAGGAGCCCGGCGGCAAATTACTCGGCTGCCACATTATCGGAGGAGAAGCCACCGAGATCATCTCCGAGATGGCCCTCGCGATTAATCTCGATCTCACCGCCCACGACATCACCTCCACGATCCACGCCCACCCCACCCTCAGCGAAATCATCCTGGAGGCCACCGAGATGTCCTCGGGCCGAGCGATTCATGGATAGATCCCCTACCCTCGCGCGGAGCCACAAATAACGGGTTTGACTTGAAAATCGGGAGCATACGGACTATGATCACACCATGACGACCGCCCAAATCATTAAAGAAATCAAAGCCTTGAGTCCGGAGGAAAAAAATAAGATCTCCCAGTTCCTCCAAGATTCCACAGGTGATAAAATGACTGTAACTTTCGCTGATAGCGAGTGTGTCCAAAAGCAAGGGGAATTACTCTTGAAAAAACATTTTGAACTCTTCAGGCGTCTGGCCCAATGACATCTCCAAAATTTTTGTCGTCTGAATATATTCTAAAATTACACCATCAAGCTGTTGAAGCGCACGGTGGCATGCATGGTCTAAGGGACGGGAACGGTTTTCTATCGGCAGCTAACCAACCGATCAATGCGCATTTATATACCTCAGCTGATCATTTTGAAATTGCGGCGGCTTCCACATTTCACTGGGCAGAATCACAATGTTTTATTGACGGAAGTAAACGGGTAGCCATCCTCAGTGCTTTGACTTATTTGGCCATCAATCATATTCATATCATGGTCGATGAAAATATACTTTACGATGCCATGATCGCCCTTGCTGAAAAGCGGTTGGACAAACCCGGTTTAGCCGTCATCCTGCGGAAGTCATGTCCCTCATCATGAATCAAACCAGCCCCGCCACGAGTCTAGCACGGAAGCCCGAATGGCTGAAGGTCAGGCTGGGGCGTGATACGGTATCCGGACAGATCAAAAGTCTGATGGAGCACCAGAGTCTCCACACAGTCTGCGAGAGTGCGCAGTGCCCGAACCGGGGTGAGTGCTGGGCGCGCGGCACGGCGACGATCATGATCCTCGGGGATATCTGCACACGCTCATGTGGATTTTGCGCGGTCAAAACCGGACGCCCCACGGAGCTCGACCTCGATGAACCCCGCCGCGTGGCTGAATCGGTCAAATCCATGAAACTGCGCCATGTGGTGATCACCTCCGTAGCGAGGGATGAACTCGCCGATGGCGGCGCTTCAGTCTGGGCGGACACGATCCGTGCCGTCCGCGCAAATGTCCCGGGCATCCGGATCGAGGTGCTGATTCCTGATATGAAAGGTCTCACCAGAGACATCGACACCATCCTCGACGCACACCCGGATATTTTGAATCACAATGTCGAAACGGTTCCCCGCCTCCACAAACTCGTGCGGCCACAGGCGAAATATGAACGTTCCTTGGGCGTCCTCGAATACGCCAAGAGCCGGGGATTTGTGACCAAGTCGAGCGTCATGCTCGGTCTGGGTGAAGAATCTGATGAACTCGCGGAGGTCCTGCGCCATTTGCGCGGGATCGATACGGACATCCTCACCCTCGGCCAATACCTCCAACCTTCCCGTAACCACCTGCCCGTGGCCCAATGGGTGAGCCCGGAGCAATTTGCCCACTGGAAAGAATTTGCGCTCGGCCTCGGGTTCCGCCATGTCGAGAGCGGCCCTCTCGTTCGCAGTTCCTACCACGCCGACGAAAATCCGATCGGACGGATATCGTAGAGACTTTTGCTTTCCGCCCGCTTTTGACGTGGGCCTAAAAAATACGTTGGACTCCTGGGAGTCTCCGAGCGAGGAGGGCGGTGAGGGCACTCGCCAAAAGGGCTCCCGCAAAAACGATGCAGAATTTCGCCCAGGAACTCCATGCTGTTTGCGGGAGCAAAAAGTATTGAATCCAAATGACAAAGGGATAGTGCACGAGATAAATCAAAAAGGCATTCACAGAAAAGAAATCCATGAGCCGTGAGGGATGATTCATAAAACGCCTGAAAAAACCGATCAGCCCCAGACTCGTGAGGACACAGATCATGGCAAATAGTCCCGAAGAAACGGTATCCCGCATGGTTTGACCACCCCATGCCCGCCAACCTTCCTCAGGAGAACCGGATAAACGAACCTTCAAAATAAAAAGCCCGAGGGCCAAGGCCAATAACCATACGTAGGAACGTGACACAAAGCTTTCAGGCCCAAAAATCTTTGCCTGAGAAAGCCCTCGTTGCCCAATAACCGCGCCCATCAGGAAAAATAGGAAATAGAGGCCCGCCCGGTTAACCTGTATCCACAGTGGACCCCCTAATGAAATCCAGCCTGATGCCGATGGAGAAGGACGGATCAGGGAGGCAAAAACACACACCAGCAGGGATAAAAAAATCATGACCACCACCGCTTGGCATCCCTCCCCTTGGCGAACCGAGAAACGGTGTAGGGCAGCCAATAACCCTGAAAACCATTGAGCCAAGGGAATCACCACGATACTGAAAGCTAATAACACCCAGAGGAACCATGCCGGCCCGGGAATCCAGCCATTCCGGAAAAACTCGCCGAGACAGTAATTCCAGAACGACACTTGATGGCCGGTCACTAGGTAACTGGGGTAATAGGCGACCGGGGCAATGATAATCACTCCGATGAGAAAGGGGATACCAAGGCGGATCACACGGTCTTTCAGGAAAACCCATGGCCCTTTCTTCTGTAAACTCGGGAAAGTGAATATCCCTGAAATAAAAAACATGAGGGACATGAAGAAAATATCATTAAATGCTTGGAAATAATAAAACCATTGATTACGAACCACATCCACGACCGGAGCCGAAGAAAAAAGGTAATTTGTATAATTATATGAGGCAGAACTCATATAGGCCAGGGAGGAATGGTGAGCGACCACCAAGATAATAATAAAGGCCTTAAGATAATCCAGAAAGAGGATCCGCTGGTCCGGCTGGGCGAATACTGGATTCATCAGTGCTCCCTCTTAATCATAAATAGACATCCTGATTTTACGGTTATTTCGAGGGTACCCCGGGTATCTTCATGCCAGCGGGCATCGTCATCTTGATAAATCCTGCTGGAGGGACAAAAAGTCCAGCAGGTTGCGGACCTTCTATAAAATTCGTCCAGTCACTGGTCATCTTTCCGTCAGCCGACTGGATTCGGACGATAAACTGGGTTTCTTTGCTGACATAACCAAAAACTTCCACGCCCCCATTGGTAAATTTATATTTGTCACAAGCGATGCCATTAACCGTTTCTTCCCCGACCTTTTCGATCTTTGAATTAATATCTGGTAAAGCTTTGAGTGGATCTTTTTTGGGATCCATCGGCATTTCCATATACATCTTTTGATCGACCATGATGTTGTATATCTTTTTTTGATCCGGCCGGACAATCGTAATCATCTTCATACCCCGCGGCGATATCTCCACCCGTACTTTGCCATCATCCGTATACATTTTTGTCGTAAAGTCTTCCGGTTGACCACTTATCGTGGTCTTTTGATCCACCGAAAAGGCTTTAGGGATATTAAACGGCGGTGTCTGGGCATTCATACCCAGTGTCAGGACAAATAAGAAAAGAAGTGTGATCAGGTTTTTCATAGAGGAATAGTAATTAAAAAGTTTTTGGCGTTTAAACACCGGCAAATTGGGTGATAATGAACTTTAAATCAACTGAAATCCATGGAGGATGAAGGCCATTGCCTTTTTTCGCCTGTAATTACCAAAAAAGCCGCACAGAATAGTTAGGCCAAAAATAATTTTTAATTCGATACTCGTACTTATTGAGAAGAAGCCTTCTGCGACGAACTCAGACCAGAAAGATACCGATTCTTTAAGTCAGGAAGCCTTCCCACACTGCTTTGATTAATGCTGACATAAGCGATCTCGACCCAAAGCCGCCCGCATCTGAAGGTAAAAATATCAGTTCTTAATCCACATATATATATCCTGTTGATTAAAAGAATCTTAACGATACACCAAAATCTTCTATGAAATCTATATATGAGGCGACTGAGAATCAGCAAATTCATAGTTGCGTTTTTACACTTTAATAAAATCGTTTAAACATGAGCAACTTATGAAAGTTAATAACGAAAAAGCGTAAAAATGGGCGTTATCCTAGATGTCGATAATTAAATTTTTTTATTGGCACAAGATGTAGGGGGTGTATTTCAGATCAATACTATTAGCGGACATCACTCAAATATTATCCCTTGAATAAATTGAATCCGCGTACAAAATATCAGTCGAAATAAGAACACGGCAAAAAGGATCGGCTGGATGGAGGTTGATCCTAACACAAAGGGAATGCGTTATGTGTATTCCCCTAACAATAATAAGAGGAGGTCTTATGAAAAAAATCACCCTGTTCGTGATCACTACAATATTAAGTCTTGGTTTTGTGCAAATGGCTCAGGCCGTCAAACAGATTGAAACCAAAATTACGAAAGAAAAGAAAGAGCAATGGGTCGTCACAGCCTATTCCAGTAGTTATAAGTGTAATGGAAAATGGGGAGCCGTCGCTGCTGATGGTGGAGACCCCCTCCAATGGGGTATGATTGCCGCTGATTGGTCAGTCCTTCCCCCCGGGACAAAAGTCAGGATTGAAGGGTTTGGAGACCAAGTCTTTGTGGTTCGTGATAAAGGCCGTTTGATCAAAGGCCGTAAGATCGACCTTTATATCCCGCATATCTCGGATAAACAACTGGGTAGGTGGGGCCGTCAAAAGCTCCGTATTGAGGTGATCAATGAAAATCAAAAGATCGCTAAAAAGATTGACGCTGCCGATCATTCCCTTTTCCAAAGGTATGCCTTTATCCCCCCTAAAAAGAATCTGCCTGGAGTAGTCGGGGTCGAAGATGTCGCTATCCAAGAAAATGTTGACTCTATAGAAAATTCTCAATCTTCTGTTCGCAAAATTCTCAAAATGCGTAATTAATAGGGGATGACACAATCAGCCGCTTTCGATTCCGCACTCAAACCTTATCGTCAGCGGCAATTTGTCCCCGCGCAAATCGACCTAGGCTCATGGGAGCAAATTGCCCCTCTTTTCGACTCACTCGAAAAACAATTTGCATCGGTGGACTCCCTCTACACTCTCGAGCAATGGCTAGACCGCTGGAGTGAACTCTCCGCGGCCCTCTCCGAGGAGAATAGCCGCCGTTACATCTCAATGACATGCCAGACTGATGATCCGGCGCGCGAAAAGTGTTATCTCGATTTCATCGAAAAAATCGATCCGAACCTCAAATCGGCGAATTTCAAACTGACCAAACTCCTCAGTGCATCCCCGCTCAAAAAGCAACTCCCGGCGCAGCGTTACTCCACCCACATCCGTAGCGTGGATAATTATGTAGAACTCTTTCGGGAAGAGAATATCCCGGTGGAAACCGAAATCGCCAAGCTCTCCCAGTCTTACCAAAAAACAATCGGCGCCATGACGGTTAATTATCAGGGCGAAGAAAAAACCCTGACACAAATGTCTCGCCTGCTCGAAGAGCCTGAACGCAAATTGCGCGAGGAAGCTTGGACCCTCATCGCCGGGCGGCGTTTGCAGGATACGGACTCTCTCGATCAGGCTTTTGATGACTTGCGCAAATTGCGCGCACAAATCGCGCGTAATAGTGGCTTTGAGAATTTCCGGGATTACACCTTTCGGAATTTCGAGCGCTTCGATTATACCCCGGCAGATTGTGAGGCTTTTCACGAGGCTGTTGCGGAATGTTTTGTCCCCATCGCACGGGAACTCCAAACAAAACGTGCTGAGAAAATGGGTTTGGACAAATTACGCCCGTGGGATTTATCCGTGGACCCGGACAATCTTGCGCCATTAAAACCCTTTACAACAGCGGATGATTTCCTTGAAAAGGCTGACCGAGTATTTGCACGCCTAGATAAAGGCCTCCAAGAGGAATTCCAAATCCTTGTCCGGAACAATTTGCTCGACTTAGAAAATCGTAAGGGCAAAGCCCCGGGTGGATACCAGTCCACCTTGTCGGAATCCCGGCTGCCCTTTATTTTTATGAATGCCGTGGGTGTCCAACGCGACGTGGAAACCTTGGTCCATGAGGCCGGTCACGCTTTTCACGCCCTCGCCACACGCGAAGAAGACCTGTATTTCCTGCGCGGGGCTCCGATTGAATTCTGCGAGGTCGCCTCCATGAGTATGGAGCTCCTGACCAGTTCATTTCTGGAAGAGTTCTATTCCCCCGATGAAGCTAAACGCGCACGCAAGGTTCATCTGGAGGGGATCATCAAAGTATTCCCGTGGATCGCACAAGTCGATGCTTTCCAGCACTGGATATACACACACCCGGACCATACGGTCGAGGAACGCCGTGCGGCCTGGCGCAAATTGCACGCGCGTTTCGGCGGGATCGAGGATTATTCGGGCTTTGAACCAGCCCTCGAATCTGCATGGCACCGCCAACTCCATATTTTTGAATATCCCTTTTATTATATTGAATACGGGATTGCCCAGCTCGGCGCGCTCCAAGTCTGGCAGAATTACCGCCGTGACCCCCGGAAAGCCTTGGCTGACTATAAATCAGGTTTATCCCTCGGATCAAAAGCGACATTACCCGACCTCTTTAAGGCCGTTGGAGCAAAGTTCGACTTTTCAAAATCCGCCATTGCTCCACTCGCACAATTTGTGCGGGATGAATTAAACGCACTGGAGTAACCCTTGATGAAAAATCCCAGTATCATCGTTTTTAGCGCGCTCGTCATCGGTGAAACCACCGCTTTCACACTTTATTTCCTATTCGACATGCACAAAATCGTCGGTATTCCCATTTCCATCCTGATTCTCTCCACCAGCCTCTTGGCCACACTCCTCGCCGGTTGGATTATTTTTAAACGGTTAGAAAAGAAGTAATCATCCGCCGAACTATCTTAATTTGAGGAGTCCAATTAATTCCTCTGGCGACATACTCCTGATTTTAGATTTCCTAAAGTCTTTAGGATTCCTTGTAACGATCAAATCCACTCCGATGATAAAACCTGATTCGTCCAAAACAGCATGCTCGAAGTCAGGCATTTTACTGGATAATGCATGCTCTAACACAACCCGGTTAACACCACTAACCCCAAAGATGGATAAGAGCTTCTTTAATTCCTTATGAATGGTTTGCGCCCCCAAAACTTTATTCCCTAGATAAAAGAGAGTCGTCAGCGTCGTTGCGCATAAATATCCCTCGTACCTCCCTTGTTCCGCAGCTCCCAGTATCACCATCGATTCATCCACAAAAGGCCTGCGATCCATCCACACATCCAAAATAATATTTGTATCCACAAGGACCTTCATAAATATTTTTTCTCCAGATATTTTTTATAATCACCTCTGGATAAGCGGCTTTTTGCGATTATTCCCCGCATTGATTTTGTTACGGGCGGGGTATCTCCTCGTGAGTTTTCTGTATGTTATCCGACAAAAGGGACAGAAAATAGTCCTCGACCATCTGAGACACGGACTTACCCCGTTCATTGGCAATGGCTTTTGCTTTCCTGATAAGATCCTCCTCGACACTCAAGGTGAGTTTTGTATTCATACGTATAATATATTTTTTTTGTGTAGGTATGCTAATTGATTATACGAGCACCTACCGTTCCTCAAAGCAGGCATAAAAAAAACCGCACAGGCGGCGATGCCAGTGCGGTGGGAAAAATCTCGCTTGGTAAAATTACTTTTTAGCGGGAGCAGCGGGGGTCGACTCGCCATTATCAGCTGCCTTGCTGTCCTGGGCTTTTTTAGCGGCCCATTCGGCTCGTTTAGCTTCAAATTTCGCCTTACGCTCGGCCTTCATCTGGTCGAATTGTTTTTGTTGTTCCGGAGTCAGGAGAGCTTTCATCTTTGGTTCATAAGACTCACGGACAGCCTTCATTTGTTCGCGCTTTTGTGTCTTGTTCAGGGATTCGTTATTTTTGATTTCCTTCATCTTGGCGCGTTGCTCTTCCATGATGGGTTTTATCTTGGTTTTTTGTTCATCCGTGAGGCCGAGTTTTTCAGCCATCTTATTACCGCCCTCTCCCTTTTTCGTTTTAGCGGCAGCACCATCGGTTGGTTTTTGTGTACCCTCAGCGCGCAAGGCCATAGGTGAAATCAGGAGGGTTAAGCTACCGATCGCCAGAAGTGTATTTCTCAGAGTATTCATCATCATCATTCCTTTTTATATTGTTCATTACCACAGACGCCGTGGGAGAGAAAATCGTTACGCAAATTTAAAATTATTTTTTTCCGACCAAGGATTCAATCTCGACATAAGCATTATAATCAGGGACCCCACCACCCACATCCACGGCCCCTCGTTTAATGATAATATTACCCTCGGGCCAGTGAACCTGTAGATTCCCGGGAAGGATATCACAATAAAACACATGCCCATCCATGACCCCAGTGTCATTTTTTAACCGGATAGGATCACCATTTTTCAAATGATACTTGGCAGCATCATCCGGATTGATAAAGACGGCATCTCGTTGAGCTCCGGTAATCGGATCGACCTCGGCATAGATGAGGGAGTTAAATTGTTTCCCGCGGCGGGTGCTACATTTATAGACACCTTCCTTGCGTTGTAACACGGGTAATTCCACAGACCTTAAATGCGCTTTACCATCATCAGTCCCAAAAACACCATTTTCGCAAATGCGTGTGCCTCCATACTGGACCATCTCGCCGGTCTTTGATAATTTCTCGATACCGGCATAAAAAGGAACCACACGGGCGATCTCCTCACGCATTTCCTGGCCGGAGCGGCAACCAAAGACATCCTTCAACCCGGGCATTACCTTCAGTGCCAAGTCCCGCAAGATAATCCATTCCGCCCGGGCTTCCCCGACTTGCCGGGGGATCTCCGGCGAGAAAGCGATGCGCCTTTCCGTCGTGGTCGAGGTCCCTCCATCGGTTTGCTCGAAACGGGTTTGTGCAGGCAAAAGGATGACTTCATCCTTGGGCTCGATAAACATCATGTCTGTCAAAATCACATCCTGATGCACACGCAACGGGCAATTTGCCAGAGCTTTCGTGACATATTTGGGTTCAGGAAGATTCCGGAGCAAATTGCCCCCGAGCATGTAAAAAAGATCGAGCTCGCCACGGTCGCAAGCTTCCACCATTTCTGTCGTGGTCAACCCCGATTTATCCGGAACGGGGAATCCGTATTGCGAGGAAAGTTCCTTTGCCGTCACGGGATTGATGGGTACACCTCCCGGGAATGCAGTAGAATAGGCCCCCATTTCCGCGCCTCCCTGCACACTGGAATGCCCACGAATCGGCATAAGCCCGTTTTTCTCACGTCCCACGTAACCGCGGGCGAGTCCGAGATTCAAAACCATTTGGACGGCATCCGCCCCGAATGCGTGTTGGGTGATGCCCATGCTCCAGATAAAAACGGCATTTTTGGCGTTTTTTAGCATCAAGGCAAATTCACGCATCCCGTCACGGTCAATACCGCACTGACTCTCAAGTACCGCCATATCCTGCGAGAATGCCGCCTGCTTTAATTCCTCAAATCCAGACGTATGATTGCGGATAAACTCCTCATTACACCAGCCTTCCTCAATCAATATCCTGAGCACACCGTAAATAAAGGCAATGTCCCCACCCGTCTGGATCGGGTAAAAATAATCCGTCAAAGGAGATCCGAAAACCGCACTCTCCGGGGTGGACGGCACCCAGTAACGGCGCATACCGGGCTCCAAATAAGGATTCACCATGACAATCTTTGTCCCCTGGCATTTGGCCTCGTGTAGATACTTTGTAGCGACAGGCTGGTCATTGGAGGGGTTACTCCCCCAAAAAACAATCAGGTCAGTCCCGTACCAGTCGGTATAGGAACACGTACTGGCAGAATATCCCAAAGTTTTTTTCATCGCCGATGTGCTGGGGGAATGGCACAGGCGCGCCGCGTTATCGACATTACTTGTCCCCATGGCGCGGGCCGCTTTTTGGGCCATGTAATAAATCTCATTTGTCACCCCGCGCGAGGTCACAAAATATGCGGTACGATCGGGAGTCGTGGAGTGAATCCGGGAGACTATCCTTTCATAAGCTTCATCCCAGGAAATACGGCTGAATCCTTTTTCACCTTTTTTACGGATCATGGGATAAGCTAGGCGACCCAGACCGCGGAGTGCGACATTATCCATTTCCTCTAAGACGGATACATCCTTCAAAAGCTCGTGGTCGAGCGGACCGATCGTATTCAGGCGCAGGAGATTCAGGCGCGTCAGGCAAAGGTGTACGCCTTTAATGGTCCAGTCATGCAATCCCGCGACCCCGAGGGCACACCCGTCACAGACACCACGGGTCAGGATTTTGTAGGCGTAAGGCAGATTGTCTTTATTTTTCCAGACAATATCCACCATGCTGGTGAAATGTTTTGGTTTGTCGCGTCCAATCCCAAAAGGGATCAGATTTAGCATTTTCTCTTTGAATGATCTTTTTACTTGGTAACGACTCATAGGTGGATAAATACTCTGACATCCTCCGCACCCACCCTCAAGCGAGAAAATCCTGTATTTTTAAAAAAAACTCCTCTTTTCTTCTATCATCTACAGATACGTCCAGGATACACGGCCGTCATTACACGATTACTTTTTTGAGCTCGTCAATAAACCGTGCATTTTGCTCGGGTGTCCCGACAGTAACCCGGATATATTCAGGGAGCTGGTAGCTGGTCAAATCACGGACGATGACCCCGGATTTCTGGAGTTCCAGAAACACTTTTTTTCCCGCACCGCAGCCCCCGACTTTGACCATGATAAAATTCCCGCCACTGGGGACGTATTCGAGTTTCATCTGCGCAAATTCTCCTTCGAGGAATTTGCGGCCGCTGTCGGTAATTTCTTTTGTCTTGCGCTGGTGCTCCTCGTCTCCGAGTCCGGCCAAAGCACCTGCCTGCGCGATGGCATTTGCATTAAATGGTTGGCGGGTTTTCTGCAGGACCTCGACCAATTCCTTCGGCCCCAAGCCATAACCAATCCGTAGGGCGGCGAGACCTTGGATTTTCGAGAAAGTCCGCATGAGAATAACATTCGGATATTTCCGGATCAAATCGACTGTGCGCGGGGGCTGGTCGAGGAATTCATAATAAGCCTCATCAATAACGACCACAATATGCGGCGGGATCGCCGCCACGCAGTCGAATATCTCCTGCTCGGAGCAAACTGCGCCGGTCGGATTATTGGGGGTGGTGATAAAAAAGATTTTTGTTTTGGGTGTGATGGCCGCGACCATGGCTTTAAGGTCATGGCGGAACTCTGGGTCGGGGACTTCAATCGTATTTGCCCCACTCATTTGGGCGATGATAGGGTAAACGGCAAAAGCGTGGCGGGCGGCAATGATATCGTCGCCGGGACGCAGGAAAGCTTTTCCGAGGAATTCCAGAATCTCATTTGAGCCATTACCCAAAATGACATTGCCGATTTCTAAGGAGAATTTTTCCGCAATCGCCGTGCGGAGATGAAAACCACCGCCGTCAGGATAAAGCTCGGCTTTTTCGATGGCCTGTTGCATGGCCGCTTTGGCTTTTGGTGAAGGCCCTAGAGGATTTTCATTCGAGGCAAGTTTGATAATGGATTTCGGGTCGAGTCCCCATTCCCGCGCTACATCATCTATTGGTTTTCCGGGTTCATAGGGCACGAGGTCACGGATATAAGACGGGGCTTGGTTAGTAACGGAATTCATAAGACCAGACAGGATTCCCTATTTTGGTAAGGAAATCAATCCTCACTTGTAGGGGTTACTCAAAAAAAATGCACTTTCCCGGTTTTCACGTCATAGATCGCGCCGACGATGGCTATTTTTTTCTCTTCTTCCAATCCCTTGATGATAGGACTCTGTGAACGCATCTGCTTAATCATCCGTTTAACATTCTCATAAGCGACTGCCTCGACAAAAGTTTTATTTTTGTCATTCCTCGGTTCGATATTTTTCGGTACATCTTTGATTGCGGGTTTGATTTGATTAAGAAGACCTGTGAGATTTCCCATTTTCACCCCGGCAATGGCCCCTTTAACCGCACCACAATCGGTATGGCCGAGGACCACGATCAACTTACTGCCGACGACCTTTGTCGAATATTCCACACTGCCCAAAATATCATCATTAATGACCGGCCCGGCCACACGGGCATTCAATATATCGCCGATGTTCTGGTCAAAAACCAATTCCGCAGGCACACGCGAGTCGATACATCCGATGACTACGGCAAAAGGATATTGCGCGCCGGAGGTAACCTTTACATTTTTTAAATAATCGTATTGCTCGCCATCGCCCTGGAGAAACCGGTTATTCCCCGTTTTTAATCGTTCTAGGGCTTGTGTTGTGGTCATCGTTTGTTGCTTCTCCTGCGTCATGATAGCGCTGAGTGATGAGGTAAAAAGGATACCGCTGATGACGGCCGTAAAGAAGGTTTTGGTAGAGGGGATCATGAAGGGAAAGATTATAATCTTCCCCACTATTCTTCAAGAAAACGATTTTGAAAAATACATCGATCCACGTAAATGATTGTGTTTCCGGGCACAGTCAATCGAGGACTCTTCCTCGTCATGATTGATTGATCGAACCCCGGCACGCGGACTTTGATGGTGTTATTCACCCGCCGCGAAGTCACTTCCCCGGTGTCGCAGGCAGGCCGACGGCATTCACCTGATAGCGGGCATAAAGGGCTGCGTCATGTTGTTGGGCAATTTGCTGCATGGCTGCTTCCATTTGATTATAAAGTTCTGTCTGGTAACGGTTCGCGGCTGCATTCGCAGCCTTTTGCGCAGTGGACGTGACTTGTTTTTCAGCGGCGGCCCGGCGTCGGATTTGTTGTTGGTAATAGGATTGCTGTTGGCGGTAAGCATTTTCTTCATCCATGGACCCTTTGATTAATCCACCAATGAGTCCTGCCACAAACCCGGCACCGGCACCTATGGCCGCACCCTCTCCCCCGCCTGCCAACGCCCCGATTCCTGCCCCGAGTCCGGCACCAGCCGCTGCCCCTATACCCGTGGTCGTCGGAGTCCCGCTACCCGCTCCGCCATGGGTTTTGCGGGGGGCACTCGGGATGGGGACATTTTCCTGAACATAAGCTTTTGCCTGGGTTTGGGCTTGTGACTGGGCTTGTTTACGGTAACTGGAGACTGATTCATTAACTTGTTTGAATTGGGTCGCGAGCCCTTCAAAGGCCTGTTGTCTCTGGGTGATCATCACCATGAGTTCGGATTCCGGACGCAGCACAGGGGCAGGGTTTTTACCCGACTCTTGATAAAGCCGGAATTCGAACTGCGGATCGCGCTGGTAGGCAATCGCGTCCGCATCGAGGATTTTCCATGTCCCGTCGGCTTTTGAAGCGAGATTAACCGTCCAAGGGAATGTCACCTGCTCATTAGCCTTTAATACAAGTGTCTTATACTCGGGCGAATACATTTTTCCTGCTGGCAAATCCAAGGCATAAATCAAGTATTTAGAATAACGATTAGCCAACTGCGCATTTTTCTCATCAGTCTGCCCAAAGACAACGGGGACCAGATAGAGCGCCTCTTTGCTCTCCAAAGTCACCATGTATTGAACTGATACGCCGTCGGGTTTTTTCTGGAAAGAAACCGGATTAATATGGGTACATTTTAATTGGGAGGGAAGTCGGCGGTTCATGGCAGCCAAAGCCGCCGAAGTGTCGGGCAGGTTAGCGAACCGATCCCAAACCCCGATTTTAGATGGGGAAACCTGGTTTGTGGGGGACATCGTCTTCGGGTCTTGAAGCTTTGCAGACGGGTTCTGGGCCTGTCCGAGCAGGGCGATCATGCCTTCATGCCACTGCCGGTAGGACGTATTAAATTTTTGATCGTTTTTAATCTCGTCATCGGCTGTGGAACTCGGAGCTTTGGCGGAACGATAAACAAAGTACCCGGCACCGGACAAAAATAGTAACCCGACAATCACCAGTAAAACGACGATCGGCACCATAAGATTCATCCCCTTTTTAGTAGGGACTTCTGACGGGGCTTTTTTAGGCAGGACGGGGGCCGAGGGTAATTTGCCAAATACGGGTTTGGGTGTCTCGACTGCGCCTGTGGCACTTGATTGGCCGGATTTCTCCGGGACACCTGCGGATGGGGCTTGTGCGGGGAATTTAATCTCTTCCCAATATTTCCACTCCATGTCACCGTCGCGACGGACCTTGGTTTTATCGTCGATGGCCCCGATTTTACAGCGGTGTTCAAGCTCCTCAAAAGTAAAAGGGCCTTGAAGCCGTCCATCCGGGTCGGCGTAGGAAAATTTCTTCATCCTCAAAGAATAAGCTGGAAATCCTGAAAAATTCAATTCCAATACCAAAATACCCTTTCCATGAAAAAAAATGATTTAATCGACCTGATGACTTCCCTCGGGCTACGCGCCACCAAAACGCGTGGTCAGAATTTCCTTTTGGACGAAGGCGTACTCACACAAATCGCCCAAGCCGCCCAGATCATCCCCGGGGAACGGCTGATTGAAGTCGGGCCGGGGTTTGGCACACTGACTGATAGCCTGCTCGCACAAAATGCACCCGTGACCACGATCGAGCTGGACCGCGGACTGGCAGGTTATCTGCGTCAAAAATATGCGGATCGGCCCGAACTCGAACTGATCGAAGGGGATGCCTTGGAGCTTCTGCCTGCGCAATTCGTGCGGTACCCTGGGGCACGGTTCGTCGCCAATATCCCTTATAATATCACCACCCCGATTTTGGAGATCCTTTGTCAGACAACGCCTCCACCGCAAACAGTTATTTTAACGGTTCAGAAAGAACTCGCTGAAAGACTTTCGGCCAAACCCCGGACAAAAGCGTATGGGGCCATGACCGTGATGATTCAATGGCGTTTCAGGGTGGAATACCTTTTTACACTCAAAGGTGCCCAGTTTTTTCCCGCCCCAGACGTGGACTCAGCCGTGATCAGGCTGAGCCCCTCAGACCATGCCGGGCAAATTGCTGCGGAGGATCATAAGGCCTTTGACCGCCTTGTCCGGACGGGTTTTTCGCAACGACGCAAAATGCTCCGCAAAATCCTCCCTCAAATCACTCCCAAAGATATCGAAGCCACCTTGAGCGCCCTCGGTCTTAATCCCCTCGCGAGGGCCGAGGAATTAGGCCTCGAGGATTGGTTTAAACTCTTTAATAAACTAAAAGAATAATCAACCCAAACGACCCGTATGGACACGGACCGTAAAATCTTTCTAGAAAAAATATGAGTGACCTCCAGCAAACCACCGAGATTTTTGATGTCGTCGATGAAAATGACGAAGTCATCGGCCAAGCCCCGAGACCCGATGTGCATGCACGCAAATTGCACCACCGCGCTATTCATATCTTTGTGTGGAATTCCAAGGGCGAACTTTTCCTGCAATTCCGTTCACGCCTAAAAAAGAATCATCCCCAGACATGGGACAGCTCCTGCAGCGGTCATCTATCCACCGGTCAGGATTATTATGAAGCCGCCATCCGTGAACTCGAAGAGGAAATCGGACTGGATGAAACACAGACCAAGGCTATCCGTCCGGTCTTTAAGGTAAAATCGTGCCCGGAGACTGAGCAGGAACACGTCTGGCTATATGAAATGGTCCATGACGGCCCATTTCAGTTACAAGCCGAGGAAATCGAAGATGGCCGTTTTTTTTCACAAAATGATATTCAAAAAATGATCTCTGAAAATCCCGTGCAATTTGCCCCCTCATTTGTTTACATTTGGAATCTTTACCTAAGGCAACAAAAAAGTTAGCCAAGAGCCTTGGGATTCGTTACGGTTCTGCTACATTTTATAATAATCATAATCTATGTCGCGGGCCGTCAGCAAAAAGAATATCTTTAAGAAATCCCATCCCCTTGTGGTCGGGAGTGTGACGACATTTGAGGGGTTACAGATTGCCTCCCAAGCAACAACAAAAGACTGTGATATCATAGAAGTACGGCTGGACTTAATGCCGAAATCACTCTTGAGCCATTTTACCCAGTTATGCAAATTACTCGAAGTCATTAAGTTACCCATACTTGCGACTTTGCGGTCTAACCAAGAAGGGGGAAAGTGTACTTGGCCCCTGAATTGGAGATTGGGTTTTCTGGAGATGATTCTTCCCCATGTGGATTTAATTGATTTGGAACTTTTTGCTGTAGCTAATGACCCGGGAAAAATCGCCTCATTCCGTAATCTGGGAAAAATCATCATCCTGTCCTATCACGATTTTGAAAAATTACCGCAAAACCAGTATATCCAGAAAAAAATAGATGAAATGTTTAAGGCCGGGGCGGACATTGCCAAGGTCGCAGGATTCATCAAGTCCCGTAAGGAATTAACCCGTATACTCTCGCTCATGGAAAAGCAACAGAAACCAGTTTCCCTCATGGGCATGGGCGCGTATGCGACCGAATCGCGTGTCGGACTGGCCAAGAGGGGTTCCCTCTTGAACTATGGATACATCGATCAACCAGCCGCACCGGGCCAAATCCGCGGGGCTGACCTTTTGAAGAAAATCCGGCAAACGAGGCACCCCGGAAAATGAGACAAACCTCATCCCCTCGCATTTCTAAGGTTACGCCCGTTTTGCTAATGACAATTATTCCCTTGGCATTATTCCTTTGTGTCGCCGGCATCCTGCGGGCTGGAGATTATTATGTATTCGAGCTGAAGGACGGGATGATCGTGAGGGGGGCGATTGTATCGGAAAATAAAGATTTTTTTACTGTTAACCTTGAAGAATCTAACGGAGTCGAAGGTCAAACACAAATCACCAAATCCCATATTGCAAAAAAAACAAAGATTTCTGACGACGAGATTGCTTTCAAAAAACTGCCCAAGCTCGTGATCCACCCGCGCCATTCCTATAGCTTAAAGGAATATAATAACCTGATCGAGGCTGCTGAAGATTTCATCACGGCTTACCCTCAATCACCCATGATCCCCGGTATCACTCAGGCACTTGCCCCCGTCAAAGAGGAGCAGCTCAGGGTCTCAAGAGGAGAGATCAAAACGGGAGGCGAATGGCTTTCCCCTACGGAAGCCACATTTATCTCCTATGACATAAAGGCTAATCTCCTCTATGATGAATTGTTAGATCACCAGCAAAAAAATAATTTTTCCGAGGTGAAACGGGTGTTTGTAGAACTTGAGAAAAAATATCCTGCCTCGATCGCCTATTATCAATCAGGGTCACAAATGATTGAGTGGCTGGATAAACAAATTAAGAGCAAACAAATCGAGATCGCCGCTGTCGACGGCAAGATCGTAAGCTTAGAAAAAAGCAAGGCGGAGAATAACACCCGGATTAACGAAGCCAAGGCCAAGGCCTCGTCAGCATCCTCCCCAAACTACGCTGCCACCCTCAAAAGTCAGATCAATGTCATGCAAGGTATGGTCAATAAAATCAATACTGACATTAAAACCATCCAAAACCAGGTCGCATCAACAAAACTGGCAATGGGGGATTATCAGGCCGAACTGACCCGGCTACAACAAACCCCTTTCGACCAACTCAGCAAACAAGGCAACTTCATCAAACAAATGGAATTAAAATTCAGATCAGGAAAAATGAGTGAAGTCAAAAATATGCTTAACCTGCCCGAACTCCAAAAATTTGAACGCACAAGGAATATCAATAACCTGCTAGGAAATCACGATAAAATCCTCCAGGAAATGAAAAGCGAAATAAACGCCAAAAATTTTGATGCGGCCATCGAAACCGGTAACAACGGACTCAAAGAATTTCCGGGTTCTGACCAGATCACCGCATTGATCGAAGAAGCAAGGACTGCCCGGAGTTCAACCGCAGGGATCCAAAACTAGCTGATTTTTACGGCATGCGTCTTATCAAGACGGAGGATCGATCCTGATTTGAGGTTCACTTTTAATGTAGGGTCGGTTATTTTCTCACCGTCGATCTGTACGGATCCCTGTAATATCAGTTTACGAATATCGCCACGGGATTTTTTCAGGGAAAAAACTGTATGATAGGCATGCTCCACTAGTTCCAAGACCGCCAAACTTGTGGTCGGGTTGATCATTTCAGGCAGATCCGCCGAGGCAAGGTCTTTTTTTGAAAAACGGGTTTCAAAATCCATTAACGCCGCGTCTGCCTCTATGATTCCATGATATTTTGCGCAAATAGCATGGGCGAGGCATTTTTTATTCTTCATGGGATGCTCTAGCGCTGGCATGGAACCCCCCGTTAATAATGGATACCAACGTTCCATTAAGTCATCAGAAATGGACATGGCTTTACCGAACATACTTTGGGGAGACTCGGCCACGCCGATATAATTATCGAGTGACTTACTCATTTTTTGAACCCCATCAAGGCCTTCGAGGATAGGCATGACTAGGACGACTTGTGAGGATTGTCCATCATCCCGCTGGAGATCCCTTCCCACGAGGTTATTAAATAACTGGTCATTACCGCCGAGCTCGACATCAGAACGGATCATGACCGAGTCATGACCTTGCATGAGAGGATACTGGAACTCCGTCAGGGTGATACTAATGCCGGACTCAAAACGTTTCTTGAAATCATCCCGTTCCATCATCCGGGCCACATTCATTTGACCATTCAGCTTGAGGACATCGGCGTAAGTCATCTTCGAAAACCACTCGCTATTATGGCGTATCTCCGTTTTCTCGGGGTCGATTATTTTAAATATCTGCTCCTGATATGTCCGGGCATTCCGCGCAATTTGCTCGGGCTCAAGGGCCGGCCGTGTCTTCGAACGCCCTGTGGGATCACCAATCAAGGCTGTATAATCACCGATAATAATCACCGCTTGGTGGCCCAAATCCTGGAATTGGCGTATTTTGCCGAGGATAAGCGCATGACCAAGATGGATGTCCGGAGAACTGGGATCAAAACCCAACTTCACCCGTAACGGCCTGTTTTCCTTGAGTTTCTCAAGGAGTTCATTTTCCGAAATAATCGCAGTCGCTCCGGAGCGTAAAATATCAAATTGTTCTTGTGGTGACTTCATAAACGGAATCGGCTTATCATGAGTCTTGGCAAGTGACAATCACATTTATGACTTTTGATCAATTACAGGTAACATTCGCCCATCATTGGCTCATGAGCATGCGCGGAGGGGAAAAAACCCTTGAGGCGATGGCCGGGCTTTTCCCGGATGCTCCCATTAATGCCATCGCTGGGATTTCAGCTAATCTCTCCGAGGGATTAAAGAAACATGCCATTGAATATTCCCTCATCCAGAAGCTGCCCGGTTCCCCCCGTTTTTTTAGAGCTTACCTCCCGTTTTTTCCTACAGCAATCGGGCGGATGAGTTTGCCAGCCAGCGATTTGCTCATTTCCAGTGATGCCAATCTGATTAAAGGTGTCAAGAAACCTGCGGGCAGTTTCCACCTTTGTTACTGCTATAGTCCCCCCCGATATTTATGGATGATGCAGGATATTTATCTGGCTTCCCTGCCCATTATTTACCGTTCATTCGCGAAGAGGATTTTTTCCCGTCTTCGGGAGTATGATTTTGAGGCCGCCCAGACCCCTGATTCATTTGTCGCTATCTCAAATGCTGTATCCCGTCGCATTGAAGAGTATTATCAGAGGCCTACCGATGCGGTTATCCATCCACCGGTGGATATTCATGAGTGCCATGCTCATGCAAAACGGGAATCATTTTATCTGGTCGTCAGTGAGTTAACCCCTTATAAACGCGTCGATATCGCCGTCAAAGCCTGTTCGGAGCTCAAAAAATCATTAGTCGTGATTGGTCAAGGGGGAGAACTTAACCGTTTAAAGAAAATGGCCGGCCCACTCGTGACATTCATGGGCTGGCAAAAGAATCACACTGTCCGCGCGTTAATGGCTAGGGCCAAGGCCTTCTTATTCCCTGGTGAAGAAGATTTCGGAATAGCCCCGGTGGAAGCCATGGCCAGCGGTGCTCCCGTGATTGCTTTCGGGCGGGGGGGGATACTAGATACGGTTATAGACGGGAAAACCGGTATTTTGTTTTCCCACCAATCATCCGAATCAATGGTGAGTGCGATTGAAAAATTTGAGAAGATGGCTGGAGAATTCTCCCCCGAACTCCTTCGCAGCCACACGAAACAATTTGCGCGGTCGGAATTCCAAAAAAAGCTTCGCCATTTTATCAAGAACAGACTAAATCTTAGCGATTAACCGTCTTATGAGATTGTCCCAAAGAGAATTAGAGCCTGTGCTGATGCTTGTGGATACGGTGATGTGCCTTTTGGGTATCAGTCTCGCCTTTTTCCTCAGGGCATCTGACATCTCATTTACAGACCAGATTCCTGTCCAAGCCAACTACGCACTTTTATCCACAGTCATGACGGTCATTATTTTATTTTCATTAAAGATTTCTGGTCTCTACAGGCTTGAATTCATGTCCGGGAGGTCAATGTTACTGCCGAAATTATTTATATCCACCTGTGCCGCATTGGCCGCCCTGTTTACACTGGCCTTTTTCATCCGGACACAACAACAAGCCTATTCACGCGGGTTCCTCATTTTATCAGTATTCACTATCTCATTCATGCTCTTTGTAGGTCGTTACTCTATTTGCGCCATTCAAAGGAAATGGTCTCTTTTCAGTAAAAGAAAAACCCTGATTGTCGGATGGAGCCCGATGACTGACCGTTTAGCTGAATCCATGATCAATAGCCGCTTCCCCATGATGGAACTTTCCGGCATCCTTACGCTCCAAGTCTGGCAAATCCCTGATGAATACCAGGAATATCATCTGGGCTCCTATGATGAATATCAAAAATCCCTTATTATAAAACCAATCGACCAAGTCCTCATCCTTACGTCCCAAATCCCCCCCCAGCAATGTATTGAATTCTGTCGTTATGCTGACCAGAAACTCATTAAAATCGGACTGATTCCCGACCCCCTCGAGATCATGCTCGGGCGGATGGAACTCTCCAATATCGAAGGAGTGCCTGTTCTTGCCGTTACGAACTTGCCCTTGGATAAACTCTCAAACCGTATCATTAAACGGGTGGTCGATCTTATCGGTGGGATCACCGGACTCTTACTAAGTATTATTCCCTCCCTGATTATTTCCCTTTTTATCAAAGCAGATTCCGCCGGACCGGTGATTTTTGGGCAGGAGCGGGTCGGTCGCGGTGGGAAAAAATTTATCATGTATAAATTTCGTTCCATGAGGTTCGGAGCTGAACAACAGGATTCAGAAGCTGGGTTGGGTGTCGACAATGACCCCCGCATCACAAAACTCGGTGATATGCTCAGGAAGTGGAACTTGGATGAATTGCCCCAATTCTGGAATGTGATTAAAGGGGAAATGAGCTTGGTCGGCCCTCGCCCCGAGCGGACCTATTTTGTCGATCTTTTCAAGGAAAAGGTGCCCCATTACATGCCTCGTCATATTTATAAACCGGGTATAACCGGTCTAGCCCAAGTGCGCGGGCACCGCGGGAATACCTCTTTGGAAAAGAGGATCGAGGCGGATCTTGAGTACTTCGAAAATTGGTCGGTATGGTTGGATATAAAAATCATCCTTTTGACACTCACCCAATATTTTGGACATTATGAAAATTAACGGGGATTTCAAAACGCTGCGACTCCCGGATCTTTTGTTTATTGTCCTCACAAGCATTCTATTTCTGGGATACTGGTTATCTTATCTATTTGCTGATTACTCCGATTTATACGGGACAAATTATTACCCAGGACTCCTTAACTATGAATTTTTTGCCCAGTTATTCACTGTACTGCTAAGCCTCTTGGTTTTATTCCGTATTCTCCTTTCGAAGGAGCCTCGGCAACTTCCGAGTGGCACCAAGTTTTTTCTCCTGTTTTTATCCCTCTACATTGGATGGACCCTTCTGTCTACAGTATGGTCGATCAAGGCAGGCTTTGGGTGGAAGGAAATCAGGGTTTGGCTCGGATACTTGCCGCTGGCGTTTGCCTTGACGATTTGTTTGGGAGAATTTCAGCAAATCAAACGGGCCGTTATAACGCTTATCGCGGCACAGGTCGCCTGCATATCCATGGTCGTCATCTATGCCTATTATGCCAACGGCTGCTACGTGCCTTATATCACATTCTACCTGAACCGTTCCCTCTTAGGAGAGATGATCATCGTGGCCATACCCCTTTTAGCCGCTTACGGGTTACTGCAAAATAATGGTTACCATGTATTTTTGAGGGTCTGTGCGATTCTCGGGTATATCTCGGTACTGATTATGGCCCAGAGAGCTCCATTATATGCATTATGGATCACACTCATAGTGTCCGTGATATTAGGTTACATCAAATATCCAAACTACCGGAAAAAACTTATCCTCTTTTGGGGCATTCTCTGTTTAGCGACGGTCTTTTATCTTACCCCCAGCAAATTGACGGGAGGACTCGAAAACTGGGACTCTTCTCGGAGAGCCTATAATATTGACCAGGCCAAAGACACATTTCATTACCGGATCAATGGTGTCCTCGTATCTTTTTTTCAATGGAAAGATAATTGGCTCTTCGGCACAGGCCAAGGAACATATCCCTTGGTTTTTCCTGAATATTCAAAGGCGATTGTTGATGCAGGATTCCAGAAATATGCAAAAAAAACCGAAGATAAACAAATCTCACGCGCCCATTGTGAACCCGCACAAGTTGCGGGCGAATTAGGCATCATTGGCCTCACCCTCTGGGCCGTATTTTTTGTTTTTTTCCCCCTTCGCTTATCATACGCAGGATGGAAACAAAATAACATTGTGCTTTTGGTGGGGAGCTGGGGCTTACTTGCGATCACAATCAGCGGACTGGCCAGTTCTTTCAGTCCCCGGCTTGTGACGACCGGAATGTGGTATGTCATTGCGGGCGTATTAATATCGGCAGAATGGAAACTCCCCGCTTCACTCCTAAAAAACAGCCACTTAAAACTTTTATCGGTTCTGGCTGTAGGCGTGTCATGCCTCGTTCTGTTCTCTACCATGAAAACCCAGCGTCTTTTGAATTATTTCTATCTCATTCAAATCAGCAAAAAGCTGCCACAAGCCACTTATTCTAAAGAACTTAATAAGTATAAACAACTCGTCACGGCAGACCCTTATTATCATTATTTTTATTTTGCAATCGCCAATGCCATGGCCGAGCACGGTAATCTTAAACAGCCTGAATCTTCCCATTTCTGGCGTGAAGCCCAAGATTTAGGACTTTTCTCATCAAATCTCCTGGCGAGTGAAGCTTTCTCCCTTTATCTACAAGGCAAAAGGGATGATGCGCTGTCCCGCATCGATGAGGGACTCCATATTTTCCCAGACTCATGGTTTTTATTCACAATAAAAGCTGCCATTCAGGAAAACGAGTCATTACCGGCTAATTCCCAGACTTGGCAACAAGCTTTAAATCTTCATCCTGAAGCTACCCGTGTTACCCAAAAAGTATTTAAAGAAATGTTTACCGGAAAAAAACAAGGGATCACGTATCAGGAACTTTATGAAATCCCTACGGGATATTACGGGCCCCTCTCAGTATATTATTTTAATACCCATCCCAAAAATAAAAAACTCCCCAGTTTATTTAATGACGGAACAAGCAATCCTTGGGAAAGTCCATGAATCTAGCCCTGCCATACTCTGATAAAGTAATCCCTGCGGTACTTTGTTGTCTGGTCGTCGGGCTCTTTTGGTTTTCACCGCCTGATTTGGTCTGGAGGATTGCTGACGTGGGTGAATCCCAAGTCATTCGTGAGACCATATTGGCCTTGGTCTTGGCCTCGTTATCCGTGTACATCCTCGCCATTAGGCAGGCACGGCGCAAATTGTTTGGAATATTTCAGCAACCCTCCTTCCGGAATGCGGTCATATTCGGCTTAGCCATCCTTATTTGGCAATGGGTGAGTCTGCTGGTGAATGGGCACACGGTTGCAGGAACTTCTTATTGTATTCTTTGGTTAGGCTATCTATCCCTCTTTATTTTCACAAAACTTGCTTTCGATGGGAAAATCCAATATCAGAAAAATGTTCTTGTGATTATCTCGTTATCCACACTAGCGGCATCGATTTACCTGCTCTTAAAATCCATCGAAAATAATTTATACTGTCCAAACATTCTACTCAACACCGTACGCCTGAGTGCTGGTGAATACCTCGTGCCAGGATGGGCAATCATTACCGGGCTCTTCTTATATGCTGAGTCCACCCGCCAAAAAGCCCTGTGGGGGGGAGGTTTATTTTTTGCGACATTAGCGATCTTCCAAACATCCCACCGCTCCCCCATTTTAGGAATCGTATTTTCTCTGGCCTGTCTTCTTTTTCTTGGATACAGACAGCACCAACTCAAACAAAGATGGAAAGCTTGGACCATATTCTTTTTAATCATCATCTCTACAATCACCATACAGATGCTCTCCTATACTGCGCTAAAGGGGATGGATACTAATGTGACCATTCAAAAGCGCCTCATGAAAAACGAGGAGGGTTCGATCGGTTACCGTCTGTTTTTAATGCGTGTCTGTATGAATATGTTTATGAATAATCCCATTGCTGGTGTGGGGACAGGAGCTTTTGGAAAAAATTATTTCCCTAACCAAGTGGCATTATCAGCTTCACCCGGTTATTCCCAAATCGCTCCCACACTCTCAACTCTCGGCGCGGAGAGGGCTCATAATGAATTCTTTCAGATCCTGGCGGAAAATGGGGCCATTGGCCTGATTCTCTGCGGTTGTTTTATCGGGGTAGTTTTATTCTCTTCTCGCAAACTCGGAACCGGCCACTCGGGCCCCGTTTCCAATATGATCCTTTCCGCCCTCATTGGTTTTTTGGCTTCCAGTCTTACCAGTGGATTTTCTTGGCGCTGGGCATCAAATGGTTCTTTGTTCTTTTTGATTCTCGGCTTGTGGACTTGTCACACGAACATAAAACGGGAAGCCCCTTCATCTTCCCTGCCAAAACTGATGATAACCTTTGGGGTATTTGTTTCTATCTTCTTAGTGATAGGAACTCTCTATCAAATCAAAAAAACAATCTCTCAACTTGATTATGCAAAGGGTTTTGTACTCTCGACCCATGATTCAAATATCCAAGCCATTGAATGCCTGAACAACTCTTTGAGTATCAATCCTGAAAATTGGCGGGCCGCATTTTTACGGGGAAAATTGTTTCTTTCCCAAAATGAAAAATCAAAAGCATTGGAGTCATTCGCCCTTGCCGCCCAAAATAGAATTAATGGGGTAGATCACCTCGTGATTCTTGCCCGTCTCCATGAGTCCACTGACCAGCCCTCCGATAATCAAAAAATTAAAAGTCTTTATGGACAGGCCTTATCAGCGTATCCGCATTCACCTTTACTTAAGCTTTTTTATGCTGATTATCTAGTAAATAGAGGGGACCTCAAAAAAGCAAAAATTCTTGCTGAACAAGCGAAAATTGAAGATCCTGAACTCTATAGTGCTGCCAAAAAGTACTTCACAGGACGAGCCGATGAAGGCCGTCAACTTTTAATACAATCAAATAAAATCGAGATAATGAATACCTTTGAAACACTTTTTCTCTCTAAGTGACCTGCTGTCAATGAGATATTTATGTTGACTTATCTGATGATTTTAACCATTATCTTATAGTTATAGCTAATAATATAGCCATACATAAACATAAAAAAACAAACAGGACTAAACATATGAAGAACAAACAATCAGGGTTCACGCTCGTCGAAATCATGATCGTGGTAGCAATCATCGCATTGCTCGCAGCGATCGCCGTGCCGAACTTCCTTCGCGCACGTCAACGTTCATTGGCCACATCCGTTAAAAATGATATCCGTATCATT
>Ga0163144_10003997_pt1 | contig 33498 bp, 25 predicted proteins | sample OliLak19BULKMAT1_FD_123175 | JGI IMG/M metagenome (GOLD analysis project Ga0163144, IMG submission 123175) | Freshwater microbial mat bacterial communities from Lake Vanda, McMurdo Dry Valleys, Antarctica - Oligotrophic Lake LV.19.BULKMAT1 | ecosystem: Environmental > Aquatic > Freshwater >... | reverse complement strand
TCCTCAACGGCGTTGCTTATGCCGACGGAGTCATGATAGCTGACGTCCCAACTGAACGGCACTCAGAGACTCCTGCCGCCTAAGCACTCGCCAGCCGATCCCCAACTTTCCGCGATATCTCATCGACCAACTCGTCCATGGCTCGGACATTTATGTCGAAGAACGCCTCAGCATCTCACGCGGCACCACGTATCGGAACCACGAGGGGAAACTCGTCGCCCGCGAAAACGAATGGCGCGTGGTGACCGACGAAACAGGCGATGTCATCTTCGCCCAGCACCGCTGGGACGAAAGACGCCGATACGTGGATCAAGACGCGCTCGACGCCGCCCAGTTCGTCCGGGCCACCGCGGCCCGCCTGCCCCCGGAGCTTCGGATTCAGGCCGGTTGGGACGTCGTCAAACTGACGAGTGGAAAGTGGAAAGTCATTGAGCGGAACATCTTTGAAGTCGGCGACGCTTATCCCGACATCAACACCCTCGCGGCCCAGCTAATAGCGGCGAAAAAAGTCGGAATCACTCCGCTGCAGAGCTCTTTCCGAAGTTTTCTGCAGGCCGACGGGCTGGCGGCGAAGGATGTCAAGTTCGCCGAGTTCCTCGATCACCCCGCGATTCGCGAGCTGATGAAGACTCGTGACGCGATGACCGAGTATCTTCTCGCGGCCAAAAACTCGTATCTGGCCGAACTTCGCGCCCCCCCCGTCGAAAGCATCAATAAGGTCATCGCCTCCATCAAACGCTTCAATCTCCAGGACCAGCTCACGGCCGACGACATCAAACGGATCGCAGATCTCGTGCCGGACCGGGCATTCCGAGTTCGCGAACTCGCCGAAAAGCTGACCGGCCGGTTCGATCTGTTTTACATAGGCCCGTCGGGCCGGTCAGAGCTCATGCTTTTGGACTACGACGGCCGGTACGTCGAGGAGCGGCTGGCCATCCTGCTCGAGCCTTTCAAGGATCGGCCCGCGTCCGAACTACTCAGGATCATCGAGGAAACCGCGAGCCGCGAAGTGATCGTCGCCGAGGAGATCTGGGCGGACCCGAAGCTCGCGGCGCAAGCCTCGAACGCCCGGGAAGTGGCGCTTCGGACGTCCAAGAAGCTCGCCTACCGCGGCCGCCGGACGACACTGGTCCGCAGCATCGAAAGACGCCTCCGCAACCTCCCTGCTCCGCCAAGTTCCTGACGCTGAATCCCCCATCAAATCCGTGCGTCGTTTTGCCGATGAGTAAGCAAGGAATGGGGTCAGACCGGTGAACTTGAACTACGACAAAATCAAACAGACGGGCGGCAAGCAGGACAGCTACTGGACCGCGTACAGCGATCTTTTCACCGCTTTGTCCGTCGTTTTCCTCATGCTTTTCATCGTCGCGAGCCTTCGCAGCGGTACGCAAGGCGTCGTCAACAAGAGCGAGTTCGCCCAGGCTCAGCAGCAGATCGCGGAGCTCAAACAGCAGGTCAAAGTTTACGAAGTACTTAAAGAAGATTACCTCAAGCAGGACGCGAGCAAGGAAGACATCGCGGTTTATCAGCAAGTGATGAGCAAGCTTTCGCTCCTGGAAGACGAAGCCAAGGAGAAGAACAAGGAACTCTACAAGCAGGCCGCCGACGCAAAAGAGAAAGAACAACAGCTCAACCAGTATCAGGAACTCGTCAAGAGCATCATCAATGCGAACATGCTTTCGTCCTCCAAAGTCAAAAAGCGCGACATCGTGATCAGCGAAAAGGCGAACGTCATCGAGCAGCAGACTCGCGAGGTGGACGATCTCAATCAGGTCGTGCGCACGAAGCAGCAGGTGATCGAGGAAAACAGTCAGCGCGTGATCAACGTCCAGGACGAGCTCACTCGGAAGATCAAAGAGGTCCAGGCATCCTATCGCGCCAACAAGCGAACCAAGCAGGCGATGGACAAAGAGATCGCGTCTCTCAAAGAGCAGAGCCAGAGCGAGATCGAAACGTTGAAAGGCGAAAGCCTGCGTGTGGCGTCCCAGCTCCAGTCCGCGCAAGGCCGGATCGAGGAGAAGAGTCGCGAGAACGAACGCCTCCTGAATACACTGAGCGAAAAAGAACAGACTTTCCAAGGCACGATCGCGACGATGCAAAGAGAGCACGTTTCCGCGAGCGCGCGCGAGAAAGCCCAGTTCGAAGCAGGCTTGAAGCAGCAGGCGCTTTCGGCGGAAGCCAGAGTCGCCAAGGAGAAAGCCTTCGCCGACCAAATGGCGCAGAAGAGCGCGGAATACAACGGCAAGCTCGGCGCGATGCGGGGCGAGCTTGAGAAAACCCGCGACGGCATCAAAGATATGGCCGGCAAATATCAGGCTTCAATGGCCGCGGCCGGACAGGCCAACGACGCCCTCAAGAAAACCCTGGCCGATACGGTCGACAAGTTGAACGCCCAGAAGAAACTCGGCGAAACCCTCGCGAAAAATCTGGCTCAGGCCGGCGTGGACGCCAAGGTCAACTCCCAAACGGGGGAAGTCGTCATCAACTTTGGCGGCGAGTACTTCGACACCGGGAAATCCGATCTCAAGGGCAATATGCGCCAGACACTCGAGAAGCTCATGCCTTCGTACGCGAAGTCGCTCTTCTCGGACCCCAAGATCGCCAAGAAGATCTCGGGAGTGGAGATCATCGGTTTCGCCTCCCCTACTTACAAGGGCAAGTACGTGGATCCGAAAGGGATGACGAACGAGGACCGCGCGGCCGTCAACTACAACATGGACCTTTCGTATCAGCGCGCGAAGTCGATCTTTGAATACGCTTTTGATCCGAACAAAATGCAGTTCCCTTATCAAAGGGAACTGCTGCCGAAAGTCAAAGTCACGGGCCGAAGCTATCTGGCGAGCGACAAGATGGTGGGACGAAACGTCAGCAATGCCGCTGACGATTATTGCAAACAGTATGACTGCAAAAAGGCACAGCAAGTCATCATTAAATTCAACCTAAACAACGAGTAAACTATGAGCCAACAACTCAATCAATTCATCATGACCAGCGTGATCGGGCCCTTGGCCGAAGCACTCTATCCGATGATGTTCTTAGCCTTTTTCCTCGGCATCATCGCCCGGGTGCTCCTCTACTACACGGTGAAAACCGAATACAAGTTCGCCAAGGAATTTGAGAAGCGAACGCTTCGCTACCTGGCCGATCCGGCTTCGGAGAAGATCCCGAACTTCTACAAGGCGGTGCGCGTGCAGCTGGAAAAAACCTATTTTGAAAGTTTCGAGCTGCGTAAGCGCTACAAACGCCGCAACCTCGATCACATCGCGACGATCGCTGATCGCCTTTTCCTCATGCAGGACGGCGCGCAGCGGCTCGTCAAAGATACCGTCAAACAGGCTCGCTACATGCGCAAGGACGGTCCACCGCCGCGCATGCTCGACGTGACTAAAGGCATCTTCGATATGAACCCCGTGTTCACCAAACTCCTGGGGTTCATTCCGATCGGCCTTTGCAACGAGATGCTCTCCGTCCTCCCCGGGCTCTTCGTCATCGCCGGGATTCTCGGAAACTTCCTCGGCGTATCGGCTGGCTTGCCGGCGCTCAGCGGCCTCGATCTTTCCAACATGGAACAGACCAAGACCACGATGGATACGTTCATCACCCACATCTCGTTTTCGATGGTCGTATCGGTCGTCGGCATCGCCTTCTCCGTCGTCATGACCATTCTGAACACGATGTTCGCGGCCGACGGCGTTTACTTCAATCTGGTCAATACCTACGCGGGCACCTTGGAAACGTTGTGGAACGAGACCTCGATCAATGAAGTCGACCGGGAAGACATCTTTCGCGACGAGAACGCGCACGCTAAAGACAAGGGCCGTCCGCGAACTCCGGAACAGCTTCGGCATACTACTTCGGCGATTGCGACGAAGGTCACGAAGGAAATCGAAGAACCGACGCGCACTTTCGGTGGTCCTACGAAGCCAACGGGTACGAGTGGTTCAGGCAGCGGTACGGGCGGCTCGCCGGCCAGCGGTTCGCAAGGGAACGCCGCTTAGTTACGGCACTACCGCGCTTGAGTTCGTAGTCGGTATGGAAGCGCGCAATCAAAACGATCCTAACCACCATAAATTATAAACTATTTTGATCAACAATTAGCGCCATTTGGCTTTGCGGATGGAAGCATGGGGCCAAAGCGCAACCACTTCTGTCCTCTGTTCGATAATAGCTCGAATAGACATGACTTGACCCATGGCGTCATATTGCATACAACGCGTCCGTGAGATGCGGGCCCCCTGTGCTGACGCTATTGGCGTGAGCACTTCCCGCGAAACCCGGCTCAGATCACTGGATAATTTTACTCGGTGATTCAGGCTGCAATCGGAGACCTATTCAAATGAAACGGAATGCTGCAATTTTGGGAGGCAAGAGCGCGCTCATGTCCGCCCTGTCGATGGCCATAAGCCTCGCCAGCGCGAGCTCGGTTTGGGCGGGAGCCTACACCGATGAAGATGGAAACAGATATGACCCCCGCTGCACCTACAACCGGTACAACGGACCCTGCCTCGACGTGGATCTCGTGCAGAACGAACCGCGCCAGTACGAGGAGTGCAATAAATTTATCGGCCCGGATCCGACGGGTCGGCGCTACACGGCGGAAGAATTCGCTGCGTGCACCTTCGGTCTCGACGAAGCTCGCCGCATGTCGATTCGCTACGGCGGCGGCTACGGCCAGATGCATGGTTACATCCGGGGCTACAGCTGGGGCCTGAACAAGATGACCACGCTCAACCAAAACGACGGGCGTGAAATGCAACGGGGCCGTGACATGATCACCGGCGCCGGCGGCGAGTACGGCCAGTACTTCGAAATTGGCCGTCAAGCCGGGATCACTACCGGCAACACGCAAGGCAACGGCGACGGTTCATCCGAAGCCCGCGCGCGTTTCGCGGCGGCGATGGACACCGGGCGTCTGCCAAGTGATCAGATCGCGGCGATTCCCGCCACGAGCTATCGCGGTGAAGACAACGCTTACGAGCGTCACGTCCACGCCCCGAAGAGCCCGCAAGACATCCTGCGTGCCGATCTCGCCGACATGAACTCGCAAATGGCCGGGGCCTACACGGGCCTCGATCCGGTTTACGTCGAATACAATCGCGGCAACATCTGGGACTACTGGTACGGCGACGGCATCTATCAATTCGAAAGTCGCAAGTGGATGGATAAGGATCTCGCGCTCAGCGTCTGGCTCCAACGTCCGATCGACACAAAGCCTAAATACGAAGATCTGAACCGCAACGCTCCGACGGTCGGAGTGGAAGAGCCGGTTCTGGATCCAATCACGGGTCGGCCGCAAATCGATCCAGTGACGGGTCGCCCGGTCACGCGCACGGTGCAGAAGGCGATCGATCTCAAGGGGATCTTTCGTTCATCGTTCGTGAACTCTTACGGCTACTACGTTTCGTACAACTACTCCAAAGCGCTCTACACCGGTCTTGATCAAGGTCAACAAACGGGTGAAGCGATCGGGATCCTGCTCGGCAAGCGCATGGCGCAGCAGCAGGGCTTGATCACGGCCTTCAACGAAATGTTCAAGGCCACCTCGTCCGCGAGCTTCCGGGGCGCTTACGAAACCTCATACACGGGCTCATTCCAGGGCACGTATGCGGATTATCGCAACAACCCGAAACTCGAAGTTTCGTTTGACCGAGTCATCGGTCAAGACAACGACGGCATCTTGCAACCCGGTGAAGCGATCTCTGTACAATACAAGATCCGCAACTTCGGCGGTGCGGGCAGCCCTCTTCGAGTGACCCTCGAAGGCAACGTCCAGGACACGGTCATCGACACGAGCCAGAGCATCCTCGCTCTGACCTCAAAGCCGATCACGACCGGCGTCTTGGGTCGCATCGACAGCCGTCTTCGCAACGGTCAAACGGCCGACATCAAGCTTCGGGTGAACAATCTGTCCATCCCGAGAGCGGAAGTCGTTCGTCGCCAAATCGAAGCGCAAGATCCGACCTACACCCTGGACGTCGTCCAAGGCGTGGCGACGATCAACGTCAGCGCGACCAACGTGTCGACGGTGCGTTCGGCGGGTCAGGTTTCCTTCACCGTGACTCTCGCGGGAAGAACCCAGACCAAGATCGCGGGCTTCATCAATCCGGGTGAAACCCAGGTTCAGGTGTTCGAATTCACGAACATCGACCCGATGGCGCTCATCAACGGTTCAGAAACCGCCTCCCTCCAAGTCGTGATGAATGACGCGACGATGGCGACGGATTCAGTCGTGCTTCGTTCGGCGGACACCCGCTTGGCGAAGGCGCAGTACTTCAACCAGGTCGTCAACGGTCGCGGATACGTTCCGGCCGGTGTGGATCGTCAGTCGCGAATCGCCCAGCTTTCGGCGCTCATCGCGACGGCGAACAACCAGGAGACGGTTGGTTCGAGTGCGAACATCTGGAAGAACGACAACGGCTTGAATTCGATGCTCGGTCTCGTGAGAAACGAGTACCGGAACACGACTCAGTCCGCGGACGCGAACAAGGCCTACAAAGGCTTGGGCCAGGATCTCTGGAAGTCGAGAAAGAACTTGGGCAAGTTCCTCTTCTTCAAGAGCGCCAAGCGTAAAGCGTACGAAACTCTCTGCAAGCAGCTCCCGCTGTAAGCAGAGACGGTTCTCAGCATTCCGTTCAAGAACGGGGCGAGTCGCAAGACTCGCCCCGTTTCCTTTTGGTTCTCGTGCGCCCGGACCTGCATGGGTCATCGCTTCAGTCACGAATGCGGGTGAACAGCTCGTCAATGTACTGCGTGCGATTGGGAAGATACTCATGGTCGGATAGCCCGTCCACGTTCATGATGCTGACGGGTAATCCGTCGTCGCCCATCGCATTGAGATGCGCGCGGCCAAGAGCGCAGTGACCTAGCTCGTGAAATACCCGCTGCTCCTTCTGGTCCCCAGTGGCATTCCTGAACCACGTGGGATCGATCAGAATGAGCTGATCGCCTGAACAAATGCCGACGGTGTAACGGGTGTTTGACTTCTGACCGCCGGGAATTTCCCGGATCCGCATCTCAATAGCCGAGGTGTCGATTTGAAAGCCGCGGGCGTGGCCCTCTCTACCGAATGAGATGGCGATGTTCGCAAGCTCCGGCTCTTGGAATGCTGGCGGCTTACCGCAGGCCGCGATCGCGAGTAGAAATAGAGCCGATACAAGCCTCATGTTGTTCAAGCAGTGTGTTCATGGATGAGGGGCTATGTAAAACCCAATTTGCGGCTCAAAGATCCGCCGGTCGCGATCCGCATCGCGCCCTGCGTCCCTGGATTTAGGCTTCGGATAGGGGCTTTCGCACCCGAAGTGGTTTCGCGATCGGCTTCTCGCCGCGAAAGAAGAGCTGGAGAGGTTCTTCGACCCATTTGTAAAAGGCCGCCGCGAGCAGGTTGACCGCGAAAAACAGGCTGAAGATATCGCCCCCGAGAAGAATCGACGTCTTGAACGGAATCAGCCAGCCGTAATGGAGCAGATAAAATGCGTAGGAAGATTTGCCCATGAACTGCATGAAGCGAGTCGACAGGAAACTCGATGCCGCGGTTCGTTCGCTCATCAGCCCGTGAATCGCGAGCGCCACGAAGATCGGTAGCACGAACAGGCTCCAGACGATCCCGATCGGATGCTGCTGGCCGTAGTAATAAGGTCCCCCGACCAGCGTCGCCAGTACGAACGGCGTGAGCGCGATTCCTCCGAACCCCGTTAGCGTCTTGAACTTGACCATGGACCACGCCGGCGCGCGCCGTTTGCCCGTCACGACTTCCGCGAGCCAGATGCCGACGAAGAACTCAAAAAAACGCCCGAAGATCGTATAGAGCGCGACGAACTTCCAGGGTGCGAGAAAACTCTGGAAGTTCAGCCAAGACCCAAGCGCGGTGGTCAGGAGCGCGACGACCGCAAAGCCCGCCAAAGGAACCCAGAGTGCACGGAAGCGATCGCGAACGAGAAAAATCAGTGGCGCGGCAATATAAAAACATTCCTCGACACTGAGCGACCACGACGGCGGAATTCCGATGAACTTGTACTGATCCGAAAAACCTTTGAGCAGCGTGAGATTGAGGAACCAGTCCTGTAGTCCGACGTCGCGCCGGGGCGCGAGCGCCAGGAAACAGAGTATGAAATAAAGCGGATAAATGCGCGCGAACCGGTTGCGAAAATATTGGAACAGCCACGCCTTCTTGAGCTCGTAGCCGTCCTGATACCGATAGGTGATCAGAAATCCGCTGAGAACAAAGAACAGGGTGACGCCGATATGGAGGTCGCGCTGAATTCCCAAACCGAACGGCTGAAACGATTCGATCGGCCAGTGATGGAAAAATACCATCCACGCCGCGAGGGCGCGGAAACCGGTCAGGGGCGGAAGCGTAGGTCGGGGGCTTGCGGTGGCGCCGCGACCAACCACGTCACGCTTCTCGCTTGAGTCCGTGAGCCAGCCAGAGTGCCACGAGGGTGAACGCACTCGCAATGAACCCCACCGTTCCATAATTCTCGATCTGCCCCAATGATGACGTTTGGATCATGGTTCCTCCGACTAACGCCGCTAGGCCCGAACCCATCTGCTGAACCGACGAGTTGACGCTCATGAAGCTGCCGCGATGCCGCGCGGAAACGCTCGAGGTGATCATCGCCATCGCCGGCACAAAGCGGCCGGACATGGTCATCATGAAGAGCGTCGTGCAGACGAGAATCCAGGGCAGCGAGAGCTGACCCAGATGGGTCAGCCAGATGATGGGCACGACCGAAATCGCCGCCATCACGCGAAACACTTGGAGCTTGCCGCGTTGATCCGCGAGGCGCCCGATAAAGCGCGCAACGAAGAAGTTCAAGGCGCCGCCGACGAGGTAAACGTAGAACAAATCCTTCTCCGCGACTCCGCAATTGGAGACGAGGTAGGGACTGATGTACGGAATGACCATGAAGCCGGCCATCATGAGCGCGATCGTCAGGACGTATGCCCGCTGATAATTTCCGTGAGTCAAAACGTGGACCATGTGTCGCAGGTTGCTCTCGCGTTCCTTTTCTTGCTCCAGGTGTCCGCGCATTGGAGGCAGAATCATCCAGGCCAGGACCCAAACGATCAGGCTCGCGCCTGCCAGCATGTAAAACGGCGCATGCCAGCTCATGGCGTTCGCCAGATAAAGTCCCAACGGAATTCCGATCACCGACGCGATTGAAAACGCCGACATCACCGCGCCCGTCGCCATCCCGCGCCGGTTCTCGCTGAACGCGTCGCCGATGATTGCGAACGTCACCCCGCTCACGGTGCCGCCGAACGCACCGGCCACGATGCGAGCCGCCACGAGAAACCAGTAGTTGGTGGCAAGCGCGCAAAGCAAGGTGCTGATCGCGAAGCCGGCATAAAGAACCAGAAGCGTCGTGCGCCGATCGAACCGGTCAATCACGAACGCGCCGAGGAAGCCGAAAATCGCGGCGGCGAAGGTGTAAGCCGAGACCATGAAACCGAATCGCTGCGGGTCAATGTCAAAAACGCGGATGAACTGCGGCCCGAGCGGCATGATGATCACGAAATCGAGCACGTGGCAGACCTGAATCGCGGTCAGGATCGTCAGGAAGAGCCACTCTTTATGAGAACCCGGCTCGACAAGCGACCCGGTCGACGCCTTGAGACCGGATGGAAAGGTGGCGCTTTGCTCGTTCATGGGCTGCCGTCAATTATGCCTGAAGAACCGAAAACCTAGCTAGCCTTCTTGATTGCATTCGAAGCGTTTCCCATGAGCGGGTTCGGAATATTGGTGGAGGTGTCGGAATATCCCGTGGGCGCGAATTTCGCGAACTGGGCCTTGTCGTTGGCGTTCTCCCAAGCCACGGTGCCGTCAACTTCACCTCGCACGACGGCATCCATAAGGACCTTATCCATCACCTGCATGCCTTCGGCACGCCCCGTCTGCATGACCGACGTCAGCTGATACGTCTTGCCTTCGCGAATCAAATTGGCCGCCGCCGGAGTGTTGACGAAAATATCGTGCATGCAGATCCGGCGTTTCTTATCGATGGACGGAATGAGTTTCTGCGAAATGACGACTCGCAGCGTCTCAGAGAGCACCGTGCGAACCTGATTTTGTTCTTCGGTTGCGAATGTGTTGATAATCCGGTCGATCGATTTGGCAGCGCTGTTCGTGTGGAGCGTCGAAAAGACCAGGTGACCTGTTTCGGCGGCTTTGATTGCGAGGCGAACCGTTTCGGCATCCCGCATCTCACCGACCAAGATTACGTCGGGGTCTTCGCGAAGCGCGGCTTTGAGCGCCGAGGTGAAATCCGTGAAGTGCATGCCGAGCGCGCGCTGATTGACCATTCCCACCTTGCTCTCGTGCTGGAACTCAATCGGATCCTCCAGAGTGAGGATGTGCCCCTTCTCGGTCATGTTGATGTAGTTCAACATTGCGGCCAAAGTGGTCGACTTTCCGCTGCCCGTCGGACCGGTGACGATGATCAAACCGTTCGCGTAGGTACATGCCTTTTTGCAAATCTCCGGGAGCTTTAGGTCGTCAATGTTCGGCGGGGCTTCGGTCAAAATCCGCATGACGATCGCGAGTCCGTGGCGTTGCTGAAACAGATTCACGCGAAATATCCCGATTCCCGTCGCCTTGAAAGCGAAGTCGAGGGACTTTTCGACCGCAAGTTCCTTGCGCTGAACTTCGGTCGTGATTTGCACGGCCATGGCTTCGACGTCTTGCGGAGTCAGCGGCGGCATGTCGAACTTCACCATCTCGCCGCGAACCCGCATCATGGGGACGGACTTCGCGGCGATATGCAGGTCCGAGCCCTGTTGCTGCACAAGTCCCTGGAGGAGCTGTATGAAGTTGACCGCCATCTCAGGGCTTTTCGGCAGAACGTCGGAGTGAGTTAAGCAGTATATTACGCTTTCAAAGCGGCGGCTTGGCGCAGGCGCCACCAGCGCCGGAGCCCCCCGATCACCATCGGGAGGACCGACACAAAAATGACGATGACGATGATCTTGTCGAGGCGATTGGCGAGCGGAGTCTGGCCGAGGAAGTAACCGAGCCATAAGAGGGAGGTAATCCAGAGCACTCCGCCGGCGATGTTCCAAAAGACGTATTGCCGATACGGCATGCGCGCCACCCCGGCCGCGAATGGGACGAAAGTTCGCATGATCGGAACATATCGCGCGGCGAGCACGGCCATGCCTCCGTACTTCTCGTAAAACGCATGCGCGGCTTCGAGGTGTTTGCGTTTGTAAAACCGTCCATCCGGACGATTCCAAATTCGAGTTCCCGCCGCCTTGCCCAGCCCGAATCCCACTTGGTCACCCATCACAGCGGCCACGATCAGCACGACATTGAGCAGCAAGATATCCAGCGCGGGAACGTGATTGGGATTCAACGGATTCGAAAGTACGCCGGTCGTGATCAAAAGACTGTCACCCGGCAAAAAGAATCCGACCAGAAGCCCGGTCTCCGCGAAAATGATCGTCGTGATCGCAACGACGCCGCCGGCTTGCACGATGGCCGCGATTCCCTGAGCCGAATGAAGATTTTTGAGCCAATCGAGCATGCTCCTAAGCTAACGGGCTCGCATGACCCATGGCAAGCGCTTCGAAGACTCCGGCCGAACCGCAGACCGCTGCCCTAAGCGGACTCTTCCGGATTCCTGTGATATCTTGAGATCATGCGAGTTTTGGTCACGGGCGGGGCCGGGTTCATCGGCTCTCACATCGTTGAAAATTTACTCCAGTCGATGCCGGCGGCGGCGCCCGTTCGGGTGCTCGATAATCTCAGTACGGGCCGAAGAACGAACCTCGAACCCTTCGGAAAACGCGTTGAATGGATCGAGGGCGATATTCGGGATGCCGCGACCTTGGCTAAAGCCATGCGCGACGTCGATCTCGTGTTTCATCTGGCCGCCATGATTTCCGTTCAGCAGTCCATCGAGCAGCCTCTCGTTTGTCAGGAAATCAACGCCGCGGGCACGATCGGCGTTTTGCAAAGCGCGCGCGAAGCGGGCGTCAAGCGCGTGATTTTTTCTTCGACTTCCGCGATCTACGGCGAAAATCCCGTCACGCCTAAACACGAAACGCTCGCGCCGGATTGCCTCTCCCCTTACGCGGCCACCAAGCTCGCAGGCGAATTTTACTGCCAGCTTTTTTCGAAGCTTTATGGGCTGGATACCGTGTGCTTCCGATACTTCAACGTCTTCGGGCCACGCCAGGATCCGAACTCGCCTTATGCCGCCGTCATTCCGAAGTTCATCGAGGCGATCGAAAGCGGGCTACCGCCGAATGTGCACGGCGACGGGGAGCAAACGCGCGACTTCATTTCCGTCCGCGACGTCGCGCGCGCGAACCGGATCGCCGCTCTCCACCCCGATCCACTTCGAGGTGAAGTCTTCAACGTCGGAACCGGACAAAGTCTGTCGCTCAATCGCCTCCTCGAAGTTTTCGGCCGCCTTTTGGGGCGCGATCCGAAGGCCGTTTACGGTCCCCCGAAGCCGGGCGACATCAAACACTCTCTCGCCGACGTGACCCGAATCCGGGAGCGCCTGGGGTTTCAGGCGGACATTGGACTCGAAGCTGGGCTGGCGGAAACCCTCAATAATTTCGGATATATAAAGCCCAAAAGATAAGTCTGACTAATTCAGTTGAGTATTGACTCTTTGCTCTATATATTCGAATCTTATGGGGATCTGGCTTTTTGGCACGACTGGCGTCTTAGGCCTGCTCGGGATGACTTGGCTTTTCCCCCTGCTCGCCCGCGTTTTCTCGCCGTCCCGACACGCCCCTAGTCCCACGAAGTCCAGATCCGGCCCGCTCCGGATCGCCGTTCTGATCCCAGCATATAATGAGGCGGCCAACCTACCGCGCACCCTCCGCTCCGTGCTGCGGTCTTGCGAAAAGCTCGACTCCGCAACCCTGGTCGCGAAAGTTCACGTCGCGTCCGACGGATCGACCGATCAGACGTGCGAAATTGCGCGCGCCTTTCCCGGCGTCGACGTCGTGGAATACGTGAACCGCGGAAAATGGAAAACGATTCGGGCCCTCGCCGCGGAAGTCGGCAGTTCGCCGGATCACGCGCCCGATTGGATCGCGTTCGCGGATTCCGGAATCGAATGGCCGGAGGATTTTCTCGCGGGCGCGCTCCCTCTGCTGCAGACCGAAGACATCGCGGCCGTCGCTCCGACTTACCGCGCGACGAAATCAGGGCTGATCGAAACCACCGTCTGGTCGATCGAGCGGCATTTCAAAACCTTGGAAACCACGTTGGGCGGCCCGGTCAGCATTCACGGCGCGACGATCCTGTACCGCACGAAAGCGGTGCTAGAAATTTTTGAAGCACTCGGTGACGGCGTCTGGCTCAACGACGACGTCGTGCTGCCTCTCATGCTGCGTGCCCGTTTTCCGGAACATCGGATCGTGTACGCGCCCCATCTGGCAGTGTCCGACTCGCTCGATGCTCCGAAAGGGGTCGCAGGCAGCGCTTACCGGCGACGTCGCCGGCTCGTGCTCGGCAACTTGCAATGGATCACCGGGATACTCCCGGACGTCGCGCGGCGAAACCGTATCGCGGCACTCATGGCGCTTCGCCGGGTGTTTCGCGTGCTCTGGGCGTACTGGGGATTGTCATTCGCGGTGACGGGGTCGCTTTGGCTCGCGAGTACCGCGCCCGTCATTTTCATGATCACGATCGCGTTCACGGCCTGCACGCTGGTGGCCGCCCTACGCGTCCGATCGCTCGGCGGCCTGGTCGCTTCCGCGAGCGCGTCCCTGCTTGCGCCTTATTATTTCTTTTCAAACCGGGGCGGTAAATCCGAATTCGGGCAAGCCGCATGGAAATGAAGCGCGAGGCACGCCTCATCGGATGGATCTTTGGCTTCGGCCCGCTCGGGGTGCAGATTCTCTACTGGATCATTTTTGACGCCTGGCTTTTTCGGAACATCACGGACGGGCCGTGGATTCTGACGTCGATTGTCGTGGCGGGAACCATACTGTCGCTGACAATGCTTTCGATGATGGGTTATGTTCGACGTCTCCGCACTTTGCCGCGGCCGACGGATCTACCGATCACGATGACCGCGCTCACGTTCGCGATCGGGTTGCAGTACGCGCTCATCATTTCGCTCGATCAGGGGAACTTTCCGTCATTCGATCCGCCGATGCTCGAATGGATGGCCGGAACGACGTTCGCGATCGTCGCTTACTTCAGTCACTTTTTTCGGCAGCGCTATTCGCTCGAAAAAGGCATTCGTAAAAAGAAGGTCGTGCTTGAACTGCTCCCCACCGAACGCGAGGAGCTCCTCGTCGAATTTCGGGCGGCGAACATGCATCACTTCCTTGAATACCTCACGCCGTCGGATCTCAAGGAACACTTTCTAACGCGCAAAGAACACGAGATCGATCAGATCATCATCTCGCGCGGCGCTTCCCGCCACTTCCACGACGACGCGTATCTGGTCCGCGCCCATCTTTCGGGGATTCCGATCGTCGACCGCAAGGAACTCTCCGCCGACCTGACGGGGCGAATTCGGTTGCTCGACTCGGACTCCTGGTCGTTCGTCCTCACCGCCACGATGCAGACACCGCTTCTTCGCCTGTACGCGCACTTCAAAGTTTGGGCGGAACCCCTCCTCGCGTTCATCTTGGCGATTCCGTTCATTCCGCTCATGGTTGGAGTCGCGATCGCGATTAAATCCACAAGCAAAGGACCGGTCTTTTATCGACAGCGTCGGACGGGTTACCTCGGCAAACCGTTCTACCTCGTCAAATTCCGCAGCATGGGGACGGATTCAGAATCGAACGGCGTCCAGTGGGCGAAGTCAGAGGATGATCGCGTGACGCCGGTCGGGAAATTCATTCGGAAGACCCGGCTCGATGAGCTTCCGCAGTTTTGGAACGTGATCCGACGCGAGATGAGTTTCTTCGGCCCGCGGCCGGAGCGCCCGGAGTTCTACACGAAATTAAAGCAGGATATTCCGCTTTTCAATATCCGAACCAGTATCCGCCCCGGCATCACGGGCTGGGCACAAGTCCATGCGGGGTATGCCGCGTCCGTAGAGGAATCCAAAACGAAGCTTGAATATGATCTGTATTACATCAAGCACGTTTCGCCGCGACTCGACGGGATTATCTTCGTTCAGACTTTCATGGTCGCGTTCATGGGATCAGAGAAAGTCGAGAGGAAGGCCTCGCCTCATAAAATCTCCAGAAAGAAGCCAAAAGCTTCTTGAACCCGCCTACCCGAACCTCAAACTGTCTTTATAACCTTGGCCGGATTCCCCGCGATCAAACTGCGCGAGGGGTACTCCCCCGCCAAGACCACCGCACCAGTCGCGATAATGCATCCATCCCCGATCCGCGCCCCCTTGAGCACGGTCGTATTCGCGCCCATCCAACAATCATCCCCAATTGAAATCGGCGACCCGGGAAATGACCAGTCGTAACAGTCCGGCCCGGCCGTCGCACTGAAGCGGGGGCGAAAACTCGCGCATATGGCCGCGACTTGCTTTCCGCGTTCGACTGGGTCCACGGGATGGGGGTCGAAATCCTGGATGAAAACGTTCCAGCTACTGATAAATCGCTTGCCGATTTTAATTCCATGACGCGATTCGATTCGGATATCGCCAAGTACCGCGCACTCGCCGATCGTGATATCGGAGGTTCCGTAGGCGTTGACCAAAGCCTTCTCATAAACCACTGAATGATCGCCGATCGCCACCCGCGCTCGGGGACGTTCCGCCTGGAGGCACCGCAAGCGCTGCAGCCTCACGTTCCGGCCGAGCCGGACGCCGCCCGTGGTTCCGCGGGGTGAAAAATGAAACAGTCGGGCGACCAGTCCGGTCGCAAAAAAAAGAAAATAGCCGCGCATGATCGACACGACGGACAAGGGGCGATACCTGAGCACCCAAAACCCTTTTCCAATGATCGAACGCGGGACTTGTTTCATACTGGAGGCAGTCTAACAGAAAGCATGAAAGCATCCCACTGGCCCATCTCCATTCTCTCGAGCGGTTCTTCGCTGATCAATATGGCGATGCCGCTGTTTCTCGTTCGCATTCTGGCGCCCGAGGAGGTCGGTCTCTTCAAGGTTTTCTTTCTCTACGTGATGTTTTTTCCCGCCTTCTCGATGACGTCGGGGATCGTCAACGGCCTTTACTACTGGGCCGGTCGCGACGCCCGCCGGGACCGCGCGTTCCAGGCGTCATCCGCACTCTTGCTCGTTTTTGGACTGGTGTTTTCGATCGCAGTATTCGGATTTCGCGCCTGGCTCCCCACCGTTCGGGATTTCGGATCTTCCCAGGCGCTCGCCTTCGCGGCCGCCGTATTCGGAGCGATCGCCGGAACGTTTTTTGAGGAAGCTTCGATCGCCCGCGGCCAAGTCTGGCGGGGCGCGATTTTCGCGAATGGCTTCGAACTCGTCCGCACCGCCACGGTACTTACGGTCGCGCTGATCACGCACGATCTCGCCGCCGTCTTTTGGACGCACGGCGCGCTCTCGGTCGCCAAGGCCGTCGTCGGATTCGCCTGGGGGTATCGCGAAGGGATCGTGCGATTTGGGCTCGAACCGCTCCGTTCGGATGCGACCCGGGAAGTGCTTCGTTACGCGTTTCCGGTTTCGCTCGCCTGGATGTTCGGAATTTTCACCAACTACGCGGACCAACTGATCTTGTCGACTCAACTCACGAGCGCCGCCTTCGCGCTTTATGCGATCGGATGCCTGACCGTGCCCCCGCTCACGATCTTTGAGTTCTCGGTCACCCGCGTATTAATTCCTTCGCTTTCAAAGGCGTTTGACCAGGGTGATGCGGCGCTTGCGGCCCGCCTTTACCGCAAGGCGGTGGATGAACTCGCGTGGATTCTGATCCCGGCCGTAGTCGGTCTCGTGGTATTTGCACAACCCATTATCCAGCTTTTGTTCACCGACCAATATGCCGAGGCCTCTAAGTACCTTTCCTGGTACGCGCTGTCGTATCTCGCGCTCATGATCCCCTATGATTCCGTTGCCCGTGCGCAAGGGAACGCGAAATGGATTCTCGGCAACTTCACTTTTTTCTCAATCCTCGCGCTCGGTCTGTGTTTCGGGCTGACTCGGCTTTATGGCCCAATGGGGGCGTTGGCGGGCATTCTCATTTCCAAAGCCGCGATGCGGGCGTTCGCGCTGTTCGCAATCCGGCGGCATCTGCAAGGCTTTTTCCCCCTCGGGTCGATTCTCAAATATGCCTTCGTGGCGACGGCGCTGGGAGTTGGTTGCTGGGCCGCCCGGCCGTTGTTTAGGTCTCCGGTCGTTTGGTTTCTGATATCGGGCGTAGCATTCACGATCGCCTACTTCAGTTTACTCTTCCTCATCGCCGGATTCCGCGCGCGGACCGTTGGGGAGCGTCCGCCACGGGTCCTCATGCTGACCCAGTATCTCGGCATCGGCGGACTCGAGCGCATGATTCTCAATCTCTCGCTGACCCTTCAAGAAAGGCGCAATGTCGCGCCGTGGGTTTTTGTTTTTGATCACTTCAAAGACGTGAATCCGGATTCCCATCTCGTCGACGTATTTCGCGCGCAGGACATTCCGGTCGAAACGTTCGCGAAACCCACGGGGTTCTCGCTCAAAGCCGTGTTCGCCATTCGACGGGCGATTCTGGAGAACGACATCGACGTGATCCACTCGCATGACTTGGGGGCTTTGATCTACGGCGTCTGCGCCAAGCTCGCTGTCCGCTCGTCCCATCCCGTTCGGCTCGTGCACACGCAGCACAGCTTCGTGCATCTCACGCGCCGAAAGCGCTACGCGTGGTACGAGCTCTTCTTCACGCGCTTCGCTGACGAACTCTGCGTGGTATCGGATGACACGAAAAAGAGTTACCTCGAAGTCGGCGTCACTTCCGCGCGCATTCATTCGATCTCCAACGGGGTATCGTTTCTGAACGAAATCGAAGCACGTTCGCGCGTACAAACTTCCGCGGCTTCTGCCGTCACCGTGCTATACATGGCGCGCGTCCACGGCCGCAAAGGCCAGGAGCACGCGATCGCGATATGGAATGAACTGGCGGCCGAGCTTCGGAGCAAAATCAAGCTCGTGTTCGTCGGTCCGGAGACGGAGCGGGGTCAGACCGCGCGATTATTGAAACTGATCGCGGAGGCGCCCGACCGCGACCGGATCATTTATCACGGTCCCACGCACGCCCCCAAAGAGTGGCTCGCGACGGCGGACGTGTTTCTGTCGTGTTCCGAATTCGAAGGCATGCCGCTCGGACCGCTCGAAGCCGGCGGCTCGGGACTCCCGCTCCTCTTGTCCAAAATCGAAGGTCATCGGATGCTTCGGGATCACTATCCGCTCTATGATTTGCAGCTCCCGGCCGAAGGCGCGCGCCATCTGGAGGCGATCGTTTCGGAAATCCTCGTCTCGCGCGCGACCGGGCAGGAAGCCGCCCGCTTCGAACGCCTTTGGACGGGTGCGGACTGGATTCGAAAACGCTTCTCCATGGAGTCCATGACTCAACATTACGAGAAACTTTACCTCCCATGAAGATCGTTCATGTCTTCAACTCAAGCATCGTCAGCGGGCCCGAAACTCTCGTTTTACCAGCCTTGCCGGAACTCGGCCACCCGGTCTCCGTCATCTTCTTGACGGAATCGCGCCGAAAATCCGAATCTCAAGGTCCGATCGAATATGCGAAAAGACTCGGTCTCGACGTTCACATCGTCAAGGTCCGCGGCCGAATCGACGCGCTCGCGGTACTGGCCCTGAAACGCCTTTTGAATCGCCTGGATCCCGCGATCGTTCATGCCCATGACGTCAAGGCCTCGACTTACGTGGCGTTGGCCGGCGGGTCGCGCGTCCTGTTTTCCACCCACCACGGCGTCCGCGGTCGAAGCGGTTGGAAGCCGAAGTTTTATGAAGGGTTTTACACTCGGATCGTGCTCCGGCGTTTTGACCGCGTGCTCTCCGTCTGCACGACGGATCGCGCGCTCCTGATCGCGCGCGGCTTGAACGGGAAAAAAGTGAGCGTACACTTGAACGGCGTCGATCGCCCCAAGATCACGGCCGCGGAGCGCGGAAAAGTCGCCGCGCGCCTGCGCGTCGAATGGGGCCTTTCTACCCTCGGAGTCAGCGAATCCACGACTTTGCTCGGCGTCGTCGGACGACTCGCGCCCGAAAAGCGCATCGACCGGATCTTACGTACCGTCGCGCGCTTAGCTCCCGCTTCCGACTGGGCCCTGGTCGTTTTCGGCCGCGGTCCCGAAGAGGCGCGGCTTAAGATCATCGCCGCCGAACTCGGACTCGGCAAGCGCGTGCACTGGATGGGTTATCGAAACGACGTGGGGAGCGAACTCGCGGGACTCGACATTCTACTTTCGTTTTCGGATGCCGAAGGCTTGCCCATCAATCTCGTCGAAGCGGGCTGGGCGCTCACCCCTGTGATGGCGACCGCCGTGGACGGGAATCTCGACCTGATCCCGACCGCGGACGAAGGAATTCTTTTTCCCGTTCGCGACAATGAAAGCGCGATCGCCGAGCGGCTGGCTCGGCTGATTGCCGATAAGACGGCGCAGCGTCAGATCGGCGAGCGGTTTCAAGATCGGGTCGAGCGTCAGTTTTCTGGCAAATGCTGGCTCAAAACGCTTCGCGCATTCTATGCCGAGGCGGCTCCCAGCGTCGTTTCTTGAACCATTCCGCACAGAGTGGGAAACTATCTTCATGATGCTGACGGCACGAACCCGGACGTCTTTGGCCCTAATCCCAATGATTCTGACCGCACTTTCCGCCTGCGCTCACTCCGGAAAGGGACGCCGCTTGGCGAACGAAGATCTCGTGAGCGCCGACGCGCCAGTCGCGACGTTTCCGGTCGGCGATCGCACTCGCGCCGGCAACCTGATCGCTCCCGGCTATCAGCTCCAACTCGCTTCGCCCGAAGACAAAACTTTGAACGGCAAATACCGGATCGAGTTCGACGGCGAGATCAAGCTTCCCTACGACGTCGTCTTGAACATCGGCGGGCTCACGCTAGGTGCCGCGCGCGAGCGAATTCTTGAGGCCTACAAACCCTTCTTCAAAAGCAAGCCCGCGATCAAGGTCACGCTGGTCGAACGCATGGCCTGGGTGCAGGTCAACGGCCTGGTCGAGAAACCCGGCCGCGTGCTGGTCAAGGAGAACGCGACGCTCGACGAAGTCATCGGCGCGGCGGGCGGCCTGCAACGCCCGAGCGGAAACGACGCCAAAGCGTCGCCGATAGCGCGCTTCGTACGTATCGAGCAAACCAATTCGAGCCCGCTTAGCATCAAGCTTGCCGACTACTACAGCGGCGCCGCACGCGCCCTGATTCCGCGCTGGCTCGGCGGCGATCTGGTTTTTTTGCAAAGTGACGGCGACAGCTCGATGGAATCCGCGCAGTTCGATTCGGGCGACGTCCAGGTGCTCGGCGAAGTTAAATCCGCGGGCGAGTACCGTTTTCGAACGGGGGCCGATTTTTTTTATTATCTAGGTAAAGCCGGCGGCCCGACCGCGCAAAGCAAGCTTTCCAAAATCGAAGTCATTCGCGGGCTCGACTCCCGACGTCAATCCATGACCTTTGATCTCGCGGACACGGACGCCGTACCGGTGCTTCGCGCGGGCGATCAGGTGATCGTGCACGCCGAGAAGGCGCCGTCGCAGTTCATCGCGACGCTGCTGGCGATCGTCAGCACGATCTTCCTCGGAATCGTGGCTTTTTAAATGGCCGATCAGCTCCCGGACATTCACCCGTCCCGCCTCGTCAGTCCGCTTCTTCAGTACACGCAATATTCGGAGTTCAAACGCATCTTGGATCGGATCGCAACGCAACTCGCGCAGTCTCAGCAAAAAAGCGTGGCCGTGATCAGCGAGCTGCCGGGCGAGGGCAAAACATTCTTCGTGTCCGCGCTCGCTCTCGGCTACTCGACGTTGCTCAATAAACGCGTCTTGATCATTAATACGATCGACTTCGCCAAATCACGCGCGCTCGATCTCGAAACTTTGTACAAGGCGCCCGTCCGGGCGATTCCGTCGATCGCCCAGCCCGATCGCCCGCAGCCCAACTGGCGGATCATCGACATCATCTCGCCGCACACCGACGAATATCCCGACTCCGGCGAGAGCGCGGACTTCCAGATCGCGCAGTATATCGCAGCGGCGCGCGGCAGCTACGATCTGATTCTCGCCGACACCTGCGCGCTCAGCACGACCAACCGAAAAAACGTGGATCCCGTCATCATCGCCCGCCACGCCGATACGTCGATTCTGATCACCTCCCCCTCGTCCAAGAACAAGCAAACGATCCAGCGTACGCGGGCGCGCGTCGATCAATGGGGAATCAAAGTGATGGGTACCGTCTACAATCCGGGGATGACGCGATGAACACACAGCTGCCCGGTCCCGCGCCGGCTCCCGCCGCTTCGCTCGATTTCGACGATATCGTCGTCTTGGTCCGTCGGTACTTCAAAATCTTTCTACTCTGCGCCGCCGTCGGCGCGGCCGGAGGATTCGGGCTGTCCAAAGTGGTCCGGCAAACCTATAAGTCGATCGCCAAACTTAGCATCGGTAGCGGCTATTACCAGAATGCCGCGCTCGCCGAAATGGGCAGCAGCCTGCAAGATCCTGAGCAGATCAAAAGCAAGCGCCAGACGCTGCTCGACCAAGCGCTCAGCCCCGAATACGTTGATCGCCTGGGCGAGGCCAATGGCGTCTTTCAAAGCGCGGCTGGCGATTCGGAACGTTTGGCCGAACGCGAATCATTCAAAAAAACGATCGAGACGCTGACGCTCGACTCAAACTCCCTGCAGATCTCGGTGTCTGGGGATTCCCCAAAAAAATCCTTCGCAATGACGAATGACGTCCTGAACCAGATCATCCAGACGTTCCTGGAGGATCGCCAGAAGAGCCTGCTCAATTACCGCGAGTCTTTACTGCGCCAAATCGGTTCGTTTGAAATCTCACCGTCCGGTGGATCGCCGAGCTCACCGAACGCGCGCGACGAGATGACGCGAAAAGTTCGGGCGATGGAAGGCAAACTCGCGGCGCTTCGCAATCAGTTCACGGCCTCCCACCCGGCCGTGCAGGACGCCCAAGAGGACCTGGCCGTACTCCAGAAGCAGCTTCGCGGCATGGGCGGCAAATCTTCGCCGAAAGCCCTGGCGACGCCGCGCGGTCCACGCGCGGAGCTTTATGATGAACAGATGCGAAAACTCAAAAATTTGGACATCGTGCTGGAACTCGAAAAGACCAAGGGCGACATCACGGTTGCGCGCAAAGCCGAAGAACAGGTCACGCCGATTTCACCTAAAAAACGCAATTTCATCTTCGGCGGTTTGGCGCTCGGAATCCTTTCGGCGCTCCTTTGGATCGCGTTCTGTGAACTGAAGCGTTTGGGCGAGATGACGGCGGACGCGCTGGCGCGCGAACTTTCACTGCCTCTCCTCGGAGAACTCCCGGTACACAGCACGGGGCCGACGATCGGCGGCCGGGAATTCTAAACCGGCAATGGACTCCCACCCCCACTTCGTCGCCTCCGGATTTCTCCTCATTGTTTCTCTTCTGCTTTGCCGCCATTTAGCGGACCGACTTCCCGGACAGCGCATCAATGCCGTGGGTTTTCTGCTTTTTTCCGTCGCTAGCGTCGGGATTTCGGGAGCTCTGCTCTTGTATTGGGGCGCGTCCCACGCTCTTTTGGCGCTCTCTTTCGGACTCGGCCTCGTCGCGTCCTTTGCCAGTCCCGCGGCCGCCCTGGCATTTTTCATCGCGCAGTCGATCGTGCGCCCCTGGGAATCGTCGGACAATCCGGCGCTGCTCTTCATCCCGAAAATCGTCGGCCTCGTCGCGATCGGGTCTTGGATCATCCACGGAATCATCCGTAAACGCCTCCGGTTGCTTTTTGATTGGCCAACCCGCCTTTGCATCGGGCTTTGCATCTGGATCTTGCTCGCCGCCTTCGTGTGCGACACTCCCGATGAAGCGCTCGCCTATTATCTCAGTACGGTCCTGATCGCGGCGCTCGTATTTCTACTTGTCTCCAACGCGCCGGCAAGCACGGCGGAATCGCGCCTCATCGAAAAAGCCGTCGTCTGGTCGGTCACGGGTATGATCACCGCCGCGACGCTGAAGACGGTGTCGGACCCCTCGTTCACATTCTTCTCCACTCACCGTCTCGAAGGCTTCGGTCTGCTCGGGAACGCCAACGACCTCGCCGCGCTCGCAGTGCTCGCGTTACCGCTGGCGGTCATGCGTCCGGAGAAGACGCTGCTCAAGCTGATCTTCACGGCGATTCTACTCACGGGCGTTTACTTGACCCAGTCCCGAGGTGCGATGGCCGGTCTCGGATTGGGAGGCGTCGGATATCTGATCCTACGAAGCCAGCGACCTCGGCAAGCGATGCTTCGCGCGCTGATCGCACTCCCGGCGCTTGCGATTGCGGCGACAGTCTTCTCCTTCGCGCGCGACGCGCGGGATCTGAATCAGTCCTCCACTTCGCGACTGAACTACGTCGAAGCCGGCCTTCGCATGGCCTTCAAGAATCCTTTTTTCGGCGTTGGCCTGAATAATTATCCCCGGTTCTATGACGAGAACAGCCGGGGGGCCACCTACGAGTTCGGACAGCGCACCGCGCATTCAAGCTGGGTGCTTGTGCTCGCGGAAACCGGCTTTCTGGGTTTTTTCCTTTTCACGGGCCTCTTCCTCGTGATTTTTCGGAGAGCCTGGATTGCCCGGCACGACGAGCCCGCGTTGCTCGTCGCAATGATCACTTATGGGACGGCTATGTCATTTCTCTCGCACACGTATACGTTCTTTCCTTATCTTCTCTTCGGGCTCGTACTCTGCGCGTCGAAGTTCGCGCGGGTCATCCCGGCGGCGGCCGTAGTGACCGCGCTTTTCGTTGCAATGGTCTCAGCGTCGTCGGGCGCCGCCTGGGCGGCGGGCATCGAAGCTTCGAGCGGCGGCGAGAAACCGTTCGGCCCCAAAGAAGCTCAGATTCAGCTGCACCCGACGCTCGACCTCAAGGGCTCGCGCGGCGAGGTCCTGAACTTCGTCTTGCGCCTGGACCTCGAAGCCCCGGGTACCTGCGGGAAACTTTCACTCAAAGGTCTCGGCACCGCGCGAATGAGATTTTTCACGATGCCGAAAATTCGCATCGATCAACCTTCCTACCCCGGCGCGCCGCTCGGGGATCACTACGATCCGCTGCTGCCGGCGAGCGCGGACAAAATCTGCGCGGAATCCGGCCAGAAGACTTGGCTTTGGGCCGAACTTGAACTGCCCACCGACGCCAAGGCCGGGGCGTTCAAGGGGTCTCTGGAACTCGTCGTCGGGCGGGCTAAAAAGCCGGTCGAGCTCCCGATCACGCTCAAAGTCTGGAAGATGCGGATGCCCGGGACCGCGAGCTTGCCCGCGTATTCCGAGATGACGGCGTGGTTCAACGTCATCGGGCATTACGGCAAATGGCACGAGGGTGAAGAAGTCCTCGCGGAGAAATACATTCGTGAAATGCAAAAGCACCGCCTCTATCCCGTGAAGTCCTGGATCGCGGCGCCGGAACTGTCCGGCGGGAGACTCAACCTGAGCGACCGACCGACGCCGACCCAGTCGTTCGAATCGGTGACGCTCAAACAACGCCCGAAAGATCTCTATTTCGATTTCCCCGCGCTCAAGACGCCTGAGTATTATCGCGCCGTCCAGTCGTCGCTGACCGCGATCGGTCGTCCGGGCAAAGCCATGGTCTACCTTTGGGATGAACCGCACAAAGGCGAACTCGCGTCAGTCGAAGCCTTGGCGAGGATCGTCCGCGCGGCCGCGCCTTCGCTGAAAATCATGGTCACGACTCCACCCAAACCCGCGCTCGAATCGCTGGTCGACATCTTCGTACCCGTCATGGATCAGTTTGACATCAAGGATTTTCCGCGCGCCGCGGATTATAAGCGACTGCAAAAGTCCGGTCACGAGATCTGGTGGTACGTGAGCTGCATGAGCCACGGCTGCGACGCGCTGCTTGATTCGGGGGTTCCGGATTTTGTGATCGACCGGCCGTCCGTCTACGTTCGTTCGATCGCATGGCTCACGGAGAAGTTCGATATGGACGGCTTTCTCTATTACAGCGTCAACAACGGATATCAGAAGTATCCCGCGCGTGATCCCTGGAAGAGCCTGTGGGATTTTTCCGGGAACGGCGATGGGACTCTCTTTTATCCAGGCCGTCCCGGTGAACACGGCTTGACGGAACATGGTCCGATCCCGAGCATCCGGCTCAAGCTTTGGCGCGAGAGTTCGTTCGACGCCGAGTACATCGGCTGGATGAAGAGACTTGGGTCAAAGAAACCCGCTTGGTGGGATTCTGAGTTCGCCAAGCTCGTACGTTCCCCCCGCGATTGGGAAAAAAACTATCGAAAGTACCAGGCGCTCCGGGACAAAGCCGGAGAGTATTTGGATCAAAATGCCCCATAATCGCGCCCCCATTCTCTGGATAGTGCCGAAGTGGCCACTGCCCGCGGTGGATGGGGCTCGCATCGCCACGTCCCAGCTGCTGTCCCGGCTTTCTCGACTCTGGTCCGCTCGCCATAGGCCCACCGAACTCGCGGTATTCGCAACCGAGGCCGAGTCCACGAACACCGCCGAGCTTGTGGCCGAAGCCAAGCAAACGCTCGGGGTTCACGCGGTGCATTTCATTCCTTCGTCCGATCCGCGCCAAGGTTTATCGCGAGCGCCCGGCCTGCTAAGGTCCGTCCTCATGAAGCCTTGGACGCCGCTCACGATGTCTCGCTACACGAACGCCGTGGCGCGCGCGCGTTTCGCGGAGCTGGCGACTCGACCTTGGTCCGCGTGGGTTTACGACGGCCTTCACGGTGCCGGTCATGCGGAATCCGGCGGAGACTATGTCCGTCCGGCCGGAGACGCACGCCTGATTTACCGCGCACATAACGTCGAGTCCCAGCTCTGGTCTCGCAAAGCCGAACTCAGCGGACTCTCCGTGATCCAGCTTGTATTTTCGTGGCAAGCGCGACGAGTCAATCAGTTCGAAGAATCTTTGATCGCCGCCGCCTCCGCCGTCGCGACGGTCTCGAGCAACGATTCGAAATCGTTTTCGGCGCGCTGCCCTCAGGCCCGCGTGCGCATGGTTCCGATCGGATACGAGTTCGGGGAACAACCGCCGTTCCCTTCCGTGAATACTCCCGCGTTCATGTTCATTGGACGGCTGGACTGGGCGCCGAACCGCGAGGGGTTGGATTGGTTTCTGCGAAATGTGTGGCCGCGTGCGATCGCAAAACGTCCCGATTTGAAGCTTGAGATCGCGGGAAGTGGCCATGCGGAATGGCTCGACACTTTTCTGCGCGAACACCGATCAACCGGGGTTCGCTTTCTCGGGCGCGTGCTGGACGTGACCGAAATTTATCGCCGTTCATGCGTTTCGATCGTCCCCCTCTTTTACGGCAGCGGCACGCGGGTCAAGGTCATTGAAGCCGCGCGCTATGGTCGAGCCTGTCTCAGTACTGCGCTCGGCGTGGAAGGCACAGGTTTGATCGCATCCGAAAGTTTTCTCCAAGCCGAAACCGTCGACGAATGGGTACAGGCCCTCGTCGAGTTCGACCCCCATCGAGCCGCCTCGACCGGGCAATCCGCTTTCAAGCAGCTCAAGCAAACCTTTGACGCGGACCAGGCGGCCCAGACCTTCGCGGAGCTGATCGATGATTAAACTCTTTGCTCGAGATACCAAGCGAATGATCAAGCGCGGGCTTCGCTCGCCGTTCTCGCTCCCGATCCAGTGGATGTACCGCGGGCTCGGGACCTGCCTCATGTATCACCGGATCTGCCGGAACGAAGATTATCCGATCGATCCCGATGCGACCGGTTTTTTTCCGAACGTCGAACTCATGGTGCGCGTGAGTGATTTCGATGCGCACATGGGGTTCATCGCCAAACATTACCGCTGCATCTCGGTGAGCCAGGCCGTGCGCGAGATCCAGACCGGCACGATGCAGCCGCGGTCCTTGACGGTGACGTTCGACGACGGATCGTTCGACTGTCTCGACTTGGCGCTTCCCATTCTGCGTAAACATAACGTCCCTGCCACCATCTACCTGGCGACGGGGATCGTCGATAAAACGGCCAGCCTCTGGTGGTACGAACAAGAACATATTTTCCGGGAACTGACTTCCCTCGAGTTCCACTGGCGAGGCCGCGCCTATGCCTGGAACTTCGACTCGACCGACCACAAGCTCGCCGCGTTTCGACAGATCAATGACCTTTTCAAGGAACTGTCGTCGCTTGAGCAATCCAACCTCATGCACATCATCCGGCGCGGCGCCCCCGGCGTGTTCTCTTACGCCGATCAATGCCTCACCTGGGACCAAATCGCGGAGCTCGACCAGGATCCGCTGATCACGATCGGCGCTCACACCCACAATCATTTCGTGTTGTCGGAACTCTCCGCTTACGACGCACGCCGCGAGATTCAAGATTCAAGAACTCTCCTCGAAAGTCGTCTGGGTCACCCAGTGGAGCACTTCGCCTATCCGTTCGGCGGGGAAAAACAGGCGGGAGCGCGTGAATTTGAACTCGTTCGAGAGCTCGGGTTCAAATCGGGGGTTACGACCCGCATCGGGCACCTGCACCCTTTTCACAAAAATCATGTTTTTTCCCTGCCCCGCATTCCGGTCGGCTACCATGACGATTTGGAAAATTTCGCCTGGAAGTTAAGCGGTCTCGAAGCGCTCATTCGCAATCCGTCAGGAAAATTTTTCTGTGGCTGAGTCAACAGGCGAGATTCGCATCACGAGATTGCGGAACCGAGCGGCCCTGGCCAACCACCTCACCGCCTGGGAGGCCTTGAGCCGGGCGGCAGCGGAACCCAATGTATTTTACGAACCGTGGCTTCTGCTGCCGGCGCTGGAGCAATACGCCGAAGCGGATCAAATCGAATTCCTGTTCGTCTATGAAGGTCACCGGTTGATCGGGTTTTTTCCCGTGCACGTTCGCCCCACTTTTCGCGGGCTCCCGCTGCGAAGCGCGACGCTCTGGCAGCATGAGCACTGTTATCTCTGCACGCCTCTCATCGATAAGGACCGAGTGGTCGAATGCGTGGAGGCGTTCTTCGCGTTCATGGAAAAGGATCGCACACTACCCCGACTCTGGACCTGGAACTGGATCGGCGCGGAAGGAAAAATTTATCAGGCACTTTCGGCGGGCGCGGACGCTCGCGGGCTTCAGCGGGATTCGAACGGCTTCGCGCGCGCGATCTTCACCCGCCGCTTGGAGACCGCGGCACGACACATGAATGAAGCAATATCGGGAAAGCACCGCCGCGAGTTCGGTCGGCTCGAGAAGCGCCTGAACGACATGGGCGAGTACGAGTACGCGAAGCTGGCCCCGGAGGCGACTGCGGAGACGGCAGGCCTCTGGGCCGAAGAGTTTCTGGAACTCGAGGGATCCGGCTGGAAGGGCGAGCACCAGACGGCGCTGAAGTGCAAACCCAAGGATGCCGCATTTTTTCGAGAATCCGTACGGGCCGCCCATGCCCGGGGGCAGCTCACATTCATCGCCTGTCGGCTCGACGGCAAAGCGATCGGCATGGGTTGCTACTTCACGACCGGGGGCGCGGGCTTCGCTTTCAAAATTGCCTACGCCGAGGAGCTCAAAAAATATTGCCCGGGCATTCAGCTCCATATCTGGCACACGGGCGAACTTTTCTCGTCACCGCTCGACTGGTTCGACTCCTGCGCGTCGTCGAACCACACGATGATTGATCGAATCTGGCCGGACAGCCGGCAGCTCGACAGTCTGACGCTGGCCCATCGAGTGGTGCCGGAAGGCCTCGCGGTTTCGCTTATTCCTTGGGCGAAGAAGGTGCGCGCGTTCGCCAGGCGTTCCGTGCCTGGATCACCTGCCGTGCCAGTAGTCCAGCCAGCCGACGTAACTTGAAGTATTCCCGCGTAGGACGATTGCGCCACGCGCGGACGCGGTGATTCCGGCGGATGAGATTTGAGAAACGGTATTTGAAGGCTTCGTTACCGACGGTGAAATCGAACTCCCCGATTTTCCGCGCCACGCAATGCTCGAACAGGCATTTAAGCAGGACTTCGCCCGGTGATTCTTTCGCGAAATCGGAATGAAACGTAGGCTTGTACCAGATGTATTTACCCCGCCACTCAAACCCAAAATGGTAGGCGACGGCTACGCCTTGAGAACGGACGACGGAAAAACGTAGGGCGCCGGTCTTCAGAAAAGCCGACGCGACCGCTCCGTAGAACCGCTTTTGACGCGGGTCCTGAAACAAACTGAGATCGTTCGCGAGCTCGCGACGTCCGATGTGCTGCTTGAAGAAGTCGTCGAGACTGCTATTGATCTCGCCGATCTCCTCCAGATGAGTGAACGAGAAGTCGCCCTTGCCCTTCATCTTCTGAAAGTGGCGCTTCAAGCTCTTTTTGGACAAGAGCGCTTGATCTTCCTTTGGGTCCCCGAAGATCCGGGCCGGGCAATCGACCTCTTCATGGGCGAGCGGATACACGCCGCGCGCGGCGAGCGCCGGGACGAGCTTCGGCAGAAGCGGCGAAGCCGCGACGACGCCGCGAAAATCAAGTGACTTCCAGGGCAGCCGCACCATTTCGTCGGCGATGACCGAAAAAATCGCGTCCAGGTCGCGCCCCGGAGCGTCCGCCACGATGACGTCGCTGTAGTCGGACGCGTGATTGTGGCCGCCGATCCAGCCGAGCTGACCTCGGATGAGCGCGAGCGGCGCGATGCCGACCACTTCACCCTCGCGGCGGACCAGTATGACCCGACATTCGTAGTCCGCGCCGAACGCTTCCCACCAGGCGTTGTTCCAGGCGAAGGACTGAAAAACGCTGGCGCTCGTGGATTGTTCCACGCAGCCGTCCCAAACCGACCCGAGACTCGCGACATCTGGCCACCGGGTCAGTATTTCCGCCTTCATTTTCGCACCCACCGTATGAGCGGCTCGCGTACCGAATCCGGAAGCAACGACGCCGCGACAAATTTATAAAGCCCCCATTGGAGCGGCGACTGCGCGAGACTGCTTCGCAAGTGGAGCCGCGCATCTTGCGGGCGTCCCGCCATGAGCAGCTCCCGACCGAGCCAGCCTTCAGCATCCGCGAGACACTCGATCAGGAGAGCATCCGGGAGGCGAATGCGCGCGCGATCCTCTTGCATGGTGCGAATCAGGGTAGCCAGAAAACGTTCGGCGAGTTCGATCTGATTGCCCGGTTGAGTCAGCGCATCGGGAAGCCCGATTTCGTAACGAGTCGTCACCTCATCGACGAATGCGACAGGGCCGCCGCGACATAGCCGGAGATGAAATTCGTAGTCTTCACCCCCGCGACGATAGTCCTCGCGGAACCACGTGCCCGCGGCCGGGAGCTCCGGCAGTCGATCCTTCTTCAAGACGACCGTGGATGTATGAACCAGATTTCCAAGAACCATTTGCGAGTAGACGTCATCTGAGTAAATCGGAATGGAGCGACCGTCCCGTTCCACCAGGGCCGACTCGCTGAACAGCACGCGCGGTTCCTTGAACCATCGATACGCGTGATACATTTTGCGAAGGTATCTTGAATGCAGCACGCGCCCCGTGGCATCGACCGCAGCCATGTCCGTCCAAACCATCCCCGCTTTGGGAAAACGATCCAAGCACTCGAGCTGGAGTGCCAGCTTATGGGGCAGCCAGACATCGTCTGAATCCAAAAACGCGATCAGGTCACCGCGAGATTCACGGATCGCGTGATTGCGTGCCGACGAAACGCCTTCATTGGACTGGGTGAAGGTTCGGACGTTTTCCAGTTTGCCGAAGCGGGCCGCGATCGCCTCCCGCGTCCCGTCCGTGGAGCCGTCGTCAACAATCACCACTTCAAGCGCGTGTCCCGGAGGGAGCTTCTGTGCAAGCGCGCTCTCGATGGCGCGGGTGACGGAGATGGCCCGATTGAACGTCGGGATCACTACGCTGATTTTTGACATATTTCGGTAGCTTATAGCTCGATCCCCGAACCTTGGAAAAAGCTTTGACAGCCGTCTATTCTTTGAGCCGAGTATCGGGGTACACACCTGTATTCATTCATGATTACTCAGTTTTTTTTCGGTTTTACGTGGCGTTGCTCTTGCTTTGAGTCATAGGATGACGACCCGCATTCATAGCCGTATTGCCGCGTCTTTCGCACTTGGGCTTCTCGCCACCACGCTTGGGTGTGGGAAGGCATCCAGGCTGAGCGCCGGCAGCACGACCCAGATCGTTTGCGATCCGTTTCTGAGCAGCGCGCAAACTTTGGACTCGCAGCGCGGGGTCGCCGGTGCGGTTTACACTTTCTCGAGCCCGCAGATGTATCAGTACAATAACGTATTGGATCTGCAGCGCTACGGCACGCGGCTCGATGCCGTCGTATTCATGGGCGCGCTCGATCTTCTCCCGAATCGGTTTACGGACGGCTTTCCAGTTTCCGGGGGAGGCAGACTTTTGAACCCCGACGGCAGCGCGCTTACGGAATTCTTTTCACTCCATCTGGAGTCGACGGTCGAACTTTCACCGACCGATGCCCCGGGCGACTACCAGTTCGCGCTCCTCTCGGACGACGGCTCGCTTCTCCGAATCAAGGAAAGCAGTTACGAGACCACTCTGATCGCGAACGACGGTGCACATGCTCCATGGCTGATCTGCGCGAGCCGCGCGGTCACCTTCAGTTCGAATACTCGCCTGCCCGTTAAACTGGACTATTTCCAGGGCCCGCGTGACCAGCTCGCGGTCTCGCTTCTCTGGCGTAAGGTCGAGAACTCCGCACCCGCAACGCTCGCGGACGCCGCGTGCAATCAGGGTGGACCCGATTACTTCTATACTTTCCCCGCGGCCCCGGCCGCCCCCGCACCGACCGCCGAATGGAATTCGTTCATCAGCCGCGGCTGGGCTCCGTTGAAGGCGGCTAACTTCGTTCTGCCCGCCGGTGTCGGCTCGAATCCCTGCTTCTGATCGAAGCTGAATTCAGTGCCAGAAATCCGCCGTTCCCATCTCGGGAGCTTGTCCACGCAGGGAACTTTCTGCCGATCTTGTTTTGACGCCTCAAATCCACCCACCCTTGAAGCAGGTTTCCGGACTGATCCGGCCCCTTCAAGCGGTACGTAGTTCACGCCGATACGTATTCGCCCTCTGGAATACGAATGAATATTACAAATATCAGCCCCCGTTGGACGTCGTTCTTCATTCTGGGAATCGCCCTCTCCGCTTGTCAGGGGGAGCCTACGCCCACCGGCGCTTCGCCTGCTGGCTCCTCGGGAAACGAGAGTCCTGCGATTGTCGACGGGCTCGTCGCGACCGTCAGTTGGCGAAACGGCGTGATCAACAAAGGGGCCTCGACGTACAACGCTTCGATTCCTGTCCAGCCACAGAATCAACGCATCACTATTCTTCCGCTGACCAGCGCCTCGGGCCAAAATTATTCGGGCTCGGTCTCCACCTTGCCGCTCGATCTCACCGATGATTACTTCTCAGTGGAACTGGTTCAAGGCACACCTTCGTCCTCGGACTCCGACACGATTTTCGCCGCGTCGATCGACTCCGCCAACTGGTATCGATTCATTTTGAGCCGTGGCGCTCTCTCGTATCAATACAGTGCGAGCGGCTCGATCTCGACCGTCAACGTCGCTTACAATGCGACCGTTCACCGGTTTCTCCGGATTCGCAACGAATCCGCCACGAATCGCATTTACTGGGAAACCAGCCCGGATAACGTCACATGGACTGCTCAGCGGATGGTCACGCGGCCGCTCGCGAGCAACTCACTTTACGCCGAAATGGTCGCGGGCACCTACATGGCCATTGCGAATCCGGGTTCCGTGATTTTCAACGGCTTTCGCACGCGGACTTACACGCTTCCCGGCTCTACGGTCGCTGATCTCGTTGATAACTTCGATGACAACGTCCGTTCGTATCTATGGAATTTGGGAAGTCTCGCCGAGGGCGCCGGCTCCTATCAACTTAATGTGGTCGTCGCCGAGCAGGGGGGCCGCCTCGAAATCACTCCCCCCGCGAATCGCACGGGAAACTCTTTCGGCGGATACGTCTCCTCCGTTCCGTACGATCTCGCCAACAGCACTTCGTATGTACAACTCGTCCAGCCGACCTCCGCCACGTCAAACGCCCGCAGCTACTTCGCGATGACGCTCGACTCTCAAAATTGGTTTCGCTTCCTCTATCAGCAGGGTGCGCTCTACTTCCAAATGAACGTCGCCGGCGTGCGAAGCTCCGTTACGATCCCCTATTCCGCTGGGCGCAGCTGGTGGCGATTTCGCACGAGCGGGACCGCGGTCCTCTGGGAAACCAGTTCGAACGGCACCTCCTGGACTACGCAGCATTCCGTTTCAGCCGCCTTCTCAATTCGCGCGATGTTCGTCGAGATCCAGGCCGGAAGTTACCAGGCAGAGCTCGCGCCCGGTCGCGCGATTTTCGATAACCATAACGTAGTTCCGTCACCGTCACCTACGCCGTCACCTACGCCGTCACCTACGCCGTCACCTACGCCGTCACCTACGCCGTCACCAACGCCGTCACC